>JADHEF010000211.1_pt1:2500-37500 | contig 70205 bp, 68 predicted proteins | sample 8952391 | NCBI WGS metagenome assembly JADHEF01 (sample SAMN16124439, study PRJNA663245) | bioreactor sludge metagenome | isolation source: sludge (nitrite) | place: India:Bengaluru | collected 2019-02-28
ATAAAAAAGGTAGTAAGGGCATGAAAATTGCCCCCACAGTAAAGCCCTCCTCTTTACATTGTTTCATGGTTTCCAATCTCTCCTGGGGACTGGGAGCTCCGGGTTCGAATATTCGGGCCAGATGTTCATCAGTGGTGGAAAAGGAAAAAGAAAGCACCACCCCGGTATCGGTTTTATCCTGGAATTGGTCGGGAATAACTGCCTTCTCACCTATTTTCTTTAAAATATCCAGATCCTGAAGAATTAAGGGAGAACGGGTGAGTAGGTGCAGTGGAAAACGGAACCTTAAGATGATGATCAACAGTTCCCGGGTGAGTCTCAGATCCTCTTCCACCGGGAGATAGGGATCGGTAGCGGAGCCAAAAGCTATGAATCCGTATTCTCTTTTTCTTGCCCTGTTTTTGAGCTGTTTAACCAGTACTTCTGGTGCATTTATCTTAGCAGCCAGGCCCGGCACCTGGTTTTCACCATACTTACTTCCCCGGGTGTAACAGTACACACAGTTAAAGGAACAGTTGGAATAGGGGTTTAGGGAATAGCCTGATAAGAACCAGTCATCCACATGTTTCTGTTTGTTTAAAACTGATTTGACCCGTATTTTTCTGACCAGTTATCTCACCTGAATTAATTATGGAACTTACTATACAAATTATATTATAGGGATTCTATAACTTTAACCACATGACCACTCAGCAACCCCTAGAGAACATGCTTCACGACATCCGAAAAAAAGCACTTAAACGAGTAGATAAAAAGCCTCCCCGTGAATTAGCAGCCAGCTGGTCCGGAGATGACTTACTGTATTCCGGCCCGGGTCGGACCATATTCATAGTTCTGCCCACACCAGGATGTGCCTGGGCTTTATCCGGATCAGGAGGGTGTAGTATGTGCAGTTACATTGCAGACTCTCCTCTGGAAGAGGTTTCCACAGAAGAACTGGTGGAAATTTTCAAACAACAATTACAGAGGCAAATTGAGAATCAGGAACTTGCCGGACCCACGGCCATTAAGATTTTTGTCTCGGGTAGCTTCCTGAATGAAGAAGAAATACCTCCTCAAGCTCGGCAGGAAATATTCCGGATCATAAATGCCTATGATGACGTGGAAGAAGTGGTGGTTGAGTCCCGACCAGAATACGTCACTGAAGATATAATAAGAGACTGCTGTCAGTTGATTCCAGAGAAGATATTTGAAGTGGCCATGGGACTGGAAAGTGCCTCTGATGAAATTCGCCTGTCCCGAATAAACAAAGGATTCACCAGAGAAGACTTTGAAAACGCCATGCAAATCATAAACCGGGTTAAATCTGATTTTAAAGTACATGGCAAAGTTTATTTACTGGTAAAGCCGGTTTTAACCTCAGAAAAAGAAGCAATTGAGGACGGAGTTAGATCTGCACAGTACGCCGCAGAAATGGGAGTGGGCCGGATAGCCTTTTGTCCTTCCACCATACACAAGGGGACTTTAATGGAAGTTTTATGGCGTCGCGGGTCTTACCAGCCCCCCTGGATATGGAGTACTCTGGAAATTATAAGACGTGTGCGTGAATCAGTTGAAATCCCGGTTATAATGGACACTGCAGGATTTGGAACCCGTAGAGGGCCTTACAATTGTAAAAAATGCAACTCTAAATTAAAGAATCTGATTATTGAATCCAACATTGACCAGACCATTCCTCCAGAAATAGAGTGTGAATGTAAACCAAAATGGGAAGCTGATGTTAAATTCTCAGAAGTGACTAGGTCAACCACAAACCTGGTTAAAAATCGATGAAAAGTTTTATCACAACTAATTTTTTTTAACCGGAAGATTTTATAGGGTATTATACCTTAAAAAGTGGAAATCCTATATTAATGAAGAATATATTATCAGATAAAAGTAGATTGCTGTTTAGTTATTGATTATCCTCATTAATTAATATTTTAGAATCTATCTGCCAGACTTTTCCAAATATATTTAAGATATTGTTACCTAATGATTATTAACTTTGGTAAGCTTTACAGTGTGAGGGGGAGTATTTGGCTAAAATTCTAATCAACAGCAACACAGAGATAGATCTCGAAAAAAACCTTCAATCCATTGGTCATCAAATATTCTACACCGATTCACACCATAAAATGGTTGGGGTGGAAGCTGAAAAATTAAACGTCGACCTTGTTTTAATGAATATTCCTCCAGAATGGTCTGATGCCCAAGCTGAAGGGGATGAACTGACATCGAACATATTTAATTCAAATGTACCCCTTATTCCCTTAATTGACTTAAAAGGACAATCTGATTTTTTACCAATTCATAAACATATATTAGCCAATGCAACCCATGGTTTCATGTTAAAAAATGATTCAGAACCTTATAATTTAAGTCAATTGAGACATATGATTGATATTGCTATTTATAAACATTCAAATACCCTGAATCAAGATTTGAATAAAAAATGCACCCCATCAGGGGAAAGTAATTTAAAAAATCTTTATGATGAAATCCCCCTTCCCTACCAATCTTTGGATGCTGACGGTAACTTCCTGGAAGTGAATCAGATGTGGCTGGATACCCTGGGCTATTCACGGGAAGAGGTTATTGGAAGATGGTTTGGTGACTTCCTGACTACCGATTGTTTGGATATATTTAAGAGTAAGTTTCCAAGGCTTACTGCCGGAAGAGTTCAGGGTCAGGAATGCGAACTTATCAAAAAGGACGGTTCCACCCTCCATGCTCTTTACCACGGTAAAGTGAAATATGGGGATGATGGGAAATTTAATGATCTTCAATGTATCCTTCAGGATACTAGCTTAAGTAAAAAAACAGAAGAAGCCCTCAGAGAGAGTGAAAAGAAATTCCGTACCTTTGTTCAGCAATCATTAGATGGTATTGTTTTGCTTGATGAGGAAGGGCGCGTAATTGAATGGAATAAGGGATACGAAAAGATCACCGGCATGAAAAAAGAGTCAGCCATTGGTAAATTGTTTTGGGAGCTAAAATATCAGTTAACACCTCCCGAAAGGAGGACTCTGAAGCGATTAAAACATCTGATGAAACTGCAGCTTGAGGCCCTTGAAACCGGCAGAGCACCATTCTTGAGTCAAATTCACGAAACAGATTTAATACGGACCGATGGGGAAATTCGTTACATTGAACAGGTGGCATTTCCCATTAAAACCCGTTTAGGGTATAGGGTTGGTTACGTTACCCGTGATGTCACCCACCGCAAGCAAATTGAAGAAGCACTGGAAAAAAGAATTGTGGCCCTTAGCAAGCCCATCTCTAACACCGAAGAGATACGTTTCCAGGACCTTTTTAATCTCAAGGATATCCAGGAGATACAGGACCTTTTCGCCGAAGCTACCGGGGTGGGGTCCATCATCACCCAACCCGACGGGACTCCCATTACCAAACCAAGCAATTTCACCAGTTTATGTTCCCTGGTTCGTGGTACAGCTAAAGGTGCCCAGAACTGCTTTAGATCCAATTCCTGTGTTGGTGGAAACTCGGAAGAGATCTTGATAAGGAAATGTTTTAGTTCGGGATTATGGGAATCAGGAGCCAGTATCAATATTGGGGGGATACACATTGCCAACTGGTTAATTGGCCAGGTGCGTAATGAAGCACAGAAAGAGGATGAAATAGTAGCCTACGCCCATAAATTAGGTTTAAAACCAGAAAAGTTTATCAGTGCATTTAATGAAGTTCCGTTAATGTCCACCGATGATTTTAGAAAAATTGCCGAGGCTCTCTATGCTTTTGCCAACCAGTTATCCTCTCTGGCCTATCAAAATGTTCAACAAACCCGTTTCATCCGTGAAAGGCAGAAAGCGGAAAATGCGCTGCAGCGATCATTACAGGAAGAGGAAATAACCAACCAGGTTGTGAGCCAGCTTGTTGGTGCATCCAAAACTACTGAGATCTATCAAATTATTGGTGAAACAATAAAAAAACTGCTACCAAATTCTTATGTGGTGATTAGTAGCATTGAACCTGATAAAAAGGGCATGAGTATCTTAAAAACCTTTGGTTTAAAGAAGTATCGCCAGGAAATGGAGGGTATTCTGAAGATCAATCCCATTCCCACCAGATTCCCATTGCACAATGGTTTTATCCCGGAAATGGATGATTTCTTCACTGATCATCTTCAAGAATTAACCCCGGAAATCTACAATTTAATTTTTAAAATAATTTCTCCCCGGGTTTTCAGGAGGATTGAAAGACTGCTGGATGTGGGGAAATTTTATAATATAGGGTTTTACTGGAATAAACAGCATTATGGTGGTTTAACCATTGCCCTTCCAAAAAACCAGTCCCTTGAACATGAAAAAACAATAGAAACTATTGTGAACCAGGCCTCGATTGCATTACAACGTTCTTACGCAGAAAAGGCAATTAAGGAGTCTCTGGAAGAGAAAGAAGTTCTTTTAAGGGAAATTCATCACCGGGTTAAAAATAATATGCAGATTATCAGCAGCCTCCTGAACCTGCAGAGGCAACATGTATCCGGGGAAGAAACACGAGACGTTTTAAAAGAAAGCCAGGGAAGAGTTAAATCCATGGCCATGATCCATGAGAAGCTTTATCAATCTCCTAACCTCACCCGGGTTGATTTCAAGGACTACATAGAAAAACTGGCATCAAACCTGATTTACACCTACAAAATAGAAAACCGGGATATTGAACAGGTTTTCGAGGTTAAAGATGTGGAGATGAATATCGACACCGCCATACCCTGTGGACTCATTATAAACGAACTGATAACAAACAGTTTAAAGTACGCATTCCCCCCTTCCTTCCAGAATAAGAAAGGAGTTATTAAAATAAAGCTGGTTCAAACCGGTAACCTGTTCCAGCTGGAGATCTCCGATAATGGGGTGGGATTACCCGCTGATATTGAGCCAGAAAATGCGGAGACACTGGGGCTGCAACTAGTGCACACCCTGGTAAATCAGTTAGATGGGAGCCTAAAAATCGACAGGATTCGCGGGACAAAGTTCACCATTACTTTCCAGGAACTGAATTACAAAGAACGGATTTAGATAAAATAAGTAGGATAGAACTAGTCACCTAAGAATAGAACTATCACTAACTTTATTCCCTAATTTTCATACCAGACTTTAATGGATCAATAAAGTAAGGTGGGGTTAGATTCCTTCACCGCTTTAGGTCCCTCTTTTTCCAGTTTATGGTAGGCTTCCATCAGATCCTCCAGGAGCATTTCCACCATATCCCGGCCGAAGTTTTCCTTAACCACAATTCGCAGGACAGCCACATCCTCTGCATCGGCGGGCAGAGTGTAGGCCGGGACAATCCATCCCTTCTCCCGCAGTTTTTCTGAAAGCTGGAAAACCGTGAAATCTGCGTTCTTTAGAGTTACCGCCACCAGGGGGACAATGATGTTTTTATTGATAAGTTCAAATTTACCAGAATTTTCAAGTTCACCAGCCAGATAAAGGGTGTTATCGAACATGTTAGTCATTATATCCTTATAACCCTTCCTACCCAGCCTGATGAGGTTATAGTACTGGGCGATTATGGTACTGCTTCCCTTGGAAAAATTAAGGGAGTAATTGGGCATCAATCCCCCCAGGTAGTTGATATCGAATATCAGATCTTCAGGCAGGTCGGATTTGTCCTTGAATATTATCCAGCCCACTCCCGGGTACACCAGGCCGTACTTATGGCCCGATACATTGATGGATTTCACCTGTTCCAGTCTGAAGTCCCATTCCATGTCCGGGAAAATGAATGGTGCCACAAAGCCCCCACTGGCCCCATCCACGTGTATGGGTATATCCCATCCTTTAGTTTTCTTGATATCCACCAGTAAATCGTTTATTTCCTTGATTGGGTCCATTTGTCCGGTGAAGGTTGTCCCGATGACTGCCCCCACGGCTATGGTGTTTTCATCAACTTCCTGGGCCACGTCCTGGGCAGTTATGGTGTAATGATCCCGGGTTAAGGGTATTAACTTCAGTTCCACGTCGAAGTAGCGGGCGAACTTCTCCCACACCGTGTGCACATCGGCCCCCATGACTATGTTGGGTTTATCCGCGGGTTTGCCCTCTTTTTCCCTTCGCTGCCTCCAGGTCCATTTATGGGCCAGAAGTCCTAGCATGATGGCCTCTGAGGATCCGATGGTTCCGGTTCCCACTGATTTGCACTCGTGGGGTGCGTTAAAGAGCCGGGCTAACATGTTAACCACCCGGTCCTGGATTTTGGAGGTCTGGGGGTATTCATCGTTGTCCACGTAGTTTTTACCCATGGTATCCATGATCAGCTGGTCAGCCTCGGGTTCCATCCAGGTGGTTACGAAACTGGCCAGGTTAAGGGCGGGATTCCCATCCAGGTTCAGTTCCTCGTGTATCAACTGGTAGGCTGCTTTAGCGGGCATTCCATCTTCAGGCATCTCGTATTTCGGGATACTCTCACTAAAGTAGCGACTTCCGTAGGTGGTGGTGTGTTCCCTTTCTGATCTTTTCAGTTTCCCCAGGTCTAATTTTTCTGATAACAATTAAAACACTCCTTGTGCCATTGAATTCTCTATTAAATTATGGAGTTTAAAGTGGTTAAACTTTGTTCATAGCTACAGCCAGCCCTTCTGAGCTATCTACTTTTCCGGCATTATTTACAAGATTTTTCTTAAAATTAGAATATTTAAGCCGTAATATAATTTTAAAAGGTTTTAAATTATTTAATCTATCAAATAATTCAAATAATTTTGAGTATTACTCAAAAAAGATTTATATAACCTTTAAATAGGATGATAATCCATATTACTTCCATAGAATGGATTGTAGTATTAAATGAGTAAGGGTTATTACCCCTGAGCTATAGGACAGTTATCGATTTAGAAAACCAGTATAATGGGAAATATGGCCCTTAAATTTTAATACAGATACTTAAAGCTTTAAATGAGAAGTTAAGTGGGATGATAATATGGTGACAGGTTCAGACTCAGAAAACATTGGCATTTTACTGGTGGGACACGGTAGCAGTTTATCCTCGGGGAATGATGTGGTGTACCGCCTGTGGGAGCAGTATAAGGAAGAATCAGATTACCCGGTGGAAGTGGGATTTATGAACATTGAAAAACCCACCATACCCACGGCCATTAACACCCTGGCTAAGGAGGGGGTTTCCCGGATCATTGCTGTGCCGGTTTTCCTGGCCCATGGTCTCCACACCAAGGAAGATATTCCCTACATGCTGGGTTTAGGTGAACCAAGAAAAGATGCCGGTTACTACAACCAGGAAAGGGAAAAAATTGAATTTGAAGGCCAGATAACCTACATTGAACCCCTGGGAGCAGACCGGAGGATCGTGGAGATACTTAAAGGTAAGGTAGAAGATGCCCTTGACTAAGGGCAGTCTTAACCTATGATGATCGGATTTACGTCTTCAGTTCACTTATTTTACCTGATCATGACTTGAGATTATACAATTCAATTAATGATGAAAATTTTCTTAAAAGTTATAAAAGATAGCATAAAGTTATAAATGGCCAATAATAATAAAATCATATTTCTTATTAGGGGACGGGTTTACCATGCAACGAACTGATCCACGAGTAATCGCCTTTTTAATAGTATTCACTTTGGCATTATCCGCCTTTGCGGGGACTTCATCAGCTACATTTGACGCAGATGTTCCTGGAATTTATAATCAAGGCGTTTCAGCGGATATTTCAATTAATTACACCAGTAATTCTGATAATAATTCGGTGTACATTCATTCTGAAAATTTAACGAAAAATGAATTAACGCCCTATAATCTGGCAACAAAGCCCACGGACCAGCAGTTAAAACAACAAATGCAAGGCCTTAAAAATCTGCAAACGATTAGTTCTGGTGGTATTCCTCCCAAAGGACTGGATGAAATGATATCCGACAGCATAGATAGAATTCACTCCATGAAAAACACAGTTAAGAATCGAATAAATCACATTTTGTCCTCTTTTTATGGAAAAATGCCTAAATAGGGCAATTACAGAAACTGGGAAAAAAGTTTTTGGAAAATTTATTCAAAAAAAACTCTTTAACCTCCTTCAATTCCTGACTTATCTTGATACCCTGGGGACAGTGCTCTTCACAAACACCAAACTCACTACACACTGTAGCGTGTTCATGTTCGGGTTTTATTTGGGCATTTTCTGCCAGGAATCAGGATCCATGTCCTTGAATTTTTCAGTACAGGGTACTCCACCTAATCCCCAGTGGGATTGTGGAATTTCGTGTATTATGACCTCCACTGCTTCGGGTGAAATTCCAACATCCGAGAAGACTTTGGTTAAATTCTCAATTAAATACTCGATTTTTTCCTGTTCGAAACCTTTCCATATGTTCACATGAAGTACTGGCATTTTTACCACCATTCCCTTGTTTCAATGATTTATTTATTAATGAAAATGAACAAGATCATAAATAAACAAATCACAATGCAAATTGTGTTAAACTAACTTAAAGTAGTTTTTCTAACCATTGGGTAATTACCAATAGGTAAGTGGGGAATTAGAATGGGTAACGATTATTTAAAAGAACTTTACCAAACTGTAGACGATACTTTCAGCTACCTCCGGAAGAAATGGACTATTCCTATAATTAAAGGATTATTCTGTGATTGTAAAAATTTTAAGGGTTTCCTGGAACTTAATCCTGGATTGAGCAGTAAGGTCTTATCGGAAAGACTTAAAGAATTAGAAGAAAAGGGTGTAGTGGAAAAGATAGTGTTAAACTCATCTGCAGGCCATACAGAGTACTATTTAACTGAAAAAGGGCGCAGATTAAATAGGATCATCTTTGAGATGTTTAACTTTGCCTTAGATGAAGTTTTGACGAACGAAGAAAACATCAAATTAAAAGAAGAATCCAAAGAATCACTGAAAGCAACTTTAAAGATTTAATGGTTAGATTGATTTCATTTAAAGTTGAATGACCCCCCCCCCCCCCAAAACACAATAACTAGACCTGCTTTATTCAGAGACTGTTTTTTATGATAAAAACAATTTTCCGAAATATGGGGCTGAAAATAAGATGATAAATTGGAAATATTGTATTATAGGGGCAGCTTTGGTTGTGGTACTTGGAATAGTTTTTAAAATGGTTGAATATGGTTCTTTTATTGGTATGTTTATTCCAGGGGTAATTGTAGGATATCTTGTAAACAACGGATATAAAAATGGAGCCAAAAATGGAATTATCACCGGATTGATAGGCGGATTTATACTGGGAATTTGGGCGGGCATTACACTTGATTTAAATCTACCACCTTTTCATAATGTAGTATTATATTCCTTCTTTGCGATTACCGGTGCGGCTACTTCAGCAATTTTAGATGCTGTAGGTGGAATTATTGGGTCCCTAATAAGGGATAAAATATAATTTATTTATTTTATTTATTCAAAGGTTGATACGGAAGAAATATTTTCCAACATCCTATAATAATCTTCTATCCCAATCAATATAATGTTTCTATCCAATAATTCAGAAACTACGCTAAACTCATTGGTTTTAGCCATATTCATAAACTGATCAAAAGATAATATCGTAGGGTGAATATCTAATGGTAACAAATTTATTTTCCTTTCAAATTCCTTCTCACGATTTATTTCAGAGATTATCATCAACTCTATATCAGAATGTTTGGATGCTGTTCCTTTAGCGTAAGATCCGAAAATTAAAGCAATAAATGGAAAATTTAGGTTATATAATTTTTGATTTAAAATTTTTAGATCAGTATTTTTTTCAAGGAGGTCTTTAGTACGCTCATATTCTGCTTGGAATATAAGTGGGTGGACTTTTTTATTTAGAGAACACCTATAGGAATTACCAATCTTTTCCAGAGTTACCAGATTATCTAGCTCTAATTTCTTAATGATTTTATAAACATTAGGATATGGTATTTTTACTCTGTTGGCTATTTGACGAATGCTACTTCCCTGTCCTAATGTTACCAAATCTTTTACTATTTCGATCTTATTGTCTTTCATGAGAAACTCCTGTTATAGTAAATATGATATAATATTATATCAAACTTACTATAATGTTATAGCAAATATACTATAATGTTATAGTAAAAATGCTATAATCCACAGGAATAACCATCCAAAACAAAAAAAATTACATTTTATATCTCAAATTTTTCGGGATCTTATTTATAAAGATCTCAACAGATAATTTAATTGGCTAAAAACATTTTGGTAATAACAAGAATAATATAACAAGCCATAATAAACAAATTAATTCAATCTTAAAAATCCATATACACGTTTTTTATTAAAAAAAGAGGTAATATTAAGTGATAGGAATAAGCGCTGATTTTGATCCAGTTCACAAGGGACATGCCTCCCTTATTGGGAAGGCCAGGGAAATAGCTGATGAAAAAGGTGATGAGGTTGTTATCTACCTTAATAAAGGTTACAGTGCCAATCACGCCCCCTTCTTTGTCAGTTTCGAGGGAAGGAGTAAGATGGCTCTGGAGGCGGGGGCCGATCGGATAGTGCCCATTGAAGGTTTGCACCACCGGCTGACCATGTCCTACACCGTCCCCATAAGGATAGCCATGATGATCCAGGATGGGGTCACTGACTATGTGGACGCTGCAGAAGTTAACCCCGCCCAGATAAAAAAATACGCTGCTAGATTCATTAGAAGGGGAATATTCAGTGGTATTCCCCGTAATCTACCTAACAGAAATGTTATCCGGTGGTATGCGGTGAACGAGTTTTTGTATCAGCGTTTTAATCGTAAAATGGAGTTTCATTTCATACCGGAGGGTAAGGTAAATGGGGAGAAGATCTCAGGCAGGGAGATACGTAGCGAAATCCTGGAAAACAATCTCCGTATACCTGGAAGTGTGAAAAGACTGCTTCCCAAATCCACGGTACGCATACTGGAGGAGGAAATTGATAAAGGTACTGTTCCTGAAACCAGGGATATGGATGTACTCTTGAAACGCTTGAACACCACCTCCCGCCATCATCTTCTAAACACCGCCCATTTAAATGCCGAGGCAGTGGAGCATATCATTCAGGGAAGATGGTACCAGGCCGAGAATCAGGTGTGGGCATCCCTGCGCCAGGCAGGTTACGGTCCAGTGTTAAGCAGACTGGCCTTGAGCTGTGTGGAGGAAGATGTGACACGCAGAGAAATCTACGAGCTAATTCAGGATTATGAGAAACAGGGGATCATCCCCCCGGACCAGACTGTGGAACGGGTTATTGAAAGGGACTGGTTTGTGGCTAATATGGTTGAAACAGGTTTAACCAGTTCGGAGGCCCATGAAAAGTTCCTTAACGGTGCCCGGACAAAGGATAAACCATTATACTCCTTTGATGCCGGTCTTCACCTGCGGAGTTTTGAACTTTCCAAGCTGGAGGAAGGATTAAAAGCATATCTCTACGTGGATAAACGGGGTGTTTTAGCCTGTGAATTGAAAACAAAAGAGGGTAAGGTTAAAAGTCCACTGAAACTACCCGGGAAGATGGCCACTTACCTGCGCTTACTGGTGGATTCCCAGATTATTCCACTAGAGGGAGAACTGGTGAAGAGGAAGAGAGGCTGGAGAATCAGGTTAATTGTGGGATGAATTGGAGATTAATCAATAAGTATAGACCTAAATGGGAGACTAATCACCTGGAGACTAACCACAACTGGAAGTCACTGTGAATAAAGTCACTGCGATGGTAAAATAAGGAAAATTGAGCAATAATAAGGAAAATTAGTAATAATAAAGAGTCAATCCCCGGGATTCTCCTCGTCATGGCGGGCTTCGTGGTGCTCCACCACCGGGCAGGACCAGTCCTGACAGAAGGTCATCACCATTTTACCCCGGTCCGTGGCTATGTAAAGTCTCCAACAATTGTTGCCATAGGTTTTAAACCAGCTATTCAGCACCTTTCGGCCTTTAAGTTTGTCAAGTTCCTTCTGACATTCTTCAGCCTGTGAACCACCATTCATAGGAAATCTCCTCTGAATTTTCCTCTAAGAAACGGGTTATTCTAGTTCTAAATTGGTGTACCTACTTATGTGCACAATTCTATTTATTTATTCCTACCTTTTGAAAGTCGGGCCTTCTGGTCATCCTTTTCATCTATTTTGTCAAATATTTCCAGGTAATCAGCTGGTTTTTCCGGTATTTGTCCTATTTTATCCAGGAGGTTGTGGAAAAACTCCTCGGTAGCTGGAGTGATAACTGGATCCTCGTACTGGGACAGGAACTGGTGCACCTCACTCATTTCCTGGGCACGTCTCTGGGCGTGTAGTGCACTGCTTTTGAGGCGGGAAATGGATGCTTCCTTGAAATGGGGACCCTCGGTCTGGTTGAGGTATCGTAGGAGAACCTCGTCTACTCCCATTTTGTAGGCAGGGTACAGGGTTTCAAAGAGTAAGGCCGAGACACCCTTGGTGTAGGCACTGCGCAGCATCTTCAACCCCGAGGCCTGACCCGGCTCGGTACCAATTACTTCAATATTCATACCGTACTGGTTGAGCTCAGCAAAGTCTTCAGCAAACTCACCAGAGGCAATGATAGGAGTCCCCAAACCGTTCTTTATACCACCCATTATAGCCCCATCCACGGTTTTACCATTAGTGATATGGCTGAAAGCTTCTTTAACTGTATCGGGAGAGACATTATTCAAATCCACGTATACTCCATCAAAACCCCCAACACCTACCTTTGCAGCCATACTAACGGCTTCTGCAGGAACCACCGCAGATAAAAGAATATCAGACGACTCATATAGCTCGGTTAAACTATCAAATAAGCCAACACCACTTGATTTTGCAAGTTCCACTGATCTCTGGCTTCTTCCCTCAAGACAGGTTGAAACATCCACTCCATGTGCCAGCAGTCCTTCAGATAGGGTTGAGGCTACTTCTCCAAATCCTAGGAAACCTACTTTCATTTTATCTTTTCGTGCCATTCTCATACTTATCCATTACATTCTTCAATAAAATAGACGGAAATATAGTTTGTAAAAACATTAATTTCATATTATCATTTCGTACCGTTTTGTAGACTTTTACTTAATATCGCCAAAAATAATCTCCTTAAATCAGATTGGGGGCTAACTCTTAAAATCAATTAAATTCGCTATCTCTTTCAATCTTTTATCTATTCCACCCCAATTTTGATTGAGATTAAGCGTTTTTATATAAATAATATGTTCTCCTATTTTATACTCTAAATCAATTTCTTCTCCAAGTGCAGCATAAAGCAACATTCCCCTAACTTCACCCGGAAATAAGCTGTTATTTACATAGGAATAGATTTGATATAGATTTCCAGAGTTTAATGATGATTTTTCGTGAAAAGTAGATAAAATATTTGAGTAAAATTTAGTATCAATTATAAGCTGTTTAAGATTGGTAGGTTCTAGATCTTTGTTTTCTAAAACAATATCTGTTCTCATAAGAGGTAGTAAGTTGTTTTTATAATTATTTTCATATTCATTATCTAAATACCATTTTATGTGGGGTTTATGAACTTTTAAATCCTTAAATTCTTTTTTATAGTAGTTAAATACAAAGTTCTCGAAAAGGTTGGCCATTTCCTTCTCATGTCTTTTTATGAAGTCCTTAAAATGGATTTCTCCATCTTTAGCTTCATCAGGAAGTTCTAAGTTGAAGATCAATTCACATATATTTATTAGTAACTTATAATGTTGATTATTCCTATTCCAAAAAATTAAACCAAAAACGCGTTTGTTTAAATCAACTGATGTTACAGAATCGAAAAATAGAGTTAATTTATTTAATTCACTTTTTAATTTCTTATTTAAATCTTTAATTCTAATTAAGTTATTAATCGTGGTTTTTAGTATAGAATTAAACAAAACATCCTCACTAAACTCATCATAAAGACAGTTTAACCTTTTATAAATGTGTGTTTGTCTTTTTATACTTTCATTAATGTTTATTTTCCCACGTATAGTGTTTGTATCTTCATCTTTTGTTATGTACTCTTTATAGAATCCTCTTTTTATCAGATTGTTTACACCTGAAATTAAAACCCGTGATAACAGTTCATATACATTTTCAAAGCTTTCAGATTCTTTTTTAATATTATTATCGATTTTAAGGTTTGTATAAGCATAGCTAAGCATATAATAAATATTTTTAATAGGAATCTCATTTTTACTGGAAACCATGTCTCCATCTGGTTGATATTCATCCCATCTGTTTTTATTTGATCCACTTTCGATTATCATAAAATCAATTAATCTTTAGTTTATCAACTTCTTCTTGGGCCATTTCTAAATTATCAAACCAATATTCCTTTAAAAGAGGGGCTATCTCATAGGTTATTATAGAGTTATACCAATCTTCATCATTTTCAGACTCATAATCATCATTTACGAGTCCTTGTCCACAGAAATAGCTATGACCAATTTTAAAACCATCGCCCAAACTATCATCTTCTGAAATTTTCTGATTTAATGTTTTGAAACAAGATATAATCTTTTTAGCTAGTTCTTCTTCAAGCCCTTTACTAATTAAATGATTTTTAAATAGATCCTCCTCTTCAAAGAGTGGATTAACAGAGTAAAAAACAAATCTTCTTCTTAAAGCATAATCTATCATAGCCAAACTTCTATCTGCAGTATTCATCATTCCAATAACATATACATTGCTAGGAATAAAAAATTCAGGTTCATCCTTATCAGCGTAGGTTAAATGTATTGCAAACTCCTCTCCTCTTTTATCTTCTTCAATGAGCATCATTAGTTCACCAAAGATTTTACTAATGTTTCCTCGGTTGATTTCATCAATGATGAAATAATAATCATTATTTTGATCAACTTGTGCTTTCCTGCAGAAATTGTAGAAAACTCCGTTTTTTAAATAAAATCCATCTTCAAGAGGGCGAAAACCTTGAATAAAATCTTCATAAGAATAGCTTTGGTGGAATTGGATAAATTCAACACGGTTTTCATCCTTACAACCCATAATGGAATAAGCTAATTTTTTTGCTATAAAACTTTTCCCAACACCTGGAGGGCCTTGAAGAATAATGTTTTTCTTTCTTTTTATGAGATTTACTAATTGATTGTAGTTTTTTTCTAAAAATACCACATCTTGTAAAAAGTCTTCCTTGCCGTATTTGATCACAGATTTTTTTTGAGGGTTGATATATTCATCAATTGGAAAGTCCATCAATTTTCCTAAAGCCTGATAATAGAGCAACCCTTCAAAGGATTTAGATGGATAATTTGTAATATTAGTTAAAGTTTTCTGTATCATTGGGCCTTCAGGGGTTATGTCAAATTCTCCACGTTTCAACCATTCAACTTCACGGAAATGATTATGTTCATTTTTTTTAATTGCAACAGGGATCTTAGTTTCTTTAGAAAATTTATAATCAGATGTTATCATCCCGACACCCAATAGTGCTTTTGTGCCTTTTTTAATGAAAACAATATCTCCTATTTTCATTTCGTTTGAAAAATCTAAAAGAGCTTTTGCATTATTTGTTTGTTTAGGTGTTTTATTTGAATTTGGAGCATTATATGATTCTGATTTTTTTGGATATGTTTTTTCAAGGGCATTTAAAATTTTTTCTTTGTCTCCTCCAAATTGGGTTAAATCTCCTAAATTACCCCAACCGATAGTTATTATATTATTTTTTTTAAATTCATCCCAATACGCTGCATTTTCACCAGGACTCAATAACCAAACATTTTTGTTATTATTAATGTAATTTTTAGTGTATACATCAAAATTTAAAAGATCAAACGCCCGATAATTCTTAACAAAACCATAATTAGCATCTTTGAATTTTTTAATTCGTTTCGAATTTTCAATGTAATTCGATTCTGAGACCGGTTCTTCTAACTCAATTCCTAGTTTAGCATAGACAGTTGTGCCTTTATTCATAGCACCATTGATTATAGGGAATGTGAATGGCTTTAAACAATGTAAAATTTGTGATACGGAACCAACACGCAAATACTTAATTCCTCCACTTAAAACTTTTTCAGCTTCCTCGTACATTACTTCATCATTATCATTTTTTTGAAGTTCTACACACAGTCTTAAAAATTTTCTGGCATCATCTTCATTCATTTTTCCTTCAAAAGTCATGAAGCCAGTTCCAAACATTCCTACATGATCTTGTGAATTATTGTATTCTCCGTTTTCTAATTTTCCATGGACTGAATTTAAAATTTGTATCAATGACTTTTTATCGTCTTCTTTAAGATTACTGTTTTCAATTCTACGTTCCTTGCAGTCCCATCCACACTTAAATGTTCCTACAGTCATTAAATACAATAAATCCATATCTTTTACGTTAAGTTTTGACGGATTTATATTAGAGATAAACTCAACGGTTTTATTTACTAATTCATAAGAACCATCATGTGAATTCGGGTTATTTGAGATATTACTAGTATATTTCAAAATAGAGCTTAAATCATAAAACCCTGTATTTTTTCCCATCATTTCTTCATATTTTGGAATTAATTTTTGATAAACCTCTAAAAGTACTTCCAAATCTTTTTTTAAGTCTCCATCATTAAGTTCATCATATCCATACGATTTCCATATAATGTCACCGCTATCTTCGGTGTTTAAAGGATTTTTCACTGAAAAACTGTGTCTTTCTAATCTGGAAAATAAATCTTCATGCTGATTGATTATCTCAATTAGAACCTTGTTTCTTTCGCGAAATGTTGAATTTGAGATTTTACTGTGTCCCTGTACAATGTGTAATGTAGCAAATTTTTCTTCTGGAAAAAAAGTAAAACCTATATTAAGCCCCTCTTGAAACCTATCGAACTTTGTAATTCCTGCCCACGGTCTTTCAACCCATTTACCCTGTCCAGGAGATATCTTTATTTTATATTTATCAAGATCTAATATTGGTTTTAAAAAATTTTTAAAATCATCTAGAAAATCGTTACGCATTTTGTAAGCAAAAAAATTGTCTTTAATATCTTTTTTACTTTCTGTAGGATACAGATCTAAAATTTCTTTAAAATCATCTGATAACAATGAACTTCCCCCTACTATTTAGTTATTAATCATTGATATAAAATAATGGAATGAAAAAAATATGCTTGTTTAATGAGTATTAGATTTTTTTAACCTAAATACCTGATTTGTGATTAGTTTGTTCAGTTATTCCAACCTACACCCAACAATAGCAAATTTAATGAAGATCGTTAAAGAGTTATAACTTTAATAAACTTAACCCTACTATAATTGGAACATAGCGACTCTTTGATAAATTTTACCCATAGAAGTAAGTATCCATGCATCCTTTTCCATTTCTTTATTTTCTTTCATTTTAATCCCCATTCGATTGATTAATATTATTTCAGAAGATCATACTAAAAAAGACAAATCTTCTTGGACAGAAATAACCCACTAAAACCAATAATTTTTTGGTTTTTAATTAATAAATTCATGATTTTATTTATCAAATGGGGATTCATTCAATTTATCTATAATAAAATGTTAGAAAAAATAATAAGATTTAGATAATTTTTTAAGATGTTATCCTAAATACTAATTATATAGGGGTAATATGATGGTTGAGGATAATAATAGTGGGCCAAAGAGAACACGGTTGAATTTCACTCGGATTTATAAAGTTAATTTTAATGAAAGGAATATTGAAGCTATTCATCAATTAACTGAAGAATTTAATAATCTTCCTCAGTTCACAGAAGGCGATCGGAATAATAATGGAAAAGGGTTTATTCCTTTTGAAGATGATTTTGATATTAAATTTGAGTTAAAACCTGTATATGATGAAGATGAAGGACCCGATAACTGGTTCTTTAGAGATATTTCTATTAGTAATAATAGCTTAATGGCTAAAAGGTTCAGATATGAGGAATATTTTGAAGGGAAAAATGAACCTCAATTAAGAGAAGCGGATGTTTTTTGGATTAAACCATTTGATATTTTATTAATGAAAGGCAGTGAACAAGCATGCAAAAAAATTTATCCATATTTAGCTGAATTCACGAGTACAGGGTTTAAAAAAATAAAATTTGACGATAAATTCCTTTTGTGGTTGAGTTATAAATATGAAGATGATGGGAAGTTAAGTAATGATTTGACATTTAATCGAATGGATAAAAGTAGAACACAAGGCACAAACACTAATGAAAATGATATACAAGTTAGGGAAGGAGAAGGCAGGATGATACCCGTGCCCACTCTCTATGGATTACTAAATAAACAAAATTTAGCTCATATCGGAGGGGATTTTAAATATAAAGATATTATTACTATAAATGCTAAATTAGCTGCGGATGTAACTATTTTTGTGTACTCTAGTAACAATTTAAGTGGTAAAGAATACAGTGAAAAATGTGAATTAGTTTTTCCTTTTATAATTGAAATTATAGATGTCTTTAATAAATGGGATAGTCGAGATTCAGATAATAATAAATTTCCTCCTGATGAATTTTTCAATTCTTCAATTGAATCATTTCGAATCCAAATGGAATACGCAATAGAAAGTATTGAAGAATTAAAAGAAAAATATAGGGATTTAAGAGAAGGTACAGGTGTTGAAGATGCCCCATAGGTTTTTCTATGTTTATGAAATAAAAGGAGATATCAATGAATATTTTAGTTTAAACGATTTTTATTCTCCTATAGAAATAGATGGAACCGTATTTACCTTAAAATTTAAAGAACCTAAAAACATCGAGTCAATGATTCAGCCCTATTATTTCAATAATCAAAGAGAGATTATGGGGAAAATTATGTTTCAAAATAGATCAGTTCCTTTTAAAGTGCGTTTAAAATCTAGATTAGTTCTTGTAGAGACTTCCTTCCAACGAGAAAAAATGAAAATTCTTAAATTTTTTAATAAATTTTTTAAAAGCATCTTCCAGAATAATGTCAAAATAGATTTATTTGCCCCTAGTAATGAAGACGAAAAAGATTTCATCTGTAATACTGCCAAATATGATGATTTTAAAGTTTTTATGAATGATAAAATTGTCCGGCGTTGTGAAACTGATGAAGATCTATGTGAAGGATTAATGAAAGATATGGAATTAATTGAGGCTACATTAAATCTTAAAATTAATGATCGTTTAATCACGTTTTACTATTATGGGAATGCTATTCAATTCCCACATCCCCATGATGAAGACATAGAAGGAGTAATACAAACACTTGAGAATACAATGATCGTACAAGCCAAATAGATTCACATGCCCATTAATATAAAAAAACGCATAGAATTGGCAAAAGTAGTTTTAGAACTGTCTTTAAAACCATATGCAACATGGATCACAGCAATATTGCCCTTTTGGTATGGTACTTTCTTTGCTCTCTATTCAATTCCTTTTTTTTCAATCATATACCAAAATTTTTACTGGGTAGGCATTCTTCTTATCCCCATTATCGTATTATTTTACATTATACTTAATTTTAATATGAGCTTTAACCAGATCACATTATTTAACCAAAAATATAGATTTAATCCCAATGTTGATGATTATGATTACATAAAATCTCCTTCCTTTATTGTAAGTGAATATTTTGATACTAGGTTTTCATTCAAATTAAAATTATATGGGAGTATGCCTATACAATTTCGGGGGAAAAGATTTGCTTTAATTGTTATAAAAGCTCCAACAATAACAATTTCAATTAAACCTAGGATAGAATTGAAGCAAGATTTTGATGACCTTGGAGATATTTTTTATTTGAAGCAGAATTATGAACTTAATAGTTCAGAAATTAGTTTTGTTCTATTCATGCAAGCCAGCGGAGCTGTAGATACTAAGGATTTAGAAATATATATTATGTGTGAAGACGCTTTAGAGAATTTCTTGCAAGACTATGAAAATGATAAAAAATCCCGACCAAAATTATTTATTAGTAAAGAAGAGTTTTATTTATCATGCCCCAATTAATCTTTTCTATTCCAGAATCCCTAAATTCTCTTTGTTGATTTAATTCATTTTAAAAGTAGAAAAAACCATTTTACTTTGATTATTGTATAGTGAATAACGTTTTTATAATTATAAAAAACTCATCAACATATATAACCCAGCAAGAGCAATTATAGTCCCAGAAATAATCCGTATCCAATCGGAATATTTTAATATGGCTTTGAAATCTATTTTTGACATTAAAAATGCTATTATCAGTAGGGTTAATGAGAATCCTCCGGCGAAAATGGCCATGTTAATTATACTGTAACCTATGTTTCCGGTTGATGCACTGTAGGTGGCTACTGCCACCACGTAAGGACCGAAACAGGGGGACCAGGCCAGGCAGGTTAAAAATCCCATTAGAAAAGATCCAACTATTCCCTTTTCTGAATCAGGAGTACTGGAAATAGAGGGTGTTGAAATATTAAACAGCTTTTTATTGACAATAAACAGGACCCCGATTATAACCAGGATTAATGCCGCGGCTATTCTGAAATACAAGAGATAATAATTAATGGCGGCTGTGAATATGGCGGTTAGTATGGTTATTATGGCAAAAAGGAGGAAAAATCCCAGCCCAAAGGCAACTATCTCTGTATTCTTTCGTTTAAGTAGGGAAAAGCCCACCACAACTGGTATGAGTGGCAGGACACATGGCGATAGTATGGATGCTATACCTGCCAGAAAGGATAGTAGATAACCAGTTTCCATTTTATCTCCCGTATATCATGACCATTGCACATTGTGCTTGTAAAAAACTAATTTTGCCCTTATTTTGCCTTTATTCTATCCTTATTCTATCCTGCTACCTTTATTCCCAATTAAACCCTTATCATACTATAATCATACTATATCTGGCTCAGTAACTTCTCTGGACTCTGGTATCCAACTATCCTCTTTATTTCATTGCCATTGGAGTCCAGTATCAGCATAGTAGGGAGACTGTAAGCCTGGTACTTTGAACTGGGTCCTGGATTTTTATCCACGTCTATCTTTACCAGTACGTAATTTTGTGACAGTTTTTCCTGGACCTCAGGGGAGGTGAAGGTGTTTTTATCCATTTCACCACAGTAAGTACACCAGTCTGCATAAAAATCCACAAATACATTTTTATTTGTGGCCTTCGCTTCCTGGATGGCCTGATCTAGATTATCATTCCATTTTAAAGTGTCCGAATTATTTTCTGCTTCTTTATTGGTTGAATTGGAAATAACCAGTCCTACCACTAAGAGTGTTGCCACGATAATTACCATCCCCACCAGATATTTATTCATGGTTTTATACTGGAATTTCACCATAATATATTTTGTTTACAATTATTTACAATCGGAAGGAAAATAGGATAAAATAATTTTTATTGCGAAATTCAATATTTTTGAAGTGTTTAAATAAAAATACAGTTTTTAAGGTTAAAAAAGAGTTCAAAGTTAAAAAAATGGTTTTGAAGGAAAAATAATGAAATAAATTAAAACATCCAGTTAATTCAGTTTCAAAACCACGTTATCTCCTACTTCCACTCCAATATCCCGGGCTATTGGTCGGCACTTGGCATTCAAGAGGCAGAATACCGGTTTATCCCCCAGGTCCATTTCCCCCAGGCCTTCGTAGTTACCTAAACCCTTGGATATTACCAGGTCGGCATGTGAAAATTCCTGTTTAAATTCCGGGGAAAGATCCGCATACAGCACCCCCACTGAATCAGTGCCGGTGGTGATGAGCCGGGCCACTTCATCTAAACCCACCTTGTGTGCTTCAACCAGGCAGGCATCGTTTAGTATGGGCCCATCCTTCAGGGCCATGGTGACCTCCACGTCATATTCCTGGAGTTTTTTAATGAGTAATTTGTCGAATACTATTTCACCAACGTTGTCCGCCAGGTAAAGGACAGTTTTGGCCTTTTTTAGTTCAGCTTCCAGTTCTGCAGAGTGATCCACCGAGAGGTCTTTTTCTACGGTAGACATGACCAGGCCCTCAATGTCCGAGTTCAATCCCAGTGCTCCGAAATCAAGGACATTTCCGGCTATGGCTGCTTTAAGATAGTTTTTAAAGGAACCGTCTTTTTCCAGTATCTTTTCCACTTGTGGTAGGAACTGGAGGGCGATTTCATCGGATTTTTCACGCTGCTCATGGTAGGGGTCGGGGTTTCCAGTTTCCTGTTTAATGGTACGGTGGATCTTGGTACCTATCTGGTTGGAAACTGCCCCTTTCTTAAATTCCTGGCAGAGTATACGGTTGATCTTTTCGGTGACCTGCATTTTCAGGTCCTCATCATCTGTGGCCAGGTCCAGGGCTTCCCGGGCCTGGCGAAGAAAACATGATGCGCATTCGTAATGAACTTTCATGATATCACTTAAATTAGTCAATTAATCTTTTTAATCAATTTATTTAATTAATTCAGACTTTTTACTGGCATTCTCAGTTACTTTCAACTTAATTCTCAATTAACTTAACTCTAATTAAATTCAACTTAGCTTTCAATTATTTAACACCCAATTAACTCTCAATTAATTTAGCTCCTAATTTAACTTCAATTAACTTAACTTTAAACTTGTTTAGATTCTTATTTCCACTGTAGAAAATCTCCCCCACATTATGGGACAGATTCTTGAGTTCATCCCGGTTCCAGGGATTCTCATGTAGAATAAATCTCCTGTAGAATTAAATTCTCCACCCTACTGGGTGAAAGGGTAGGGTGAAAGGCACAGTATAAACACGGCCACAATGACCACCGCTATTATTTTACGGTTCCGGTCCATGGGGGCCACATTGTCCAGTGCACCGGGGTGTCCCTTGTTTATGAAATAAATTACAACCATGAGGGCCGCCATTAGATACCATCCCAGAACTACGGTGATCATTATTCCCACAATGGACACGAAGGAGTGGATTTTTTGACTGAAAAAGGACCGGGATATGTGTCCTCCGTCCAGGAAAGCCACGGGCATCAGGTTTAGCATGGTGACCAGAATTCCCACCCATCCAGCAAATGCCACGGGATGCAGGAGGAGCACCTGCCCCTCATTGGCAGCGGGAGCCACCAGGAAAGTGAACAGCTGCATAATCAGTGGTGGTACGAAAACCATGGAGACCTCAGGATTGGTGGCTACTGTAGAAAGTTTCAGGCCAATCAGGAGTACCGGGATGGCTACAATGAAACCCGCCAGGGGACCACTGTATCCCAGGTCGAATAATGCTCGGCGGTTGGGTATGGGGGATTTGATATTTATAAGGGCCCCGAAGGTACCGATTATGGTTGGTGCGGGTATGAAGTAGGGTAGGGTGGCATCCACTCCGTGTTTTCGGGCGGCGAAAAAGTGGGCCAGTTCATGGGCTCCAATTATCCCCAGGAGGGCCACGGCAAAGGCCACTGCCTGCCACATGTCTCCCTCTCCCAGGTAGTACCCGGCAAAGAGGGTGGTGCCAATGGTGGCCAGGAGAAGAATCACATTGATGTGTATCTTAGATTTTCCTTTTTCCTGTTTCTTGGCTATGTTAATTTTATAATAAGTAGCCTCTGGACTTATAAAGGGAACGAATCCCAGTTCATCCAGTTCTTTTACCAATTCCTGGAAACTGTGGGGGTTGTAATCTCCCACCAAAAAGTAAGACCCTTCCTTACCACCATTACCATCGGAAAATCCTATTATTGGAAAATAGTGGGAAATTGATTGTTCAATTAGATGAAAGTCATCCACATATACACTTCCTGGGTTATCTCCATGGATTACACTGTAAATTACTACGTTTAATTCTAAGATTATTGTAAATTGATTATTAATTAGTAAATTATTCAGTTAAATTCCGTGAATACTAATTATCCACCGTAAATTACCTTTATTACTTCAATTATGTCCCCATTTTCAACAGATTCTTCTTCAATTATTATGGACTGGTTTTTCTTAACCACCACAGTTTCTACTGGTATTTCCATCATTTGGAGAAGGTCTTTTACTGTTTTATCCCCTTCAACATCTAGTTTCTTTTCATCTTCCCCGATGATAACCGTAACTTCCATGATCTTTATTCTCCAATTGTTTTTTTATTAGTATTCTATTTTTTAAATTGGTTAACCTAGTTATTTCATATTTTGAACTTGTTTTTTTAATGGGTTAACTTGGTTATTTTATTTTTTATCCTTGAACTTGCTTTTTCAATTGTTACTTAACTCTGCTTTTTCTCCCACATTTTACGGAAGCTGCAGGCTTTGCAGAGTTGGCCGGATGCGGGTTCTCCGCATTCGGTGCATTCTCCCGTGTGGTTTTTCCGGGAAAACTCTTTTTTAAGGACGGGTTTTATCTTATCAAAACCCCTCAGTGTGGAGTACATTATGGTGGGATGGTCCAGGCTGATTTCCTTGAGGAAGTCCCTCACCTTGGCTCGGAAGGAATCCCCGGCATAAGGGCAGCCGGCCAGGTGGACGGGTAGATCCCGGGCCACCACGTAGAGGGCGGTTTCCTTTTCTGGGATCTCCCGGAGGGGTTTGATCTTGACGGTGAATCCCTCGTAACTGGATTCTGATTTGATTCCAATGCGAGTGAGGTTCTGTATGTTCCCCTCCATGTAGTTCATGAGTATGGACTGGGCCTCGTCATCCAGGTTGTGTCCGGTGGCTATTTTGGTGGCTCCTTCTTCCCGGGCCACCTGGTTCAGGATCCAGCGGCGGAACACTCCACAGTAGGTGCAGGCATTCCGGTCAGTTGAATCGACCATTATTTCGTCTAAGGTGCGGCCCACGTAGTCTTTAAAGGAGACCACCCGGTGTTTCACACCCCATAGTTCGGCATTTTTCCGGGCAATGTCCACTCCTTCCTCCCGGTAGCCACAGATACCCTCGTCAATGGTTACTGCCACCAGATCGATGATTCTCCTTTCCCGGAGGTTGTTCAGGATATCCAGAACCATTACACTATCTTTTCCCCCGGATAAGGCAACTAAAACCTTATCTCCCTTGTCTACCAGGTTTTGCCGGCGGATGTCCCTCAGGACTTTGTCCTGGGTCAGTCTGATGAAACATTCCTGGCAGAGTATCTGTCCGGATTGCTTTCTTTTGATAATGATCCGGGGGTTACCGCATTTATCACATACTTCCATTGATATTTTACTCCTTGGTTGGGTAGAGTGCCCATTACATTAATGATTTCTTCATTTTAGGTTAGGTTTATTTTGAATTAAAAAAATTAAATCTGATCTCATGATTTTATGATTCCAGTAGAGGATCTCTCAGTACTCCATGAACTTTTCAAACAATGGGAAATCCTGGACATAGTTTTTCCCCAGTTTAAGGGCGTCTTCTGCTTTCTGTAGTTCCTGACCCAGGTAAGCTGCGTGTTCCAGGCGGGAAACCAGGTCTCGGTTTATTATTTCCTGGTACAACTCCCAGGCAGTCTGCCCGTAGAGGGCCACTGTGGGTTGCATCTTCTGGTAATGAACCACCATTATGCTCCCCTCCTGTAAGCTGATTTTAAAGCTACCCCTCGGGTCCTGTTTGAATTTATAGTCGGCACTGACAGTTACCTCCGGTACATCCACTTCTTCCTGGATGGACTCTCCCCGGCGCTTGTCCTTGAAGACCAGGAGGTTTATCCCCAGGTCCTTGGGTATGGATCCCCTCATCTTGGAGAGGAACATCATCTTGGCGGAAATTGCCAGTTCTTTCACACTTCCCCTGGTTTTACCACTTTCTTCCGGGGTGAAGAGAATGCTGGATCCCAGTTCCATGGATATCCCAGATAAGAGGGCGTTAACCCCCACAGAATCCACATCCATTAACTCGGTGACGTTCCCTATGCCAAAGAAAACCGGACACTTTACAGGGACTGTTTCCTGGAATCTGCGGCAGGCAATAATCGAATCAACCATGCTCTTACTGTTCACCGGGTCCAGTATAGGGTCGGCAATGACCTCGATACCTTTACATTTTTCTTTTAAATCCATCAACGAATTTACCCGTTGGTCTATGGTTTCCGGGACCCATCCCCTCCGGTAATCCGTGGGCAGGATGACTGCCGGGATCCTGGCCCGCTGGAGGGCGGGTAAAACCTCGGAGTAGTTCCCGTGGTCCAGGCTTAACACCATGTCCACCCCGGCATCCACGGCCACCAGGAGTTCCTCACTCTGCAGGGTGTCTATGCTCACCGGTACCTCCAAGTTTTCCTTTAGAAGCTGGACCATGCCCGGTATCCGGGAGGACATGTTTTCCCCGGCGATCATTCCAATGTCCACCATGTTGGCCCCGGATTTGACAAAGTATTCTGCCTTTTTTAAGAGTTCTTCCGGACTTAACAGGGGCGCGTTGGCAATTTCCGCCAGCACCCTCATGGGGAAGTCTTCACCCACCGGAAGGTCACCCACCAAGATGTTTTCCGGTTTTTGGAGGAGTTTTTCAGTGTTTTCCTGGTTACCCTCAAAATCCTCAATGTATTTCAGGGCTCGTTTCCTTTGTTCTTCCTCAATGAGTTTATCTGCAGATTTTTTAGGGGATAGGTCCAGTTTATCCACCATTTCCAGGACGATGTCCAGGTCAGCGGCATCAGTGGACCCCTTGTAAGCAGATATCCCCAATTCATCCTTAATGGGACTTACATCCTTGCGTATAAGTCCGGGGGTAATGATCATTTCCACTGATTCCAATTTTCCGTGAGGTAATGTGCGAAGCTCCCCTATGATCTTTTTAGGGGTTAAAAATGCAGCTATGGGTGTTTTAACCACGTGTACCTGCACGTTATGATCTGATTTTGAAGCTGCGTCTTTTACCAGTTTACTGGCCAGTTCGCCGGTGATTATCAGTATGTTCATTGCCTATTACCACCTTTCTTTTAAGGAAAGTAATCCCTTTAGAAGTAATTTCTATATGTTTCATAGAACTTAAAAATATATAAAGATGAAAAGGTAATGGGAAGATGATCAGCCTAAAATCAAGTGGGAAATCCCTTGGATTTACTTTCTTTCTGCACCCCATTTATTAAATAAAAAGAGATTTTTGAGCATGATCAATTAAGACATTATAATAACCATTATAATGCCATTAAAGACCATTTTATTCCATTAAGAGTTTTACATGGTGGGGGTACCCACATGTATATATATTGTAAATTTATAATGATTAACTATGAGGAATGGAGGTAAATAGATGATCGAAATTCGCTTTCACGGACGCGGTGGTCAAGGAGCAGTTACTGCCGCAGAGATACTGGCAAAAGCAGCATTTGAAGACGGAAAATACTGTCAAGCATTCCCATTTTTCGGTGCTGAGCGAAAAGGCGCACCAGTTATGGCTTTTTCTAGAATAAATGACAAGCCCATAAGAAGAAGATATCAAGTTTATAACCCGGACCATGTACTGGTACTGGATGAAACCCTCCTGGAGGCCGTAGATGTATTATCTGGCCTTAAAGAAGGAGGTAAAGTAATAATAAATACCAAAGAAGATTTAGAATTGAGTGGTGCTGATGTGCACACCATCGATGCCACCGGAATTGCCCTGGAAACACTGGGAGTTCCCATTGTAAACACCGTGATGCTGGGAGCATTCGCCAAGGTGGTTGGTGGAGTTTCCCTGGACTCAATCATCAAAATAACCAAAGAAACTTTCCCTGGTCCAATTGGGGAAAAAAACGCTGAAGCAGCGAAAATTGCCTTCGAAAAGGTGGAGTAAAAAGGTGATCTAATGGTATCTACTGGAGCATGTGTTAAAGAACCTGGAAGCACCCGAAACAACAAAACCGGAAGCTGGAGAACCTTCAAGCCCATTCTGGATAAAGAAAAATGTATTGACTGCGGCAACTGTGTTCTTTTCTGTCCGGAAGGATGTATAAACCAGGATTACGATATAGATTACGATTACTGTAAGGGCTGTGGCATCTGCGCCGAAGAATGCCCAGTTAAAGCAATAAAAATGGAGAGAGGATAAAATGGTTCAAAAAGTTTATTCTTCCAACCGAGCCGTGGCTGAAGCCGTTAAAATGGCCAAACCCAACGTAGTTCCTGTTTATCCCATAACACCCCAAACAACCATTTCTGAATATCTGGCCCAGTTTGTGGCCGACGGGGACCTGAAAGCAGAATACATCCGTGTGGAATCTGAACACAGTGCAATAAGTGCTGCTTTAGGTGCTTCCGGAGCCGGTGTTCGAGTTTTCAGTGCAACCTCATCCCAGGGTCTGGCCCTGATGCACGAAATACTGTTTGCTGCGGCTGGTATGCGGAGCCCCATTGTACTGGTGGATGCAAACCGAGCATTATCTGCACCACTGAGCATATGGAACGATCAGCAGGATTCAATTTCTGAACGTGACTCAGGATGGCTGCAGATATACGCAGAAAACGCACAGGAAGCCCTGGACGCAGTTTTGATAGCCTACCGAGTGGCCGAAGACCCAGAAGTCTTACTACCCTGCATGGTCTGTATCGATGGATACTTCCTGACCCACACTGTGGAACCACTGGATGTGCCCAGCCAGGAAGAGGTGGATCAGTTCTTACCACCCTACAAGCCCTACGCTTTCCTGGACCCGGAAAAACCCATGTCCATTGGAACCTTCACTGACCCGGACTACTACATGGAAGCCCGTTACGCCATAGAAGCAGCCATGGAAAAATCCAAAAACGTCATATCCAAGGCCAACCAGGAATTTAAAGAAGTGTTCGGCCGAGAATACGATCTCGTTGAAACTTACCGGTGCGATGACGCCGAAATCATCATGGTAGCCATGGGCTCACTCTGTGGAACCATAAAAGATGTTATCGATGATCTTAGAGAAGAAGGAGAAAAAGTAGGACTCCTGAAAATCAGGGTGTTCCGTCCCTTCCCTACCGAAGAAATTAAAGAAGTCCTGGAAAAAGCTTCCAAAGTGGCAGTGATTGATAAAAACATCTCATTTGGAATGGGAGGAGTGCTCTACAACAACATCCGAGCCACCACCAATGCCGATGCCCATGGATTTATAGCTGGACTGGGAGGAAGAGATATAACTCCTACATTCCTCAGGGAAATCATTGAAAAAACTAAAAACCCCACCGGAGAGGTGGAATGGATCGGACTCAAAAAGGAGGAACTCTAAATGGAAATCAGTGAAAAAGAATTCCTGGCCCCTGGACACCGAGGATGTGCCGGTTGTGGAGCTACCGTAGGTGTTAGACTGGCCCTGAAGGCACTGGGCAAAAACACGGTAGCTGTTTCCGCCACGGGCTGTCTGGAGGTTATCACCACCCCCTACCCAGAAACTGCATGGGAAATCCCCTGGATACATGTGGCCTTTGAAAACGCAGCCGCAGTGGCATCTGGAGTGGAAAGAGCCTTAAAATCACAGGGAAAAGATGCCCAAGTAGTGGCCTTTGCTGGTGACGGAGGAACAGCAGACATAGGACTGCAGGCACTGTCCGGAGCCATGGAAAGGGGTCACAACCTGATCTATATCTGTTACGATAACGAAGCCTACATGAACACCGGTGTGCAGAGAAGTGGAGCCACCCCCTACGGTGCATCCACCACCACCAGCCCCCATGGTAAGGAAAGTTTTGGTGAGGACAAACCCAAAAAGAACATACCCATGATCATGGCAGCCCACGGTGTGCCCTACGTAGCCACCGCCAGTATATCCTACCCGGAAGACTTCATGAAAAAGGTTCAGAAAGCCCGAGAAGTAGATGGTCCGGCTTACATTCACTTACACCAGCCCTGTACCACTGGCTGGGGTTTCAACCCCTCCAAGACCATTGACCTGGGACGTCTGGCTGTGGAAACCGGTTCATGGATACTCTATGAAATCGAGGATGGAGACTTCCGTGTCACCTACCGACCACTGCAACGTAAAATGGTGGATGAATACTTACAGGCTCAAAAACGTTTCAAACATCTTACTGAATTAGAAAGAGAACGTATCCAGAAAAATGTGGATGCCATCTGCAGTGAACTCAAAATATAGGAGGCTTAGCCTTGGAAAAAATAATTATCCAGTCCGACCTCTGTGATGGGTGTTTGGACTGTCAGGAGGCATGTGCCCGGCTCCACGGAACTTCCGGGATCCTGGTAAGGGAAGTGGAGGGATCATTTTATCCCATTATCTGCCAGCACTGTGAAGATGCACCCTGCCAGTTGATCTGCCCCACCGAAGCCATGGGTGAAGAAGGTGTTGACCAGGAAAAGTGTATTGGCTGCGGACTGTGCATGATGGTTTGTCCCTTCGGTGCGGCAACCATACACGAACGAAAATCCCATAAATGTAACCAGTGCCCTGATCTCGACACCCCGGCCTGTGTGAAAGCCTGTTCCAAACGGGCCATAGCCAAGGTGGACACTGATAAGTTGCAGGCTGAAAAGCAGCGCAAACATATCGAAAAAATCACTGGTCTCGGTAAAAAGAAGAAAAGTTCCGATCTCATTAACGTAATGACCGCCAACACACGGGCTAAAAAGGCCCTGGATAAGGAGGCCTAGTAAATGAAAGAACTTATCTCCCAACCAGAACTCTGTGATGAATGCGGGAAATGCGAGCGTATCTGTCCTAAAAACGCCATAAGAGTGATCAGTGGCGTGCCAGTTTACTGTCTGCACTGTGCTGAAGAACGCGCCCCCTGCATGACCATCTGTCCAGAGGGAGCAATCGAAAAGATCAATGGAGCGGTTGTAATCCATGAAGAGGAGTGTATTGGCTGTGGACTGTGCCGGGATGCCTGTCCCATAGGAGCCATCAACCTGAATGAACGTGGAATCGCCACCAAATGTGACCTGTGCTTTGAACGGGATGAACCACTCTGTGTTTCCGTGTGTCCTAAAGATGCTCTTAAAATGAGTTCTGAAGATATCCTGGCGGATAAACGGGACCGCATAGCTAAAGAACTGGAAAGAGTTAAGATGATCATGAAATAATCTGATCATCATCCTCCCTTCCTCTTTTATTACTGTTTAGCTTAACTTACTGTTTTATTGATTTTGAAATACTATTTTAACTTAAGTTACTGTTTCATTGATTTATGAATATGATTTAAACTTAAATAGCAATTTTATTAATTTAAGGGTTGATTTTTAACTTAATCCATTTGGGTATTATCCGTGCCCCTACCCATGACTGAAATTCCATTGATTCTACAATTTTTCCCTGGTTTTAAATTAAGTCAACGGTTAAAAATAAGGGATGATCCCCACTTACCTTCCCTTTCAGACAGGAGTAGAACTAAATTTAAATAAGGGTGGGGATTAAACTAGATTCTATGATTAGTCAAGAGAGGGTAGAAGAAGAAATTTGCCGATTATACAAGGAAGCGGTTATAAAACTCCCTGAAGATGTTAAGAATGCCCTGGAACACGCATTCGAAATTGAAGATGATGAGACTGCTCTTTTAAATTTAAAAGCTATTTTAGATAATATAAAGGCCGCGGAAGAAATGAATATTCCCCTCTGCCAGGATACCGGCCTCCCCATTGTATTTGTTAAGATGGGAAGGGTGGAAGTGGAAAATTTGAAGGAGGGTATTGTTAAGGGTGTGGAGAAAGCCACCGGTGAGGTGCCCTTACGCCCCAATGTGGTGGATCCACTCACCCGACAGAACACCGGGAACAACAGTGGCCGTTTCATTCCCCAGATTGACCTGGAACTGGTGGATAATGATGAACTGGAAATTACCATTTTCCCCAAGGGTTTTGGTTCCGAAAACAACAATGCCCTTAAAATGGCCCTCCCTGGTGAAGGTGAGGAAGGAATTAAACAGTTTGTCCTGGACACCGTGCTGAAGGCCAGTGGAAAACCATGCCCCCCCATTGTGGTGGGAGTGGGAATTGGTGGATCATCGGATATGGCCCTGAAACTGGCCAAGAAAGCACTTCTCCGGAAAGTTGGAGAGCACCACCCCGAGGAGAGAATGGCCCACCTGGAGGAAGAAATGTTGAAAATGGTTAATGCCACCGGAATCGGTCCCATGGGTTTAGGGGGTAAAACCACGGCCCTGGATGTTAAGGTAGAATACGCTGACACCCACACGGCTGGTCTTCCTATAGGGGTTTGTATACAGTGCTGGGCTGCCCGTAGGGCAACGGGAATCTTAAAAACAGAATAAAAAATACCGTTATTCCACGGTTCCACTTTTTTATAAAAAAATTTAAACGGAAGATACTATTCTTCCAAACATTACCCTGGAATGTTCTTTTTAGATGGAATTAAACCTTCATCCCTTAGTTCTTCGACCACTGCCGCCACCAGGATATATTCCTGATTAGTGTAGTCGGCTAAACTGGATATTGAAATATTTTCGTGGTGGTGAACATAATCCAGGATGTTCATTTTCATTTCCAGTCTTAAATTTTCATTTTTCCATTTGATCTTCAAGTTATCACTCCCCCTAGAAGCCCAACTTTTCACTAAATGTGTTGTACTTTACACTTGAAGTGTATGTCTGATCTGGTATATTAAAAGGTTGGAAACTGTTACCACATAAAATCCAGTTATTTAAGAATATGAAATTAAAAACCTTAAGTAACTCCAGAAATCTGTAGTTCCCCAATATAATCAAGAAAAAAAATAGACGACCATTAAATGGTCGTGGGTTAGGAAACCTACTCTTCTTCTGGTTTCTTTCCAATGGCAAACTGATCTTTTTCACAGGTGATCATGAAGATGGTTCTGTCTCCAATGTTTTCTGCACGGTCAGCAATTCTCTCCAGGAACCGGGCCAGGAACAGCAGGTAGATTAGGTAGGATATGGATTCCTTGTCCTGGAACATACTCTTGGTAATGTCCTTAAGGGCATGATCGAATAGATCATCCACCTTATCATCGTCCCGGTGTAGTTCACGGGCTACATTCATGTTCTTAGCTAAAAATGCAGCCATACTCTTACTCACCATCCCATCCACTATATCGGCCATGCGCTGCAGATCAAAGAGGGGTTTTTCCGGGATCTCTTCATCCTTGATATGGCGGGCAATATCCGCAATATTGGAGGCCAAACCAGAAATTCGTTTTAAGTGACTTGAAACCTTAATACTGGTTTCGATAAATCTTAAATCACCGGCAACTGGTTGTTCAGCGGCTATGATACTCATGGCATCGTGTTCTATCTGGTAACCCATGTCATGGACCTTTATATTGGTTTCCATAACACTTTTGACCAGATCGGCATCGTAATTTATAAAGGTACTGAAGGCTTCCCGGTAAGCCTTTAACGTGGCTTGACCCATTTGATCCACATTTTCCTTCAAATCATCAAGTTTTTTCTGGAACCTCATCCGGGGATATCTTCTCTCCATACTATCTTCCACCTATTTTGGATTTATAATCATTTAACAAATTATCAATATCATCAACCGATGGATCCCTTATCCTGTATTTTGATAGAACATCCTGGCGGTCTGTGTCCGCCTTTTCAATTAGAAAATCTATCTCTGAGGGTAATGGTAATTTACATTCCTCATTCAAGTCTACAATGGTTGAAAACATATTATCATCTAGTTTATACACTTCTATTCGGGATTCGGAACTTACCTTTATCCGGTTCATTGCTTTACTCTCATAGGTTTCTTCCAAGGATTTTACATTTAAATTCCAGGCAGCTATGATTTTTTCATTTTTTACCAGGAGCAATGATTCATTACCCCCATCTAAGATCTTTACGTAACCCACTTCCGGTATTTGGGATTTTTTCAGATTACCTCGGACTGTGTGCTGGGGATCTTCGGAAGGAAGCCACATTTTTTACCTCATCAGCATGTTGTGGAACAGTTTATGGTGCATGACCCGTTTACCCACTATAGAATAGGCAACACGGTCGGCCATTCCCATGATGTGGTGTCCCATACTCAGTAAGTTCCTCCCTACCAGTATCAGTGAAGTCTGGGAACTTCCATGGGTGATTTCATGGTACTCCGAAAACATCTGGTTGTAAAAATCCTGCAGGTTAACGTAACTCCGGGTGGAACGTTTCAGTAACTGTATATCCTCATTTAAGAGTGCACCCACCCCATCTTTCAGCATGTCCTGGACAGTCTGGGACATGAATTCAATGTGTGGGGGTTTATAACAGCTACGTTCGCTTTCTGCAGCATCTATGGCGTAACGGGCTATATACGCTGAAAGGTTGTTTATTCGTTCCAGTTCTATGGATGTTCGTAGGAGTGCTGCTCCCAAACGCAGATCCTTGGCCAGTGGTTGGTGCAACCCCAGAACCTTAAGACATCCGTGTTCAATTTTATAGCTTTCCTTATTGATCTCATCGGTTTTTTCAATTATTTCCCGGGCCAAATAGGTGTCTTCCTCCAGGAAACTTCTGACTGAATTATCCACCCTTCGTATGGTCTCCCAGCTAAATCCTAAGACATCATCTTCCAGGGATTTTAAACGTCTTTCCAAGACCACTGTAAGCATTTTAAACCACCAATCGCCCACATATGTAGTTTTATCCAAACCTACCAGTGATGTAGTCCTCGGTTCGCTTATCCTCAGGTTCAATGAAGATCTTCTCGGTGAGCCCACTTTCCACAATCTCCCCGTTGAGGAAGAAGGCGGTGTGTTTGGATACACGGGTAGCCTGTTGCATGTTGTGGGTTACAATGATAATGGTAAAGTCGTTCTTGAGTTTGTGAATCAGATCCTCCACCTTGGTGGTGGATATGGGATCCAGTGCAGAACAGGGCTCATCCATGAGTATAACCTCTGGTTCCACTGCTATGGTACGGGCGATACACAATCTTTGCTGTTGACCACCGGAAAGCCCCATGGCAGATTTATCCAGGATATTTTTCACTTCATCCCACAGTGCTGCCCCTTTAAGGCTTTCTTCAACCTTCTGAGCAAGAACATCCTTGTCGCTGATCCCATGCACCCTCAAACCATAGGCTACATTGTCGAATATGGATTTGGGGAAGGGGTTGGGCTTTTGAAATACCATACCCACCTTTTTCCGCAGCTCCACCACATCGATCTTGGGATCGTAGATGTCTTTCCCATCCAGTAAGACTGTTCCCTCCATCTTGAAGGTGCTTATCATGTCATTCATCCGGTTTAAAGTACGGATGAAGGTTGATTTACCACAACCGGAAGGTCCTATGAGTGAAGTTACCGCATTTTTGGGAATTTTTAGGCTGACATCCTTCAATATATGTAATTCGTCAAAGTAA
>JADHEF010000211.1_pt1:42500-45000 | contig 70205 bp, 68 predicted proteins | sample 8952391 | NCBI WGS metagenome assembly JADHEF01 (sample SAMN16124439, study PRJNA663245) | bioreactor sludge metagenome | isolation source: sludge (nitrite) | place: India:Bengaluru | collected 2019-02-28
AAAAAAGTACAAAAAATGTGGATAAAAGTACAAAATGTAGATAAAAAAAGTACAGGATGCAATACAGTAGTACAGGATCCAACTAGAAAAGTAATCAGAGATTCATCCGGCGGAAGCGCTCCGGGGTGGTGGTACGGGGTATGTTACGGTAGAATTCTCCGGAAGTGTCGATTATCTCGATGGATATATCCCCTATACGTTCAAAAGCCTTAACCACACGGGATAAGGAGAGATAATAGTTGGATCGGTCCTTATCCATGACGTCATCCTCGGCCATCTGGGTGGCGATGTTGTTTAGGGCCTTTCTCTGGAGTTCGTGGATCTTTTCCTCGTAGTCCATCACCTTATCTTTAAGTTCCAGACGCTCGTCTAAAAATGATTCCATGGACTGGTTAACCATTTTACGCGAGGTCTTGTACATGGATTTTAATATTTCCATCATCTCCTCACTAATGGGATCAGATTCATGGAGGGCGAAGTTGGCAATGTGACAGGTATGGTCGGCAATGCGCTCCAGATCGTAACCCACTTCCCCCATGATCATGGTTTTACTGAACTCGGAGTAGGGGTTGATGGATATCACGGTTTCCACCGAGGAACGAATCTTTTCGTGCATGTTGTTAGAAATGTAATCCAATTTCAGGGCTTCTTCAGCCATTTCGGCATCGTACTGTGACAGGGCTTCAAAGGACATGTCAAACTGTCGGCAGATGTGTTTGGCCATGTCCCGGAGCATGTCCTTTATGAGAAAGGTTCCGGCGTGTTCCCGGGAAGTTTTCTCCTCATCGAACATTTCGGAAAATTCATCGAATTTCTTGAGATCCAGGATGTAAGCCCGGCGAACCACACCCTCCTTGATCATGGGTTGCAACAGTTTAGTGACGTACCTCCGGGTTAATCCCAGTTTATCTGCTATTTCATCCTGGGTAGCAGGATTATCGTATAAAATTACCTCCAGAACTGCCTTGAGAGTACTGTTTTTTGCTCGGTTAGTCATTTTATCATTGCCCTGATAAGAGAGATTTGCATCCACAACTTAAAGTCAAAGATTATCACTATTTAATGGTTTTATTCTATTTCCTTGAAACTTGGATCTTCTTTACTGGAAATATTGACTGAATCCTGGATCAGTGCTACTATCACATATAACAGCACCGCTATGAGTATTATGGAGATCAATTCACTGAATTGATGGAAGATGGGGGAATACAAGGCCACAATTGGAGAATTATAATCCACAAATCCCGCCATGAGTTTCACCACACCCACACCCAGCACTGCCACACCGTAGATCGGGGGTATGCGCTCTGGTTCCAGCAGGGGATAAACTCCCATTACAATGAGCCCCACCCCAATGGTTCTAAACAGGTTCCATCCCGTGGCGGTTTCCAGGGACTGGAATAATTCACCCGGCATGTGGTAAACTGAAGATAGAAGATATATAATCTCTATCCCCAGGATTATCACCAGGGGAAAAACATAAAATATACTGCTTTCCACCCTCTGGGTCTTTAAAGTGTTCACATTTTCTATAGGGTCCTTAAAAACATGGCTCATAAACTGATAGAGCATGGAACCTATTACTGCACCAATTATGGTCCCGGCTATTCCCAGCTGAGAGGTGGTGAAGGCCACTATTCCGGAAATAATTCCGGCCATTATTATATCTAAACTTTTTGACATTCTATCGCAAACTCATTTCATTCCAATTTTATTTAGTAAATCTCGGTGAATGATTTGGTTAATCTTTATTTAGTAAATCTCTGTTAAAAGATTGTTAAATGTATTGAAATTTCAAATGTTATGTGATTTAGGATTTAATGATTTTCCTTTCTAAATGATCATACCTGATGTATGGAGTTGTGAGTATAAGATTGGATTAAGAGGGATTCATCACGCACTTCCACGGAATAATGCGCCATCACTTTTTTACTCCCAGTTTCAGTCTTAACCAAATTAACCAACACTTCTCCATCCTTAATTTCCAGTTCATTGTAACTGGCATACATGTTACCCCTCAGTTTACCAGTGGTGGCCGTTCCTGAATTTAAAACCACCATGTTGTTAAGCATCCATACATTGGGGACATGTTTATGGCCATTTAACACGAAATCAACACCATTTTCAGTTAAAATATGCATTAAATCCCCGGAATCAAGTAAAATATTCCTTTCCCTCCCAGTTTGGGGTATGGGAATAATGTGGTGGTGGAAGGTAACAACTTTAGCCCGATCCTCTGGTATTTTGGCCAGTTCTGCTTTCAACCAGTCCATCTGGTCGCGTCCGATCTGTCCGTGGCTCACATCTGCTTCCGCAGAATCCAGTCCAATGATGGTGAAGTTGGAGTTTTTATCGGTGTGTACAAACTTCCGGGGGCTGATCATGTTCTGGAAGTGGACCAGTCCCACGTTACGGGCATCGTGGTTTCCCGGGACCCAGTGTGTTTTGGTTAATGACTTTAATTCATCAACGAATTCCAGGGCCTCCTCGTATTCATGGT
>JADHEF010000211.1_pt1:50000-55000 | contig 70205 bp, 68 predicted proteins | sample 8952391 | NCBI WGS metagenome assembly JADHEF01 (sample SAMN16124439, study PRJNA663245) | bioreactor sludge metagenome | isolation source: sludge (nitrite) | place: India:Bengaluru | collected 2019-02-28
CGGGGAGAAGTTAGAACCTACAAAGAGGTGGCAGAGTCCCTGGGTGGCCGGGCCTGGAGGGCAGTGGGGAGTGCAATGGCACGAAATCCTTTCCCCCTGGTTATACCCTGCCATAGAGTGGTTAGATCTGATTTGAATCTGGGTAACTACGGTGGGGGAGTGGAAATGAAGAGGGAACTGTTAAAAAAAGAGGGTGTGAAGATAAAAGGTCTTCGTGTAGTAAGACCCTGATCTTCCCAAATTAATTGATTTTAGTGGAAAATCTAATTAAAGCTTGTTCTGGTAGGCTTTCATGGCCTCGTTAAGTACTTCGGTGTAGGATAGATCCTTTTTAAGTTCATCCAGGTCTTCCACCGAGAATATCTTGAGTACGTTATCCTTACAGGCCTCTACACAGGCCGGTAGAATCTGATCTTCAGCATCCAGGCACAGGGTGCACTTCTGCACTGCCTTTTTCTCTCCATCTATAACCAGCATGCCCACAGGACAGGCGATCATGCACAGGCGGCACATGATACAGGAGTCCTCATCCACGATTAAAGTGCCATCTTCTTCATAGATGGCACCGGTGGGGCATATTCGGGCACAGGGAGCCTTGTCCGGATGACATTGCAGACAAAATACGGGTACTGTGCTGCTTTTCTTGGCTCTGGCTACTCCATGGGTGTTTTGGCAGGCATTGATACAGTCCTGGCACTCACTGCAGCGACGGGGATCAATTACCATCAGTGTCTTCATGTTAATTCCTTCTCATTGTTTATTCCTTGTTAACCACAAGTTGGGATTTTAGGATTTTCCTTTAAGTTCTTCCAGGAATCCGGGGACACCGGAAGAGTCTCGGGGACCAACCAGTACTTCCCAGCCACTTTCATCCTCAATTTCTCCACTTACTGGAGCGGATAACCCTGGTATGATGAGGGTGCGGGTATCCACCTTGTCCTCGATACCGGTTTCTTTAATAAGGTCAGCCACTGCTTCTGCATTTAACTGGCCACCTGCCAGGGAAACATCCACTGCCCTTCCTTCAGTGTCCAGTACCAGTAGGTAAGCGTTGGCTTTGCCTTTGATATCTCCTTCCACGGTGTAGAATGTGAGGGCGAAGTTGGTGGTCATGAGGACCGGGGAGTTTTTATCCAATTCACCGAACTCATATAATCCAGGATCCACTGCCTGTGGCTTCCTTGGGTCAGTGTATATACCCTGTCTCAGGGTGAGGACGGGTATTAATTCCCATATGTTGGTTCCGTGGAATATGAGTAGGTCCGCGTATTTGTTCATGAGGGTGGCGGCAATGGTTGCCTCGCGGATACCTCCCTGAACTTCATCCTTCTCGTATATCCAGGTCAGGGCGGGTATTCCCATTAAGGGGAAACGGAAGTCTTCATCCCTTTCCTCCACTGCCAGTCGACGGATCATGACGAAGTTATCCAGAGTGTCACCAATTCCTTCCTGAACAAATGTACCGGGGTCCAGTACTATATCTTCTATTCCCTTATTGCGAAGGGCCCGGCTTAACTGTTTCATCTTTTCCAGGTCGTTAGGGGAGAATATGGCTAGCGGACAGTTGTATTCCAGGGCCAGAGCTGCCATTTCTTCCAGATTAGATTCATTTACCGCGTATATTAAAGGTCTTTCATCTCCTACCTTTTCCAAAGCGGCTTTCATGGCTTCGGGGTCAAATGAACACAACACCAGGGGTAATTTGGATTTTTTAAGTTTCAAAGCAGCTTCGGCGAATTTTTCAGCATTTCCGGATGCATTTCTCAGGGCGATAGCATCAAGGGTGAGCATTTCACCGATCCTTTCAAATTCTGTTTCCTCTATTGTATTTACCCTTTCTGTGAACTCAGCATCACTGATGTTGTCGGAAATGTCAATGATCAAGGAGGTGGGGTTGTAGTAGGTTAACTCGTAGCGGTACAGTACTTCATCTCCACCAATGGTGATGGTTTTATCACCGGTTCCTATGGTTATCTCCCTTACTGCTGGTGCCAGCAGGGCTTCCAGTTTGTCGAAAGCCTCGGATGATAATTCGGTGCATAGTTCCAGTTGGGCTTCTTTTTCCGAGAGTTTGGTGGCAAAGGCCATGCAGGAGGCCTCTCCACAGGCGGCTTCTTCACAGTCTTCACAGTTAGTCTGAGGAAGCAATCTGTATATATCCATTGCCGTGACTTGCATACTCATAACCTCCTTATTCCAGCTCCGCTATCCAGTTGGATATGTCAGGCACATCACTGGTGAGATAATCCTTGGTAAAGGTGGAGCCAATTTCGCTTAAGATCTGCACTGACAGGGGGTGCAGCATCATGAAGATGTCCACTCCGCAGAGCATCATGGTTAACCCGGTGAATATCTCCCAGATTGGTCCCCGGTAATCAGTGGGGCCCCAGGCATCGTTTTTCATCCAGGCTTCCCTGGATCCCCAGGCGTTGGTGGTTCCAGAACTCATGGGCATCTGCAGGTCCTGGTCTCCCTTGAGTGCGGCCAGTCTGGTTCGGGTGATGACGTCGATGGAGAATTCTATACCGTAACCCAAGGCACAGGTGGTGGGGTCCATAACAATGTCCTTTTGTGTTAAGCCCTCTTTCATGAGATACTTGTTGAGGGTTTTTTGCATGTTTATGTCGGTGATGGCCCAGCTTAAGACGGCGTGGTTGTAATCCACTGCTGCCTTAGCCACCCTTTTGTAGTCCAGGTCCAGGTTGGCGGAAGCCAGTAAACACCGTTCGTCCTCTGCGGCTGCTGCAGCAGCTTCCAGTATTATGGGGTCTTTCTGAGGGTCTCCCGATGCCCCTATAACCAGTGGTACGTCCACTGCTTGCAAGACTTCTTCTATGTCTTCGGCAGCCTGTCGTGGGGTTTTATCCATGACTTTAGGTCCGGTTCCAATGAGGTGTATGGTGACCATATTGGCTCCGAAGTCCTTAACTGCCTTCTTGGCCCAGTCCCCGGGGTGGTCCATTACATCGGAGAAGTGTTCCCTTATGGGACGGGGTAGTCCGGGCATGGGGATGTCAAAGACATCAAAGGTTACCACTGGAGGATTGGGTTGTGGTTCTTCGAAGCGGTAAAGTGCCTGTTGACCTCCCAGATATACTGGTTTTCTGGTTCCGGCACCCAGTTGCACCTGGGCTACTTCACCAGGGTAATCTTTAATTGGAGGAACAAAATCAACGGCCTCCATCATCTTGATGGTTTCCTGAACTGCGGCCTGTTTGGTTGCTGCCTGCTGCACTACTCTCTGCATGGCTGGCATCAGTTGCAGTTCCAGTTCCTCAAAGTCCATTCTAAATTCATTGATTTCTATATAGTCTGTTTTTTCCAGTAGCTTAAGAAGTTGCGACATTTTATCCATATACCCACGCCCTTAATTACTTTCTAATGCGGGATAATATCCCGGATACTGTTTTAACAGTATTTGATTCATCAGGAAGTTCCACCAGGGGTCTTCCCTCAATATCATACTGGGTTACCTCTTCATCCTCAAAGATTACCCCTGCTATGTCCAAACCAGTTTCCCTGGCCTTTTTCAGGATTTGTTCCTCATTTTCAGGATTCACCCTGTTTACCACCAGGTACAACTCCTGGAATTTTATTTCCAGTTCATCAGCCAGTTGGCCAATTCGTTGTGCAGTGAGCATTCCTCTTTTTGATTTATCAGTGACCACCAACATCACGTCCACGTTCTGAGTGGTTCGGCGGCTCAGGTGTTCCAGACCAGCCTCGGTGTCAATGATGATCACATCATAATTGGATGATAGGTTTTCGATTATTCTGCGGAGCATGTTGTTAACTGCACAGTAACATCCACTGCCTTCGGGTCGGCCCATGACCAGGAGATCGAAGCTGGGGGTTTCAATGATGGACTCCATTATTTTGTAGTCCAGGATATCCCACTTGTTCATTCCTGTTGGTATCCTGCCCTTGGCTGTGTCTTCTTTTAATTCTTCCCTGACATCTCCCACGGTTTTATGGACATCCACACCCAATGCTTCGGGTAAGTTGCTGTCGGGGTCGGCATCAATAGCCAGGATATCCTTTCCAGTGCTGGTCAGGGATTTTATCAGGAGAGATGATACCAGGGTTTTCCCGGTTCCACCTTTTCCACTTACTGCTATGATCACTTTATTTGCTCCTAAACTTCATAATTCATCTTAATAGAAATTATAGGCCAGTCTTATCCAGATATTCCTATTTTTTCTTTATAATCACCTTTTCGGCATAGACCTTGGCGTTTTTGAAGATTATTTTCACCCCTCCCGAGGAGGGCACAGTCAGTTCCGGTGCATAGGCCACTGGTGCCATTGCCATTTCTTCCATTTCCATTTCACCCCCTAGTTCAGGAGTTTCCTCCACGGTGATTTCTTCTTCAGGAACTTCTGCTTCCGGAGTTTTTATTCGCTCCATTATGGGGTGTCCCTTTTCTTCCAGGAAACTGCGGATCTCCTTAAGGCTGGAAGCATCTTCCTCGGTGGGAATTTTATCCTTGATATCCTCAGGTATGAACTCTTCCAAGGAGTCTTTTATCTCTTTAGGCAACCATACTACCCGTTCGTAGCCTCCGTCGGCCTGTAAGAACTTTGGTGAACGCATGTACTCCAGGCTGAGTCCGGTGAAGCCTTCCACTTGTTTACCACCAGAGCACTGCCCGGCCATGGCCGAGAATGGTATTCCCAGTGGGGTTTCTCCCCGGAAATCACGGTCAACTATTCCTATACCATCCAGTTCAGGCATGTAAAATGCAACTGCCTCAAAACAACCACAGGAAGTATGAGGATACTCAAATACACTGTGTAAAAATACCCTTTCCACTGTTCCCTGGGAGCGTTCAGTCAATACGGAGTTAACATTACTGTACTCCCCTTTAACATTGTCAATGATGTCTCCTTTTTCAACCTCAAAAATTGGCCCATCTGGATCCATTTTTGCCGCTGCCCGGCAGTCGAACCAGTTTATGGCCCCGCAGAGGGCAGTCCGGTCCGGAGTTACCACACATACAT
>JADHEF010000211.1_pt1:60000-65000 | contig 70205 bp, 68 predicted proteins | sample 8952391 | NCBI WGS metagenome assembly JADHEF01 (sample SAMN16124439, study PRJNA663245) | bioreactor sludge metagenome | isolation source: sludge (nitrite) | place: India:Bengaluru | collected 2019-02-28
GACCTTCTGAACTCCTCCACCAACTTTCTGGCTGGAGTTAACTGTCAGGTCACCTATACGGTTGAAGACCTTTTTAATACCGCCAAAGACCATTCATCTCACCAAAACCTTCTTTTTGTTATCTGCAGGTCCATACATCTAAATAGATATGACTTTCCTGATTGAAATTCATTATTAAATAGATATCCCTAATGCTTAAAGTATTCTATCTAGCATTCCATCTGGATCTTTGTAGTAACTGTTGATACAGCGGCCCACTTCCTCAATGGAACGGATGTTGTTATCTGCCAGGTATTCAAGAACCAGTCTCCTTTTTTCAATTTCTTCTTCCAGTTCGGATATGCCCACACCCCTCATTTCTGCCATTTCTCTCAGGGTCTGGCTGGCAATTCCCACATATTCTACCTTATCAGTTACGTTATTCCACTCAAACACCCGGTTAAGCTGAACATTACCTTCTTCCATTCCCACCACTTCCGCAACTTCAGTGATACGGCGGATAGATCCTCCTTCAGCACGGTACATACGGTTTTGCATGATAATGAAGTCCAGTGCCGGGATCATTATGTTAGGCACGTTCATTGGTGGGTTTACCAAACGGGTGATGGTTTCTCGGGCAGTGTTGGAGTGGAGAGTTCCCATTCCAGAGTGACCAGTGTTTAATGCCGTGAAAAGGGTTATGGCCTCCATTCCACGAACTTCCCCTACTATTACCCGGTCCGGTCTCTGTCGGAGGGAGTTTTTAACCAGGGTATCCATGGTGAGTTCACCCTTCCCTTCAATGTTGGGTGGCCTGGTTTCCATACGTAAAACATGAGAGTGAGGTAACTGCAATTCCAGAGTATCTTCAATGGTTATGATACGCTCTCGGGGTGGTACGAAGGCAGCTATGGTGTTTAGGGTGGTGGTTTTACCCGAACCAGTACCTCCGGCAATAATAGCGTTACAGGGTTTTACACCCATACCATCGGTACACACCCACAGGAACCCGGCCAGATGAGAGGACATGGTTTTGAAGTTGATTAAATCCACCACAGTGAGGGGGTCTTTCCTGAATTTCCTGATGGTCAGGGTGGGTCCATCGGCAGAAACCGGGGGGAGGGTGGCGTTAACCCTGGAACCATCCTTAAGACGGGCGTCCAGTATAGGAGTTTGCTGGTCAATACGACGGTTAACCTGTCGGGCGATAACATCGATTATGGACCTTATATCATCGTCAGACTCGAAAACCACGTTGGTGACCATCATCCCGATCTTACGGTGGTAGACAAAGACATTACTCCCGGTACCAATGACCATGATCTCCTCCAGATCATCGTCCTTGATCATGGGATCCAGTTTTCCGTACCCCAACATCACCTGGGAGATCTGAGTGGCCAGTCTTTCCACATCTCGAACTCCCCTGGTTCTTAGGAACTGTTTAACGTCTCCTATAAATGATTCTTCGTCAATATTAAATTCTTCGCCCTGGGAAACAGCAACTTCCACCAGTTTCTCCCGGACTTCGTTGAAGATCATTTCTTCCTTGTCGGAAAAATGGGGAACACTGACATTGTACTTGGGGATCAGGCCTTCTTCTACTATCTCCGCCTTCAATCCTGTGGAAGCTTTCCTGACCTTTTTCTCACGTTTGGGGGGTTTTTTCATTATCTGGTCTAGGGTAAACTTTTCTTCCTCTTCTGGAACTGGAGGTTCCCTTTCTTTGCGAGGTAAAGGATATTCCTCCTCCTCGACTATTTCTTCCTCCTTCTCTTCGTCAGAACCGAACTCTCCCAGAAGATCCCTCAGTATTTCCTTGCGTTTGTCCTTCATTTTCTCACGATTTAACAGTAGATTATTAGCCGGGGGCATTACAGCAGGGCATGATCAAATAAATTCCATTATTAAATTAAATTAATATTATTTATATAAAGTATCAAATATTTAAGTATATGGACATAAAGTGCCGATGCAACCAAGATTGTATTAAAAAACCGCCGGTGGTCCTTGAGGAAATAGAAGATATTTATTTTCCCTGTGATAACTGTCCAGATTGGAATTTCAAGAAATTCAAACCATTCACTGGGCAGATAGATCCCTCAGAAAGGATAGATGAAAACTGGGGGAGATGTTCCTGTGACCGTCGTCACCTGGACGTGGTGGTGGGTCACGTACTCCGGATCATGCAGTTAGAAGGGATTAAGGATAAAAAGTCAACCCTGCGAGATGCCTGTGTTCCCCTGATAACACCAGCCTACCCCCTCCGCAATGTACCCTACCTACTCCCGGATACACTGGTGATATTATCCCCTGATGTGGATGAAAAATGTGCTAAAAAGATAGTAAAGGAAGTACCTGAAGTTAAAGGTGTGCTTAAAGGAGATATCAAAGATACAGTTGGAATTAAAGATAATAACACTTCTAACCGGTACAAATTACTGGCGGGCTGTGATATGCGCTGTGACCTGGTGCAAACTGGGGCTGGACCCCTCTGTATCTACAAACACCAGGGTGAAATACATGTAGAGTTCCCTAAACCAGTATCTCCCAAGATTTCGGCCTTGAGTAAGGTGATGAGCCAATACCAAAATCCTAAAATTCTGGACTGCACCTGTGGTCCAGGGACACTGGGGATAGCTGCCCTTAAAGCAGGAGCCAGCCGGGTTGTTTTCAATGATCTGTGGTACCCGGCAGCCTATGCCACCAGCCTAAACCTGGAAGTTAACGGGTTCCCGGTAAAACTATCCAATAAAAAGGAAGGACTAATCTCCCACGGAAAATCGTGGGATGTTTACTGTCTGGATGTGGAGGAACTTAGCTCATCTTTAGAAGAAAAATTCCATATCGGAGTGGTGGACACCTTTCCAGGAATGGACACCACTGTCTTTATCAAAGCCGTAGAAAACCTCTGTCAGGAAGTTATAGTTATTTAAAAAGGTTATACTTATTTTAAATATAAAATACAGGGATTAAGCCGGCAGATAATAGGAATGCAATAAGTATAAACTTAAAATCAGTGCGGGGATCATTTAGCTTATTCCCGTGTAAATCACAATGGCCGGAATAATTAACACCCCCATAAGGTTTGATTTATTAATGTCTAAATAGTGGGGGAGCAATCCAAGGGAAACCGATGTTATGTAGGTCACTATTACAAAAAACAGATTCGCATTTTCCATCACCGCAAAAAGGACCACCAAAAAACTCATAAAAACTATAACCAGCCACGATAATTTCTCATAATTTATTTTTTCTATAAAATGACTAAACCAGTCCCCTAATTTTATACAGAGAACCAGGGAAATGGATACACTGGTTATGGCCGCGAATATCATGATTAGAAGATGGTTAAAGTCCAGTCCCTGCAGTATCTGGTTAACATAAACCGCAATTCCACTGCGAGGATTACCAATTAGATAAATTGCTATAAGTGAAAAAAGGGCATCAGATGCGTTAACACCACTCATGGCCACTAAAAAGCCCTCCCTCTCACTACCACGGTCGGAACTACCACTTAACTCCTGGGCCAGAAGACTTCCCTGGGCTGGTCCCATGCCCGGTAGAAATCCCAGAATACTTCCGGCAATTCCCCCGGCAAATATCCCCCGAAATATGCCCCCATCTATTTCCAGGTGATAATCCTGGTGCTGGGGAGGTAGCACCGATTTTTGAGATAGACTGTGAAGAAGGGTGCTTACTCCGAAAAGGCCGGAAAAAAGACATAATAAGGAAACACTTGCCGATAAGGGGGAGTTAAGGGCAACCCATCCCATGATCCCTGAAAAAAGGAACAGGATGCAGGACCATATAAATGAAGTCCAGTCCCGGCTGAGGCGTATCAACATGTAAATCACTGTCACCGATAATATAATCCAGATGTATGGTTTTAAAAGGCCGTACACAAATGGTAACCCCACCATAAATAGAGGTAAAAGGATTATGGTTACTATCATGGCCCCAAACCCTCCCAGGGAGACCAGGCGTAAGGCTTCCTTTCCCCTTCCCTGAAGCAGGAGGTGATGACCGGGCATGACTGAAAGGACAGTTCCCTCCTCTGGTACTCCCAAGTACATGGAGGGTACAAACTCCAGAAGTGCGTGGGATATGGACATGGACAACAGGAAAACAGCCAGTACTTCTGGAGAATAAGAGTAGAGAAGAAGGGGTGATGCGGAGAAAACAAAGGCGCCAGCAGTATTCACATGAATACCCGGGATTAAACCAGTTACCACGCCACATAAAACCCCAATTATACAGGCCAGTACCAGATCCAACATTCACCAACATCCCCCTCAGCTTAGCGATGTAATAATATTAATTATGTAATAAGTATTAATAATTTATGGTGAGTGCCAAACCAAAGGTCCTCACTTAAATCCAAAAACAAACTGAATCCAAAATCAAATTAACAGAACAAACAACGACTTACCTTGATAAACAACAAAATAAAAAGGTTTTAGGAACATTAAATCCTTTCCAAGATTATATATGTCCCCGGGAACATTTATGGAACACAAAGTTTCCAGAACAACGTTCCCTACAAGTTAAAATAAATTGGCTAAAAATAAACTTACATTAACCGGCGGACGTCCAGCACTTCTACACTGGCCACATCGTCGATCTGGTTGAAGGCTTCCTCTGCATTTTCAGTTCCACCTTCACCGTCATCAACAACTACCATTACATTGAGAGCCACCAGACCGAAGGCAATGGGTTCTTCCTCAATTTTATGTAATTCAGTTCCTTCTGGTATGGACTGTTCAACTGTTTCTTTTAACTGGGCCAGGTCTACTTCTGGACTTTCGGGCATTAATTTTATAGTTGCAACTACTTCTCCCATCTTAATTCCTCCAATTTGATTTTAATAATCCATGGATCTGTAAAAATCCCACAGATAGTTTTATTACCCAAATAATGGATTAATTCTATCTGCACGCACTAATAACAAGCAGTAAATACTGGAAAATCAGTGGATTATAATTAAGTTTTATTTAAGGATTTAATACAGGATTTAATCCTCA
>JADHEF010000211.1_pt1:67500-70205 | contig 70205 bp, 68 predicted proteins | sample 8952391 | NCBI WGS metagenome assembly JADHEF01 (sample SAMN16124439, study PRJNA663245) | bioreactor sludge metagenome | isolation source: sludge (nitrite) | place: India:Bengaluru | collected 2019-02-28
ATGGCAGAATAAACTGGTATCCCAATACGGTCCAGATGGGTGATCTCCGCTATTCTGGTAACTCCGGCAATCCTGAGTTTCCCTTCCACCTTATCAATGGTTTCCTGAGGGTCACGGCAGCGGTGTGTCCCTCCGAAGTATTTGACTGGAATTTCTTTAAACATACAGATCAGTATAGGCGTGATTATTTAAACTTGATTTTAGTTTAACTTAATTTTAGAGCATTCTAGAACATGTAAGCTATAATGTATGGATAGGCCATCATTACAAATGCTACGGCAATGGTAACCAGCCATATAAGGGGATTCCATTTGAACACCTTCGCCCCGTCTAACATGAACACCGGGAGCAGGTTGAAAAATGCTAAAAAACTGTTAACAAAAAATCCAAGACTACAAACCAGGGATAATAGCGGAGAGTACGGTGCAAATAGCAGGATAACGAAAAATATGATGGCCAGCGCTATGTTAGTTAAGGGGCCGGCAATTGATATTTTCCCGTTTTCCTCCTTGGAAATGTGCTGTCCGTGAATGTAAACTGCACCTGGTGCAGCGAAAACAAATCCCAAAGCCGCGGTTACTATGGCCAGAATTAATCCTTGAACCCATAGCCGGTATTCGGCATAAAAACCATATCTTACTGCCATGAATTTATGGGCTAGCTCGTGAAAGACGAATCCCAGTCCAACAGCTACTAAAGCCACGGGTATGAGTGATATAAAGTTTCCGTGGTTTATATCCTTGAATACATAGGCAAAAGCCCCGGCAATGACCAGCATGGAGATTATAATGTCCCTGATCTCACGGGATGTGAAGTTAACCATAATTATATTAAAGAACCTCTCCTCATTTATAAATGATTTGCCCCCGGAACTTACTTCTTTAGGGGGAGATATTTCCAAAGATTTTTATTATTCTAAGGACAATATACCATAAACAAGCCCCCAGGAATAATTTTCCCCTGATTTATTGAAGATTAAAAGCATTCACCGCCAAACTGGAAAATATGAAAGTAAAGTTAACACAGAATAAATCCAAAAAATCACACCGGATAATCCTAAAACTCAGCTTCTATGAATTTAGGGAAAAATAAACTAATGATTTTTCTAAAAAAGAGTGTTGTTCCACTAATTTTAGGGATTTCAAGTGTTTTTAGAGTGTTAAAAGTATATTCAGTGAGTGTTGATTTTTATGAATAACAGTTGTGAGTACTGCCAGATAGACGGAGGTTACGGGGAACTTATAGGGGAGACCACCCACTGGATGGTGTATCTGGCACCCAGTCAACGTTACCTGGGAACCTGCGTGGTGGCCCTTAAAAGGCACTGCAACAATCTTTCCCAGGTGAGTAATGAGGAGTGGACTGATTTTGCCAGGGTAGTCCAAAAAATGGAAGAATCACTGGAACAGATATTCCAGCCCACCTTATACAACTGGAGTTGCTATAAAAATTCTGTTTTCAGGAAGCCTAATCCTAACCCGGAAATCCACTGGCACTTCATTCCCCGGTACCAGGACCCAGTGTATTTTGAGGGGATCGAATTTCATGACCCTGATTTTGGCTATATTCCCCGCCCTGAAAAAAGGGAAATACCCCCCAAGGCCATGAAAAAGCTGGCCATAAAATTAAAAAATAGTTTTACATCCAAATGACTAAGAAAATAGTTTTACATCGAATAAATTTTTATTCAGGGTACAATTTCACCAAGGTTAGCTTATGAAAATAGATAAAATAATAGAAAAGATGGATCAAAACGATCTAAAAACAATAATCATATTAAAACCTGAAAATATAGCATATGTGACTGGTTTCTATCCTTCAAGCATCGCAATTTTAATATTAAAAGATGAACCCGTGCTTTTTTCCTCAAAAATGGATCTGGAGGAAGCTCACCAAAAATCCAGCATAGCTGTGGAAGAATTCAAATCCCTGAGCGAACTTAGAAAAACCCTCCAAGCAACAATCCAGGGTAAAGTAGGGGTGGAGTATTCCATGAGCATGGGGACCTACAGAAAGCTATGTGGAGAACTCCCGGTGGAGCTTACTCACATCATTGAAGATTTCCGGGCAATTAAATCAGCAGATGAGATTAAAAAGATTAAAGGAGCCATCAAGATTGCCGAGGATTCCTTTAAAAATCTGGATTTGGCAGTGAGTGAAGATAATCTGGCGGCCCAAATAGAGTACAACATGAGGTCGGCCGGTTCCATAAAACCTTCTTTTGAAACCATAGTAGCTTCAGGGCCAAGATCAAGTCTACCCCATGCATCTACAACCTCTAAACCGTTAGAAAGTCCCTTAATGATAGATTGGGGTGCCCTGTACCAGAACTATGCCTCGGACATGACCCGTACCCTAATCCGTGGCGGGGAAAAAGAGGAAGAAATTTTTTCCATAGTGCTGGAGGCTCAGCAAAAAGCAATAGAAGCCATAAAACCCGGTGTTAAAGCTTCCTACATTGATGAGGTAGCCCGTGGTGTTATTGAAGATTATGGGTATGGTGATAATTTCATACACTCCACTGGACATGGAGTGGGATTAGAAATTCATGAAAAACCATCCTTATCTTTTAAAAGTGATGAAATACTGGAAAAGGGAATGGTAGTCACTGTTGAACCCGGGATATATCTGGAGGGAAAATTAGGGATCCGGGTGGAAGATATGGTACTGGTCAAAAACCAGGCCCAGGTTTTAACCCACCTTCC
>JADHEF010000212.1_pt1 | contig 69997 bp, 65 predicted proteins | sample 8952391 | NCBI WGS metagenome assembly JADHEF01 (sample SAMN16124439, study PRJNA663245) | bioreactor sludge metagenome | isolation source: sludge (nitrite) | place: India:Bengaluru | collected 2019-02-28
GATGACTATCGCGCTCAGATCCTCGGTCTTCTATAAGATTCGTGCGATTGCCCTGCCGAAGCTTCGGCCGAAGCTGGAATTCCATGATCTGCGATGGTACAATCCGCCGGTTTTTTCGACCCTGATTGAAAAAAACAGCGTGCCTTACGGTGCGCGAGGCGATCCGCTACGGTTCGTCAACTACGCACATTCGCCTGTAAAGGGTGCCCGCAGTGGTTTTCGCTGAATGACTCAGCAACCAGGCGGGCGTAATTGGGCGAATGGTGGTTTAACCCTGATATAAGGAACAAGTATGTCCACGACCATGCGTCAAATGCTGGAAGCCGGTGTTCATTTCGGCCATCAAACCCGATTCTGGAATCCGAAGATGGCACCGTTCATCTTCGGCGCGCGCAGCAAGATTCATATCGTCAACCTCGAGAAGACGCTTGCCAAGTACAACGAAGCCATGGCTTTCGTTCGCAAGCTGTCGGCCAACAAGGGCAATATCCTGTTTGTTGGTACCAAGCGCCAGGCGCGCGACATCATTGCGGAAGAAGCGCGTCGTGCCGACGCCGCATTCGTCGACCAGCGCTGGCTGGGCGGTATGCTGACCAACTTCAAGACGATCAAGCAATCGATCAAGCGCCTCAAGGACATGGAGACCATGGTTGAGGATGGTTCGCTCGAGAAGCTCGGCAAGAAGGAAGCGCTGATGACGCAGCGTGAGCTGGCCAAGCTGGAGAAGTCGATCGGCGGCATCAAGGAAATGGCTGCTTTGCCGGACGCACTGTTTGTGATCGACGTTGGCTACCATAAGATCGCCATTACCGAAGCGAACAAGCTTGGCATCCCGGTGATCGCTGTTGTCGATACGAATCACTCGCCGGAAGGTGTGGATTACGTCATCCCAGGCAACGACGATTCTTCAAGCGCGATCCGTCTGTACGCGCGTGGCGTTGCCGATTCGATCCTTGAAGGTCGTAGCCAGTTTGTTGAGGAAATCGTTGCAGCAACCTCCGGTGACGAATTCGTCGAAGAAGCTGAATAAGATTCCTGAAGACTGTTCTCGGCTCGTGCGCTGAAGAGCGTGCAACCCGGGATCCTGTTTGAACTGTTCTAACAAGGGACGGCCGGGATCACCGGCCGTGTCCGCAAATGGAGAAGAAAATGGCGGCAATTACCGCAAGCATGGTGGCAGAACTGCGCGCAAAGACCGACGCGCCGATGATGGAATGCAAGAAAGCATTGACCGAAGCCGATGGCGATCTGGGCAAGGCGGAAGAAATTCTGCGCGTAAAACTGGGTAACAAGGCAACCAAGGCGGCAACGCGTATTACTGCGGAAGGCGTCGTTGCTGTAAGCATCTCGGCCGATGGCAAGCTTGGTTCGATTATTGAAGTCAATTGCGAGACCGACTTCGTTGCCAAGAACGACGAATTCCTGGCGTTGACAAAGGGCTGCGCCGAGCTCGTGGCCAGCAAGAACCCGGCGGACGTTGCTGCGCTGTCGTCGCTGCCGATGGGTGAAGGTACTGTTGAAACCACGCGCTCGGCACTGGTCGGCAAGATCGGCGAAAACATGTCGGTGCGTCGTTTTGTTCGCATCGAAGCCAAGGGCAAACTCGTCTCGTATGTCCATGGTGGTGCGAAAGTCGGCGTTCTCGTCGATATTGTCGGTGGCGACGAGCAACTCGGCAAGGACATCGCGATGCACATCGCCGCGTCGAAGCCGAAGGCGCTTGATGCCTCGGGCGTTTCGGCTGAGCTGATCGACACCGAACGTCGTATTGCCATCGAAAAGGCTCGTGCCGACAACAAGCCGGAAGCGATGCTCGAGAAGATTGCCGAAGGCACGGTGCAGAAGTTCCTGAAGGAAGTCACGCTGCTGGCTCAAGTGTTTGTCAAGGCCGAAGACGGCAAGCAGACGATCGAGCAACTGCTCAAGGCCAAGGGTGCATCGGTTGCCGGTTTCACGCTGTACGTTGTCGGCGAGGGCTTGGAGAAGCGCTCGAACGACTTCGCTGCCGAAGTTGCTGCCCAGGCAGCCGCGGCCCAGAAATAAGTCTGTAGGTAACTGCCATGAACGAAGCCAGCCCGAACCCGAAATTCAAGCGCATTCTTCTCAAACTGTCCGGCGAGGCCCTGATGGGGTCGGACGCCTACGGAATCAATCGGCAGACGATTTCCGAAATCGTCGGTGAGGTCAAGAGTGTCGTCGATCTAGGTGTTCAGGTTGGCATCGTCATTGGCGGCGGCAACATCTTTCGTGGCGTTGCTCCCGCGGCCAATGGGATGGATCGTGCCCAGGCCGACTATATGGGGATGCTCGCCACAGTGATGAACGGCCTGGCCTTGCAGGACGCAATGCGGGTTGCCGGCATGGTGGCGCGCGTGCAATCGGCGCTGAACATCGAGCAGGTTGTCGAGCCTTACATCCGCGGTCGCGCCATTCGTTACCTGGAACAGGGGCGGACGGTCATCTTCGCCGGAGGTACCGGTAATCCGTTCTTTACCACCGATACGGCAGCGGCACTGCGCGGCGCCGAGATCGGAGCCGAGATCGTGCTCAAAGCGACGAAAGTTGATGGGATCTATTCGGCCGATCCAAAGAAGGATCCTCTGGCCACGCGCTACGACAAGATCAGTTTTAACGAGGCGATTTCAAAGAGCCTCGCCGTGATGGACGCGACCGCGTTTGCGCTGTGCCGGGATCAGAAGTTGCCTATCAATGTATTCTCGATTTTCAAACCCGGCGCCCTGAAGCGCGTCGTCATGGGTGAAAGCGAAGGAACGCTGGTTTACTGCTGAGGGAAAACGCGATGACGATTGCTGATGTAAAGAGCACAACCGAGCACAAGATGCAGAAATCCGTCGAGGCGCTCAAGATCGATCTGGCGAAAGTTCGTACGGGGCGTGCGCATATCGGTTTGCTGGATCACGTCCAGGTTGATTACTACGGATCAATGGTACCGGTGAATACGGTTGCGAACGTTACGCTACTCGATACGCGCACGCTAGGCGTCCAACCTTGGGAAAAGAACATGGTTTCCAAGGTCGAGAAGGCGATTCGCGACTGCGACCTTGGCCTGAATCCGGCAGCGCAGGGCGACGTGATTCGCGTTCCGATGCCTGCGCTGACCGAAGAGCGTCGTCGTGACCTGATCAAGGTCGTCAAGCACGAATGCGAGAATGCACGCGTTGCCATGCGCAATCTCCGTCGTGACGCAAATGCGACGTTGAAGGATCTTTTGAAGAGCAAGGCATGCTCGGAAGACGAGGAGCGTCGGGCACAGGATGACATCCAGAAACTTACCGACAAGTATGTCGCGGAAGTCGATAAGCAGTTCGCGCAAAAAGAAGTCGAGTTGATGGCCATCTAGCGACGGCCCGCGCGAAACAACCGATGGCAACTTTTACTAGCTCGACCCGTTGCGTTCCCGATGCGACGAATGTTCCCCGGCACATTGCCATCATCATGGACGGCAATGGGCGCTGGGCGAAGAAGCGCTTCTTGCCGAGAGTTGCCGGCCATCGGCGCGGCGTCGAAACCGTTCGTGATTCGGTCAAGTACTGCCTTGCCCACGGTGTCGAGTACCTGACGCTCTTTGCCTTCAGTTCGGAGAACTGGCGTCGTCCCGAGGAGGAAGTGACGCTGCTCATGCAATTGTTCGTGCGCGCCCTCCAGCAGGAAGTCTCAAAACTCGACAAGAACGGCGTCCGCTTGCGGGTGATTGGTGATTTGTCGCGTTTCGATTCGGAGCTGCGATCGCTGATTTCAGCCTCGGAAGAGAAGACTCGGCAGAACGACAAGTTGACGCTGACGATCGCCGCGAACTACGGCGGACGATGGGATATCCTGCAGGCGGTCAACCGGATGGCTGCGGAGTGTGGCGATAGGCATGCCAACTGGACCGAAGACGATCTGGCGCCTTTCTTGTCCATGAGTTACGCGCCAGAGCCGGACCTGTTTATTCGGACCGGTGGTGAGGAGCGGGTCAGCAACTTCTTGCTCTGGCAGCTCGCGTATTCGGAGTTCTACTTCACTGATACGCTCTGGCCCGAGTTTGATTCGACGGCTTTTGATGCTGCGATCGCCTCCTACCAGAAGCGCGAACGCCGCTTTGGCCGAACCAGCGAGCAATTGCTTGAGAAGAATGACACGACAAGCAACGCGGTTTTGCCTCCAGAGTCAGCGTTGATTCGCCCCTCGCACTCCACTCAAAATGCTTAGAACGCGGATTGTCACCGCGATTGTCTTGGTGAGCGCCTTCCTTCTGGCGCTCTTCTATTTGCCGCCGATCGGTTGGCTGGCCGTTTCGACCCTGATTGCCGCCTTGGCCGCTTGGGAGTGGGGCGCACTGATCGGTTTTGGAAAGTCTGCTCGAATTGTCCTCGGTCTTGCTGTCGTTGTCGTCGCGGTACTCGCTGCAGTCGCAAGTCCCGGGACGGTAGGCATCACCCAAGAGTCGGACTCCGCGGCTATCGCGCTCGGTCGGTGGTTCTACTATCCTTCGGCGGCATTCTGGATCCTGGTCGCACCGATCTGGATGAAGTCACGATGGAGGATCCGGAGCTCCGTGCTCGGTGTCTTGGTTGGCGTCGTCGTCATTCTGCCGACCTGGCTGGCGTTGGTTCAGATCAAGCTCTCTGGTGAACTCGTTTTGCTGGCGATCATGGCGACCGTGTGGCTGGCTGACATCGCGGCGTACTTTTCAGGACGCAAGTTCGGCCGCCACAAGCTTGCGCCCGCGATTAGTCCTGGGAAGACGTGGGAAGGTGCAATCGGCGGTGTGTTGGCCGTTGTCGTGTATGGATTCCTGTTCATGTCGGCTTTCCCGAAAGGCCTCGCCGGGAGTCCGCCTTTGTTGTTCGTGCTTCTGGTTGCTTTTGCGGCATTCAGCATTGTCGGTGACTTGTTTGAGTCATTGCTGAAACGTCAAGCCGGGCTCAAGGATAGCAGCGGAGTTCTTCCGGGACACGGTGGCGTACTCGATCGCATTGACAGTCTGACATCGACCTTGCCGATCGCCGCGATTGCCTTGCATTACTTCTCATTTTGACAGTTGCTCGCGTATGCAGAAGCTGACGATTCTCGGTTCGACCGGCTCCATTGGTGTGAGCACACTCGACGTCATCAGACGGCATCCGGAGAGATATGCCGTTGTTGCGCTTTGCGGACATAGTCAGATCGATCGGCTGTTTTCGCAATGCATCGAGTTCATGCCGGCCTTCGCTGTGGTTCGCGACGAAGCTTTAGCCAGCGAGTTGTCGAGTCGCTTGCGTGCCGCTGGCAGCCTGACGCGTGTCGAGTTCGGGCCGGAAGCACTGGTCAAGATGGCCGCGTTGCCGGAGGTGGACACCGTCATGGCGGCGATTGTCGGTGCGGCTGGCTTGCCTTCGACCCTCGCTGCCGCGATCGCAGGAAAGAGAGTCCTGCTCGCAAACAAGGAAGCACTCGTAATGGCCGGTCCGGTATTCATGCGGGCGGTTAGAGAGCATGGCGCCGTATTGCTGCCGATCGATAGCGAGCACAACGCGATCTTTCAGTCATTGCCTCGCGACTACGCCGGGGACATGGCGAGCTGCGGGGTACGCAATCTGCTGCTGACGGCTTCGGGTGGGCCATTTCGCACTACGCCGTTGCCGGAGCTCGAGCACGTAACACCCGATCAGGCTTGTGCTCACCCGAAGTGGGCCATGGGGCGGAAGATTTCGGTCGACTCGGCGACGATGATGAATAAGGGGCTTGAGATGATTGAAGCCCACTGGTTGTTCAATGTTCCACCCGAGAAGATTCAGGTCGTCATTCACCCACAAAGCGTTGTGCATTCTCTGGTCCAGTATGTTGATGGTTCGGTTATTGCCGAACTCGGCAACCCCGACATGCGAACGCCGATTGCGCATGCGTTGGCGTATCCAGAGCGAGTGGACGCCGGCGTCGCGCCGCTCGATTTGTTTGCGGTGGCGATGTTGCAGTTCGAGCGTCCATGCTTGGATCGGTTTCCGTGTTTGCGCCTGGCCTTTAGCGCGCTGCAAGAAGGCGAGAGCGCACCAACTGTCCTGAACGCGGCGAACGAAATCGCCGTTCAGTGCTTCCTCGATGGGCTCATTGGCTATCTGTCCATCCCGCGCGTGATCGAAAGTGTGATGGAACGCTGTCGGTTGCGGACGCTTGAATCACTTGACGATGTCCTGGCTGCCGACATGGATGCACGCGACGTCGCCCGACAAGTGGTTACTGAACACCGGCGCGCATGAACGACTTTCTTTTCTACCTGGCAGCGTTTGTTCTCGTGCTGGGGGTATTGATTGTCGTGCACGAGTTTGGACATTACCTTGTCGCACGTATTGCCGGCGTCAGGGTGTTGCGGTTCTCAGTAGGGTTCGGGCGAGCGTTATGGTCGAGGCAGTTTGGGCGTGACCGGACTGAGTTCTCGATTGGCGCGTTCCCGATCGGTGGCTACGTCAAAATGCTCGATGAGCGCGAAGGGCGTGTCGCTCCCGAAGAACTGCATCGCAGCTTCAACCGCAAGAGCATCTGGCGACGCATGGCGATTGTCGCTGCGGGTCCGTTAGCGAATCTGCTGCTGGCTGTCGTCTTGTTCTGGACGCTTTTCGTCAGCGGCACTGACGAACTCAAACCTATCCTAGGGAAGCCAGTCGTTGGCAGCGCAGCCGAAGTCGCCGGTATCCAGAACGGTGAACTGGTTCTGAAAATGGCGGGGGAGCCTATCAGAACATGGGAGGAAGTGCGATGGTCCCTTTTGCACGGAGCGGTCGATCAAGATGCCGTTGAACTCGAGGTTATCAACGAGCGCAACGAAGTGGCGATTCGCCGCCTGGACCTGAAGGCCGCAAAGGCAGACGGATGGCAGGGCGATGCTCTGGAGAAACTTGGCCTTACGGCATTTCGCCCGAGGATACCGCCGGTCATCGGATCAATCATTCCGGGTAGTCCTGCGGAAGAAGCGGGCTTGCGTCAAGGCGATGTGATTGTGCAGATCGCGGACATGGTTGTTACGACGTGGACAGAGGTTGTGCGGCGTGTTCGAGAGTCGCCTGAAGTATCAATTTCCCTTGTGGTTGATCGTCACGGCGAGTTTTTGCCCGTGACGGTCACGCCAGAACGAACCTTCGAGAGAGGGGCTGTGTTTGGGCGGATAGGCGCTTCCGTCGATGAAAGTGGTGTGGACCTTGATGCCATGCTTGTACATGTCAGTTACGGTCCTGTCGTTTCGCTTCGGAAGGCCGTGAGCGAGACGTGGGATAAGTCGGTGTTCAGTCTGCGAGTGATCGGCAAAATGATTACCGGTGACATCTCCCTTCGGAATATCAGCGGCCCGGTCACGATCGCGGACTACGCCGGGCAGTCAGCCAAGCTCGGCCTCGACTACTACTTGAAGTTTCTGGCCCTTGTCAGCATCAGCCTGGCCGTTCTGAACCTGCTCCCGGTGCCGATTCTGGATGGTGGGCATTTGCTGTATTATGTCCTCGAAATCATTAGGCGAAAGCCGCTGTCAGATCGCGCCATGGAGATTGGCCAACAGGTCGGCATGGCGTTGATGCTCATGCTGATGGCCCTTGCTTTCTACAATGATCTCAATCGATTGATTTCCGGCTGAAACTATGAAGAAAAAACTGCTTGCGGGCGTGATTGCCACGCTCGTTGCTGCCAGCGCATCCGCATTTGAACCCTTTACAGTCAAGGATATTCGTGTAGACGGAATTCAACGAACCGAAGCCGGAACGGTGTTCAGTTATCTTCCGATCAAGGTCGGTGACACCATGACTGACGAAAAGGCGGCTCAGGCAATCAAGGCGCTTTTTGCAACTGGTTTCTTCAAGGACGTTCGCATTGAGATCGAAGGCAGTGTCGTCGTCGTAGCCGTCGAGGAGCGCCCCGCGATTGCCCAGATCGACTTTGTCGGCCTCAAGGAATTCGACAAGGAACAGCTGACGAAAGGCCTTAAAGAAGCGGGTTTCGCCATCTCCCGATCTTTCGATCGCAGCATGCTTGAGCGAGCAGAACAAGAACTGAAGCGCCAGTATCTGACGCGCGGAAAATACGGTGTGGCCATCACGACCACGGTCACTCCGCTCGAGAGAAATCGCGTATCGATCAACTTCAATATCGACGAAGGCGTGGCGGCCAAGATCAAACAGATCAACATCGTCGGTAATCAGTCGTTCGACGAAGAAGATCTGCTCGAGAACTTCCAGCTGCGAACGCCCAACTGGATCAGCTGGTATACGAAGAACGACCAGTATTCGAAGCAGAAACTGTCGGCCGATCTGGAAACTCTGCGCTCGTTTTATCTCAACCGAGGCTTTCTCGAGTTCAATGTTGAGTCCACGCAAGTGTCGATCAGTCCTGACAAAAAGGATATCTATATCGCCATTAACGTCTCCGAAGGGGAACGGTATCTCGTCTCGTCAATCAAGCTTGCCGGTGACTTGATTCTTCCGGAGGACGAATTCCGTGCCGCAATGAGAGTCAAGCCGGGCGATGTCTTTTCTCGTGAGAATTTGAACGAGAGCACGAAGGCCATCAGCGAAAAACTGTCCGCGCAAGGTTATGCGTTCGCCAACGTCAATGCAGCGCCCGAGTTGGATAAGGAAAAGCGGCAGGTGGCGTTTACCGTGTTCGTCGATCCTGGCAAGCGGACGTATGTCAGAAGAATCAATATCGCAGGCAACACGAAGACGCGCGACGAAGTGATTCGCCAGGAAGTGCGGCAGATGGAAGGCGGCTGGTATGACGACGAGCGCGTCAAGCTGTCGCGGCAACGAATCGACAAGACGGACTATTTTAGCGAAGTGAATGTCGAGACGCCGCCGGTACCCGGAACGACCGACCAGGTCGATGTCAATATCACCGTGGCCGAGAAATCGACGGGCAACGTATCCGTTGGGGCGGGTTATTCGCAGTCGGAAGGCGTCATCCTTTCCGGTGCAATATCACAATCGAACATTTTCGGCAGTGGCAAGCACGTTTCGTTGCAACTTAACACCGGAAAGATCAACCGTGCCATTGGTGTGGGATACACGAACCCCTACTTTACTGTCGACGGGATAAGTCAGGGATTCGACGTCTATCACAAGCGCGTTGATCCACAGGATCTTGGTTACGTGTACACCACCGAATCGACCGGCGGCGGCATACGGTTTGGCATCCCGATTTCGGAGAAGCAATCGCTCAACTTTGGCGCGGCGATTGATTATACGGACTTCACGATTGACTACTGGAAGAAGGACTCGTCCGGTAACCTCGTTACACCTCTTCAGTACAGGAATTTTAGTGACGATTTTTGCAACAGTGCAAACTCGTGCGGAAATCTTTCGATACCACTGACGGCCGGCTGGAAGTATGACACCAAGGACAGTTCGATCAACCCGACGCGCGGCGCGTACCAAAGCTTGTTGTTCGAGGTCAGCCCTGGTGGCGACATAAAGTATTACAAAGCGACCTATCAGCATCAGCGTTTCTTCTCGGTCGCCAAAGACTGGGTGCTGATGCTGAACGGCGAACTCGGGTACGCTGATGGACTCGGCGGCCAAGCGATGCCGTTCTACAAGAATTTCTATGCCGGTGGTCCGAGCTCGGTACGGGGTTATGAGGCCGCCAGTTTGGGCCCCTATCAGCGAGACAGTGACGGCGACATCGTGCACTTAGGTGGCACGGAGCGCGTAGTGTTCAACGCTGAACTGTCCGTGCCTGTTCCCGGTTTTGGCGCAGACAAGTCGTTGAAATTCGGCCCATTCTTCGATGCGGGCCAAGTTTTTGCCGACGCAGAAGATGGTGTACAGGATGGCGGATCGATACGCATGTCGGTTGGTCTCGCGGCAACCTGGATCTCGCCATTTGGTCCGCTCAAGTTCAGCTTGGCCCAGCCGTTGAACGACGAGAAAGATGATAAACTCCAACGCTTCCAGTTCCAGATGGGACAGACATTTTGATCAGGAGAGACAGCTTGAACACGAAAATTGCCACGTTATTGGTCGCGTTGATGGCTTCGCTGCCAATGTCTTTTGCGTCGGCATCCGAAGCGATGAAAATTGGCTATGTCAATACACAACGGATCTTTCGTGATGCGCCAACTGCGGTCAAGGCAGCCAAGAGAATCGAAGCAGAATTCTCCAAGCGTGACCAGGATCTCAAGGCAATGGCCAAGCAGATTCAAGGGCTTCAAGAGTCTCTTGAGAAGAATGCAGTGACGATGTCGGAATCCGAGCGTCGCGCCAAAGAGAAGGACCTGAGTGAGCAGTCGCGCGAGTTTCAGCGCAAGCAGCGCGAGTTCCGCGAGGATTTGAATCTCCGTCAGAACGAAGAAAACGCCGCGATCATAGAGAAGGCCAACAAGGCGATCAAGCAACTCGCTGAAAGCGAGAAGTACGATCTGATCGTTCAGGATGTTGTCTGGGTCAGTCCTCGGCTCGATGTCACCGACAGAATCATCAAGGCACTGTCCGAAAATTCGGGCAAGGCTGAGGACTTGCCCACCGCAAACGGCAAGTAGCAGGCGTGACGTCAGGCAAGAAAGGTGTTCGGCTAGAGGAAATCGTCTCCCGCCTCGGCGGTGTATTGGAGGGAGACGGTTCGGTCGTGGTTACGCAGGTTGCGACGTTGGTATCGGCCGGGGCTGGGCAGATTGCGTTTCTTGCGAATCCGAAATACCGTGGGCAGTTACGGTCGTGTCGGGGTAGTGCGGTCATTTTGCATCCGCAGTTTTCTTCGGAAACTGCGCTTCCTCGCATTCTTCATCCGAATCCCTACGCCTACTACGCTCGTGTAACGGCACTACTGAATCCAGCAGAAGAGGCAAGCACCGGTGTCAGTTCATCCGCGGTAGTGCGGAGCAAGGTTCCCGCGTCTTCAAGGATTTCGGAAAACGTTGTCGTGGGGAAGGATGCTTCAATCGGCGAGAACGTTACGCTGTTTCCCGGGTGCGTTATCGGAGATGGGGTGGTGATCGGCGACGGTTCAGTGCTTTACCCTAACGTCGTGATCTATCCGAAATGCATCATTGGCAAGCGCGCAATCATCCACGCTGGAGCGGTTATTGGAAGTGACGGCTTTGGCTTCGCAAAGGATGGCGAAGACTGGGTGAAGATTCCGCAGATCGGTCGAGTCGTGATTGGTGATGACGTCGAGATCGGTGCCAATACGTCAATAGATCGCGGTGCCTTGGATGATACCGTGATCGGCAATGGCGTCAAACTCGACAATCAGATCCAGATCGCTCACAACGTAAGTGTTGGTGACCATTCGGCGATGGCCGGTTGTGTTGGCATTGCGGGCAGTACACGGATCGGGCGACGTTGCACGGTCGGTGGAGCCGGGATGATCGTCGGGCACCTCGAGATTGCCGATGATGTGCACATTTCGGCGGGTACGATGGCTACCAAGAGCTTGCGCAAGCCGGGTCAATACACAAGCATATTCCCGCTCGAAGCGCACGACGAGTGGCTAAAGAATGCCGCTCAGATTAAGCGACTGGCAAAATTGTCTGAACGTGTGGCCGAGCTTGAGAAAAAGCTTGAACTTATGGAGAAAGTACGTTGAATTCAATGGATATTCATCAGGTTTTGGAACACTTGCCGCACCGTTATCCTTTCCTCTTGGTCGATCGTGTTCTTGAATGCGAACCTGGAAAGTCGATTCACGCGTATAAGAATGTGACGATCAATGAACCATTCTTCGTTGGGCACTTTCCGCACCATCCGGTGATGCCTGGCGTGCTCATCATGGAAGCGCTTGCGCAAGCGGCGGGCATCCTCTCCTTCAAGACAATGGAAGTGATGCCTGATGAGAGTTCGGTCTTTTACTTCGTAGGAATCGACAATGCACGCTTCAAGAAACCGGTGACGGCGGGGGATCAACTCCACCTGCACGTCGAGATTCTTCGCCAGATGCGCGGGATATGGAAATACAAGGTCGAAGCGCGCGTTGACGGAGAAGTCGTCGCCGAGGCAGAACTAATGTGCGCGAAGCGTGACGTGAACTGACACGAAGATCACAAGCCAAGCATGAGTAGAGAGATGATCCATCCAAGCGCTATTGTCCATCCCGAAGCGAAACTCGGCGCCAATGTCGCCGTCGGGCCATACTCGATCATCGGCGAGTACGTCGAGATTGGTGATAACACCCGGATCGGGCCGCACGTCGTCGTTTCAGGGCATACCCGAATTGGGCGCGACAACAACATCTTTCAGTTTTGCTCAATCGGAGAGGTTCCTCAGGACAAGAAATACGCCGGGGAACCGACCCGCTTGGAGATTGGCGACAGGAACACGATTCGCGAATTCTGTACATTTAATCTGGGGACGACGCAAGACGGCGGTGTGACACGGGTGGGCGACGACAACTGGATCATGGCGTACGTGCACATTGCGCACGATTGTCAAGTTGGAAACCGGACCACTTTCGCCAACAACGCGCAATTGGCGGGCCATGTCCATGTTGATGACTGGGCGATCCTCGGGGGGTATACGGGCGTGCATCAGTTTTGTCGAATTGGCGCGCATACAATGACGGCGGTCGGTACGGTGGTGCTACAGGACGTGCCGCCCTATGTAATGGCCGCTGGAAATACCGCGACGCCATTCGGGATCAACGCGGAAGGGCTGAAGCGTCGGGGGTTTTCCGCTGATGCGCTACTGGCGCTAAAACGTGCCTACCGTACGCTCTATAAGTCAGGCTTGATGCTCGAAGAGGCTCGTGCGAAGCTCGAAGACGAGGCCAAGTTGCACCCAGAGGTTCAGCCGATTCTCGACTTTCTTGCGGTTTCAAAGCGCGGCATTATCCGATGAGGTCCGGGGTGGTTCGCATCGCCATGGTGGCGGGCGAAGCGTCGGGAGATCTTCTGGCGAGTCATTTGATCGAAGCTCTCAAGGCACGACTGCCGAATGCCGTGTTTTTCGGCATTGGCGGGCCCAAGATGGCTGGGCGTGGTTTCGATGCATGGTATCCGCTTGAGAGCCTCGCGGTTCGCGGGTACGTCGAGGTACTCAAGCACTATCGCGAGATATCGGGAATACGCAGCGCGCTGAAACGCCGCTTGCTCGCCGATCCGCCGGACGTGTTCATCGGCGTTGACGCACCTGACTTCAATCTGGCTCTCGAGAAATCGCTAAAGCGACGCGGCATTGCAGCGGTTCATTATGTCGGTCCGTCGATCTGGGCGTGGCGGGGAAAGCGAATTCACAAGATCGGTGCGGCCGTTTCCAGAATCCTGGCGCTGTTTCCGTTTGAGCCGGCTCTCTACGAAAAGCAAGGCATTCCGGTGACCTATGTGGGTCACCCCTTGGCCGATATGTTGCCGGTCGATGACGGACGAAGCGAGGCGCGACAGCTACTTGGACTGAACGATCAAAAGCCGGTCTTTGCCTTGTTGCCGGGGAGTCGGCAATCCGAATTGCAGTATATGGCTGAAACATTCATCGAGACGGCGCGTGCGATTCATGAGCGGCTTCCCGAAGCTTTGTTTCTTGTCCCGCTTGCAACTCGGGAGACTCGGTTGTTATTTGAGACCGCTCTGTACCGTTGCAATGCCCGCGAGCTGCCGATTCGCATGTTGTTCGGGCATGCACATGACGCCATGAAAGCTTCGGATGCCGTGCTGGTGGCAAGCGGTACAGCGACCTTGGAGGCAGCGCTGCTGAAACGTCCGATGGCCATTGCGTACAAGATGGCTTCATTCTCATACTGCCTGATGCGGCGCATGGGGTACCTGCCTTACGTGGGGCTTCCAAACATCCTGGCTGGAAAGTTTGTCGTTCCGGAGTTCATACAGGATGACGCAACGCCAGAGAACATGGCGCAGGCTCTCTTGAATTTCTACTATGACAAGAGAACTTGTGCGCTTATCGCAGAGGAATTTCTCGAGATTCATCTGCAATTGAAGCAAAACACCGCGGAAAAGGCGGCCATGGCGGTTATCAATAGTCTGCCTCAACCGGTGCGTAATGATGTCTTTGCTGCGGCTTGATGGCCTCGTTTGTGGTGTTGACGAAGCTGGACGGGGGCCACTGGCCGGACCCGTCGTCGCTGCTGCTGTTATCCTCGACCCGAACAACCCAATCGACGGCCTGAATGACTCCAAGAGACTGTCAGCCAAGCGTCGCGAGCGGCTGAGGGCGGAAATCTGCACCAATGCGCTGGCTTGGGCCGTTGCAGAAGCCTCTGTCGAGGAGATTGATGCGATTAACATTCTTCATGCCAGCATGCTGGCCATGCAGCGCGCCGTCGATGCGCTTTCCGTGAGACCTGTCCGCGCCTTGATTGATGGAAATCGGTGCCCGAAGCTTGCGTGTGAAGTCGAGGCAGTCGTCGGCGGCGACGGAAAGATCGAGGCAATCGCCGCGGCGTCAATTCTGGCCAAGACAACTCGCGATGCCGGAATGTCCGACTTGCATAAGTGCTATCCGCAGTATGGTTTTGATCGTCACATGGGCTACCCGACGGCGTTGCATTTGCGGGCATTGAGGGAGCACGGGCCGAGTCCGGCTCATCGGCGGAGTTTTTCCCCTGTCAGGCAACTGGTGTTGTTATGAGACAGATCGTCTCGCGTGACAACGCTCATTTCAAGGCACTCAAGCGACTTTGTCAGAGTGGGCGGGAGCGGCGAAAAGCGGGTCGGATCGTACTTGATGGAATCCATCTCATCGAAAGTTACCTCCAGCGCTTCGGATCGCTCGAAGAAATTGTCGTTAGCGAGAGCGGAAAGGCGCGTCTCGAGATTTCGCATTTCCTTTCGGGCGAAGTGGCAGGCTCTTCGGTCACCGTGCTGGAAGACGCGTTATTCGACGAACTCGCTTCTGTCGAGACACCAAGCGGAATTATTGCCGTTGGCCAGCAACCACGCGGTCCGCAGGGCTTGGACCAGCAGGCTGATGCGGTCTTGTTGGACGGCATCCAGGATCCGGGGAATCTAGGGTCCATTCTCAGAAGTGCTGCCGCCGCTGGGTTCCGGCACATCCTGCTTTCCGCTGACTGTGCACACGCTTGGTCGCCAAAGGTTCTTCGCGCTGCCATGGGTGCGCATTTCGAACTGGATATTCATGAGCGATGTGACCTGACGGCTTTTCTTGCGGGCTACCAAGGTCGATCGGTGTCGACCGAGTTGAACGCGCCGGACTCGCTTTACTCAATACGCCTTAATCATTCGGTCGCCTGGGTTTTCGGTAACGAAGGGCAGGGTGTCAGGTCGCACGTTGCATCAGCAGTCCGGACAAGAGTCGTCATCCCCATGCCGGGCAAGATCGAATCACTGAATGTGGCTGCGGCCGCGGCGATTTGTCTTTTCGAGACCGTGCGGCAGCGCCTGGGCTGACGCTATTCCCCGATCTTGACGCGCATCAGTCTTTGCTTTTCGCGATTCCAGTCGCGTTCTTTCTCCGCCTCCCGCTTGTCGTGCTGCTTCTTGCCCTTTGCCAGACCAATCTCGACCTTGATTCGTCCCTTCTGATAGTGCAAGTCGAGCGGCATCAGGGTGTATCCAGCGCGTTCGACCAGACCAATCAACTTGCTGATCTGCTTGGCGTGCAGTAGAAGCTTGCGCGTCCTGGTTGGGTCTGGATGAACGTGAGTTGAAGCCTCGGCGAGCGGGGTAATGTGCATGCCGAAGATAAAGACCTCGCCGTCACGGATGACAACGTAGGACTCCTTGATGTTGGCACGGCCCGACCTGATGGCTTTGACCTCCCAGCCGAGCAGGGAGACGCCCGCCTCGAATTTTTCTTCGATGAAGTAATCGTGGAATGCCTTCTTGTTGGTGATGATGCTCATGCCGCTTGTTCCGGGAGTGGTGGTGCGAGGATGTTAGAATTTCGATTCTACAGGAATCGAGAGATACGGCTGAACATGGCCATCGTTGAGAAATCAGTGCTGATAGCACATTCGGCGCAACAGATGTTCGACCTGGTCGACGCGGTCGAGGATTATCCAGCGTTCCTGCCTTGGTGCGAGAGGACGTGCGTAGATTTCCGTGATGAGAAGAAAACCGTGGCGACGTTGCATATCAGCTACCTGAGCGTAAAGTCGCACTTCACAACCGAGAACGATAAGGAGGCGCCTACGATCATGCGGCTTCACCTGATTGACGGGCCGTTTCGCCGCCTTGAAGGTGAATGGAAGTTCAGGCCACTGACGGATAGCGCCTGCAAGATCGAGTTCAAGCTCGCCTACGAGTTTTCCAGCAAAATGTTTGAAAAGGTCATCGGCCCGGTCTTCGGACAAATCGCGAATACCTTTGTTGAGGCTTTCGTGAGGCGAGCCGACAAAATCTATGGAGTTGCAAGTGCCTGAATCAATCAGCGTCGAAGTGATTTATCCCGTCGCTCATAAGCAGGAGATCTTTTCGCTCAAGGTTCCCATGGGAACTACCGTGCGGCAGGCGATTGAAGCGAGCGGTATCCTGCACAAATACCCGGAAATTGATCTCGCCAAGAACAAGCTGGGCATCTTCGCGAAACTGACCAAACCTGATGTGCCCTTGCGTGACCGGGATCGAGTGGAGATCTATCGTCCGCTGATTGCGGATCCCAAAGAGGTGCGTAAGCAGCGCGCAGCCGAAGGCAAGGTGATGAAGAAAGGCGCTGGCGATCAGGAAGGCGAGTAGAGCAGAGCAGTCTGGTTCGAGAGCGTCGTTCAGTTGCCGCAGTTCGATTGGATCGACTGGCGCGTGGAGGCTATTTCCTGTTCCCGCTGCGCATCTTCCATGAAGTAGCGCTCACCCTTGTCGTCGCGCATGGCAATTCTCTCGCCTGACTCGAGCGTTTGCAGGTAACGACGCGCCGATTCGCAGTTCTTCGCACGCTCGTTCGATGCGGTCTGCTCCTTGGCGGCATTTTCCGAACTATCCTCTGCTTCCTTTTGCCGCTTGCGCAGATCGAGTTCGCGGTCTGCCAGCGTCTTTTGATTCGACGCGGCTGCGGGAGTTGATGAATCGATCTTCTTTGCCGTCGCGTTAGCACCAACAGGGGGTTTGTCGGAAATGATCGTCTTCCCGTTTTCGTCTTTCCATTGGTAGATCTGTGCATTCGCCAACATCGAGACAGAGAATGCAGCTAGAGCTAGAGCAAGGCGTTTCATGGTCGTCCTGAAAGGGAGTCGTACGCGGTATAATACTTATTTGTGACCCCGGATCATAGGCCATGCGTTTAATTCAAAGGGCGCTTACGTTTGACGACGTACTACTCGTTCCATCGCACTCATCAGTTCTGCCGCGTGATGTCAGCCTCAAGACGCGCTTGACGCGCAATATTTCACTCAACATGCCGCTGATATCGGCGGCCATGGACACCGTTACAGAAAGTCGCTTGGCAATTGCACTCGCCCAGGAGGGCGGTATCGGTATTGTGCACAAGAACCTCAGCCCGAAACTTCAGGCCTCCGAGGTCGCCAAGGTCAAGCGTTTCGAGTCCGGAATCCTGAAAGATCCAATTACCGTTCCGCCAACGATGACGGTACGCGAAGTGCTCGAACTGGGCCGTCTGCACAAGATTTCAGGATTTCCTGTCGTTGAAGGCCGGCTGGTAGTCGGCATCGTGACCAATCGAGACCTGCGTTTCGAAACGAACCTTGATCAGCCGGTACGCGACATCATGACCCCGCGCGAGCGGTTGGTGACGGTCAGAGAGGGCGCGACGGTCGAAGAGGGCAAGGCTCTGATTCACAAGCACCGGCTGGAACGCGTCCTCGTCGTGAATGATGCCTTTGAGCTTCGCGGCCTGATCACCGTCAAGGACATCATCAAGACCACCGAACACCCGCTCGCCAGCAAGGATGCATCCGGAAGACTGCGCGTTGGAGCCGCGATCGGTGTGGGCGCAGGCACAGAAGAGCGTGCTTCGCTGCTCGCCGAAGCCGGGGTGGACGTAATCGTCGTGGATACGGCTCATGGTCACTCGCAAGGGGTGCTGGATCGGGTTCTCTGGGTAAAGAAGCAGTTTCCGCAGGTTGACGTCATTGGAGGAAACATCGCGACGGCCGATGCAGCGCGTGCCCTCTTGGACCACGGTGCAGACGGCGTGAAGGTCGGCATCGGACCAGGTTCGATTTGCACGACCCGGATTGTTGCCGGCGTTGGCGTGCCTCAGATCACAGCAATCCAGATGGTCTCGGATGCAATCAAGGGCAGCGGTGTTCCGATGATTGCCGACGGCGGTATCCGTTACTCGGGCGATATCTGCAAGGCTATTGCGGCGGGTGGTGATGCGGTCATGCTCGGCGGACTGTTTGCGGGCACCGAGGAAGCGCCGGGCGAAGTCGAGCTTTTCCAGGGGCGTTCATACAAGTCCTATCGTGGCATGGGGTCCATCGGCGCCATGGCGGCCGGTGCGGCGGATCGTTACTTCCAGGACAGCGCATCGAACGTCGACAAGTTGGTACCGGAAGGTATCGAGGGACGCGTCGCGTACAAGGGATCGGTGCTGGCCGTAATTCACCAGCTCATGGGAGGTCTGCGTTCATCGATGGGCTATCTGGGGTGCGCCACGATCGCAGAAATGCACGAGCGAGCTGCTTTCGTCGAGATTACCTCGGCCGGTGTCCGCGAATCGCATGTGCATGACGTACAAATCACCAAGGAAGCCCCCAACTATCACGTTGATTGATCTCTGTTCGCAATCATGCTCCCAAGGGGCGGCTCAAGCAGCCGCCCTTGTTCTTTCCAAGGCTTGAAAATGGCACATCAGAAAATTCTCATACTCGATTTCGGCTCGCAGGTATCCCAACTTATCGCTAGGCGAGTGCGTGAGCAGCAGGTCTATTGCGAACTTCATCCCTTCGATGTGACTGAAGAGTTTGTACGTGAATTCAATCCGCAGGGAATCATTCTCTCGGGGGGGCCGAATTCGGTATACGAGGCTGAGGAGTGGCGCGCGCCGCAAGCAGTGTTTGAACTTGGTGTTCCCGTTCTCGGCATCTGTTATGGCATGCAAACGATGGCACAACAGCTTGGCGGCGCGGTCGAGAGTTCAGGCAAGCGAGAGTTTGGCTACGCCGAGATCCGTGCCCGTGGACATTCGAAGCTCTTTGACGGGATCCAGGATCGCAGCAACGATGCTGGTCATGGGCTGCTCGACGTATGGATGAGTCACGGTGACAAGGTTACAGCGTTGCCAGCCGGATTCGAAATCATCGCCAGCAGCGATTCCTGTCCGATTGCGGGCATGGCGGATGAATCGCGCGGCTTCTACGCGCTCCAGTTTCACCCGGAAGTCACGCACACCATCAAGGGCAAGGAGATGTTCGCCCGCTTCGTGCACGACATTTGCGGCTGCGGGCATGACTGGAACATGCCGGACTATGTGAATGAGGCGATCGAGAAGGTTAGAGCGCAAGTCGGTAGCGAGGAAGTGATTCTCGGTTTGTCGGGCGGTGTCGATTCGTCGGTGGTCGCGGCGTTGCTGCATCGGGCGATCGGAGACCAACTGACCTGTGTCTTTGTCGATAACGGCTTGCTCCGGCTTAACGAGGCGGAGCAAGTGATGCAAACATTTGCGCGCAATCTAGGCGTCAAGGTCATTCATGTAGACGCCTCGGAGCAGTTCCTCGGGCATCTCATAGGCGTTTCCGATCCGGAGGCTAAACGCAAGATCATCGGACGCGAGTTCGTCGAGGTGTTTCAACTCGAATCGAAGAAACTGTCGAACGCGAAATGGCTCGCCCAAGGGACGATCTATCCGGATGTGATTGAATCGGCCGGAAGCAAGACCAAGAAGGCGCACACCATCAAGAGCCATCACAACGTCGGTGGTTTGCCCGAGACTCTGAATCTCAAGCTGCTTGAACCTCTTCGCGAACTGTTCAAGGACGAAGTGCGCGAGCTTGGCATTGCGCTCGGTCTTCCCCATGAGATGGTCTACCGCCATCCATTCCCGGGGCCTGGTCTGGGGGTGCGCATCCTGGGCGAGGTCAAGAAGGAGTTCGCCGATCTGTTGCGCCGTGCTGATGCCATCTTCATTGACGAACTCCGCGCTGCGGATTGGTACGACAAGACCAGTCAGGCGTTTGCCGTATTTCTCCCGGTCAAATCCGTCGGCGTAATGGGGGACGGCCGTACTTACGAATTCGTTGTCGCCCTGCGTGCCGTGCAGACCCAGGACTTTATGACCGCGCACTGGGCCGAATTGCCGCACAGCTTGCTCGGCAAGGTGTCGAACCGGATTATCAATGAAGTGCGTGGAATCAACCGTGTGGTTTATGACATTTCTGGAAAGCCGCCAGCAACGATCGAGTGGGAATGATCGCGGCGGCGAACTGCTCGAAATGATGGCATGAGGAGGTCGGAGAGACCTCCCGCCGACTATTGTCACGCGTTCCGCGTGTACTGGCCGGAGCTCGCGCCCTTGCCTCGCATGATCGTCCCTCCAATTCGTATAAACCTAGACGAAAGCGCGACTGCTCCCTACAATCGTCGGACGGCTAATAACGAATAAGCGCTGATAGCGTCCTGCCGTCGTGATGTCGTGCGGTGTTGACCGTTGGCACGATTAGCCTCAACAAGACTTTTCGGGAGAGAGTCATCATGTTGGAACAACGATCGTTCCAGTTCCCCAGCAGAGCCGTGGCCGTGATCCTTGCTGGCGGGCGCGGCAACAGGCTGTACGAACTGACGGAGAGACGAGCGAATGCGGCGCTGTACTTCGGCGGTATGTACCGCATCATCGACTTTGCGATGTCGAACTGCGTCAACTCCGGCATACGGCGGGTCAGTGTCCTCACGCAGTACAAGTCACACAGCCTGTTGCGTCACTTGCAGCGTGGCTGGGGTTTCTTGCGTGGTGAAGCCAAGGAATTCATAGACCTGCTGCCAGCGCAGCAGCGTATCGATGAAGGTGCCTGGTATATGGGTACGGCGGACGCAGTGCACCAGAACATGGACATTCTTTCCACGCATGATCCGAAGCCTGAGTACGTTGTCGTCCTCGCTGGTGACCATGTGTACAAGATGAATTACGCGGAGATGCTGGCTGACCATGTCGAAAGTGGCGCCGAGTGCACCATCGCCAGCATCGAGATGCCGCGCAGCGAAGCGAGCCGTTTCGGCGTCATGGCTGTCGGCGAGAACCGCCGCATTACCGATTTCGTCGAGAAACCGGCCGATCCGCCCGCGATCGTGGGCAAGCCCGATCGTTCGCTGTGCAGCATGGGTGTCTATATCTTCAACGCGAAGTATTTGTACGACGAGTTGCAGCGCGACGCGAATGATCAGACATCAAGCCACGATTTCGCGCGCGACATCATCCCGCGCGCGGTCAAGGCCGGTTGCGCGATGGCGCATCCATTCGCGCGCAGCTGCGTACATGTGGTCGATGAAAAGGCGGGCAAGGAGGATTACTGGCGCGACGTCGGTAATATCGATGCTTATTGGGAGACCAACATCGATCTGGCAGCGACCGATCCGGCGCTGAATCTCCACGATACGAACTGGCCGATCTGGACTTACCAACCGCAACTGCCACCGGCGAAGTTTGTGCATAACGAAGCCGATCGCCACGGACTGTCAATCGAGTCATTGATTTCCGCAGGTAGCGTCATCTCGGGCGAGGTGAACCACTCATTGCTGTTTACCGCGTGCCGCGTACATTCCTACGCCAAGCTCAACTGGTCGGTGATCTTGCCCGAAGTCGACATCGGCCGAGGTGTAAGGCTGAACCGTTGTGTTGTCGATCAGGGGGTGCGGATTCCCGCGGGGCTGGTCATCGGTGAGGATCCGATTGCCGATGCCAAGCGATTCAGGCGCACGGCGAACGGGATTACCCTGGTGACGCAGTTGATGATCAACTGCCTCTGAACGGGCGACTCAAACATTTTGACGCGAGGCCCGCCGGTAACGGTGAGCCTCTGGTCAATAGATCCGGTGGAAGGCAATGTTGCTGGCCGTCCGGGGCGCGGTGAGGACTATTCGACGCTAAGTGCGCTCAACTTGTTGCTGCTGGATCCGGTTTGGTTCAGAAGATCGACCTCATCGCCAAGGATGTTGACCGCTTCGGCCAAAAGCACGTCTTTGCTCCCCTTGCGCTGGGCCTCGGCCGCCAGTTCGCTGGCTAGTGTCCGCTCGTTTTCCTGCAATCCGTCGTCGTTCCCCTTCGTTCCCTGTTTCCGGGCTGCCTCAAGTTCACGGCGTCGATCGTTTTCGTTGAGTGAGACTTGCTGCCGATCACGCTGGCGTTTGCTCTCGGCGATTTCCTGCTGCAAGGCGATAAAGTCCGCGTCATTCTTCACACGAGCCTCGTGCCGCGACAGCAAGGCAGGAATGCGCGATTTCAGGTCGCCAGCGGGTGAATAGTCCGCTGCCTTGATCTGTTCCCAGGGCAATGCATTATCGAGATTGGCCTCGCAATGGCTATCCTTGTCCGCCGCCGAGGGGAACAGGATGTCCGGGATGACGCCGCGTATCTGCGTGGCGCCTCCATTGAGGCGGAAAAACTGGCCGACCGTCATCTTCAGTTCACCAAACGCCGGTTCGGCGTTTTTCGCGATTCTGTCCAGATTGATCATGGCCTGAATCGTCCCCTTGCCGAAGCTTCCTTCGCCAACGACGGGGCCGCGTCCGTAATCCTGTATTGCGGCCGCGAAGATTTCCGAAGCCGAAGCCGACCCTTGGTTGATGAGCACTGCGAGCGGGCCGGTCCAGATCGCGTCCGTACGCGTGTTCTTCTCGACATCGATCTTTCCGTCAGCCTCTCGTCGCTGGACGACGGGGCCTTTGCCGATGAACAGTCCGGTCAGCTCGATCACCTCGTCGAGCGAACCGCCGCCGTTGTCTCGCAGATCGATGAGCACACCGTCGACCCGTTCTGCCTTGAGTTCGTCGAGCAGGCGCGCGACGTCGCGCGTGGCGCTTCGATAGTCAGGCAGGCCTTTTTCCTGCGCCTCGAAGTCGGTGTAAAACGAGGGCAGGGTAATTACGCCAAGGCGAAATAGCTTTCTGTCGGCGGTGACTGGAATGATGGATTTCCGAGCGGCCTGGTCGTCGAGGCTGACCTTCTTGCGAATGAGCGGAACCCGCCTGCGTTGGCCGTCCATTCCGGCCCCAGCCGGAATGACTTCCAGCACGACCACGGAGTCGGCCTCGCCGCGGATAAGGGTGACGGTGTCGTCGATGCGCCAGCCGAAGACGTCCGTTACCGGACTGTTCTCGCCCTGGGCGACGCCGACGATGCGATCGCCGACCTGCAACTTCCCAGATAGCGCAGCCGGGCTACCGGGCACGAGTTCGCGGATGGTAGCGCAGTCGTCCTTCTCGACCAGAATGGCGCCGATACCGACAAGCGAGAGCCGCGTAGAGATATCGAAGTCCTCGGCGGTCCGTAATCCCATGTAGCTGGTGTGCGGCTCGATGGCCATCGTGTACGCGTTCATGAAGGCCTCGAAAGCGTCTTCGCTCTGCGTCTTTGCGATGCGCTTGAGAGCGGCGTCGTAGCGCTTGCCAAGAATCTCGCGAATGGTCGTATCGTCCTTGCCCGCGAGTTTGAGACCGAGCCAGTCGTTCTTCACCCGTTTCTGCCAGAGCTCGCGCATTTCGCCCTCGCTCGCTATCCAGGCCGACCTGGAGTGCTCACGGCTATAGCTCTCATTGATCGAGAAATCGAATTCGCTGTTGAGTAAGCTATGGGCGTAGGCGAACTGTTCCGATACCCGTTGCGTAAAGCGGTTGAATATCGCAAACGGCACCGAAAGGTCCTCGCGCGCGATGCCGTCGTCCAGATCGTTGCGATAGCGAGACAACTGGTCGATATCCGACTGTAGAAAGTACTGTCGGTCCGGGTCGAGCGCCTTCAGGTAGTTGTGGAAGATCCTCGTCGACATCGAATCGTCGAGCGGTACGGCCTTATAGTGGTATTGAGTCAGAACTTGCGTCGCGAGCAATGCGGCTCTGGCCTGCTGGTGCTGTGGCTTCAATTCGGCAGGGCGCGAAACCTCCGAACCGGTAGTCGTCGCTTGTGCAGATGTTGCGAGGAAGATCGCAATCCACAGAAGAAGTCGTTTCATCAATGCGTTTCCATACCTGAAACCATATTACTAACCCTTGACCAAACTAGTCGCACGATGCGGCCGTTGGTGGTCACGAGTTACGCACTCTGCCACAAGCTAACGGTGCAGTGTGCGTAAACTTTAGGCAACTGCGACGGAAGGGGACGCGCCGATCATTTCTGGAGAAAGTCGAAAAAGGTTGAACGATTTACTCTGGTATTCGCCTGATGGAAGTCGTCACAGCAACTCCGACTACCAGCTGCCCAGCGACATTTCTTTCTCTTTCTTCAAGGAGATCATTACGTCTAGCTCGTTCTCATCCAAGTTAATCGTTCGCTCGCTTGCCGGCGCCTTCGCGGCCGCGGCGACCTTCAGTCTCTCGGGCGGCGCTTTGGCCGAACAACCGACCATATCCAAGACCCGCGCCCAGGTCCTTGCCGAACTGGCCGAAGCCAAACGCACCGGCGACATTGTCTGGACTTACGGAAGCACTACCAAGAAGCTCAATGAGTTCTTCCCGAACGACTATCCGCCAAAGCCGACAAGTCCTGGGCTAACGCGCGAGCAGGTTCTGGCTGAGTTGGAGGAAGCCAAGCGGACCGGCGAAATGGTTTGGACTTATGGCGGCACGACCAAGAAGCTCAACGAGTTCTTCCCGAACGAGTATCGGTCAAGAGAGGCTACTTCCAGCCTGACGCGCGACCAAGTCCTGGCAGAACTGTCGGAAGCCAAACGCACCGGCGAAATGGTCTGGACTTACGGCGGCACAACGAAGAAGCTTAACGAGTTCTTCCCGGACAACTATCCGAAGGGGTCTTGATCGTGACGGTGTTTTCCCGATTGTTGATCGATTCTGGAGTAGTCAGGTAGTTAAGCTCAATCGACAGCCAAGGAGACCGCCATCGTTCCAGATCCCGGGCGAAGCGTCGGCCGCGCACCGACGTTTCGCCTTTTTGTCGTAATCGGCCGTCACTCCCTCAATGCGTCAATACGGCGTGCCGTCCTTGTGCAGGAAGCGCCACTTGCCGTCGTCGCCGAACACGGCTTGCATGTCGTCGTCAGGGTAGGTGACGGCATCGCCGGCGCTACGATCACCGATTTCGAGATAGACGACGTCCGAACTGGTCCGGTTGACCAGTTGATGGCCGTTTCCCGTGCCCGCCCTGAAGCCGGCGCACATGTTCGGGGCAAGTTCGGTCTCGCCCTCGTCGGTGACCAGCGTTGGATTCCCCTCAAGGACGTAGATGAGCTCGTCTTGCTTGAGATGCGCGTGTCGTAGCGCCGAGAGGCCCCCAGGACGAATTCGTGTCAGGTTGACGCCGAAATTGGCAAGGCCAAAAAAATCGCCCAAAGCGCGCTTCTTCCTCTTGTCCATGAGTGACGCAAACGGCTCTGGATAGAGGCTGGGTACGGTACGCGGAGGGACTTCGAGAGCATCAATTGCGACGGGAGGTTTGATAGGGGACATAGGGACTCCAAAACGTTGGTCGCGTGCCGAGTGACGCGCCAGCTGCGTGGCCGACGAGCGTACAGAATATCTTAGTCAGACGGCTGCCGAGTTCGTCTGTGGACACAGAGTCGGGTGCTGCCGAGGCGCGATTTCACTTTGCCGGTTGCGATTCTGGAAAGACCTCGGTCAGTTGCTAGAATCAAGAAGCGTGACCAGTTTCGTATTCAGGGCGGATGACATGGTGGATGGCGCGAAGACGACCCCTCGATTGATCGCCGAGACTCGCAGAGCAGGCGGTGGCGATGAAGTCAGCGCCGACGATGATCCTGCATCGCTCGTTCAGCGCTGGCATCAACACAATGAGCGCATCGCCGCAGCCGGACGGTGCGTCGATGACGCGAGCGACGCCACCAGAGTGCAGGCGCTGAAGGACGAAAAAACGCGGATACTCCGGGCATTGCTCAAGCTGCCCAGTCTGGCAACCACTCCCGGCCAGCCAGCGCCGGTTCCGAACTCCGATCTCGTCGATGCGTTTCACGACGCCGCGGATGAGTCTGTCAGGAGTGTTGTCGCCGACGAACTCGAGGCCCGTTTTACGGACGGCTACGATCTCCTCGAAGTGCTTTACGGCCGCGGGCCGGTTGCGAGCCTGAAACGATTGCTCGGAGCGAAGAAGATGAGGAGCGAAGGCCTCGCGCGCTCGATCGTGAAAAGTCCTGAAGCCTTGGCGGACATCATCGGAAATCTGGCGCTTGCGCGCCGCGCTATCGGCACGCAACGCTTCACCGGCATCGTTCAGGCATGGACACGACTGGACCGTTTACGGCTGATCGCCGTCGTCGACGTGCATGACTCCGGGGTGAACCTGGGTGGTTATCATCTGGCGTTCCCTGTGGAGCACGGCAGTTCGCAGATGCCGCCCTGGATCGGCGGCGAGGGCGAATTGCGCAATGAAGGTCCGGCCGACTCCGGATACTGCGTGCTGCTATCAGATCTATCACGGGATACACCGTCAAAAGCCGAAGCAAGGCAGCGACTGCGGGCGCAGTATCTCAATATCCGGAACAACCTGGTCAAGCCGAACTACGATGCGTTGCAGCTGATTGTCACGCACGCGCAAGGCATGACCAAGTCGACGGCACTGTGCGTCGTCGCATTGCTTGCCGAAATGGTCGAAGCGTACCGACAGGTCGCCTTTTCGACCGATGCCGATGCCGCGCGCACGTACCACGAAAGGATCGTGCGCGAGTTGGAGAGTTCGTGGCTCAAGCTCGAACCGCATGACCGCTTGCCGACCGGCCTGCGCCACAAGATCACCGACATGGTTGAAAACGCGGCGGGCGAGCCAATCACCGTGCACGCCCTGATCCGTTATCTGCATGACCGGGGCAACAGGGCTCTCGAACAGCGGCTGACGACGGCCCATGCGGACATGCGCGTCACCGTCGGCCGTATCGGTGGAGACAGGAGTCAGGATATCCGCATTGCGCGGCTCGATGACGCGCCGGTCGTCGTAAACGGATTGGTTCGCCACCGTGGCCTGGGCGCGATCGCGCGTGCAGCACAGTGGCTGGATGGGCCTTGCCCCGGGACGCTGGTGCTGATCGACAATCACATCGTCTACAGCGTGAGCCTCGGCGAACACCGCGTAGAGTTGTCCGCCAACATCGCCGATCCTGATGACGAGGGTCTGGTCCGGCTGCAAAGCTTCCAAGGCGGTGCCGAGTTGCCGCAAGCCTTGCGCGCCGAATTTGTCAGCGCGGTGCTGAAGGAAGCTGGGCTGACGGTTACGGTCGATCACAGCAGTCTGATCGAGATTCTGGTCAGCGGTTACCTCGACAAGGATCACGGGGCGCGCGATGACCGGCAGCTCGAACGTGCGCTGATCGTGGTGTTGCGGCTCATCTGGTCGCTGCGCGATCTCGATTACGCCATGGCGTACATCTTCCTGGCGAATGCGGCACCGGGCAGTCTCGCGGGCAAGGCGAGAGCGGAAAAGATCCGCGAATTTGCCGTCTCGATGGCACGCATGTTCATCGTCGAGGGGAGGATCCCCTTCGCCTATCGTGGCGACGGCATGCCCTTTGAAACGTATTGCGAATTCAGCGGCCCGAGAGCGCTACGCGCGTACGACGCGTATGTCAGCGAGGAAAGACAGATAGTTCGCCAACGTCTGTATTTTGCCCTCAACGCGGTGTTGCGTGACTTCGATCTGCCGCTAATCCCGTCGGGTAGCGGTGGCGTCGGGCAGGAGGTTATCGATCGTCTCTTCAACGGCCCTTGCCGACAGGCGCTGGCGCGAGGCGAACTGCGGCTCCACAGCCAAGGGTTGCTGGAACGCAACCCTGCCTACCTGCCGCTCAAGGAAATCATCCAGCGCGTACTTACGCGCGAGCACGAAGCCTTGCTCACCGCCGTGTTGCTGAAGGAAACCGATCTACATTTTGATTTCGACACGATCGGTAGCATCGACCAGCTCAAGGTGGAGCGGGCTCAGCTGGAAATCGCGCCTGGCGAGTGGCTGGTCATCTACGGTCTGGCCGACGATCAGAATCGCTCCATTCTCTACGCATTCGGTCAGTACTTCACGCCAGCCAACGACGGCAAGTGGCTTTCGATCGCGAGCCTGAAGCGTTTGCTGCGCAAATGCGCCTACGCGCTTCCCGCGCGGCTGCAGCTTCCCGCGTTCCGCAAGCTCATCTCGCACCGCTTGCTGGTCGAACAGTCACGGACGGCGGCCGGATTCAGCGGCCAGACGGTCCGCGGGCTGGTCGCATCGGTTGGCGACGGGGCCGTACGCATCGGGCGTGTCACCTTCGATCGCGAGTACTGCGCGCATGCTCGGACTCGCGAAGGGCGCGTGCTCATGGTGCCGTTCACTACCCCCGAGGACATCGACGCGATCCGGACTGCCGAAGCGGTGATCGTGACGAGCGGCGGCCTGCTCAGCCATGCCGGCGTAACAACCCGCGAGTTTGGAATTCCTTCGCTGATTCTGCCGCACGCCGAGTGGGTGCAGTCGCCGGCCGGCAACCTGGTGCGCATCGAAGAGCGGCGCCCGGGAAAGACCTCGAAGACCGCCGAAGGCTTTTGGGTCAGCGAGTCGATGGTGTCCGAGACGATCGACATCCGCGAGGGAAGTGTCGTCATGGTCTGGGCCTCACAGGGAATCGCCTCGATCATGCCCGTGACCGATATTCCGCTCGAGCCACTCCAGCGACTGATTCGCCAGGTTGCCACGGGAGAGAAGCCACCGGGCGACCTGGAGGCCTGGCTGGTCACGCTACCGCTGGCCTTGGATGCGCAACATACACAGGCCGAGGTCATATCCGACAGCCTCGTCCTGATCCTGGCCGAAGCGCTATGGAACAAGCGTGTCAGCCCCGGCGTCCGCGCACAGCTGATCGATATCGTGCGGCGCGTACGGCGTGGGCTTGCGCTCGGCGAAACGGACAACATCTCGCGCCTGATCGGAGCGGTCTCGGACAATGCCATTGCCGAGCTTGACGGACTCCTGGCCGAGGTCGAGCACAACATCGCCGCGGTGACGGTACTCTGGCGCGCACTCAATACGGTGGCCATTGTCGACCGCCTGTGGACACAGGTCGCCATGCTGGCCGAGAGTCTCGACCTTTGCGATCTGCGATTGAACGCGCTGCATGGAAGGATTCAGGCCTTGCGTCGGCATCCGCGCATCACCCTGCTTAAGGCCGAGGCGCTGCATGACATCGAAGCGCTGACCGCGCGCGACCTGAGCGAAGCGGATCTGCCGGCGATGCGCAAGGCATTGCGTCGCCTCGGACACCGCGCCGGGGATATCAAGCCGGTGAATATCCTGCTCGTCTGCATGGGTAATGTGGACCGCAGTCCCTTGGCCGAATTCCTGTTGAACAAGATGCTCGCCACCGACGGAATCGCCGGCGTCAATGTGCAATCGCGCGGGATCGCGGCGCTTGAGGGGCGACCCATGTCCGACGGCAGCCAGGCGTTGCTGCTGTTCGAAGAGGACATCATCGCCACCTGTCACCGCAGCACAGTCTTGTCGGAAGCCGATATCCGCGCGGCCGATCTGATCCTAACGATGGAGAGCAAGCACGTTGGGCAAGTGCTTGATCGTTTTCCGGGCGCCGTTGGCAAGGTTTCTCTGCTGAGCGAATACGCACGCGTCCGGGAGTTCGTCGACATCGAAGATCCCGCCGGCCAGCTTGGCGACGCGTACTACCGCATGAAGCTCGAAGTCCAACAGGGGCTGATGGGCGCGCTCAAACGAATGCGCGAGGAAGGCCTCGTTGCAAGGGCGATGGTCGCGCACTTGCAGACCAAGGCCGACGCGCTGACGCAAACGAAGCGAAAACGTATCGCGCAGTATCGGCGTGCCGTCCTGCTACTGGACGAGGTCGATGCCGACTGCGTCGAACTCGTCGGCGGCAAGGGGGCGAATCTCGGCGAAATCGCGCAGGTCGTAAAGCACCACGGCGCGTCGATACCGCCCGCGTTCATGGTGACCACGCTGGCGTTCGACCGCTTCCTCGAGGAGAACGGCATCCACTCCGCGTACTCGCGCCTCACGTCCGAAATCGAGGCGATTCTTGCGAGCGCGGATATGTCGGAAAAGGACAAGCGTGCAAGGATCGAGGACGCCTCCAACCGCATCCGGGACTTGATACGCCACGGCAAGCTCGATCCGGCGATTGGACTGGGGCAAGAGATCATGGCGGCGGTCGATTCCAGCGGTTTGCGTCACAGCTTCGTGAGCGTGCGCTCGTCCGGCCTCCAGGAAGACACCGAAGAGGCTGCGTTTGCCGGCGCGGCAGAAACGTATCTCTTCGTCAGCACGGCCGAGCTGCTGGAGCGGATCAAGGAAGTCTGGACCTCCTTCTGGCTGACGCGGGGAATCCTTTACCAGAGCGATCGCGCCATCCGGCAAGGCTCGGCCAGGCTGGCGATCGTCGTGCAGCAGATGTTCGACTCACAGGTCTCCGGGGTGATCTTCACGACCGATCCGGTGAGCGGCCGCGACGTTATCGTGATCGAGGCGGGCTACGGGCTGGGTGAAGGTGTTGTCTCCGGCGTCGTTGACGTCGATCGCTACTACGTGGACAAGGCCGACTGTTCGGTGGTGAGCGTCCATGTCGGGAACAAGGCGTTCATGGTCAAGCAGCATCCCTCCGGCAAAGGAACCTCGATCGTGCCGGTCGAAAGTCATCTGCGCGATGTCCCGTGTCTCGCCAAGAACGATATCCGTGCGAACATCGCCATTGCACTGGAAGACCACTATGCATTGTCGCAGGACATCGAGTTCGGCATTGCCAACGGCAGGCTCAGCATCCTGCAGACGAGGCCTGTCACAACACGCGGCCTGGGACAGACCTTTCTCACCCGCGAGAAGGTTGCCGAAGAGGCGGGATTTGGGCGCGGACGGGTGTAGCGGGAACCGAAGCACTTGCGCATTGCTCGAAGCTCGAAGACGCTGAAAGTCGGGCGTCACACTTTTCTGACCAGCAGGAATCAAGGAAGGAGCGAGGCATGAACACAGGCGCGTCGGGTCGAAGTCAGCTGCTTATTCTGGTCGCCACGCGCAAGGGCGCCTGGATTTACCACGGCGATGCAGAACGTCGCAGTTGGCGGGTCGACGGGCCGCACTTCCTCGGCCACGTGATCAGCCATATGGTGCTTGACCCGCGTGACGGGCGGACCTTGCTCGCCGCCGCAAAGACCGGCCACCTCGGTCCGACGATCTTCCGCTCGACCGACTTCGGGCAAACGTGGCACGAAGCGAAGCAACCACCAGCGTTCGGGCCGGGCCGGAACGGCTTGGCCGGCCGCGCCGTCGACCATACCTTCTGGCTTACGCCAGCGCACGCGGATGAAGCCGATGTCTGGTACGCCGGCACCTCGCCGCAAGGCTTGTTCCGAAGCGAGGATGGCGGCCGGACGTGGGCGCCGTTCTCGTGTATCAACGATGATCCGCAATACCGCGAGTGGATGGGCTCGGAGAAGGACGGTACGCCGGATGGCCCGAAGCTGCATTCGATCATCGTCGATCCGCGTGACGCGCGGCATCTGTATTTCGCCATGTCGAGCGGCGGCGTGCATGAGTCCAGCGACGGCGGGCAGACCTTCTCGGTACTGGTCGACGGCATGGAAGTCGTCGAAGGTTTCGATCGTGCGACGGTGACTTTCCACGACCCGCATTGCGTGCGGCTGTGTCCGGGCAACCCGGATCGGTTGTATCAGCAGAATCACTGCGGAATCTACCGGCTCGATCGGCCGTCGCACACCTGGATGCGCATCGGTCGCGGCATGCCCGCGGCGGTCGGCGACGTCGGCTTTCCGATGGTCGTGCACCCGCGCGATCCGGATACCGCGTGGGTGCTCCCGATGGATGGTACCGATGTCTGGCCACGTACCAGCCCCGGCGGGCAGCCGGCGGTTTATGGTACGCGCGATGCTGGCGAGTCGTGGGAGCGTCTCGACAAGGGCTTTCCGGCGAGCCAGGCCTGGTGGACGGTCAAGCGGCAGGCGATGACCGCCGACAGTCAGGACAGTGTGGGGCTCTACGTCGGCACGACGAGCGGCGAACTATGGATGAGCCGTAACGAAGGGCGGCACTGGGAGTGCATTGCGCGCCATCTGCCCGAGATCTACGCAGTGGAAACGGCCGTGGTCAGCGCGGATGGTTCGCAGTGAGAGTTCTGATTCCCGGCGCATTGCTCTCCTATACCGGTGAAAACTGGGTCGCAGCGAACGGCGGCACGGTCGCGGAGGTGGTTGACGACCTCGACGCGCAGTTTCCGGGAATCCGTTTTCGCATGATCGACGAGCAAGGCAATCTTCGCCGTCACATGCGCATGTTTTTTGACGGCGAGATGGTGCATGAGCTATCGCATCCGCTGCGCGCCGACGGCGAACTGCTTATCGTGCAGGCGCTGAGCGGAGGGTGAGCGAGTGAAGACCGTGACGATCAACGATCGGATGCTCGACATCTACTGCGAGTTTGCGGGTGACATCGATGGCTACGCGCGCTGCGGGCGACCCTCGCAGCGGCTCGTTATCGATGATGCGCAGTGGATTGCGCTCACCAACTTTCTGCTGGAACTTCACGTACTCGTTTCCGGGCGTGCGACGCAGCCTTACGCGAGGCGACTGCGGCTTCAGCTGACGGAGGTTGCCGCGAGTCCGTCGGTCGCCGCCCGTTTGCTGGAGTTGGCTGCCCGACCGCTTGCCACCCCGCGCGCATCGGAGGAAGGGCTGAAGTCACGGCCCCTTTGAGTCGCTGCATTGCACGGAACCATCGCCGAAATAGGAAGCCGAAACCGATGGATGCGCGCTGCGCTTCTTGTTGGGTGGAATCGTGATCATGTGGCAGTTCGTCTCACAACATGTTCTGGAGTGGTTACCCTGGCTGGTCGGTGGTGTATTGATGGCTTGGTTGCTCGCCAAGCTGTACCGCTACCTGTTTCCCATGAAGGTCAGGCAGCGTCTTGGCAGCGATCGGCGCAGGGCGCCGCGCCGGAACGATCGGCGGAGACTCGGCGAACCCTGACCGACAGGCTCGTCGTAGCGCTCAACCAGGGACGAAATCGGTCGGATTGCGGAAAAAGTCCCACAAGAGGTAATTCATCGGCAGCTTCAGATTCACCTGGTTGGGCGGAATCGGTGACTCGAACCACTTCTTGTAGATACGTGAAATCTCGCCCTTGATGATGATGCGCGTCACCTCGGTGTCGACCACCTGCTTGAACGACGGATCGTCCTTGCGCATCATGATCGCCAGCGGTTCGATGCTGAGAAGTTCCTTCGACATGGTGAACTTCTCCGGCGTCTTCGATTCCGCGAGCAGGGCGCTGAGCACGATGTCGTCCATGATGAAGGCGTCGGCCTTGCCCGTTTCGAGCAGCGCGAATGACTCGCGGTGCGCCTTGCCGAGTACGAGGGTGGTCTGCAGCGAAAGCTGGTACTTCTTGTCGCGGATCAACCGCTCGCTGTTGGTGCCTTCCGTGGTAACCACGGTTTTCCCGGAAATGTCGACGAGCTTCTCGATCGGCGTGTCCCGGGCTCTCAGAATGCGCGCACCGGCGATATAGGTCGGGATGGTGAACGCGACCTGTTCGCGTGCCTCAGCCGTGTTCGGCGCCGAGCCGCATTCCAGATCGTACTTGCCGGCCTTCAAGGCGGCGATGCGCTCGGCGGTTGGCACCTGCACGAAGTTGACGGTCAGGCCTGGTTGTCGGAGTTCGCGCTTGATCGCCTCGACAACTTTCAGACAGATGTCGATCGTATAGCCGACGGGCTGCTTGCCAGCCCCATCGGGAAATGAAAACGGCGACGAGACGTCGTAACCGATGGCGATGGTGCCGGTTTCGGCGATCTTGGCAAGTGTGCTGCTGGCGTGGGCAAAACCGGGAAGAAGCGCGAAGGCGGTGATTGCCAGGCCGGCGGAAATGGGTGATTTGAGCATGGAGTGCATGTAGTTCACCCGTTCAGAGGCGATAAGCGCTGACTACGCGCTGCATCTCGGATGCCAGTCTGTCGAGGTCCTGTGCGGCCTGCGCGCTGTTGGCCGCCGCGGCGCTGCTTTCCTCGGACATCTGGGCGATGCGCTCGACCTGCGTCGCAATGTTGTTGGTCGCCGTACCCTGTTCTCGAATGGCGGCGGTGATCTCCTCGACCATGCTCACCGCGCTGCGGCTGCCTTCGCCGATCTGCTTGATCGACGCGTTGGCTTCTTGTGCGCGTTCGACGCCCGCCGCCACCCGGTTGACAACGCCCTGCATGCTCTCGACAGCATTTCCGGCGCTCGTACGCATGGTATCGATGGTGCCGGAAATCTCCTTGGTGGAGGACGAGGTCCGTTCGGCGAGTTTGCGCACCTCGTCAGCAACCACAGCGAAGCCGCGTCCCTGTTCGCCGGCTCGCGCGGCTTCGATCGCCGCGTTCAATGCGAGGAGGTTGGTCTGGTCGGCGACGTCGCGGATTACCGCAACGACGTTCGAGATCTGCTGGCTGTTCGTCTCCAGTTGATGGATCAGCTTGGCCGCATCATTGACCGTCGCGGCAATGTCGTTCATGTCCTCGACCGTGTGCCCGATGACTTCCTCGCCGGAACTCGCCAGACGGCCGGATTCACTCGAAATGCGGTTGGCCTCCTGCGAACGGTCGGCGACATGGTTGATGCTCACCGTCATCTCCTCGACGGTGGCGGCCATGTCGGACGCTGCCTCGCTTTGCTGTGTCGACGCGGTGGCGACGTGCGCTGACGTTGAGGACATCTCGCTCGCCGCAGCGGCGACGGACTGCGCGCCAGCCGCGATGGTGTTGAGATTGTCCTGCAACTTGTCGAGCAGGCGATTCAGAGCCGCGGTGGTTTGTCCGATCTCATCGCGCTTCGTCACCTGTACGCGCACGGTGAAATCGAGATCGCTCTCGATGCGGTTAACCATCGACTGGATCTGGCGCAACGACCCACGGATGTTGGTGAGCAGAAAGAAACCCAGCGCGGCGACGGCGATAAAGCCGAGCGCCATGGCGCCGAGCGAGACGTTGCGTCCCTTCACGGCCGCAGCGACGGTCTGGCTCGTCGATTCGGCCGACAGTTTTGTGTTGTGCTCCATGTGCGCATTCAGACCCTTGAGCGTCGCGTAGCCGAGCGGTGCCAGCTTGGACATCAGCAGATCACGCGCTTTCTCGTTTTCCTTGCCGCGCAGGAGCGGCATGATTTCCTTGCCGAAGTAGTCCATGTAGGCATTGACGTTGGCGATGTCGGCCTCGAGGAGCTTCTTGTCCTCATCGCTGGCGATCAGCTTCTCGTAGTTCTTCAGCTTCATGTTGATCTCGCCGGTGTGTCCGCCAAGTCGCTGTTCCAGAACATCCATCTCCATCTCGTCGGTGTTCAGGAAGATCGCGTACATGTTGACGCGTGCCTCCATGAAGATCTGGCGCACTTCGCCAAGCGCCTGGATGCGCGGCATGGCGCCTTCGCTGATCGCCTTGATGCTCTCGCTTCCGCGCTGCGCGACGAACAGCCCGACAAAGCCGACCAGCAGCAGCGAAAGAACGGAAACGCAGATCATCAGGATGATGCGGTGCGCGATGGTGAGATTTTTCATGTGTCCTTATCCATCCAAAACGTGGGTTGTGTTGGTTGTGCCGTGAAGCCGGGGCGTCTGAATGCGCGAACGCCGCCGGCACACAGCACGGCTTCGTGCGGCGCGATGCTGTCTCGCAATGCTGCAAAAGGAGTTGTATCCCAGAGCCCTCGTCCCGACGGTGCGTCGGGTGGTGTTGTTGCCGGCGCTCGTCGACGAGCGATCCGGTCGTTTTTTTCGTCAAGCGACTGTAGAGATCGGGAGACGGCTTCTCAACCAATAACAGCGGTATTGACTGATACTTTTTTGCAAGAAGACACTTGCATGCTCGGCGCTTCGCATGAGCTTGATCCCCTTACTTCAAGCACGCGCGACGATGGTCGCTCTTAACTAAGGGCGAGGTGGTCTGTACTTTTCCGAAGGTCACTTTCCGGATGCTGAAATCACCGCTGTGAAATCGCCGGAATGTGCCGGGAAATCAGGGAACTGTCGCGAGTGGCAGCGCGGCCTGCCATGGATTGTCACGCTGAAGTGCTGCTAGACTAACCACGCCTGTTCGCGTCACATTGCTACGAGGCACAGACCTCCTCCATAAATAACAAACTGGGATTGCGTCGATGAAAACTCTCTCTATCGTTCGAAAAATGCAGTTGATGATGGCAGCCTCGTTGCTCGCGCTGATCATGGTGGCGGGGGCCGGCTATCTTGGCGTATCGACTATCGGCAGCGCGCTGAGCGTGACGCAAAAGAACACCATGCCGGCCGTAACGACGATCGGTGATATCCAGACCAAGTATGCGCAGTACCGGATGGCGATCACCGAACACATCGGCACGGGCAACGCTGACGACATGGCGAAGATCCTGGAATACATAAACGAGATAAAGAAGCACCTCGACACGCAGTTCGACACCTACGGGAAGAGCCTCGCCAGCGACGCGAAGGATAACGAGTTGCTTGCCACGGACAGGAAGCTGTTTGCCGAATACCAGGAAGTCGCCGCCAAGGTGATTGATCTGTCGACCAACTTTGGCAAGGACGAAGCCGACATCATCATCAAGAACACGGGTGCAAAGATCGGCGATCAGCTAACGGCGGCGCTGGCGGCACATCTCGAGTACAAGCTCGCCGAGGCGCACGCGCTGGAAGCATCCTCAAGCGCCAGCGCCCGTCTCTCGCAGTTGTCGGCGGCCGGCATCAGCATTGCCGGCTTCGTGGTCGTCCTGCTGATCGGCCTCTTTACCATTCGTGGCATCATCGGCGCATTGCGCAACATGTCGGCGACGATGGCTCGGCTGGAGGATCTCGATTTCACCGTGCGTGCTGATGCGCGCAGAAGTGACGAACTCGGCCAGATGGCCGGGGCGCTCAATCGCTTGCTGGACAAGCTGCAAGCGAACTTGCGCTCGATTGCGCAACAGGCTGCGGACGTTGCTGCAGCATCGTCGCAGATGGCCTCGAATGCCGAAGGGTTGGCGACCACTTCTGAGCAGCAGCACACGACGGCGTCCGATATTGCCGCGACGGTCGAGGAGATGACCGTCAGCATCAACCATGTTGGCGATCGCGCCGGCGAGGCGAATCGAATTTCGAGCGCCTCCGGATCGCTCGCCAGTTCGGGCGAGGTGGTGATCGGCCATACGGTCTCCGATATCCAGAACATCGCTGAGACGGTCCACAACGCATCGGCCCTCATCCAGGGGCTCGGCGAACACAGCCAGGAGATTTCAAGCATCGTCGCGGTAATCAAGGAAGTGGCCGATCAGACCAACTTGCTGGCGCTCAACGCGGCGATCGAAGCGGCGCGTGCGGGCGAGCAGGGGCGTGGCTTCGCGGTAGTCGCCGACGAAGTGCGCAAGCTGGCGGAACGCACCGCGTCTTCAACGACCAAGATATCTACGACGGTGGAATCCATGCGTACCAGCGCCGGTGATGCGGTCCTGACCATGCAAGGCGTTGTCGCCACGGTGGAGCAGGGCGTCTCTCGCGCACAGGAAGCCAATGCAGCGATCCGCGAGATCGGCGAAGGCAGCCGCAACGCCGTGGTGATGGTCGAAGAAATCACTGCAGCGATCCGCGAACAAGGTTCGGCAACCAACAGCATTGCCAACCAGGTCGATCGTATGGCACATATGGCAGAAGAGAGCAGCGCGGCCGCCGGCCTGAGTGCCGAGGCGGCGAAACAGCTGGACCAGCTCGCGGCTGACATGCAACGTATCGTCAGTCGCTACAAGCTGTAGACGCGCACCGGCAGCGCGTTGACGAAGCAACGGGTCGAAGGTAAAAGCGGGGGCGATTGAGCCCCCGTTCTTATTGATGGCGCCGGACTGAACTCACTCGGGTCGAGGCGCCGATGCAAGCTACGCTTGTGGACTCCGTGCGCGCTTGCGGAAAATCCGGAATGCATCGCCGCAAAGCAGTCCCGTGAGCGAGATGACGCTGGCGATGGGAAAGAGGAAGAGACAGCCGACGAGGAACCAGTTCTCCTCGCCATCCGTATGCGGCGGCGAGATTAGCGCTAGCGAGATCGCGAGCAGATAGAACGCGCCGATCCCGCCGAGAAAGGTAGAAAGGCGGCCGATGCCCATGATTCGCAAGGCAAACGCCGTGAGAATTCCCGCGACAGCGGGTATCCATTGTTGCCAGGAGCAAGCGTCGATGGCGAAGGGCCACGAGACCAGCTGGCAGGCAAGACTCTCGACGATGAACATGTTCAACATGTAGGAAATACTGCGTTGATAGGGTCAGTCCCGGAAAACGCGCTCGCACGTGCAAAGCTTGGGGTGGATCGCGGGCTTGCTTCCAACCGGATTGTCCTGCTCCGGAGTCAGCCGACCAATGGTATCGCAGCGTCCGTCGGCACAGTCAATAGGCGCGTTTGCCGTTTCGCCCGGCGAGTCGACAATTGGGCGGTTTTGTCCATATTCTCAATGGCTGGCGGCATGCCCGGAACCGGCGAAAACCGAGCGCATGGCTTGCTTGGCGCAGTTCTCGGCCAGATCGACAGATGTCCTTGTTTCAGTTGTACTTTTGCAACACTGAAAACTATATTGAAAGTGCTTTCACAACAAAAAGAAGGAGTCGATCATGTTTAAGCACATTCTGGTTCCGACTGATGGCTCCCTGTTCTCCCGGGACGCCGTTCGCAAGGCCGTTTCAGTCGCCAAGGAAAACGGGGCCAAGATTTCTGCCCTGTACGTCAAGTTGCCGCCACCGGCGCACTACTGGAGCCACGTCATCTGGGTCAATCTGCCTGAACCGTCGGCGTTTGAAGAATTCGCCGAGAAAGAGGCGCAGGAAGCCCTCGATTTTGTCGGCGAAATCTGCCGGGAAAGCGGTGTCGAGTGCAACAAGATCTCGATGACGCATGAACACATCTATCAGGCGATCATCGACGAAGCGAGCAAGAATAACTGCGACCTGATATTCATGGCTTCGCACGGCCGGCGCGGCATTGATGCCTTGGTGCTGGGGAGCGAAACGCACAAGGTCCTCACGCACTCGAAGATTCCGGTACTCGTATTCCGCTAGGATCGTGCCGTCCAGATCTTCATCCTGCCTGCCGGAAGCGCGCAGGGGTTAGGCCCAGTTCCTCGCGAAAGCGCCGGTTGAGATGGCTGGCGCTTGCGTAACCGCAGGCGCTTGCCACCTGATTGAGCGAGAGCGCATCCGGCGCATGCTGGGAAAGGAGTTCGCACGCACGGGCGAAGCGTCGTTGCGCCACCCAACTGTGCGGCGTGACGCCCATTGATACGCGGAACATCCGCGCGAAGTGGAATTCGGACAAGGCAGCCTGCGCCGCAAGATCGACGAGGGTGAAGCTCTCGGCCAGGTGCGCCTCTATCCAGTCGATGACCCGTCGCCGTGCCGCGGTAGAGAGTCCTCCACGCGGACGCAGGGCTGCGCTACGCTGTGCCGGGCGAGCAGCCGCGAGGACCAGATGATCGAGTACCGCGTGGCTCGCCGCGTTCATCAAGAGGCGCGCCTCGGGCGAGTTCCAGTGTTCGCTCGCGAGCAGTCGGGCCCAATGCGCGAGCCTGGCGTCCTCTTCGAGGATTCGTTCTTCGAGCGTGATGGCGCGTGGCTCAGCGTCAATTAGCCGGACGATGCGCTCCGCCCACGCCTCATCCGAGACGTAAAGGTGCAGAAAACGCAGATCGCCTTCGACGATCCAGCGCGATTCGTGCTCGGCCGGAAGAATGCAGATGCGCCCGGGCGATCCACGCAGTTCGGGCCGGATGGTCGGATAGGTGCCGAAACCGCCGGCAAGGTACACGGAGATCGTGTGATGCCCCGGCTCCGCGTAGCGCGGCGCATCGTCGTGGTTGTACCACTGCGCGATGCGCAGGTTGTCGCCCAGCGCACACGAACGCTCCAGCCGGGCGCGGGAAGCGCTCAACACTTCATAGATGCAGCGGCCGGTTGGGTCGGGCAGGGTAAACATGCCTCAATCGTACATCTTGCGTCCGTGCGTGCGTGCGCGTTGCGGCCTTCCGGATCAACGAAGCGCAGGATTATGCAACCGCCCGCGGCAGGTGAGGCGCACAGTGGTGGCTGATCCACAGCTCAATCCTCATTCCATGAACAGCCTTCTTTACGCGCTCGTCGTTTTCATCTGGGGCACTACCTGGATTGCCCTCAAATGGCAACTCGGCGTCGTGCCGATTCCGCAGTCGATCGCCTACCGCTTCGCGCTCGCGGCCGTCGTCATGTTCGCGATTCTCGTCTGGCGGCGCCAACTTGTGCGTCCGCGTGGCGATGCCGTGTGGTTGGTCGTTGCGCAAGGCGTCTGCTTGTTCTGCCTCAACTTCGTTTGCTTCCTGAACGCGAGCGAAACGCTGCCGAGCGGACTGATCGCCGTCGTCTTCTCGACCTCGACGCTATGGAACGCACTGCTCGCGCGATTGATCCACGGCCGGCGGATCGCACCGCAGGTGATCGGCGGTGGCTGCGTCGGCCTCGCCGGGCTATTGTTTCTCTTCTGGCCGCAAATCGCCGGCCATGCTGGTGACGCCGGCACGTTGATCGGCCTCGCATGGGCCTTCGGCGGAACGCTCTGCTTCTCGTCCGGCAACCTGCTCTCAGCCGCGTTGCAGGATCGCGGGCTGCAGCCGGCGCAAACAAATGCCTGGGGCATGGCCTTCGGAACCCTGCTGTTGCTCGGCTACTGTCTGGCCGCCGAGGCACCGTTCGTATTCGACACCAGCGCACGCTACACGGGGGCGCTGCTCTACCTCGCGATCCCCGGCTCGGTCGTCGCCTTCACCGCCTACCTCACACTCGTCGGCCGCCTCGGACCCGAGCGCGCGGCCTACAGCACGGTGCTATTTCCGGTCGTCGCACTGAATGTCTCGGCGGTCTTCGAGGATTACCACTGGACCGGAATGGCGCTCGTCGGGCTGGCGCTGGTAATGCTTGGGAATGTGTTGGTATTTCGGAAGAAGCCACTGCCTACTGTGCTGGCGTCGGCGCAAGAGGTGCGTTGAGCACATGGCGGAATTCGACACGGTTCCCGTCGGTAGCGAGACGCCGATCAACTGACCTTCCGTAGCGATCGGCATCCGCTGCGCGACTAGACGATTGTGAACCGGTTCGGTTCCTTGCTATCCTGGATCGCGAAGATGATGAGGACGATCCAGCCAATGAACGGGATGAACCAGAGCAGCAGGAACCAGCCGCTGCGGTCCGTGTCGTGCAGACGGCGGGCGCCGACGGCGAGGGAGGGGAGGAGGACGGCAAGCGAGAAGAGTCCCGAGAACGCCTGGCCGATGATGCCTGCCGCTGCCGAGCCAAGGAAGGTGAAGAGGACAAACCACCAGTACTCGGAGCGCGATGCGCGGCCTTCGAACGTGGCGTACTTCTTGAAGCAGATGCTGATCGATTCACCGAACGTCATTTCCAATCTCCCTGTTTGATGTGAAGTTGAAGACTGGAAGAGGTTATCCCAGGTGGATGGGTGCATCAATTGAAATCTACTCCGGGAGGGTAGTGTCCTCGGCAGGTGTCTGCTGGCGCAGGTCGTGGAGCAGGGCGTCGAGCAGCGTTTTCAGCGCGACGGCCTTCTCGAGCGGGAAGTTCACCTTCTTCATCATCTCGAACGGCACACAGGCGCATCGCGCCTTGAGTTCGGTACCGGCGGACGTCAGGCTGATTTCGACGACGCGTTCATCGCTAACCCGACGTTGGCGCCGGATGAAGCCAAGCTGTTCGAGTCGTTTGAGCAGCGGCGTAAGCGTATTGGTATTGAGCAGCGCGCGTTCGCTGACCTGCGAAACGGGGCAGGGCGCATCCTCCCACAGGATCATAAGCACGATGTACTGCGGGTAGGTGAGGCCAAGCGGTTCAAGTAAGGGTTGGTAAAGCCGGGTGACGAGGCGCGACGTGGCATAGAGCGGAAAACACAGCTGGTTTTCCAGGCGCAACAGGTCGATGTCGGCGGAAGGTTCAGTTCGGGAAGGTTCAGTCATGGGGGTTGTCTTGTGCGAGTCGTTCGATTGTCGCAGAACCGATGACATGACACGAATCTTCTCGAACGGTGGGGGGCTTACGCCTTGGCGATCTCGGCTTCGATCGCTGCGCGGAGTTCGACGTCGTCCGGCGCGGTATCGGGCGCAAAGCGTCGCGCGACCTTGCCGTCGCGACCGATCAGAAATTTCTCGAAGTTCCAGACGACTTCCGGTGCGGCGGTCGGTTCGATGTTGTAGCCGCGCAGCATCGTTTCCATCGACGCACGGCCTTCGGTTTCCGGTTGTGCGGTGATCAGCGCTTGATACAACGGGTGTTTCTCGGGTCCGGTGACGGTGATCTTGCTGTAAAGAGGAAACTGGACGTGATAGTTGAGCGAGCAGAAACTCTGGATTTCCTCGTTCGTACCGGGTTCCTGGCCGGCGAAGTCGTTGGCAGGGAACCCAAGCACCGCGAAGTTCTTGCCGCGATAAGTTTCGTAGAGCTTCTCAAGGCCCTCGTACTGCGGTGTCAGGCCACACTTCGAAGCGACATTGACCACGAGCAGGACTTCGCCACGGTGCTCGTTGAGCGTTGCATCATTTCCGTTGATAGTCTTGACTGGGATTTCGTAGAGGGATTGGCTCATGGATCGGCTCCTGAAGGTTGGGTAAGTGACGTCTTATGAAACGCAATTCATGTTATCGCTTCCGATTCTGTCGCACAAGATATAACAGCAGTCCTTTGCCGGTCGTTGCCGGGCATCGGATCGATAAAACCAATCGCACGCAGCTCTTGAAGTTGACCCGACTACAGCTTCACGGTTTAGGCTTCGGTTCATGAAGAACTATCGCATCACCGAACTTGGGCGTCTCTTCGGTCTATCGCGCTCGACCTTGCTGTATTACGACCGTATCGGACTGCTGTGCCCGAGCGGGCGAACACAGGTGGACTATCGCCTGTATAGCCAAGCGGATTTGTCCAGGCTGGAACGGATCTGCTTCTTCCGCGACGCCGGGTTGAGCTTATCGGAGATCGCAAGCCTGCTGGAGAGCGGCAGCAACGACAGTTCGATTCTGGAGCGGCGTTTGCGCGATATCGGCCGAGAGATCGCGGCACTCAGATCCCAGCAGCGACTGCTCGCCGGCATGATCAGGACGGTGGCGGCGGGACCCGAAGCGTCCGGGTTGGACAAGGAACTCTGGTTGAGCCTGCAGAAGGCTTGCGGCCTCGATGAGAAGGCACTTAAGCGCTGGCATACGGAGTTCGAGCGCAGAGCGCCGATGGCGCATCACGAGTTCCTGCTCGGGATGGGATTCGGCGAGAAGGAAGCCCTACAGGTCAGGATGCTGACCAAGAACGTGGAGAACAACAAAACGACCATGAAGTACTTTTACGAACTCTTTGAAGACTTGCCCCGTCAGGGTCCGGGTTGCGAGGAAGCTACGCTCAGAGCGCTCAGTCTTGTGACCGATCTGCCCGAACGCCCCCGGGTGCTTGACATCGGCTGTGGAAGTGGCTTGCAGACGCTCATCCTCGCGCGTGAGTTGAAGACGAGGATACAGGCCATCGACAACCACCAGCCCGTGCTGGACCACCTGGAGCGGGCGGCTGCACGGCAGGGGCTAGACATAGAAACTCGCGAGCTTTCGATGATCGACATGCCTTTTGACGAGGAGAGCTTCGATCTTCTCTGGGCCGAGGGCTCGCTCTTTATCATCGGTCTTGCGAAAGGCTTGAAGGACTTCCGAGCCTATCTCAAACCCGGTGGCTACCTGGCCTTCTCTGAAATGTGCTGGTTTGTGGAGGAACCGCCCGAGGAGGCGAAGGCCTATTTCGACCGCGTATATCCGGATATCCGGACCGATGACGAGGTGTGCCGGATGGCGATCGACAGCGGTTATCGCGTGATCGGCAGCTTCCGTCTGCCCGACAGTGCGTGGTGGGACGACTATTACTTGCCGATGCTCGAGCGCATCAAGGAACTACGCAACAGGAACAAAGGCGTGAGCGAAGCGGAGGCTGTCTATGCCGAATGCGAGGCAGAAACCGAGATGTTCCGGCGCCATTCGAAGAGCTACGGTTACACCTTCTTTGTGCTCTCGAGGGCTTGAGATGAACGCTTAGAACCGCGGTACTCGACCATGAATCTGACTGAACTGGGACTGGATCGCTGGTTTTCCGACCAAGGTGGAGAGCTGTGCGGTCACGACGGGTGTATTGCGCGCGTCATCACCGTCGATCGTGACCAATACACGATCAGGAGCGCACGGGGCGATGTGCCAGCCGAACTGACGGGCCGTTTCGTCTTCTCCAGCACATCGCGAACCGATTTGCCGTGCGTTGGCGATTGGGTCTATGCGGAGGAACACGACTCGGGGAGGCACGCGAGCATCCATCGGCTCCTGCCACGTCGTACGTTCCTGAGGCGAAAGAGTGCCGGCAAGAGCGTCGAATTCCAGATGATCGCTGCCAATGTCGACGTTGCGTTGATCGTTCAGTCCTGCCATTTCGATTTCAACGTGCGACGGCTTGAGCGTTACCTCGTGATGGTCAATGAAGGCCGGGTCGAGCCGATAGTCGTGCTCACCAAAACCGATCTGGTCAGTCCGGAGGCGCTCCAGCAGCGGGTCGATGAAATCCGTCTCGCCGGCATCGGCGCGCCGATCGTAACGATAAGCAACGTTACCGGGGATGGCGTCGAGCAAGTCCGCGCGCTTATGCGTCCCGGGAAGACCTATTGCCTGCTCGGCTCTTCCGGCGTCGGCAAGACAACGCTCATCAATCGTCTTGTTGGCGATGCCAGCCTGGAAACAGGAGAAGTCAGTCACACTGGCGAAGGCCGGCATACGACGACTCGGCGTCACCTCATCGTGCTTGAGCGTGGCGCGCTATTGATCGATACGCCGGGAATGCGCGAACTGGGGATGCTCTGCGGCGGTGAAGGTGTGGACGACAGTTTTGCCGATATCCGGGAGCTGTCCAACAACTGCCGCTTTGCGGATTGCACGCATACCAGCGAGCCGGGTTGTGCCATTCAGCGCGCCATCGCGCAGGATGAACTGGAGGCGGAGCGCTTCCAGAGCTACCTGAAACTGAAGAAGGAGTCCGCGTTCCACGAAATGTCGTACCAGGAAAAGCGCAAGAAGGACCGTGCGTTCGGGCACTTCATTCAATCCGTCAAGAAATCCAAGGATAGGTGGAACGATCGGTAAGTTCGGACAATGGAAGGCACCTTCATCCGCGGTCACATCGCGATCAGCTCGTTCGTGGCCCCTTGCGTATGACCTTCTTCGCCGAAAGCCCGAAGCCCAGCTTCTCGTAGAACGTCAGCGCGCTTGAGTTGTTCTTGTCGGCGAGCAGCGTCACGCACGGCATGCCGTTGCCGCGTGCCCAAGCGAACACATGCTCGGCCAGCAGGTCGGCCATCGCTTCAAGATCGGCGGCAGTCGCGAAGCCGATTGAGGTCTTCACGGTTATCCAACGAGGGCCACCGCCTTGATCTGCGCCCACACAGCCAAGCCCGGCGTGAGTTCGAGCGCAGCGGCAGAGCGGTTGGTGAGGCGGGCGATTACCGTCGAACCACCGACGTCGAGTTGGACCAGTGCGAGCGCCGGGTGCGTATCGTCGGCGATGGCAACGACGGTTGCCGGCAAGGTGTTCTGGATGCTGGTGCTTTCGTTTCTTTCGCGAGCGATGCTGACGTCGCGCGCAAGAATGCGTACGCGCGCGCGATGGCCGACCGGATGCCCGCCATCGCGAAACCAGAGTCGGCCACCGAGGAAGGTCACGCAAGCGAGGTGCCATCGACTGTCTCGTTCGCAAACTTCGGCGTCGATGACGACGCCAGCGTCCTCGCCAAGCCGGATTGGCAGATCGAGACGAGCGAGCGTTTCGATGAGCGGGCCGCTGGCGACGCAGCGGCCGTTGTCGAGGGCGACCAGATGATCGGCCAGCCGCGCGACTTCGTCCGGCGAATGACTGACATAGAGCACCGGAATATCGAGTTCGTCGTGCAGTCGTTCGAGGTAGGGAAGGATTTCCTGCTTGCGCTTCAGATCGAGCGCGGCGAGCGGCTCATCCATGAGCAGAAGGCGCGGGCTGACGGCGAGCGCCCGGGCGATGCCGACGCGGCTCTTTTCGCCACCGGAAAGCCGGTCCGGCTTGCGGTCGAGCAAGCCGGCGATGCCAAGCAGTTCGATCGCCTGATCGAGGCTGACGCGCTGAGCGGTCGCCGTTCGCTTCATCCCGTAGCGCAGGTTGTCGAGCACCGTAAGGTGCTGGAACAGGCTGGCTTCCTGGAAGACGTATCCGAGCGGCCGCCGGTGCGTCGGCAGCCAGTGCGCGCCGTCCTGCCAGACTTCGCCATTGATCACGAGCCGGCCCTGCGGCGCGCGTTCGAGCCCGGCGATGCAACGCAGGAGCGTCGTCTTGCCGGAACCCGAGTGGCCGAACAGCGCGGTGACACCGCGCTTGGGCAGCGTGAGATCGACGTCGAGCGCAAATTCCGGCCAGTCGATGCGGAAACAAGCCTCTATACCGCTCATCTCAACCGCCCTTCTTCATGCCCGGCCGCCAGGCGTAGAGCACGAGCAGAACAAGGAAGGAGAAGACCAGCATCACGGCCGACAGGCGGTGCGCCTGCGCGTACTCCATTGCCTCGACGTGGTCGTAGATCTGCACCGAGGCGACGCGCGTCACACCGGGCAGGTTGCCGCCGATCATCAATACGACGCCGAACTCGCCGACGGTGTGGGCGAAAGTGAGAATCGATGCCGTGAGAAAACCGGGCCGTGCCAGCGGCACGGCGACGGTAAAGAAGGCATCGAGCGGCGAGGCCCGCAGCGTGGCGGCGACTTCCAGCGGCCGTTCGCCGATGTTTTCAAAGGCGGTTTGCAGCGGCTGCACCATGAAGGGCAGCGAGTAAAAGACCGAAGCGACGACCAATCCCCAGAAGGTGAAGGGCAGCCGCCCCAGACCGAGCGACTCGGTGAGTTGGCCGACCGGCCCGTTGGGCCCCATCGCGATCAGGAGGTAGAAACCGAGTACCGACGGCGGCAGCACGAGTGGCAGCGCGACAACGGCAGCGATCGGGCCTTTCCACCACGCGTTGCTGCGCGCCAGCCACCACGCGATCGGCGTGCCGATCAACAGGAGGATCGCCGTCACCGTAGCGGCGAGGCGGCCGGTGAGCCAGAGTGCCTGGAGGTCGTCGGGGTTGAGCATTGCTTTGCGTCGCTGGCCTGGATAAGAGTTCTTGGCCTCAGATTCTATGACGGCTTTGCTCTTTTCGTTGCCCGGATACTGCAACGTTGCTTGGCGGAGCGCAGGAGGAGGTGCTGCTAGTCCAAAGCGGGCTCGATACAAGAACGGATATCAGCCCGGTTGGCTGCTCAAGTTCGATACGCAACAATCTGATCGGTATTGAGTCAGCCAACCTTGGCGGTACTGCGCTTGCGTGGCGCTACTGCAAATGCTTTACGGCCGCCCGTTCGATCTCAAGGCCGTTCGTGTAGCGCTCCATGAAGGCGTTGAAGCCGGCGACATCGGCCGGGTTCGGCGCAATGCGGTGGGTCTTCTGGCCGGCGAACACCTTGTTGTGCAGGAAGTCGTCGAGCGATTCCCCTTCAGTACGGTTCGCCATGTAGGCGCCGAGCAGCGCAATGCCCCATGCGCCGCCTTCGCCCGCATTCTCCATCACCGACACCGGTACATTGACCGCCGCCGCCATGATCTTCTGGCCGACTTCGCGCGTCTTGAAGAAGCCGCCGTGGCCGAGGATCTCGTCGACCTGCACGGACTCCTTCTCGAACAGGATGTTGAGCCCGGTGCGCATCGCGCCCAGCGCGGTGTAGAGTTCGACGCGCATGAAATTGGCGAGATTGAAGTTGCCGTTCGGCGAGCGTACGAACATCGGGCGCCCCTCTTCGAAGTGCGTCATGTGCTCGCCCGACAGATAGCAGTAAGCGAGCAGGCCGCCAGCGTCCGGGTCGCCCGTCAGCGCCAGGTTGAACAGCGTCTCGTACAGTTTCGACTTGTCCACCGTCTGACCGAAGGCCTTGAGCAGTTCGTCGAACATGGCGATCCAGGCGTCGTATTCCGACGAGCAGTTGTTCGAGTGCGCCATCGCCACCAGCTTGCCGTGCGGGGTGGTCACCAGGTCGATCTCGGAATAGACCTTTGACAGTTCGTTCTCGAGCACGATCATCGCGAACACCGAGGTGCCAGCCGAGACGTTGCCGGTACGGGTGGAAACGCTGTTCGTCGCGACCATGCCGGTGCCGGCATCGCCTTCCGGCGGGCAGAACGGCACGCCGGCGCCGAGTTGGCCGCTGACATCGAGGAGTTTTGCCCCTTCGGTGGTGAGTTCGCCGCCTTTTTCACCGGCGACCATCACGCGCGGCAGGACCTCGCCCAACTTCCACGGGAAATTCAGGGGCGCAACCTTCGCGTCGAACTGGCCGATCATCCGGGTATCGAAGGCGCTCGTCTTCAGGTCGATCGGGAATGCGCCCGAGGCTTCGCCGACGCCGAGCACTTTCTGACCCGTTAATTTCCAGTGCACGTAGCCGGCCAGCGTCGTGACGAAGCGGACATCCTTGACGTGCGCTTCGCCGTTCAGGATCGCCTGGTAGAGGTGGGCGATGTTCCAGCGCTGCGGGATCGGGTACTGGAAGAGTTCCGTCAATTCGGCCGACGCCTGGCCCGTGAAGTTGTTGCGCCAGGTACGGAAGGGCACCAGCAGATTGTCGTCTTTGTCGAAGGCCAGGTAGCCGTGCATCATGCCGCTGATCCCGAGCGACTTAGTGCTTGTGATCGCAACCCCGTATTTCGCCTTGACCTCGTCGACCAGGCTCTTGTAGCTGGACTGAACGCCTTTCCAGATATCTTCGATCGAATAACTCCAGACACCATCGACGAGCGCGTTTTCCCAGTCGTGGCTTCCCGCCGCGATCGGTGAATTGTCCGGGCCGATCATGACGGTCTTGATGCGGGTCGATCCAAGTTCCATCCCGATGCTTGTTTGACCATTCGCGATGAGGCTCGCGATTTCCTGTATTGATTTGGTTGTCACGGTAGATGGCTTCCTAAATTTAGATTGATTGATGCTGGACAAAAAAGAACCTGACGAACTTTGTCGGGCGGGTTGGCCGTATCCCGATCCATTTGTCGACTCCAAACGGTACTCAGCGACGACGTCGCCCTTGAATTCCGTTTGATCGTCGAATCGCTGTGCCGAATTAGCAACAGATCATTTTACCGAGCTAAGGATACGAAGCTGTAGACGATTTTCAGCCGATGATTGATAGAATTCTGCCGTGTTGAGCACTTCCTCATCGTCGAGGTCGATCCGGTCAAACGGCGATTAGAGTCGTTTTGGAATTTGCGTCGAAGCGGGTTCGCACGCGTAACTTCTGTTTGATCGCGGCCAAGTAGTGGAGTGTGGCGGTTATTCAATAACCGTCAGCCCTTGAGCCTCTGCAAGCGCTAGTGCGCGGTAATGATCATTAGCCGTAAAACTCGTCGGGTCGCGGACCAGACGAATTCAACAAGAACCTCAAGTTGTCGAATGTCAATGGGATCCGCCCGGGACACGTCGCTTCAGCCATTCCTTCTGTGCAAAAGCGACCGCTTCATGGCTGCGGCCAACGATGCGTTCAAAAACACTGGGGGCCGTAGCGCCCTCGGTGCTGATCAGCAACACGCGTGAATCGGCGTTCAGGCCGGCTTGGTTCTTCCATCCCGGATCGGCCAGCAAGGCTTTCAGCGCGGCAAAGCCGGCGACGGCGGATTCGCCGGCGACGACAGGGATGTCGCCGAACGAGCCGGAAGCCAGTTCCCGCATCGCTTCCTCTGCCTCGGCGTCGCTTATGGTCATGAGCAGGTCAACGGCCGGTTGCAGGAAGCGCCATGCCAGCGGCGAGACTTCTCCGCAGGCGAGCCCGGCCATGACCGAACCGGTGCTACCCGTCGCGCGCGTGGGCCGGCCGCAGGCGGCGCTTTGGTACAGGCAGTCGGCCTGCTCGGGCTCGACGACGACGAAGGTCGACCGCTTGGCGCCGTAGCGCTCCCAGAAGTGGCTGACGACGCCCGCCGCCAGCCCGCCGACGCCGCCTTGCAGGAAGACATGCGTGTAGGGGCATTCGCCATTGGGTGCGCTTTCGACTAGTTCTTCGGCGATCACGCCGTAGCCCTGCATGACGTCGCGCGGAACCGCCTCGTAGCCGTCGTACGAAGTGTCGGAGACGACTTCCCAACCGTTGGTCTGCGCCAGGCGTTCGGCTTCCCGCACCGAGTCGTCGTAGTTGCCGGTGATGCGCACGATTTCGGCGCCGAACGCAGCGATGGCGTCTTCGCGTTCGACGCTCACGTTGGCGTGAAGGACGATGACGCAGCGGCAGCCGACGCTTTGCGCCGCCGCTGCCAGCGCCCGGCCGTGGTTGCCGTCGGTGGCGCTGATGACGACGAAGTCGTGCAACGCGGCGGCGTGCGCGCCGGCGAACAGCTCGGCGGCGTTCCACTGACGGTCGGGCCAGCGCCGCTGGATGAGCAGAATCAGCGCGTTGGGCGCGCCGAGCACCTTGAAGCTCGCCAACGCAGCGCGCTTGGACTCGTCCTTCAGCGTGATACTGCCGACACCGAGCGACGCGGCGTGGCCTCTCAATGACCAGGCGGGCGTGGACTGGGGCGAGAGGAGATTCCAGGTGCGCAGGCGGGCACGCGCTTCGCGCCCGGCGTCGAGGTTCAGAATCGCACGCAGGGCCGCGTCGTAGGCGGTGCGTCGGGCGTGTGGGTTGGCGATGAGCATGGTGTATTCCCGGAAGGTCGGTGGTTGGTGGTTCGGCGCGGTTCAGGCGCGGGCGAGACGCCGCTGCACGACGTCGAGCAGTACTTGCGCGCCGTTGATGAGCTGCGCGTCCTCGGTGTGTTCGCGCGGGTTGTGGCTGATACCGCCGCGGCTCGGGACGAAGATCATCGCCGCCGGCACGATGCGCGCGATCATCTGGGCGTCGTGGCCGGCGCCGGAGGTCATACGCCGGTGGCTGAAGCCCAGGCGCTGCGCCGAGGTTTCGATGTCGGCGGCCAGCGCGCCGTCGAAGACGACGGGCGCGAAGCGTACGAGACGCTCGCTCTCGATCGTCACGCCTTCGCGCTCGGCGATCATCGCGAGGAAGTTGGCGAGGCGCATTTCGGCAGCCCGCAGGCGTTCGTCGTCCGGGTCGCGCAGGTCGACGGTGAAGGTCGCCAGGCGCGGGATGACGTTGATGACGTCGGGCTCGAAACAGATCGAGCCGGTCGTTGCCAGCGTGGTTTCGGGAGCAGCCGCGACGACGCCTTCGCGCAGGAAGGCGATGATGGCCGCTGCGACGTAGCCCGCGTCGTGGCGCAGGCGGGTCGGCGTGGTGCCGGCGTGGTTGGCGGTGCCGCGCACGGAGATCTTCTGCCAGGAGATGCCTTGCAGGTTTTCGACGACGCCGATCAGGCGGCCTTCGGCTTCGAGGATCGGGCCTTGCTCGACGTGCAGTTCGATGTACTCGCGTGGCACGATGGAGCCAGGTTCCAGGTCACCGGTATAGCCGATGCGTGCGAGCTCGTCACCGAGGCGCGTACCGTCCGTGCCGATCACGTCGAGCGCGGCTTCCACGGGCAGCCCGCCCGCGTAGACCAGCGAACCCATCATGTCCGGCTGGTAGCGCACGCCTTCCTCGTTGGTGAAAGCGGCGACGATGAGCGCGCGCGGCGGCAAGGAATCGGCGGCGCGGTAGGCGCGGGCCACGGCGAGGCCGGATAGCACGCCGTAGCAACCGTCGAGCGCGCCGGCGTTGCGCACCGTGTCGATGTGCGAGCCGATCATCAGCGGCTGCCGGTCGCCTTCGTCGGTCGGCGCATGGAGGATGCCAAAGATATTGCCGATTCGATCGATGCGAACCTCCAGATCGAGGTCGCGCATCCATTGCACAAGCTGGTCGCGGCCCGCCTTGTCTTCGTCGGACAGCGCGATTCGAGTACGGCCGGCATCGTCGCTATCAAACCCGATCGTGCCCAAGGCGGCGATTTGCGCCAGCAGTTGCGCGGCGTCGATGGCTAGACTGGCGTTTGGCATGTGCTTTCCCGTGAGAAGTCGTGGTGATTGGAATAGTATTTCTTCAAGCGCCCGATTTCTTCTCTGAAATCGACTCCGAAGCTGAATCGGTTATCGACTTTTGGCCACTTACTTGAATGAATTACAACATGACGACAATCGACGCTTTTGACCGGATCCTGCTCACCTCGCTGCAGGAAGACGCGCGCATTCCGCAGAGCGAACTGGGCGAGCGTGCGAACCTCTCCACGGCCGCCGTGAACCGTCGGCTCAAGTTGCTCGCTGGCGCGGGCGTTATCGAACGTTACGCCGCCTGCGTGAATCCCAAGGCGGTCGGTTATCCGTTGACCATCGTCGTCGAGGTGAAGGTCGAAAGCGAGCGCGCCGATCTGCTCGACGAGCTGCAGCGGAGCTTCAAGGCGTGCCCCCAGATCCAGCAATGCTACTACGTCGCCGGCGACTGCGATTTCGTGCTGATCTTTCTGGTGCGCGACATGGAGCAGTACGTCGAGTTGTCGCGCAGGTTGTTCCGCGACAACGCCAACGTCAAGGCGTTCAAGACGCTGGTCGCGATGGATCGGGTGAAAACGGGGATGACAGTTCCAGTCGACGAGGCGTGAGTGCAGACGTCAGGCGAAGTCGGGAAAGTCCTCGCGCACGCGCATCATTTCGGCTGACGGTAGCCCAGCAGTCTCAGCGAACTCGGGCCATCGCCCGACTGCTTCGCTTATTGTGTTGATGATCCGACGATAGCCGGGGATCAGAAACCGGTCGCCGACCGCCTCCAGATCGCTGCGCGTGATGCCCTGGAACTTGCCATTCACCGACATCAGATGCTGATACGTCCATTCGCCCTTGGGGTTGTAGGCGTGCGTGACGTCGTAGGCGGGTGCGAGTTGCCACTGGCCGGACTCGTCCATCAGGAAGGAGAGGTTCTTGGTGTGGTCGTCGCAGTTGGCGGCCAGCACGTTGAAGACCATACGCCGGAAGCCTTCCGCGAGCGCCGATTCGGGCAGCCCAAGGGCGCGAATGGCTTGGAAATACTGGTTGTAGTCGTGCGTTGCGCGCTGCTTGAAGTCGAGGTGCTGCATCGCGCACAGCGTCTGGATGTGCTGCTTCATACCGTTCTGGCGGTCGAAGCGGCGCGTCATGAAGTGGGCGCGGCCGTTTTCTTCGAGCAGGCGGCTTTCGAACATCTCGATGCCGGCGGCCAGCGCCATCAGATAGTAGGCGTATTCGATGCGGCCGTAGAAGCCGCCGGTGCCGAGTTCACTGTCCTTGCCGACGCCGTCGAGCTTGAGCAGCCAGTAGTCGAAGCCTGGATCGGCAGGCAGTTGCCCGGAGCGAATCTCTTGTGTTTGCGGATTCCAGGCTATGACCGCCTTGGCCCGCGCGCCGCCGGCCGAGGTGCCGACTTGGATGAGGTTGTTGATCGCTGCTTCCGTCTCGCGGTCGCCGTCGAACTTGCCGGAGAGCGCGTTGCGGGCGCTGACCACCAGCCGCGAGATGGCGATGGCGGTTGCCTTGCGGTGGCGTGGCCCGCGCGCCGGCTTGAATTCGAGCGCGCCCATGCCGCGCGCGCCGAGGTAGGCAAGCCGGTCAAGCGGCGTGATCGCGGACTTGGGTACGCCTTCGCGCGCCATGTACGCGTCGATCAGCGCGTTGCCGAAGTCGTCGGGCAGGGCGTCCGCGAGCATCGCCGGCAGGCGTTTGTAGGTGGCCTCGGGCAAGAGTGGGAAAACATGTAGCGACTCGCTGATCGGCATGGTCAGTGGCGCGAGCTCGATGCCGCGCGGCTGCCACTTCGGGTCGTATTCAAAGACGTAGTAGCCGAGACCGGGGTCGATGGAAACGCCACCGACGGTGGTGCCCCAGGCGCGGACTTCGATCAGATCGACTGGGCGGTACACGGTTCTATTTCTCTTCCTTGCGTTTGCGCGGGCGATAGACGCGCTGCCGTGGCGCCGCCTTGGCGCGCGCCTTCAGGAGTTGCATGGGGCTGACGCTCACCTTGGGTGCGAGCGCCTCAAGCCAGTCGGTCCGTCCGAGTGCACGCGCGACCTTGATCAGTGTCTTGACCGACGAACCCTTGCCGCCTTCGAGGTTCTTCAAGGCGCCAACGCTCACGCCGGCGCGCTCGGCGAGTTCGAGTTGTTCCTGGTTGGCGCGAATCCGCATGGCCCGGAATTGTTCGCCGAGATAGCCTTCCCAGTCTTCGGTTGCGGTGTTCGTTGATTCCATAATAGCCAGAAAAGAAACTATAGAAATTCACTAATGGTTTTATAGAATGAATTGTAGCTATTAAAAATTCGAATTCAAGCAAGTCAGGTTGATCGCGAGCAGGCGGTTTTTTACATGCCTCTGTGCGGCATTTCACAAGGCTTTCTTCAAATCGTTGCCATCCGCTTTAAGAGGGTCCGACATTTGCTAAGGGAGAACTGAACCAACTTCAAGTAAACTTGTCGCCGGCGGCCAGAAACGAATCGCGCGAAACGTGCAATCCAAACCGGTTTTTGCGTCCCTGTGGGCCGCTTTTCAGTACAAATTTGAGCGAAAGAGAGCAACAGATGACTTCCGGTTTCACGCAAACCTTCCTGGTAACCCCGGCGCGGCAGGCAGTCGGATTGACGTCGGTGGCACTGGGGATCGTGCGCGCATTGCAACGACTGGGCGTCGACGCTGGTTTTGCCAAGCCGGTCGACCAGGACATTACGGACAATTCAGAATTTTTCGCCCGCACGCTTTTCCAGCTTCCGGTTCCTGAACCGCTTTCGCTGCAGGAAACGGCCGAGCGTATCGCCGCCAACCAGGCCAGCGAACTGATGGAGGACATTGTCACGCTCTGCATGCGTGCCGGCGAGGGTACCAGCGTGTTGATCGTCGAAGGGTTGCATACCGACTCTTCGCACTCTTTTGCCTCGCAACTCAACGTCGATATCGCCAGCAGCCTCAAGGCCGACGTGATTGTCGTCGCCGACGCCTCGGTGCCAAATGCGGTGGCCGACCTGCGCCTCAACATCAGCCAGTTCAAGAATGAAGGCTGCAGGGTCGCCGGAGTCATCTTCAACAAGGCGCCGGAAGGTTTCGACGTTGAGGAAGCCAAGCGCTGCCTCGGCAAGACGCGCATCTGGGGCGTCATCCGCAACAACCCGGTCTTCCGCTCGCCGCGCACGCTCGATATCGCCCATCACTTGAGGGCCGAAGTCGTTTCGGCCGGCGAGATCGCAACGCGCCGCGTGCATGAAACCTTGATTGCCGCGCGCTCGGTCGCTGAAACGATTCCGCGCCTGCGCCCCGGTACGCTGATCGCGACCTCGGGCGACCGCGATGACATCATCCTCGCCTCGGCGCTGGCTGCCAGCCGCGGCGTCGAACTCGCCGGACTGCTGCTCACGCACTCGACGTCGATCACCCCGCAAGTCATGGAACTCGCCGCGCCGGCGCTCAACACGGGCCTGCCGATCCTGCGCACGGAAGGCGACAGTTTTGTCACCGCCGGCCGCATCAGCAACCTGCCCGACGCCGTGCCGCATGAAGACCTCGCACGCATGAACACGGTGCTCGACGCGATCGCCGAGCAACTCGATACGAAGACGATCTCCGCCTCCTTCCATATCCCGGAGACGACCAAGTTGTCGCCGCCAGCCTTCCGCTACCAGCTCATCCAGAAGGCGCGTTCCGCCGTCAAGCGAATTGTTCTGCCCGAAGGCGAGGAACCGCGCACCGTGCGCGCCGCCGTCATCTGCGAGGAGAAGGGCATCGCTCGCTGCGTCCTGCTCGGCAAACGCGAGGCGATCGAGGGCATTGCCGCATCGCAGGGCATCACCTTGCCGCCGACCATCGAAATTCTCGATCCGGACGAGATTCGCGGCCAGTACATCGCGCCGATGGTCGAACTGCGCAAGTCCAAGGGCCTCACCGTCCAGCAGGCCGAAGCGCTGCTGGAAGACACCGTCGTTCTCGGCACCATGATGCTGGCCATCGACGAAGTCGACGGCCTCGTATCCGGTGCCGTACACACCACGGCGAGCACAGTGCGTCCTGCGCTACAACTGATAAAGACGGCGCCGGGCTCATCGATTGTTTCCTCCGTCTTCTTCATGCTGATGCCCGATCAAGTGCTGGTGTATGGCGACTGCGCAATCAATCCTGCACCGACCGCTGCACAACTCGCCGAAATCGCCAAACAGAGCGCCGACAGCGCCACGGCCTTCGGCATCACCCCAAAGGTTGCGATGATCAGCTACAGCACCGGTGTTTCCGGCGCCGGTGAGGACGTCGAAAAGGTGCGCGAGGCGACCGAGATCGCCCATGCCAAGTACCCTGACCTCGTGCTCGACGGACCGCTGCAATACGACGCCGCGTCGGTTATCGAAGTGGGTCGTCAGAAGGCGCCGGACAGCCCGGTGGCGGGCCAGGCGACGGTCTTCGTCTTCCCCGACCTCAACACCGGCAACACGACCTACAAGGCGGTGCAGCGCAGCGCCAACGTAGTGTCCGTCGGCCCGATGCTGCAAGGTCTGCGCAAGCCGGTAAACGACCTCTCTCGCGGCGCCCTGGTTGATGACATCGTGTTTACCATCGCGCTGACAGCAATTCAGGCGCAGCAGATCGTCAAAGATGGCGCATCCGCTTAGGGAATAGACCGAACGGACAAAAATCGACGGAAAACAGGCGTGTCAAGACTTGACTTATTAACAGTTTCTGATCCGCGCCTGTTTTTCCCGGCAGAACAAGGGTTTACAGACTGCAATCTGATTGAAAACTCGTTTTTTCATACAAATCAACAGGTTACGATTTTGCTTAACAAAGCTGCAACGTAACTGAAACCCTTGGCTGGCGGGCTTTTGCCCCTTCCTTACAAGGTTCTTCCACAGAGTTATCCACAGAAAATGTGGACAACAAAACTCCACCCGTTGGATGATGGTTTTACTGCCGGCAGTTAAGGTGAATCCTCAACTGAGTATGCTGTTTGGCGTAGCGAGAGTGGCGGCGCTATACAATCTCGTCCGTAGGTTCCGCATCGCGCTCGATGCAATGGACGAACCAATTGAACCACTCACGGAGTTCTCATGATTTCCGCCATAAAGAGCTTCTTCAACCAGCTCATCGAAGTCGCCGACAAAGAAAATGCGTCGGACGACAAAGCGTTTCAGATCGCCACCGCTGCATTGCTCGTCGAGATGATGCGCACCGACAAGCACATCGCCGCCGAAGAAATGGTGCTGATCGAGAAGACGCTGAGCGAGCAGTTCCAACTCGATCCCGGGGAACTGGATGACCTGTTGCAGCTCGCCGAGAAGGAGGCGAGTCAGGCGGTTGGCTACTACCCGTTCACTTCGCTGATCAACAAACAGTGCTCTCTCGAACAGAAGATCCACATTATCGAGACCATGTGGCACGTCGCGATGTCCGATGGCCACATCAGCGCGCATGAAAACCACCTGATGCGCAAGATCGCCGATCTTCTCTACGTTGGCCACGCCGACTACATCGCCGCCAAACAGCGCGCGAGGCAATCAGCCGGCTTGCCGCATGCGTAGGCGGCGAGCGTTTAGTGCTCCTGATCGAATCCATCGTTCCGGAGGAGCGGCTGCGATGAAACGCCTTCTGCTCGTTGCGCTTATTTCTTCGGCCGCTGCGTTCTCGCTGGCCTGGTACTCCGATTGGTTTTCGCTTGGCTACCATCTGCTGACCGTGCGTTATGCCGATCTCGATGGCAAGCAGCCCGCGCTGGATCTCGAGAACTACCGGGTGACGATCGACGCCGCCGTGGTCGAGGGAATCCCGGATAATGCTTCAGGACTCACATTCCATCCTGCGCGCAAGACGCTGTTTACTGTGATCAACAAGCCGGCGCAGGTTGCGGAACTCACAACCGAGGGAAAACTCCTCCGAACCATCCCGCTGCGAGGTGTTCTGGACGCCGAGGGAATCACCTACCAGGAAGGCAACTTCTTCTTCATCGCCGATGAGGGCAAGCACCAGATGGTTCGTATCGAGATCGACGATACGACGACCGAGATCGATGCGACGAATTTGCCCCGCTTCGGCCTGCGCATCGACGCCGGGCGCAATGTCGGCTACGAAGGCGTCTCGTGGGATAGCGACAACAATCGCATGTTCATAGTCAAGGAGAAGAACCCGCTGCGCATCTTCGAGATCAGCGGGCTTTGGGAAGTGCTCGATACCGGCAAGCTCGACCTCAGGATCAACGAGTGGCTGCCGGAGTCCCCGTCGAACATGATGCTGCGCGATCTCTCTTCACTGACCTATCACGAAGAAAGCGGGCATCTCTTCCTTCTCAGCGACGAATCGCGCGTTTTGCTCGAGTTCGATGCCGCCGGTGATGCCGTCGATATGCTCGTGCTGCGTGCCGGCTGGCATGGACTCAAACGGACGATTCCGCAGGCCGAGGGCGTGGCGATCGGCAGCGATCGCGATGTATACATCCTCTCGGAGCCCAATCTCTTCTATCGCTTCGCGCTGACGCGCCCCGACTGATTGCTGGCCTTGTGGCTATTCGGCAGTTCTATCCTCGGGCAGGCCGCTTGATACGAACAGGGTTCAGCATCGGCTGCTCGCGCTGATTGATGGGCGCGGCTGGGAGCAGTTGCTATTGTTGGGAAGCAAAGTGATTGCGTTGACTGGCTATCTCGTTGCCCGGCAACAGCCTATACTCGAAATCACTATGCCGGCCATCTACTTGGTCGGCATGTCGCTTTCCCTGCTTGTCACTTATGTACCTTCGAGGAGGATTCAGGCATGAAAGTAAGATTTCTGTTGCCTTTGCTCGCCGTACTCGCCGTGCTGCTGTCCGGCCCTGTAGTCTCGGCCGATGACAAGACCAAGCCGCTCGTCGTTGGCATGGAACTCGCCTATCCGCCCTTCGAGATGACCGACACCGCGGGCAAGCCCACCGGCGTCAGCGTCGATATTGCGAACGCGCTCGGCAAGTCGCTGGGGCGCGAGGTCGTCATCCAGAACACAGCGTTTGACGGACTGATCCCGGCCTTGAAGACAGGCAAGGTCGATCTGGTGATTTCGTCGATGACCGCCACGGCCGAACGCGCGCAGTCGATCGACTTCTCCGACCCGTACATTTCGACCGGCCTGTGCCTGTTGCTCAAGAAGGAGGCGACGGCGCAGAGCATCGCCGACCTCGACAAGGAAGGTGTCAAGGTGGCGGTGAAGAAGGGCACGACCGGCCATCTCTACGCGACCAATAACCTGAAGAAAGCCCAGGTGCTGGTGCTCGACAAGGAGTCGGCGGCAGTGCTCGAAGTCGCGCAGGGCAAGGCCGACGCCTTCATCTACGACCAGATGTCGACCTACCAGAACTGGCAGCGCAACAAGGAGACGACGCGCGCGATCCTCGAACCGTTCCAGAAGGAATCGTGGGCCGTCGGCCTGCGCAAGGGCGACGACGAGCTGAAGGCCGGCGTCAATCGCTTCATCAAGGCGTACCGCGAGGAGGGCGGTTTCGAGCAGCTGGGCGAGCGTTATTTCAAGGAGATGAAGGACGAGTTCAAACGGCTCGGCTCGGCGTTTTTCCTGTAGTCCGGGCGACGTGGCTTCGCCGCTGACCTTCCTCTTCGCCCCGCGCGACGGCCATCCGGTCGAGCGCGCCGCGCGTGTCGTCGCGTGGAGCCTTGTCGCGTTGCTCACCGCCGCGTTGTTCACCTTCGCCTTCAACCAGCTGCACTACGGCTGGAACTGGCCGGCGATCTGGGCTTACCGGCAGAAGTTCGTGCAGGGCTGGCTGATGACGGTGGCGATCTCGACCGGTGCCTTGCTGGTCAGCGTGCTCATCGGCGTCGTGACCGCGCTGGCGCGCCGTGCTCGCTTCCTGCCGCTGCGCTACGCCGCTGTCCTGTATGTCGAAGTGATCCGCGGGACACCGCTGCTTGTGCAGATCCTTATCCTCTTTTACGTCGTCGCCAACGCCGTCGGCGTCGAGAACCGATACGTCGTCGGCGTCCTCGCGCTCTCGCTGTTCGCGGGTGCCTATCTCGCCGAGATGGTTCGCGCAGGCATCGAGAGCATCCGCGATTCGCAGCTTGAGTCGGCACGTGCCATCGGTCTCACGCGCGGGCAGACCTACCGCTACGTCATCTTTCCGCAGGTCGTCCGCCAGCTCATTCCGCCGCTCACCGGCCAGTTCGCCTCGATCATCAAAGATTCCTCACTGCTTTCGATCATCGCTTTGAACGAATTCACGCTCAACGCGCAGGAGGTCAACGCCTTCACCTACAGCACGCTGGAGAGCTACCTGCCGCTGGCCGCCGGCTACCTGCTGCTGACACTGCCGATCTCGCTTTTCAGCCGCCTCCTCGAGCGGAAATTCCACTATGCGGCTTGAGGCGCGCGGCATCACCAAAACCTTCGGCGAGAACCAGGCGCTGCGCGGGGTCAACCTGTCGCTCCCGGAATGCCACTCGCTGGCGATCATCGGTCCCTCGGGCGGCGGCAAGACGACCTTGCTGCGCATCATCGCCGGGCTTGCCGTGCCCGATGCCGGCAGCCTCGCCATCGACGGTCGCGAAGTCGCCTTTAACGAGGCCGACCTGCTCGCGCACCGGCGCAGCATCGGCACGGTCTTCCAGGCCTACAACCTCTTTCCGCATCTCACCGCGCGCGAGAACGTCCTGCTACCGCTCGTCAAGGTGCATGGCGTACCGCTGGAGGAGGCGCGCGAAACGGTCGATGCCCTGTTCGAGCGCTTCCAACTCGGAGCCCACGCCGAACGGCGTCCGGCCGAACTCTCCGGCGGCCAGCAACAGCGCGTCGCCATCGTCCGCGCCATCGCCATCAAACCGCGCTTCCTCGTCTTCGACGAGCCCACTTCCGCGCTCGACCCGGAAATGACCGCCGAAGTCCTCGATTTCATCGCCGAACTGCGCGCCGAAGGGCGCGACCTGATCATCGTCACCCACAACATGGGCTTCGCGCGCCAGGTGTCGGATTACTGCGTGTTTATTTCGGCGGGGCGAGCAGTGGAAGAGGGGCCGTCGGCGGAAGTTTTCAGCCGACCTGAGTCACCTGAATTGGCAGGATTCTTGGCGAAGGTGCTGCGGTATTGATGTCGGCGGTTCGCCGCAGCGTATCCGACGGCAGTTCCCCAAAGCACTGCTTGTAGGCGCGCGAGAACTCGCCGAAGTGCCAGAAACCCCAATTGAGCGCAATGGAAGTGACGGTGGTTGATCCGACGGAGCCGGCCAGCAGCGCCTGACGCGTGCGATGCAGGCGGAGCCGGATGAGGTAGGCCACCGGTGTGATGCCGAGGATTTCCTTGAAGGCGTTCTCAAGCGTCCGCTCGCTGACCGCGGCAGCCTTGCACAAGTCGGTCACCAGCAGATGATCGCCGACGTGCGCCAGCGCGTATTCCTCGACGTATTTGACCATCAGGCTGTAGCTCTGCCGCTTGCGGTCACTGCGATTGGTATCGGGTTCGTCCGTGCGGCGCAGCGTGGCGATCAGGGTCTCGAAAAGTTCCGCCTCGGCCGCTGCACACAGGTCGGGCAGTTCGTTGAACAACTCGGGCTGGCGCGCCGCGGTTTCGACCAAGCGCTTGCCCCAGCCGTACAGTTCGCCGATTTTCTCGGCGGCCACCTTCAACGTTTCGACGCCGCGCGGCGCGCGAAACTCGCCGGAACATTCGCGGGCGATCAGGTGTTGCCGCAATACCTGCGGACTGACCATGACGGCGATGGCCTGCCATCCGGCTTCGACGACAAGCCGTGCCTCTGCGCCTCCCTCCGCCACGATCATCACACCCGGGCCGACCGGCAGACCGTTCATTGTGCCGCGCGATGTGGGGCCGAAAACGGCGTAGGCGCACAGATCCGGGCGCATCGACGTGTGCGCTCTGACCCGCTGGCTGGCCGAATGCATGACGACGGCTGCCCCCCCCAGGCGGACGATGATGCGCCGCACGCGCAACGGTTTGGAATCGAGCGCCACCGCGTCCTGCTTGATCAGCTCGATGCCGATATTGGAGATCGTCGGGTCGGAGAACTCGACGACTTCAACGGCCGGCAGGGCGATAGGTTCTGGCGAGGTCATGAATCACTTTTTTCGTTTCTGCGGAAATCCGATAGACGGCGTCATGCCCCGACCGGACACTGTCGCGAGTTTTCAACTCTGCTGCCATCACGCAGACGGAACGCACCAAAACATTCATATTGAATTGCCTGTCGGTGCAAGAAGCGGGCACGACAACGGGTGATCCGAATGAACTCCAAGGGGCGCCAGCCATGCGGGCTCTGATCGAATCGCCGACGAGGATCGCAATTATATGAGACTGCAGCAGGTGAGTGACAATTGCTTTGCGGCGCTCAACGACCGGAACCGGATGTGCGATGCGAATTCCGGCCTGATCAATCTGGGTGATGGCGTCGTCATCGATACGCAGGCCGATCTATTTCATGCGCGCCGGATGATCGAGCTCTTCGGCAAGGTGTGGTCGCGTATGCCGAAGTATGTGGTCAATACATGCGAGGGCAGCGACCACGTTTCGGGTAACCAGCTCTTCGCCGATGCGGAGATTATCTCCCAGCGGACGGTCGCTGAACGTATGCGCGAGGTCGCCGACCCGCTCGCCACGCAGGCGCTGCTGGAAAGCGCCGAACACTTCGTTTCCCGCCTGCAGCTCAAGGTGATGCATCCGGGCGCGCTGGCCGCCGCGCGGCAGCTTCACAATGACCATGACTTTGCCGGCATCGAGCTGCGGCTGCCGACGACCGTGTTCGATGCTCAATACGCAATCGACCTCGACGGCACCAAGGTCCAGCTGATCTATGTCGGGCCGTGCCACCAGGCCGGCGATACGATCGTTTACGTGGCGAAGGAACGCGTGCTCTTTTCCGGCGACGTGATCTTCCGCCAGTGCACACCAATCGGGCCCACGGGCAGCTATGCCAAGTGGCTGGAAGTGCTCGACTACATCATCGCGATCGACCCCGAAGTCATCGTTCCCGGCCACGGGCCCGCTTGCGGACTGGAAGGGGCGATGGAGATGAAGGCCTATGTCGAATACGTGCTTGAAGAGTCCAGGCGCTTCTTCGAACGCGGTGTGAGCGCCGAGGAAGCCGCGCTGCGCATCGACCTCGGACCTTACGCCGGCTGGAACGCGCCGGCACGCCTTTATCTCAACGTCGAGCTCGCCTACCGCGAGTTTCGCGATGACGTCATCGAAGCACCACCGAATCTGGTCGCCGCCTTCGACGCCGTGTATCGACTGGCGAAAGCCAGGGGGCTCAGGGTTGAGTTTTGATCGATGGCAACAATGCAGGAAAAGGATTGAAGATGGTGAGATGCAAACGGTGGCTCTGTCGCGCGGCGGCGATCGGCATGGTGCCGGTCGCCTCGGCGATTGCGCAGAGCGATGAGGCCGCAGAACTGGCGAAAAAGTTGGCGAACCCCGTGGCTGCCATGATCAGCGTGCCGATCCAGTACAACCACGACGACTACGGCGGCCGCAACGACGGCGCATCGGTCGACACGGTCGTCGTGCAACCGGTGATCCCGTTCTCGCTGAACGATGACTGGAACCTGATCACGCGCACTATCGTTCCGTTTGCCGATGCGCATGACTTCCCGCTCGATGCCGCTAACTCGTCGGGGCTCAGCGACATTACCGCCAGCCAGTTCTTCTCGCCGAAATCACCGACCGCGAACGGCTTGATCTGGGGCGTCGGCCCGGTCGAACTGCTGCCGACGGCGGCCGACGATGCGCTGGGGCACGGCAAGTGGGGGCTTGGGCCGACGGCCGTGGTGTTGAAGCAAACAGGGCCGTGGACGGTCGGCTTCCTCGGCAGTCACATCTGGTCGGTGGCCGGCGACGACAAACGCGATGAACTCAGCGTTACGTCGCTGCAACCCTTCTTCAGCTACACAACCGCGACGCACACCACCATCGGTGCATTTACGGAAAGCACTTATGACTGGCGAAACGGGCAGTGGTCGGTCCCGCTGATCGTATCGGCAGGGCAGATGTTCAAAGTCGGGTCGCAGATCGGCCAGCTCGCCGTTTCTGGCAAGTACTGGGCCGAGTCCCCCGATGACGGACCCAAGGGCTGGGGCGTACGCGTCCAGTTGACCTTCCTTTTCCCCAAATGACGCGGATAGCGGATTGATCTCCAGTCCGGCGATGAATGAGTCCCAGTGTCCAAGGAGCAAGCATGAATAAACCAAGCCTCACCCTGACCGCCAGTCTGGTGGCGGCGCTGTTTTCGGCCCCCGTGGTCGCCCAGAACGCGACGCCGGCGGAGAACCCGGCGTCGGCACCGAACCCTGCACCCGCACAAACCGAGGGCAAGCGGCCGAACATCGTCATTATCCTCGCCGACGACATGGGCTTTTCCGACCTCGGGGCGTTCGGCAGCGAGATCAAGACGCCGAACCTCGACGCGCTGGCAAAGGACGGCGTGCGCTTCACCAACTTCTATACACATGCGAGCAGTTCGCCGACCCGCTCGATGTTGCTCACCGGCGTCGATACGCACCGTAACGGCTTGGGCAACATGGACGAATGGACGGCGCCAAACCAGTGGGGGCTGGACGGCTATGAGGGCTATCTCAACAAGAACGTCGCGACGGTGCCGCAACTGCTGCGCGATGCCGGTTATCACACCTACATGGCCGGCAAGTGGCACATGGGCAAGTCGCCCGAGCATATCCCTGCAGCGCGCGGCTTCGAGCGCGACTTTTCGCTGCTCGACGGTGCAGGCAGCTATTGGGATATGACCAATTTCACCGCTGCGTCGCCGAGGTCCGTGTTTACGGAGGACGGCCGCTATCTGACCCAGCTGCCCGACGACTACTACGCGACCAAGACCTACACCGACAAGATGATCGAGTTCATCGACGCCAACCGCGGCGATGGCAAGCCCTTCTTCGCCTACGTGTCGCACCAGGCGCCGCACGATCCCTACCATCTGCCGAAGGAGTGGCGCAGCCGTCACGTCGGTGAGTACGACAAGGGCTGGGATGCCGTTCGGCAGGAGCGGCTGAAGCGGCAGATTGAAATGGGGATCATGCCCAAGGATACGCAGCTTGCCGAACGCATGTGGTTCCTGCCCGATCCGATCACGCTCGCACCGGCTGCCCGCGCCATCCTCGGCAAGAAGATGGAACTCTACGCCGGCATGGTCGAAAACCTCGACTCGCACGTCGGCCGGCTGATCGACCACCTCAAGCAGATCGGCGAGTACGAGAACACGATCTTCCTTGTTTTCGGCGACAACGGCGCGGAAGGAACCGATCTCTTCAAGATGATCTCCGGCACGCCGGGTTCGCGCGACTTCCTCTTCGCCGCGATCAACTGGTCGCAGACCGACCCGAACGCGTGGGGCGATCCGGGTTCGTATGTCGCCTACGGTCCGATGTGGGCGCAGGTGTCGATGACGCCGTTCAGCCAGTACAAGGGATGGCTAGCCGAAGGCGGCATCCGCAACGGGCTCATCGTCAGCGGCCCGAACGTCAAGCGGGCCAAGGGAAGCATCAACAGCGGACTGATGCACGTGGCCGACATCATGCCGACCTTGCTCGACGTCGCGGGCGCAAGCTATCCGGCGACGGTCAACGGACACGAAGCGCCGCCGCTCATCGGAAGGTCGTGGACCCAGGTGCTCGCGGGCGAGGCCGACTCGCCGCGCAGCGACAAGGACTACCTCGGTTGGGAGGTCTTCGGCAACCGTGCGGTGCGGCAGGGCGACTGGAAGTTGCGCTGGCAATTCGAGCCGCTCGGCAAGGGCGATTGGGAGCTCTTCAACGTCACGGCCGACCCGGCCGAACGCCACGATGTCGCGGCGGACAACCCAGGAAAGCTGAAGGAAATGATTGCGCTGTGGGAGCGCTACACGAAGGAGAACAACGTCATCCTGCCCAGCCGGTCCGTCTTCGAGGTCCTGAAAGACCAGCTGCCGCCGCGCGTGCCGGACGACCCCGGCTACCCGCCGCTAATCTACAAGCGTCAGTTCATTCCGCCCAAGGACATGATCGCAGCACCCAAACCCTAGCTCCGTTCCGACAACTTACTTTTACCAAGGACGTTCTCTCATGAAAAACTCGAATACTCAGAAGCGGTTTGCCGGTTCGCTCGCAGTTACCGCCACACTCCTGACCGTCGGTGCGCTGTGCGCATCGCAAGCCCAGGCACAGGTGCCCGGTCGTTTCTACTGGAAGACGCTGTCAGGCGGTGGCGCCGTCCCTCTGATTGTCGAATCGATCAGCGGCAACACCAACCCGTTCGACCCTTCCCGCCTCGTCAGCCCGGGCGCCGATTTTGAGGCGACCATGGCGCTTGGTGGCTATGCGCAGACCTTCTCTGTCATGGATCGCGCAGCGATGGCAGCGATCATCCTGCCCATGGGGCGCCTCTCGGGCGAGGCACGGACAAGTCACGGGACGACCGTCAATCAATCGGCCAGCGGATTCGGCGATCCGATGCTCGAATTCAACATGAACCTCATCGGGCCGAAGGCGCAGCAAAACATTCCTGACGCGATTCGCTACGAGCCTGGCTTCTCGCTCGACGTGATCGCAGATCTGGCGTTGCCGATCGGCGAATACGACAGCGACCGGGCCTTGAACCTCGGCCAGAACCGCTGGTACGGGCGCATCGGTGCACCGATGATCATGCAATTCGGCTCCTGGGTTCCCGGCCGACGCACGACCCTGGAACTGCTGCCCGCCGTGTGGATGTTCGGCGACAACGACGACTACCTCGGACAGAAGATGAAGACCGACGCGCTGTTCCAGCTCGACGCCCACCTGACGCGCGATTTCACCGAGCATGTCTGGGGTTCGCTCGACGCTTCGTGGTACAAGGGCGGCAAAGCGACGATCAATGGCGTCGAGGGCGATGACCGTAATGACGCCGCGTTCGGCCTGACGCTCGGCTACAAGATCAACGAAAACCTGAATCTCACCGCCGGCTACAAATCGACGGTCAGCGACAGCGGTGCCGGTGACATGCAGATGGACAGCTTCATGGTGACGCTGGTCTTCGGCTGGCACCCGCTCATCGAAGGGGCGCGGCGCTTGAAGAGTGAGTGATTCCTGCGAGTGATTCCTATATCTCGATAGCGATCTGGGCTGGGTACGGGCGGTGGCCGTTCATATGGCTGGCCGCCTATATCGAGCGCAGGTCGTTACCAGCGTTGGAAACCAAGCCAAGCAGGATTGCCGGGAATTCGTTAAAGCTGTTCGGCAAGGCAGGCTGGAAGCGGTTACCGAGCCAGTGTAGAAAAGCGGGGCGTCATGAACGCCCCGCTTGTTTAGCACCTGCGATGATCCGGATTATTTTGCTTTGCCCGGCGCACCAACTGTGATGGCGATCACTTCGATATAGGTGGCTTCGATCTGGTCGCCGACGGCCACATCGTTGAGCATCGTCTTGTCTTCGGCCTGCAGTTCCACGGTTCTCTCCGGCCCCTTCAGCGTCAGGAGTCCCTTGTTCTTGTCGACCGCCACGACATCGGCAACGACCTGAACGGTTCGGGCCTCACCGGCTGCCGGCTTCTCGCCGGGTTTTGCCTGCACCGCGCCGCTATCCTCGACGCGTGAACGCAGCGCCTTGCCGTTCTTCTTTAACTCCATCGCCAGCGAGCGAACGACGGTAAGCGTCACGATATCGCCGACCTTCAACTGGGCAAAATTCTTGACCTCGGGGCCGGCAACGATCGAGACCTCATTGCCGCCACCACCCAGAATCGTCACGTTCCGCGTCGTTGCATCGATGGCCGTGATTGCGCCCTCGACCACGACGGTGCCCGTCTTGCGAACGGCGCCTTTGCCTTTTTCGACAACCACCGCGCCTTCGGGGGCATTCTGTGCATACGAGAATACGGGAACCAGTGCGAGGGCCGCGGCGAGGATGGATACCTTGAGTTTCATTGATGACTCCTGAAGTGGAATGGCGCAGGGAATGTCCTGGCCGGGGATGGACAACGGTCAAACATCGGGCGACCACGTGGGCCGCCCGTTGCACTAGGATTTAAGGGGAGGGCTTCTTTGCCTGAGCCAAATGGTTGAACCACAGAAACGGTGCGTTCTGGTCGTAGCGCCGGGGTGTCAGGTATTCCTAGAACGGTCTCCCCAGATAGAAGTAGAAGCTACTGTTGCCGTCCTCGGCGAGTCCGTAGCCGAGATAGGCGGGGCCGACGGGCGTATCGGCGGCGATGAAGATGCTGCCCGAGCGCAGCACACCTTCGGTATTGCCCGGCACCAGCGGATTCTCGACCTTGCCGACTTCGTACGAGAGGCCGCCGTAGGCGCCCTCCAGAATGCTGCTGCGCAAAATCCGGTGGTAGTACATCAGGCGGCCGTACTGCATCTTCGCACCGGCGAGTTGGCCGGTGGCGTAGCCCGATTGCTGCAGGAAGCCTCCCCACTGGAAGTGGTCGTACGTCGGCAAAGGATCGGAACCGATCTTGCCGCCGCCCTTCACGCCGAGGTTGAAGGTGTGTTCGCCGAAGGAGTAGGCCGCCGAGGCGTCTGCGACCCATTTCGTGTAGTTGTCGTCGGCGCCCAGCGTGTCGGTCGAGTTATAGACCTTGACGCCGCCGCGCCAGCCGTAGCGCGGGAAATGCACGCTGTCGAGCTGGTCGAGCGTCAGGCGTAGCGCCAGTCCGCCTTGTTGCACGTTCGATTGCTCCGGCTCCAGCCAGTCGGGGCCGGTGGACAGGCTCGGTTCGAGGTTGCCTGCGACGACGCCCAGGCGGGCTTCGCCGTAACGACCGAAATTCACGCCGGCATCGAGGCCGGCAACGGCGGAGATAACGTCGTAGGTAGCGATACGATCATCGACTTGATAGACGTCGGAGGAGCGCCGCTCAATCCCAGCGTGCGGCGCGACAAAGAACCGGCCGTCGGCGGTGAGTGGCTGGTAGAACTCGGTCCATAGACTGCTGGTGCGGCCGATCTGCAGGTCGGTCCGCCATTCGCCGCCGAGGGAGTTCATCCATTTCTTGCGATAGCTGCCGAGGAGGTTGAAGTAGGCGTCGCCGGAGAAGTCGCTGACCAGCCCGAGGCCGAAGCGGACGTAGTCCGGCCCCCAGGATTTTTCGACGGCATCGACGGCGAGCACGCGCCGGCTCTGTTCTTCCATGTAGCTGTAGTTCACGTGTTCGAAGTCGCCGGTGCCGTAGAGGTGGCGCATGTCGTTGTCGAGCGTCTTCTGGTCGATCGGTTGCCCGGGTTTGGTTTCCATGATCGATTCGAGCTTCTTCGGGTTGACGCGTTCGAGATTGACGAAGCGGATTTCGTCGACCGGCTGGGTGTCGGGGACGACGGTCGCCTGTTGGTGCTGGCGGAAGGCGGCATATTGTTCGGGCGGCAGCGCCAGCGGCTTGAGCTGTTCCGCCACCTTGCGCGCGGCCTCTTCGCCGAGCGGGGAAATATCCGGCAGGTGGTCGAAGTCGCCGGTGGAGAAGTCGCCGAGTTCAGGCGTGATCAGGATATCGGTCGGTTTCAACGAGGCAATCGACGCCTGGACATTCTGTTCGGTGAGGATGCTGAGCATCTGGCCGGCGACACCGGAGATGCCGTCGAGCTGCTCGCGTTTGAGGAGCGGGGTTCCGACATTGACGGCGATGACGATGTCGGCGCCCATGGCGCGCGCGGCGTCGACCGGGAGGTTGCTGGTGAGCATGCCGTCTACGAGCATCCGGCCACCAAATTCGGCGGGGGCGACGGCGCCGGGGACGGACATGCTGGCGCGCATGACGTTGGCCAGTTCGCCTTCGTCGAAGACGACGGCCTTGCCGTTGACAAGGTCGGTGGCGACGACGCGCAGCGGGATCGGCAGGTCGTCGAACTTGTGGTAGCCCTTGACCTTGGAGAGTCGGCGCAGGACGGTTTCAAGCTGAACGCCAGTAACGATGCCCTTGCCGACGTGGATCGATCCATTCTTTAGGCTCAGTTCGCGTTAAGTAAGGACGTGGCTACACACGGATGGCAGAA
>JADHEF010000214.1_pt1 | contig 69711 bp, 60 predicted proteins | sample 8952391 | NCBI WGS metagenome assembly JADHEF01 (sample SAMN16124439, study PRJNA663245) | bioreactor sludge metagenome | isolation source: sludge (nitrite) | place: India:Bengaluru | collected 2019-02-28
GTCCCAAACCAGGTGCACTACCAGGCTGTGCTATGCTCCGATTCATCTCAGCTTTCGTATCGAACATCGTTCGGTACGGTGTGCATTCTAGGCGCGACGCCCGGAGACGTCAACACCTATATTTAAAAAAAACCGAAAAAACGCTTCAAGCGTTTATTTATCAATCGCTTCAGACATTTTTTATACAAATTTTAACGTTTTAGTCCGGCACTAAAGTTCAGCATGCGATCTAGAGGCAGTTTAGCTCGTTCAGCAAGTACCGGATCGACATGCACTTCCTGATCTTTATGCTGTAACACATGCAAGATACCATCCAGCTCGTTCATGGCCATCCAAGGACAATGCGCACAAGAACGACAAGTTGCCCCCTCTCCTGCGGTTGGTGCTTCAATCAGAATTTTATCCGGCACTGCCTGCTGCATTTTATAAAAAATACCGCGATCAGTAGCTACGATTAAACGCTGATTTGGCAAAGTTTGTGCTGCTTTAATCAGTTGCGAAGTGCTACCCACGGCATCAGCAATCTCGACTACAGACATCGGTGATTCAGGATGTACCAGAACCGCAGCATCTGGATAGAGTGCTTTCATATTGGCAATACCGCGTGAACGGAATTCTTCATGCACGATACAGGCGCCATCCCAGAGCAACATCTCTGCACCGGTTTTTTTCTGGATATAACGACCCAGATGCTGATCGGGTGCCCAGATGATTTTTTCGCCCAGACTGTCCAGATGTTCGATAATTTCCACTGCACAGCTTGAAGTGACGACCCAATCGGCCCGGGCTTTCACGGCCGCTGACGTGTTAGCATAAACCACCACGGTATGATCCGGGTGCGCATCGCAAAAAGCGGTAAATTCATCGACAGGACAACCCAAGTCCAGTGAACAGGTCGCTTCCAGGGTAGGCATCAGCACGGTTTTATTGGGTGAAAGAATTTTAGAGGTTTCGCCCATAAATTTCACACCAGCTACCACAAGCGTTGAAGCTGGATGATCGCGACCAAAACGCGCCATTTCCAGTGAATCGGAAACACAGCCCCCCGTCAGTTCAGCCAGTTCTTGCACTTCAGGATCACAATAATAATGCGCCACCAAAACAGCATCCTGTTTTTCCAGCTCTGCCTTGATCTGTGCAAATTTGTCCAATTTTTCCTGCTGGCTCATTTGATGTTCTTGTGGAACACCTAAACGATCTAAATGCGCCTGCACAATCGATTTAGCTTCATTGGCTATTAATTTGGTCGCATCATTCATAACAACTCTTACTCTACCCTCATGGTTCACTATTCAATGAACCTTTCACCCTACATCCCGGTCATCTCTGGCGAAATGCTATTTTTGACCAGTCATTAAAAATCATTAAGTATAAAAAAAGCCCCACAACGGAGGCTTTATAAACAATCTGAATTATGAGCGATAATCTGCATTGATTTTTACGTAGTCATACGACAGGTCACAGGTATAAACCGTATCTTTTGCCTGACCTCGTCCAAGATCAACACGAATCGTCATTTCAGCCTGGGCCATCACACGTGCACCGGCTGCTTCAGTATAGTCTGCTGCCGCACCACCATCTTTGCAGATTTGTACATCATCTAACCAAACCTGAATTTTTGCAACGTCTAAATTTGGCACACCGGCATAACCAATCGCTGCCAGAATACGGCCCCAGTTTGGGTCAGAAGCAAAGATTGCGGTTTTGACCAGCGGTGAATGCGCAATGCTATAGGCAATATCGCAGCACTCTTGAGTATTGCCACCACCTTCTACAGTCACGGTAATGAATTTAGTCGCACCTTCACCATCACGTACAATCAGTTGCGCAAGGCGTTTCATGGTACGTGTCAATACGTCTAGCACCACTGCATAACGTGGATCTTCAGTCGAAGTGATTTCAGCACCACCGGCCTGACCTGTGGCAATAAAAATACACGAGTCATTAGTTGAGGTATCGCCATCAATTGTAATACGGTTAAACGATACATTGACTGTTTCAGTTAATAACTGTTGAACCAGTTCACGGCTGATCGGTGCATCCGTCGCAACATAGCCCAGCATGGTCGCCATATTCGGGCGAATCATGCCTGCACCTTTGGAAATACCGGTCATGGTATAAGTCACACCATCCAGCTCGAACTGTTCTGACGCACCTTTCGGAGTAGTATCTGTGGTCATGATTCCAGTCGCTGCATCGCCCCAGGCATCATCACGCAATGAATCCAGCGCAGGCTGTAAACCTGTAAGCAAACGCTCCATTGGAAGCTGCTCACCAATCACACCAGTCGAGAATGGCAACACTTCAGCAGCCTGTACGCCTGCAAGTTCAGCTAACTTGGCACAGGTGGCTTCTGCATTTGCCATGCCTGTAGGACCTGTTCCTGCATTGGCATTGCCGGTATTGATTACCAGGTAACGTGGATTTCCCGCTTGCAAATGTGCTTTGGATACATGCACAGGTGCTGCACAAAAGGCATTCTGGGTAAACACTCCAGCAACATTGGAGCCTGCAGCCAGTTCAAATATCACCAGGTCACGTCGGTTCTGATAGCGCACATAGGCTTCAGCCGAACCAATTTTAACCCCTTTCACCACATGCATCTGTGGCATAGATACGTCACCAACTGCCATTTTAAAGTCCAATATTGAAGTTTTAGAAAAATACAGCTTAGTTGATCTGCAACAAAAAATCGAGCCAAAGCCTGAGCCAGCCTGAGATTTGTTATGGGTTTTCACAATAAAAAACCAGTCATCAAGACTGGTTTCTACGTTTTTAAAATTAAGATATTTTTAATTTTGTGCAAGTTGTCCAGATTCGCTTAGTAAAGCCTGTTTCGCTTGTTGTTGACTTGCACTAGAAAGTGCAGGATTAGTAGCAACAATACGGTCTGCATTTGCCGCATTAGCAGCTGCAATCGCAGCGGTCTGCAACACAATCGGACGATTCTGATTGGCAAAGGTATAACGGATGCCGGTACGTGGGCTTGCCACAGTCACTTGTGCATCGGTACGTTGTACTTGAGCAGTAGTCGTACCCACCGCTTGCTGAACTTTATCAATTGTTGTGGTCGCTGCAGTTTGTGCAAAACTTAAGGCAGGCGTTGCCAAAGCGGCAATTATGAGCGTTTTTAATACTTTTTTCATTCAGGTTATTCCACTTTGAGGTGTTGAATGAGCCATTAAATAGCATTTAATTCCTAAGACTGCAAACAGTATTCAATTTCTGAAAAATCTTCATACATAAAAAAATCAGAGCCATGGGGCTCTGATTTTTAATAGCGTTTAGATCTTGCCATGACACTGTTTGTATTTCAGACCTGAACCACATGGACAAGGCGCATTACGACTTGCCGGTGCTTCAAAGACTGGTGCTACAGGATTCGCCTGAACATTTTGCTCGGTCGTCACCTCATGTTCACCTGCCAGCAAGCCGTCAAACTCTTCATGAGATAACTGCAAACGCATTGCCTCAGCCTGTGCCTGCTGCTGTGCTTCCATTTCCGCCAGCTCTTCAGGTGTCGGTACGTGGATGCGTGACAGATCTGTCACGACATCGGACTTAATCGTACCCAGCATGTTTACAAACAGGTTATAAGCTTCTTTTTTATATTCCTGCTCTGGATTCTTTTGCGCATAACCACGTAAATGAATACCTTGACGCAAATAATCCATAGCCGCCAGATGCTCTTTCCAATGACGATCCAGAGAATTCAGCATAAAGTGACGTTCAAGCGAAGCTGCAGATTCTTCACCCATTTGTTCACGACGTGAACGGTAGCGGTTCAGTACTTCATCGGTAATGCGCACCACCAAAGCTTCTTCATCCAGACGACGGTCCTGTTCCAGCCATTGTCCGATAGGAAGATCCATCGAAAGATCTTCACGCAGCGCCAGTTCCAGACCTTCACTATCCCACTGGTCATGAATCGATTCAGGCGGAATATAGTTGGCGATTACACCCTGCATCACTTCACGGATCATTTCTTCAATATAATCCTGCAGTGAATTTTCTGCCAGAATGTCGTCACGCTGACTATAAATGATCTTACGCTGTTCGTTATTGACGTCATCGTATTTCAGCAAATTCTTACGAATATCGAAGTTACGTGCTTCCACTTTACGCTGCGCATTTTCAATCGAGCGAGACACCATTTTGTGCTCAATCGCTTCATCTTCCTGCAAGCCCATGGCACGCATCATGCCGACTACGCGATCACCGGCAAAAATACGCATCAAGTCATCTTCAAGTGACAGATAGAAACGCGATACACCCGGGTCACCTTGACGACCGGCACGACCACGCAGCTGGTTATCGATACGGCGTGATTCATGACGCTCGGAACCGATAATATGCAAACCGCCTGAATCCAGCACAGCCTGGTGATTAACATCCCATTCTGCTTTCAGACGCGTTTCATCTTCAGGAGTCGGGTTTTCAATTTTAGCCAGCAACGCCTTCCAGTTACCACCCAAGAGAATATCGGTACCACGACCGGCCATGTTGGTGGCAATCGTCACTGCACGCGGCGCACCGGCCTGCGCAATAATATCGGCTTCACGTTCGTGCTGTTTGGCATTCAGTACTTCATGCTGGATCCCTGCCGCTTTTAGCTTATCCGACAGAATCTCAGAAGCTTCAATGGTGGCTGTACCAATCAAAATTGGTGCGACACCAGCTTCATGCACACGCTGAATTTCTTGAATAATCGCGTTATATTTCCCTTCACGATTTAAATAAATTAAATCGTTATGGTCTTGACGAATCATTGGACGGTGGGTCGGAATCAGCACCACATCCAGACCATAAATTTCTTTCATTTCCGCTGCTTCAGTATCAGCAGTACCGGTCATACCGGACAGTTTTTTATACAGACGGAAATAGTTCTGGAAGGTTGTGGTTGCCAGAGTCTGGTTTTCCGGCTGGATTTCCAGACCCTCTTTGGCTTCTACGGCTTGATGCAAACCTTCAGACCAGCGACGTCCCGGCATGGTACGACCGGTATTTTCATCGACAATAATCACTTCACCATCGTTGATGATGTATTGGACATTACGCTGATAGAGATAATGCGCACGGATCGCTGCAGTGACATGATGCAACAGGTTCAGGTTCGATGCTGAATACAAGCTCTCTCCTTCAGCCAGCAAGCCCATTTCAATCAGTTCACTTTCAATGGTTTCAAAACCCACTTCAGTAATTTCAACCGAACGCTGTTTCTCATCAATCCAGAAGTGACCGCCATCCGGCACTTTCTCTTCTTTCTGTGCCTGTAATTTTGGTGGAATATTATTGATGGCTGCATAAAGCTGTGAAGAATCTTCACTTTGACCAGAAATAATCAACGGGGTACGTGCTTCATCAATCAGGATCGAATCGACCTCATCGATAATGGCATAGGTCAAACCACGCTGCTTTTTCTCAGCCAGCGAGAACACCATATTGTCACGCAGGTAATCAAAGCCAAATTCGTTATTGGTACCGTAAGTAATGTCGGCACGATAAGCTTGCGCTTTTTCCATCGGATTTTGCATGGAATAAATAATGCCGATGCTTAAACCCAAAAATTCGAATAATGGACGGTTCAACTCGGCATCACGTTGTGCCAGGTAGTCGTTCACGGTAATGACATGCACGCCCTGACCACTGATGGCATTCAGATAACAGGCCAAAGTACCCATCAGGGTTTTACCTTCACCGGTACGCATTTCTGCGATTTTACCTTCGTGCAAGGTAATACCACCGATCAGCTGCACGTCATAATGACGCATGCCCATCACCCGCTTTGCGGCTTCACGACAGACTGCAAATGCTTCAGGCAGTAATTTATCGAGGGTTTCACCCTTATTATATCGTTGTTTGAATTCTTCAGTTTTTGCAGATAAGTCTGCATCGCTTAGTGCAGATATCGTCGGCTCGAGCGCATTAATCTTGTCTACGATTTTACGCATGCGTTTGAGTTCGCGCTCATTTTTGGTACCGAAGATTCCTCCGATCAGACTTGCCAACATGAATAGACTCTCTAAATCTTGCTTGTCAAATGAATATGTTCTTAGTCGTTATTATGGTGCTAGAAATTTGAACTACAAGGGTTTTGCTGTAAAACCGCTAAAAAAATCTGATCCTTAGTTCTAGCCCTAAGATCTAAGGCAAAGTAATGTAGCAAATTTTCCCTGTGCAACATAGTCAATTAAGTGACTGATTTTTGCGCTTCTGGATAGATGGATATACCACTTATGCAATTTAATCATAAAGAAAGCAAAAAACACTATTTTTAATCATAAAAAATTTGGTTCATATTAAATCCTATCTCGACATTAAAAGACCAATTGAGGCTAAAAAGATGAGTTTACGTTTAGGCGATACCGCACCGAATTTTGAACAACAATCCAGTGAAGGCCTGATTAATTTTTATGATTTTCTGGGTGATAGCTGGGGCATTTTATTTTCACACCCTGCCGACTATACACCGGTATGTACGACTGAACTTGGCTATACCGCAAAACTGAAAGATGAGTTTGCAAAACGTGGTGTTAAAGCGATTGCCTTGTCAGTTGATGATGTGGAGTCGCATCATGGCTGGATTAAAGATATTAATGAAACCCAGAACGCCACGGTGAATTTCCCGATCATTGCCGATCAGGATCGTAAAGTTTCCGAGCTATATGACTTTATTCATCCAAATGCCAGCGAAACGCTAACAGTTCGTTCTTTAGTGGTCATTGATCCCAACAAAAAAGTCCGTTTGATTATTACTTATCCTGCATCGACCGGTCGTAATTTCCATGAAATCTTGCGTGTGGTGGATTCACTTCAACTCACCGATAAACATAAAGTGGCCACGCCTGCGAACTGGCAGCACGGTGATGATGTGGTGATTGTCCCTTCACTGAAAGATGAAGAAGAAATCAAGCAACGTTTTCCAAAAGGTTATACAGCGGTTAAACCTTATTTACGCCTCACGCCCCATCCTGAGCAAAATTAAAAGGACTCCTTTTTAATTTTGCGAAAGACAAGCGAAGTAAAGGATAAGAGAAACTCTATTTTCCACATTTTATGCTTTATCGAATACGACATTGACGTGCCACGGATTCGATTTGTTGATACAGCCTGTCTTCGGATAGGCTTTTTTATATTCAAAATCTCGTATTCACTTTAAACTTGAAATAACAAAAACAACATCTACGCTCTGTATGAAAATCTGCATATTTCCAATTCTCATGAGTGGCTACCTCCTAACCACAGGTTGCATGACTACGCCCGCCCTGCCTGAACCTCAACGTCCTCAGCATTGGGGACAGCCCATTCATCAGAATCATAATTTTTATCAAATCAGCAATTTTGTTTATCGTAGTGAGCAGCCTTCAACTGAACTCATTCCTTTATTAAAGCAGCATCAAATCAATGTGGTTATTAATTTACGTTCACGGGATCAAGACAGCTTTGTTTTGAGCAATGAAAACTTTCAGCTACATCATGTACCCATACATACCTGGGCAATTGATCGGGAAGATTTATTGAAAATTATGCTACTGATTCAGCAAGCACAACAAAATCACCAAAAGGTGCTCCTGCATTGTTATCACGGTTCAGACCGCACTGGTGCAAGTGTCGCCATGTACCGAATTATTTTTGAACATTGGCCGATTGAGCAGGCGCTACAGGAAATGAAACATGGCGGTTATGGCTTTCATGCCATTTGGAGCAATATCGAAAAGTTATTCACGCCTGAAAATGTAAAATGGATTCGCGAGCAACTCAAGAATCCATCTACAGAAACTTTGATTAATACAAAGAATTAACGCTTATCCAACGGCACCCAGTCATTCACCCAAGCTGATTTCATATTCAGGCTGGCATCAGACGCAATTTTCTTACGAAGTGCATCTGCAGTCTCACGGTCTTTGGACGGACCCACCATGATACGTACACCTTTAGACGTTGAGCTTTTGGTTACTTTATAACCTTTGGCACGCAGTTTGGCTGCTACAGCATCTGCATTGGCTTCATTCGCTGCCAGTGCCACCTGCACCATCCATTGCTTGTCCTCTTCACCTTCCAGTAACTTACGCGCCTGTTCAGCTTCTGCTTTCTTCTTGGCTTCTTCGGCTGTAGCCTTTTTCTTGGCTTCTTCAGCTTTACGTTTTTCGTCAGCTTTACGTTTTTCCTCGGCAGCTTTACGTTCAGCTTCTTTCTTTTCAGCCGCTTTACGCTCTTCCTCGGTTTTACGTTTTGCTTCAGCCGCCTTACGTTCTGCTTCGGCTTTTTGCTGTTGCTCTAACTTGCGTTTTTCTTCAGCGGCTTTACTTTCAGCAGCTTTACGCTCTGCTTCTTTCTTGGCTGCGTCAGTAGAACTATTGGCTTTTTGTTGGTCCAGCTGCTGCTGGGCTAACTTTTTTTCTTGCACCGCTTTTTCTTCAGCCAGACGTTTCTGCTTGGCCTGTTCATCTTCCACCAGTTCTGGTGGAATATTATCGGAACTTTGCTGTCCTAGGCGGTGTGCATTCAGGGCAGCATATTCTTCAGCCGCTTTACGTGCAGCATCTGCTTCAGCCTGCTGTTGCATCGCTAAAAATTCGGCTGCACGCGCCTCCTGTTCTGCAACCGCTTTTTCGCGATCACGGCGTTGCTGTTCAAGTAAACGCTTTTCTGTTTCTACATCGACCGTCAAAGAACCGAGCGAATGATTGCCTGCCTCTTTATTTTCAACTTCCGCAGCCTGTGCCGGATTTTGCTGACGGTCCTGATTGATTTCATCTTGGCCTTTCAGGAGTAATGCTGCCAATAAAACACCACCACCGAGTAAAACAACACCGCCCATCCAGCGCTGTTTGTTATTCATTGACATTCTTCCAAATACTCCCATACCGCTTCTAAGGTATGAAATGATCCACATACCAAAATCAGCTGATTATTATCTGTTTGATCCAGTGCTGATTTAAAAGCTAATTTTACATTATCAAATTGTTCTACCGCCTCACCGCTTAAAGCATCAGCCAAAACTGTGACCTCTGCCGCACGTGGGACGAATAATGGTGCAATTTTCCACAATTGAACCGTGTCTTTCAATAACTTGACGACAGAATTTATATCTTTATCTGCCAGCATTGAAAATACACAAATGACTTCATTATATTTTTGATTGTAATTTAAATAATCTCGTAATTGTTTCAGCAGAAATTCCACCCCATGCGGGTTATGTCCTGCATCAAAAATCACGGTTTTATTCTGGATTTGACGGATTTCAAAACGTCCCGGCAATTTTGCCGTTTGAATGCCTTGTGCAATTGCCTGCTGGCTGACGTTTAATTCGCTCAGCAGAATGGCGGCCACGGCGGTAGAAATATTATCTAATGCCAGTGAACCTGTAGGGAGTTTTAAGGTCGTACCTGATGAAGCAAAAGCCCAGCTTTGGCCATCTTCAAAGGCTTTATAGAAATAATCACGGTTGATTGCATACAAAGATGCATTACATTCTTGAGCTTTATTTAGAATGGCTTGCGGGATCTGTTGCTGTCCACCAAACACGACTGGAATATCCGGCCGGATAATTCCGGCCTTTTCAAAAGCAATTTTCTCGATGGTGTCACCAAGCCAGTCAGTATGATCCAGACCAATATTGGTAATCACCGCCACATCCGGATTGACCACATTGACCACATCCAGACGGCCGCCTAAGCCAACTTCCAGCACCCAGACATCACAGCATTGATCTTTAAAAATCACAAAAGCAGCCAGTGTCGTGGCTTCAAAGAAAGACAGGCTCAAACCGCATTCGCGACGAGCCTGATCGACCTGAACAAAAGCATCAATCAGCAACTGATCTTCCACTTCAATGCCGCGCAATTTAACACGCTCATTGAAACGGTACACGTGGGGGGATTGATATAGCCCGACCTTGAAGCCTTGCGCATTCAGGATCGCGGCCAGCGTGGTGGTGGTCGAACCCTTACCATTGGTTCCTGCCACCGTCAGCACTTTGGCCTCTGGAGATGTCACGCCCAGCTTTTCAGCCACAGGAATAACCCGTTCCAGACCTAAATCAATACCCGTAACGTGAACATGGCTCCAATAATCGAGCCATGTGTTTAAAGAATCTGTTGCTAAGGGTGCTGTGTTCAATGCAAATTCATCAACTTCGTAACGATACGATAAACTGTATCACGTAATGCATGACGGTGAACAATCTGATCGATTACCCCATGATCAAGCAAATATTCCGCGCGCTGGAACGGTTCTTCCAGTTTTTCACGTACAGTCTGTTCGATCACACGTTTACCGGCAAAGCCAATCATCGCTTTCGGTTCAGCAATATGTACATCACCCAGCATTGCCAATGATGCGGTCACACCGCCGTACACTGGATGAGTCAATACCACTACATAAGGCAGACCTGCTTCTTTTAAACGCTGGATCGCAGCCGAAGTACGCGCCATTTGCATCAGGGACAACATGCCTTCCTGCATACGAGCACCACCCGAAGCAGCAAAACAGATCAAAGGTTGACGAGCTTCAATCGCATGTTCTGCAGCCTGAACAAAGCGGTCACCGACCACTGTGCCCATAGAACCGCCCATGAAGTCGAACTCAAACGCACAGGCAATCATCGGTACGCCTTTCAGCAAACCCTGAATTACCACCAGTGCTTCAGTTTCACCGGTTTTCTTTTGCGCTTCAGCCATACGGTCTGGATAGGCTTTACTATCGACAAATTTCAGGGGATCTTTGGCTATAAATTCCTGACCCAATTCTGTTTGTACCTGATCAAAGAACCAGTTCAGACGTTCACGGGCTTTCATACGCAAATGTTCATCACATTGCGGACAGACATAGGCATTAAATGACATGGCAGTACGGGTCACCAATGCATGACATTCAGGACACTCAATCGTAGGCTCGGTAAATGTCGCTTTATATGCCGTTTGCTCATCGGGTACCTGAATGCCCGGAACAGTACGCTCCGTCCATGGGGTCGATGGGCTCAGAATTTTGCCTGATTTCACTTGTTGACTCATACTAACTCATCGAGCGCTGCTCGAAGCTCCTTGACTTTATTCACCGTCGCAATAACGGCTTGTTCTGGTGCGAGCGTTGCAAACTGCTTTACAAACGCACTACCCACAATAACTGCATCGGCAGCAACACCCATCGCTTTCGCAGATGCAGCATCACTGATACCGAAACCTACGCCTACAGGAACATCAGTCACAGCTTTAATCTTTTGAATGCGTGCAGCGGCTTCAGAAACATCTAAAGTTGCTGCACCGGTCACGCCTTTCAGTGACACATAGTAAATAAAGCCGCTGGCCTGTTTTGCTACATGTTGAATACGTGCATCGGTTGAAGTGGGTGCCAGCAGGAAAATCTGATCCATGTCATATTTTTCCAGTACTTCACCCAGACTTTTTGCTTCTTCTGGTGGCAAGTCCACCAGAAGTACGCCGTCTACTCCACATTCATAGGCATAAGCCACAAACTTTTCATAGCCAATTACTTCAACCGGATTCAGATAACCCATCAGCACCACTGGTGTTTCGCGGTCTTTCAAGCGAAATTCTTTCACCATATGCAGTGCATCCAGTGTATTGGTTCCACCTGCCAAAGCACGTTCAGCAGCTAGCGCAATCACTGGCCCATCTGCCATCGGGTCTGAGAAAGGAAGTCCCAGCTCAATCACGTCGACACCCGCTTCCACCATCTCATGCAGCAAAGGCACTGTGACTTCTGGATGCGGATCACCCGCCATGACATAAGAAACTAAAGCTTTACGCTGTTGAGATTTAAGTTGTCCAAATCGTGTGGCTAAACGTGACATAGGGTGGTATTTTCCTTAAAGTGTTTCAAACTTGAGGCATTGACTATGTAGAAATACAAGACATCGCATTGTAACGCTATTTTTTGTCCAATGAACAGTCTGCGATACCGACCTCGAGTACTTCATTTCCTGTGCGAAGATTTCAAAACAATTCGGAAGGGTCTATTTACGATTATTTTGATTTTTTTCACAATGATCAAAGATGCCTAATTTTGCTATTACCTAAAATCCTGAATATTTAGATAAACTTATTTTTATCATATAAAAATTAATAAAAATGCAGATGTTAGCGCATTCATTTAAAGTTTTCTGAAATAGCAAAACCTGCTTTATACTAGTCCTATTCTCTTACTTTTTTATCTCCTATGCAGACTGATTCTGAGGCTACAGTGCAGGCACGTGCCATTGCACTGCTGCCGCTTATTGTATTTTTAACCATATTTCTGGGTAGCGGGATCTATCATTCCCTGATCGGAACCGAGTTCGCGTTCTATCAGGTGAAAGCGCCTGTGGCTGCCCTGCCTGCGATTATCTTGGCTGCATTAGTGTATCGCGGCAAACTCAACCAGGGCATTGAGGAATTCCTCAGAGGTGCCAGTCATCCCAATTTAATTCTGATGTTTATGGTGTTTATGCTGGCAGGTGCTTTTGCCAGCGTCAGTAGCGCCATTGGCAGCGTCGACGCCACCGTGCAGATGGGCCTGTCGGTGATTCCACCTACATTTATTCTGCCGATGTTATTTGTGATCTCGGCCTTTATTGCCACGGCGATGGGTACCTCCATGGGCACCATTGCGGCCTGTGCGCCGATCGCTTTTGGTTTTACCCAGGTTACCGATATTGACGTGATTTATGCGATTGGTGCGGTGGTTGGCGGTGCTATGTTTGGTGATAACCTGTCCATGATTTCGGACACCACCATTGCGGCGACCACCAGCCAATGCGTACAACTGCGTGACAAGTTCAGGGTCAATGTCTGGATTGCGGTTCCAGCCTCAATCGTCACTATTCTGATTTATGTGTTGAGTACCGGCAGTAGCAATGCGGTGGAATACAAGGATTTTAACTGGCTTCTGGTTTTACCTTATATCGCCGTATTTATTTTGGCCTTTAGCCGTTTACACGTTCTGGCTGTACTGACCATTGGGGTGCTACTTTCCGGGTTGTTTGGCCTGTTTGCCACAGCTGAATTTGATCTGCTCAAACTGAATACTTCAATTTATGACGGCTTTGTTGGCATGTTTGAAGTGGCGTTATTGTCGATGTTCCTGGGTGGCCTCTCGGCGATCATGCAACGAGAAGGCGGTTTACGCTGGCTGATCGAGCGCATTTATAGCTTGACCCGTCTATTTAAAGTTGGGAAGCAACGTGCCGGCGAAATCGGGATTAGTTTTCTGGTGGTGTTTTCGAATATCTTTGTGGCCAATAATACCGTGGCGATTATTCTGTCGGGTGATATGGCGCGTGAAGTTGCCAAAGAATATGGCGTGGATCCCAAGCGTTCTGCAGCACTGATGGATATTTTCTCTTGCGTGGTACAGGGTTTAATTCCTTATGGCGCACAGTTACTACTGGCCTGTTCCATTGCAAAAATCTCGCCGGTTGAACTGATTGGTGGTGTGTACTATTGCTGGATTCTGGCCATTTTTGCGATTGCTGCGATCGCGTTTAGATTCCCTCAGGTGAAAGCAAGCACTTAATCCATCATCCTGCGAAAATAAAAAAGCGACCGATACCGGTCGCTTTTTTCAGCTTCGTGCTTTGTGTAACTGCCTTTTTCGCTCTAACAAGGTCTGTCCGGTGGCTGCCTTATAGGCCCGTGCCAAAGCCGACTGATCAGAATAATCCAGCTGCTCGGCAATCTCGGTCAGACCCAATCCCTGCTGCAACAACAGATCGCAACGTTTAATCCGCTGCTGTTCCAGCAGTTTTTTAAATGAGGTGCCATGGGTGCTGAATAAGCGCTGCAAACTCCGGGTCGACATCAGCAACTGCCGGGCGAGTTGTTCAACTTTAATCGCCTGATGCCGGGTACGGAGCTGTTCGGCAATCATTTGCTGGGCCTGCTCCAAATGATTCTCAAGTAGTGGTTTGGCTGCAATCGCCTGTTCTGCCTGATGCACCAGTAACTGCAACAGCATTGGATCAGCCTGCTCAGACCGATGTGCCAGTCCTTGCAAATCCAGTTCTATGCCATAGTAGGCTTGGGAAAATCTCACCTCGCTGGCGAAAAACTTTTGATAATGCATTTGTCCCCTATCGGGCGCATGGGCAAAGCGTACACAACGGACTAACAGTTGATGATCCTGTAAAATGACACGTCCTAACTGTACCATCGCGGCCATGGTCAGTTCATTGAGCAGATTATATTTTTCGTCCAGATAGGCCCAAAATAATTCAATACTGTGTTCATGCTGTTTCAACTGCAAAGGTACAAACTCACTGCCATCAATCACCAGTCGTTGAAAGCGCATGATATGGCGGATCATTTCCGCAACGCTGCTGCTTCGCGAAGCCATATAACCGAGCACACCAAAATGTTCTGGACGAATGACCTGCACGATCTCGAAAATCAGCTGCGGACAGTTTAAATATTGCCGGGTTCTTAACAGAAGCTGATTTAATAATTCCAGCGGCACTTGCGTGGCAAAGGGCTGATCAATCAGGGGGACAAGCGCTTCATGTACATCTTGCAGAAAGTCAGCTTCCAAAGGCTCAATTTGCAGACTGCGCAGATAAGTCGCCCAAAGCTGAATATAACCATTGGATATTTTAATTTCTTGCATGCGCGCTTCCCGCTGCCTGCTTTAGTCTAAGCAGTTTTATTTTCATTTGGCATAAAATGTATAAAAATTGGCAAGCACTGTCAAAACAATTACGGCATTCCCCGACATACTGTCAGCATCGTCACAAAAAAGAACTTCTAAGATGAATGCAGTATTAAAATCTTCAATAAAGCCCGTGGTCCGGACCCAGCTTGATTTTAAACTGGATGAAATTCCGCGCTACTGGTTTGGCGGCGATCCCTTTCTGACCCGCATGTTCGATGCCTTGAGCCTGACCTTTCCAGATGGCGAGCGTTATTTTATTCAAAGTGTGCGCCTGTTCCGCGATCAGATCACAGACCTGAAACTGCAACAACGTGTGGCAGATTTTATTCGTCAGGAAGCACAGCATGGCATTGCCCATGAAAAAATGAACCAGCTGATGCGTGAACAAGGCATGCCCGTCGATGATTTTATCGAACGTTTGAATAATATGTTCGCTTATGACCTCAAACATCGTTCAGCACAGTTCAATATTGCCACGACGGCAGCGGCAGAACACTTGACCGCGCTGATGGCTGAAACTTTTTACGGTCAGAAATCCACCTTAAAAGACGGGCATCCTCATATACGTGCCATGTTTGCCTGGCATGCGATTGAAGAAATGGAGCATCGTGATGTGGCTTTTGACGTGATGAAAGATGTCGCAAAAACACCTGAATGGATGCGCAAAATGACCCTGCTCAGCACGACATTTTTGATGTTTAGTTATACCGCCTATCGCGCCAATGTCATGCTGAAACATGATGGCTTCAGTGTCTTAGAGCGTTTGCAAATGAACCTGAAAGGACTGCCTTGGTTGTTTGGCCGCAACGGCACCTTGACCCGCATGGGCCCACAATATCGGGACTGGTTTAAAAAAGATTTTCATCCTAGTCAGCATCCTGTGATTGCGCAATATGATGTCTGGGTGAAGACTTTAGCCGAAACCAATGATCCTATTCAGGCCGGTGAAGCCTTCTGGCAGGCAGCCAAAGATTAATCTCAAATCAAAAAAGCCTTCAAAATTGAAGGCTTTTAAATGACCCAAGATGATTTACCACTTGGCATAATGCTGTTCAAGCAAGGCATATTCATTCAGTAAAATAATTTCCTGATCATCCTGTTGGATCGTTCCGGAAACTTTGGCTTGCCACTGACTAAACTGACTGCCGACCAGACGCAGATTCAGATTTTCATAACGCCGCCAGCCTGTACTCACCATCAGATTCAGTTTTTCATCCAGCGACTGAATCGTCCATTGGTTTTCCGATTCCTGCTGGAACAGTACATCGGCCAATGCATAAATCTTTCCATTGATCCACAGACAATTTTCATTGCCAAAGCTTTCATTTACACCTGATGCCAGATTAATACCAATCCGGTTCTGGTTCACATCCCAGAAATTACAGGACAGCCAGAACCAGGCCGTTTCCGGGCGCAAAAAACCACAGGTGTCATCCAGAGAGGCAAAGCTGCGTTCATTAAACTGGATGGTTTCACCCTGCTTGTTAATGAAAAAGCCTTCACAACCCAAAGTGGTCAGTTTCTGGGTATAGGTCCAGCCGTTGATGCCGGTCGGACTGCACATACTCAGTGGATCAGTTCCGGCACAAAAAATTCGCGCACTGAGTTTAATCTCGCCATATTTGCTGACATTGATATAACGCACGCCGTTGGCATGCTGGATATCGATCTGAAAAGGTGAATTATGGAAATAACTATGATTAAACAGTGGCTGTTCATCCAACACGGTGTTGCGTGACAGGAAATTAATCGCATTCCATTCCAGCACTTCATTGCTCATATGGTTATAGACATAGACAAAACCATGCCCTGCCCATGCAATATCGGCAATCGCCAGTCCAATCGTATAATGCTCGTGCTGAATACTACAGAATTTGAATTTTTTATATTTTAGATGCTTACGCCAGCCTGACAGCACATGACCATAAGGATTTTTGTATTGATATGCCTGATAGTCAATACTTTTTGGAAGCTCCTTGAAACGTCCATAACGCGGTTGTCCATTTGCCTGAATTAAATCCATTTAAGACATTCCATCTCAGTCAAAACTGTTTTTCCTTGGCAGTATTATGCCAATTATTAAATTTTGATAAAGAGATTTTTTAAGCCACTTATCGAATCATTCAGCCAACCGCAGATTTAATTCAATCACAAACAGCGTTAAATCGTGAGATAAGTATTTTCCCAGCGATTGCCACTAAAACTGCCCTCTAGCAATTGTACGTAGCGGCCATAAACCTGATCGATGGCAATACAGTCATCTACATCCAGCACACGGTCGGTATGCTGTTTTTGCCAGTGCCGGGCGAAGTAAGCTTTACCGCGCTGTTTAGCAACCATGGCATTCTGTGCAACCACCAACACATAACGATGCAACTCGCCAAACTCACGTGGATCATAACCACCCAGATTAATCAGCCAAAGTTTTTCATCGGATTGCTGTGGCTGTGCATCAGTAAATTGCAGCGTATAGGACTTGCCCTCGAACTCTAGCCCGTTGATTTGCGCCCAGGCATCAATATGCAAACCTTTCTGTTCCGCAAACCAGGCATTTTTTAATTGCGGATAGGTGTCTTCCAGACTCTCTCCTATTGCCAAAACTACATCATGAACTTCTGTATTGGCACGGGCATGACGACCACCGAGCATCACAATAAACAAGCTGGGCATTACATTTCCTTGTTAGCGTCAATCTTTAAGATCATTTCATTGATGCTTGCCAGTATAGCGCAAAGCTATTCCATGATGATGTAGCCATCTGCCAAGGACAAATTTGCATCATCAGCCTGACTGAATTTGCGCAAAACAGCATGAAGTCATTCGGTACCGATATACATCTCGAGGATCAGTTTAAGTCTATGTCGGACTCAAAAAACCATTTTCAGTGAATACAATTGGCTAGCGAATCATTTCCGATCATTTTCATCAGGATTTACAGCGATAGAGGATTATTTTTTTGTACAAAATACAAACACGACTAAACCGCACAAATCTGTACAAATTTTCGCCCAAATTTCAATCTAAAGGCATATTTCGTTGACTGAAATGCGCTGAAAGACGATACTCTCAATGTTTTTATTTAAGCAAATCGGTTCAAAGAGGCTGGGCCAAAAGTTCGGTCCTCAGAAACTCAATCCAACGCAAGGGGCTATATATGGCTGGTGGAAAGTCAACTATCATTTACACACTGACCGACGAGGCGCCATTACTGGCGACTTATTCTCTGCTGCCGATCATTGAGACCTTTACTAAGCCAGCTGGCGTTGAGATCGTCAAAAGTGACATCTCTGTAGCTGTGCGCGTGCTCTCCGAATTTACAGATTACCTAAGCGAAGAGCAAAAGGTGCCTGACACTCTAGCTGAGCTAGGTCGTCTTACACAAGATCCAGACACGAACATTATCAAACTCCCAAATATCAGTGCTTCTGTTGGCCAGCTAACAGCGTGTATCAAGGAACTTCAGTCTAAAGGCTATGCAATCCCTGACTATCCTGAAAACCCGACCACTGAAGAAGAAAAAGCAATCAAGGCACGTTATAGCAAATGTCTTGGTTCAGCAGTAAACCCTGTTCTACGTGAAGGTAACTCAGACCGTCGTGCACCTGCTGCCGTTAAAAACTACGTGAAAAAACACCCGCACTCTATGAGCGAGTGGAAACAGTGGTCGCAAACTCACGTTTCACACATGGACGAAGGTGACTTCTACCACGGCGAAAAGTCGATGACTTTAGACCGCGCACGTGATGTGAAAATGGAACTGATCACCAAGTCTGGTGAAACCATTGTTCTTAAGCCAAAAGTTGCGCTTCTGGACGGCGAGATCATCGACTCAATGTTCATGAGCAAAAAAGCACTTTGCGACTTCTACGAGAAAGAACTTGAAGACTGTCGTGAAGCAGGCATCCTGTTCTCTTTACACGTTAAAGCAACCATGATGAAGGTGTCTCACCCAATCGTATTTGGTCACTGTGTAAGAATCTACTACAAAGAAGCATTCGAAAAACATGGCAAGCTTTTTGATGAGCTTGGCATTAATGTCAATAACGGTATGGCGGGTCTTTACGAAAAGCTTGAAACTTTACCAACCTCTGTACGTGAAGAAATCATTGCTGATTTACATGCTTGTCAAGAACACCGCCCAGCTTTAGCGATGGTTGATTCTGCAAAAGGCATCACTAACTTCCATTCACCAAACGACGTGATTGTAGATGCTTCTATGCCTGCAATGATTCGTGGTGGCGGTAAAATGTGGGGCGCTGACGGCAAGCCTTATGACTGTAAAGCAGTCATGCCTGAATCTACATTCGCACGTATTTACCAGGAAATGATCAATTTCTGTAAGTGGAATGGTAACTTCGATCCAAAAACCATGGGTACTGTACCTAACGTTGGTTTGATGGCGCAAAAAGCTGAAGAATACGGTTCACACGACAAGACTTTCGAAATTCCTGAAGCAGGTGTTGCGAACATCACTGACCTAGAAACAGGTGAAGTGTTAATGTCACAAAATGTGGAAGAAGGCGATATCTGGCGTATGTGTCAGGTGAAAGACGCACCGATCCGCGATTGGGTGAAACTTGCTGTGACTCGTGCACGCAACTCTGGCATGCCAGCAATCTTCTGGCTTGACCCGTACCGTCCACACGAAAACGAACTGATCAAGAAAGTTGAAAAATACCTGAAAGATCATGACACCACTGGTCTTGATATCCAGATCATGTCACAAGTACGTGCAATGCGTTATACGCTTGAACGTGTTGCTCGCGGTCTAGATACTATTTCGGTAACAGGTAACATCCTGCGTGACTACCTGACTGACTTGTTCCCAATCATGGAATTGGGTACATCTGCGAAAATGTTGTCTATCGTGCCGTTAATGGCGGGTGGCGGCATGTATGAAACAGGTGCAGGCGGTTCTGCTCCTAAGCACGTACAGCAGTTAGTTGAAGAAAACCACTTACGTTGGGATTCACTCGGTGAATTCATGGCTTTGGCGGTGTCTTTAGAAGAAATGGGAATTAAAGAAGGCAATGACGACATCAAGTTACTTGCTAAAACTTTAGACCAAGCGACTGGCAAATTGCTAGATAACGACAAGTCTCCTTCTCGTCGTACTGGCGAATTGGACAACCGTGGTAGCCATTTCTACCTGGCGAAATTCTGGGCTGAAGCTTTGGCTGCTCAAGACGAAAATGCTGAATTGAAAGCGAAATTTGCACCACTTGCAAAAACTTTAGCTGAAAATGAAGAGAAAATCGTTGCTGAGCTTACAGAAGTCCAAGGTAAATCAGTAGACATCGGCGGTTACTACGCAGTTGATCAAGAAAAAGTAAATGCAGTAATGCGTCCAAGTGCAACTTTGAATGCAGCGCTTGAAACGATCTAAGCTTTTAAGAACTAACTGAGTCAGTGATGTAGAAAAACCGGCGTCTAGGCGCCGGTTTTTTTAATGTGTTTAAAATAATTTATTAAAATCTACCTCGTAACCAAGGGATTTAATTTCTTTGGCAAGTTGAATTTCCCAGCCATTATCAGACATGTAAACCATTCCACTGATATCTCCTGGAAGTTCAATATTATGATCAACAACTAATGGAATTACTTTATCACGTCCTAACTTTCCAATTAAAAGACCGTGTTCAAATACAACATTTTGTCTCGCTCGCAGTTTTAGATTAGCCTGCTTAGAAACTGCCTCACCAACATCATCTGGCGTATATAGCACAATACCAAATCCAACATCGATAAATTTTTCTAATTTTTCAATAATAGTTTTCCCACTACTAGCTTGCTCATGCAAGATAATAGCCTCAAAACCTATTTTTTCTAAGAAGCGTGCTGTCTCAAGCTTTTTAGCTTTATCATGACCATGAACAATAAAAGCTTTTCTTAATGGTGTATTCGAATTTGTATCAGATTTACTAAGTTTGACTTTTGATTTACTAGAATCATCAGCTAGTACTTCATCATTCTCAATATCCATAATTAGAGAATCAATAAAGGAGATTGAGGGTTTATACTCGTCCTCCATAAATTGCTTAATTGGATCATGATAACCAACCATCACTAGAGGATGAAGTTTTGAGTGTAATTTACTAGTATAAGCAGGAAAATATTTTTCTAAAAATTTTTGTATTGCTCTTTCCCATGATTTAAATCTTTCCCGCCCATACTCCCTGCCTTTCTCTTTATAAGCACTATATACTTCTTCGCTAAGCCTATTTTTAAATTCATTTAATTTTTGAATCAATTCGATTTTCTCTACGGTCATACTTAACTCTTTAATTTAAGCTTGATAATTGTTTTATTAAATTAGTGATAACAGTTTCTTCATTATAAACTAGTTGTTATATTTTTCATTAGACAATAAAAAACCCCAAGACTGAATGCGCTTGGGGTTTTCTAGAATTTTGGTCCCGAGGGTCGGACTCGAACCGACACGTCATCTCTGACAGCGGATTTTGAGTCCGCCGCGTCTACCAATTTCACCACCTCGGGAGTGGATGAAAGGTATAATACGCGATTTCTCAGCACTGTCAACGCAGAATATTTGCATTTGTTTATTTTTAAAACAAATCGCATTTTTTCGTTTTAAAATCGAGCAATTCCCGCCATAAAAAAGAAAAAAGTTTATACTAGCCGCAGTTTTTTTAGCGTAAATCATCATGCAACTTTCTGATTTTAATTTTGATCTCCCCGATGAGCTGATTGCTCGCTATCCTCTGGAAACACGCAGTGCCTCTCGCCTGTTGCACCTCGATGCCCAAGGCCAATATCATGACCATCAATTTATCGATATTCTGGATTTACTGAATCAAGGCGATTTATTAGTGCTCAATGACACTAAAGTCATGAAAGCCCGTTTAAAAGGTAAACGTGCTTCAGGCGGTGCGGTGGAAGTGCTGGTTGAGCGTATGCAAGATCGCTTTATTGCCTATTGTCACATCAAGGCCAGCAACACTCCGAAAGCCGGTGCAGAACTTTTTATTGGCCCGGATGCAGTGAAAGTGACCGTGCAAGGCCGTCATGAAAATCTGTTTATTGTAGAGTTTTCACAACCAATTCTCGATGTGCTGGATCAATACGGCGCCTTGCCGATTCCGCCTTATTTCAACCGTGAAGCGGAAGAGATTGATACTGAACGTTATCAAACCGTGTTTAATGACCCAACCAAACTGGCCAGCGTTGCAGCACCTACTGCCAGCCTGCATTTTGATGCCGATCTGTTGGCAAAATTGGAAGCCAAAGGGATTCAAAAAACTTTTGTGACCCTACATGTTGGTGCAGGTACTTTCCTGCCAGTGCGTACCGATGATATTCAAAATCACATCATGCACAGCGAATGGTGCGACGTCCCTGAAACTGCGGTCGAGATGATTCGTCAGACTAAAGCCCGCGGTAATAAAGTCATTTCTGTAGGCACGACTGCCACCCGTGCAGTCGAAAGTGCAGCACAAGCACATAACGGTGAACTGGCAGCCTGGGCAGGTGATACCCAGATTTTCATCTATCCGGGTTATCAGTTTAAAGTGGTCGATCGTTTGATCACTAACTTCCATTTACCAGAATCGACCCTGTTAATGCTTGTGTCTGCCTTGTCCAATCGTGACAATATTCTCAATGCTTATAAGCATGCAGTAGACAGCCAGTATCGCTTCTTCAGTTATGGCGATGCCATGCTGATTGATCAGGCGAAATAAGCGAGAACCATTGCCCATGCCGATCGAGTCTGTACAACAGTCCATTCATATTCGCCGCAAGAAAAATGCAGTGGTGTTTCAAAATATCGCTCGGCTTTGGGATCTGGGTCAACAGGCCAAAACGCATCAGCAATTGCTGGATGGGCTGCATCCCTGGAATGGCCCGATTACGCTCAAGTTTGAAAATAACCTGCCGCTTGCGCTTGCCGGAATTGGGCTTTTTCTGATTGGCAGCATTTTTATTGCGCCGGGAAATATCTGGATTCAGGGCAGTGTTTTTCTCGGCTGTCTCTGTATCTTCTGGGCCTATATTTGCTATGAACAGCAGCAGCCCTTAGAGGAAGTCATTGCTTTTCTGGAAGAACAGGCACTGGCCAAAAAATATCAGCTTGCCTTTCAAAAACAGCCACTGCATATTTCCATGCCACTCAATCCCCTGCACTTTATCCGGCATTTAAAACAATTATTTCCAGTATTCAATCAAGGTTCGTTGAGTAATGAGATTCAGCGTTATGCCAGCACGGTCTGGGAAGATGAAAATGGCCAGCAACATCAGGTGCTACTGTTCCAATACCACTATATTGATGAAGTACAGGCCCGAAATAAGGAAGGTCAGCCAGTCAAACTGATGCAGGTCCATAAAGACCTGTGGGGCGTATTTGTGTTTGATATCCAGATTCAGGGACTGGCCGTTACGACTTCCAGAAAGAAATTTTATTATCCTTATAGCCATCCCTGGCACAGCAGCGATATTCGCACCAACCAGAGATTAAGCTTTTATGGCAGTGATCCGCTGCAAACTGCCAAATTACTCAGTCCGGGTTTTGTGCTGCGACTGGCCGACTTTTTTGAACAGCGTCAGGGTGATTTACTGTTTCACCCAGAAAATAAGATGCTGTGCTATCTAGGGCCCCATGATTTATTTCAGGTATCGAGCAAGCAGCAGAATATTAGCGATATTTCCACATTGCGCGGCCACCTGAGAACGTTTAAATTAAAACAGCTCGAAAACTTACAACATGATCTGCTGCAGTTTTTAAAATAAATTTTTCGCATCATTTTTAAAATATAGATATAGCTTGGGGAGATCTCGGATGGGATTTTTGATTTTATGTTTGATCATTGTGGCGCTGATTGTCACGATTATCATGATCCGCAACAGTATTGTCCGTCATCACAACGCCACGATTCGCGCCTGGTCGGATGTCGCCAGTTATGAACGGCAAAAACTGAAAATTCTGGATGGGCTGCAACCGCTGGTCGAGCAATACTCGAGTTTTGAAAAAGGCACGCTAGAAAAAGTCACCGAACTGCGTCAGAACATCATGAACCTGAATATCAAGGATGCCGATATTGGACAGTTACAACGCATTGAAAGTCTGAACAAACAGTTAATGCATAGCCTGAATGTCGTGATTGAAAATTATCCGGAACTGAAAGCCAATGACATCTATCTGAAAATGATGGCTGAAATTGAAGAACAGAATGAAAATGTCGGTGCGGCGATTACCATTTATAATCGCAATGTCGAGCTGTTTAACAACCAGATCCAGATTTTTCCGCACAACATCATTAATAATATGTTACTCAGAAAAAAAGTGGTACGTCCATTCCGTGATCAAAGCGTGACACAGAATTTTGATTACCGTCCGAACTTTCACTGAGTGAACAGCAAGATCTGATAAAATTTTGCATCCTTGGCGCATTAACTTATTATAAAAATAGCCAAGGATGCGGCTGTACCTGTCTAAAACTTATAAAATAAAGAATAAAAATTATGCTGGATTATTTAGAGCACTTGCAACAGACGCTGGTCGAGGAATTTTATCGGTTATACGACCATTATCAGGATGATCAAATCTATGCCTGTAGTCTGGTCTTTGACGAATTTTTACTGCTGGATGATCTGGCCATTTCGACTGAACGCAGTATTTTTAAAGATCCGGAATATCTTCAGCAATATCTGGCGGAACAGGATCGCTGGAATGTCCGGAAATGGCGTTATCGGGCACATGCTTTGCCCCACTCTGGACTCATTCCCTTTAAAACCTTGCTGGCCGATTATTTTAAAACCCAGCACAGCTTTGGCCATCCGGTATTGGCACAGCAAAAACAGCTGCACGCGACGCATCTGGATTTATTGCTGGATAGTTTTAAACAGGCCAAATATCGTCTTTCTGAGGCTTATGGTCTGGATCTGGATCGCATCCTGTTTTTCATGAGCCTGCCCACCCAAGTCGAATTTGAATGCCAATCCGCGCAGACACTTAATCCGGCCCATATTCATTTACAGAAATTTCTGGCATCCAGACAAACTACTCATTTACCTGCCATGCAGAAACGCTTGAAACTCTCGCAAAACGACAAGGATATTCTGATTGATCTGGAGCAGATGCTGGTGATGGAACCTTATGATTATCTGCAAGTGGCACAAGATGCCTATTTGCTGACCTTGGAATCCTATTTTGTCGATAGCAATATTTATATCCAGAAACTGATCCAGCATATCGCCGCAATGGCCTCAGAACCGGATGGCAGCTGCGCCCTCAGCCGGGAAGATATCCAGCAGCGTTTGCAGCAGTTTTCTGTACATCCACCCATTTCTACGGATGTTCCCTAGCTTCAGCGATAAATAAAATTACAGAGCGAATGCTCTACAATGCTGGCGTTTAGTGTAAGAATCAAGGAAAATAGCGCCCTTTAGCTATAACAATCAGCGAACTGTTTTTTCGCCTTGATGTGGAACTCCTATGAAGTTTGAAAAATTAGGTCAGTCGGGCCGTGCCCGTCGTGGTCGTTTAACGCTTGAACATGGTGTGGTGGAAACCCCGATGTTCATGCCTGTGGGTACTTATGGTACGGTCAAGGGCCTGTTGCCACGCGACATTAAAGAGATCAAATCTCAAGTCATTCTGGGCAATACTTTCCATTTGTATCTACGTCCAGGACTGGATGTAATTCGTGAACATGGCGGCCTGCACGGATTTATGAAATGGAATAGTCCCATTTTGACCGATTCAGGCGGCTTCCAGGTCTTCAGTCTGGGCGCAATGCGTAAAATTAAAGAAGAAGGTGTGACCTTCCGCTCGCCGATTGATGGTTCAAAAGTATTTTTATCTCCTGAAATTTCAATGGATATTCAGCACACGCTGAACTCTGACATTGTAATGATTTTTGATGAATGTACCCCGTACCCTGCGACGCATGAAGAAGCACAAAAATCTTTGCAACTTTCTCTACGCTGGGCCAAACGCTGTAAAACCCAGCATCATGACGTGCTGAAAAACCGTAATGCGCTGTTCGGCATTATTCAAGGCGGCATGTATGAAGATTTACGTGATGAATCTTTAAAAGGCCTGCTTGAAATCGACTTTGATGGTTATGCGATTGGCGGCCTGTCCGTGGGCGAACCAAAAGAAGAAATGATCAAGGTTCTGGATTATCTTCCAGAGAAAATGCCTGCAGACAAACCGCGTTATTTGATGGGTGTCGGCAAGCCTGAAGATATTGTGGAAGCGGTGCGTCGTGGTGTCGATATGTTTGACTGCGTAATGCCAACCCGAAATGCACGTAACGGTCACTATTTTGTGACAGACGGCTTGGTGCGAATCCGTAACAGTAAATACCGTCATGACCAAAGCCCACTCGATCCGCATTGCGACTGCTATACCTGCCAGAACTTTACCCGTGCCTATTTATTCCATCTTGAGAAATGTGGGGAAATGCTCGGCTCTATGCTCGGTACGATTCATAATCTGCGCTATTACCTGCGTTTGACTGAAGCAATGCGTGATGCATTAGACAACGGTACATTTGACGAATTTGTTCATGACTTTTATGCCCGCCGTGGCCTGGAAGTGCCACCTTGTCCGCAAGATTAATCCATCAGCATTTGCGCTGAGGAAAAAGACAATGTAAATTGCAAGAATATGTCAATTTATTATCGAGTTGATCACCAGTTTTTTATTTTAGGAAAATGTAATGAGCCTTTTTATTTCGACTGCTCACGCTGCAGGTGAAGCTGCACAACAACCAAGCATGATGGCGAACCTTTTGATGATTGCTGTTTTTATTGCAATCTTCTATTTCTTGATCTGGCGTCCTCAATCTAAACGTGCCAAAGAACACCGTGCTTTGGTCGACAGCCTTGGCGTTGGCAGTGAAGTGGTATTTGCAGGCGGATTAATGGGCAAAATCACCAAGATTGAAGGTGACTTCGCAGTGGTTGAATTGAGCCGTGGTGTAGAAGTCAAAGTTCAACGTGCAAGTGTGATTTCAGTCCTCCCTGAAGGCACTTTAAATAACCTTTAATCAAAAATAGTCGTGCCCTCGCACGACTTTTTCATTTTAAGAAGAAAACGAATGCGTTACCCAGCATGGAAATATGTACTGATCCTGGTTGTCCTGGTGATCAGTACCTTATATGCCCTGCCAAGTTTGTATCCAGATGAACCTGCTGTACAGATTTCGGGTGCCAAAGCCGGTACTCAAATTGATGCAAGCATCGTACAAAAAGCAGAGCAAATTTTAAAAACTGAAAATATTGCCACCCATGACAATAGCTTTGGCAACAATGCAGCTTTATTACGTGTAGATTCAAGTGAATCGCAGCTTAAAGCTAAAGAGGCTTTACGTCGTGGTTTAGGTGATGATTACGTGGTTGCATTGAACCTTGCCCCGACCACCCCAGAATGGCTGCAAAAAATTGGTGCCAAACCAATGAAGCTCGGCCTGGATTTACGTGGTGGTGTTCACTTCTTGCTTGAAGTGGATATGGACAAGGCCATTTCCCAGCGCATGGAAACCTCTGCGACGGATCTACGTCGTCAGTTGCGTGATAACAACCTGAAATTTAATAGCCTGAATTTAAGCAACAACACCATTGTGATGCAGTTTGCCAACAATGATGATCGTTCTGCAACGATGGACTTCTTGCGCCGTAATGGCAATGAGTTTACCCAGCAGGCTGTTGCGACCGAGACCGGTTCGACCTTACGTCTAAACTATACTGATGTGCGTAAGCAAGAAATTGAATCTTATGCTGTCAATCAGAACTTGACCACTTTACGTAACCGTATTAACGAGTTAGGTGTGGCAGAAGCACTGGTTCAAACTCAGGGCAGCAACCGTATTGTGGTTGAGCTTCCTGGTGTGCAGGATACCGCTGAAGCGAAACGTGTCTTAGGTCGTACCGCGAACCTCGAGTTCCGTCTGGTGTCTGACCTGAATGATCAATATATTGATCCATATACCGGTCAGGCAACGGGTGCATTGCCACCAGGCACAGAAGTCTTTGCTTATGAGTCACTGGACAGTGGTCGTCAGCTCCTCTTGAACCGTAACCGTATCTTAACCGGTGAACGTGTTCAGAATGCATCAAGTGGCTTTAGCCAAGACACAGGCGGTGCTGAAGTTAACATTACCTTGGACAGCGCAGGCGGCAAACTGATGTCGGATGCCACCCGTAATGCGGTGGGCAAACGTATGGCCGTCTTGTTCATCGAGAACAAGCAGCGCATTAATTATGTGGAAGACCCTGCGACCGGCACTCAGACTGAAGTTCGTACCCCGTATACTGAATCTGTAGTCATTAACGCTGCAACCATTCAGGCAGTACTGGGTTCTCAGTTCCGTATTACCGGTCTGGACTCACCGCAAGAAGCTGCTGAACTTGCCTTGATGCTGCGTGCAGGTGCATTGGCTGCGCCAATGTACTTTGTAGAAGAACGTGTGATTGGTCCAAGTCTGGGTCAAGAAAACATCGATAAAGGTGTACTTTCAACTCAGATCGGTTTCCTTCTGGTTGCCATCTGGATGGTGGTATTCTTCCGTCTGTTTGGTGTGATTGCCAACTTTGCACTGGTCTTTAACCTGGCGATGATTCTGACAGTCATGTCTTGGATTGGCGCTTCCCTTACCCTTCCGGGTATTGCCGGTATCGTCATTACCATCGGTATGGCGGTCGATGCCAACGTACTGATCTGTGAACGAATACGGGAAGAAATGAAATGGGGAGCTTCGCCAAAACAGGCGATTGTGGCCGGTTATGATCGTGCCTATAACACCATTTTCGACTCGAACTTGACCACATTCCTGGTGGCGTTCATTCTGTTCGCGATTGGTACAGGTCCGATCAAAGGCTTTGCCGTAACCCTGATGATTGGTATTGTCTGCTCGATGTTTACTGCCATTACAGTAACGCGTGCCGTGGTACAGCTCATTTATGGCAAAAAACGTAACTTGAAAAAGTTGAGCATTTAAGGAGATCACTGATGACTGAAAATACTCAACTGAATCAAAAACAGTACGGTCGCCCGGAAGACGAACGCATTATTCCGTTTATGAAGATTGCGATGCCTGCGGCATTGTTTTCAATCATCCTAACCGTTGCGAGTATCTTCTTTATTGCCACCAAAGGCCTGAACCTTGGTTTGGACTTTACCGGTGGTGTGGCAGCCGAACTCAACTATACCAATCCGGTCAAACCTGAAGATGTCTCCCAGGCATTGAGCCAAGCAGGCTTTAATGATGCTGTGGTGCAAACTTTAGGTTCTGAACGTGACCTGATGGTGCGTATGCCGGTTCAGGAAGACATCGAAGCTGAAGACCTGACCAAAGCGGTTACAGCAGCGGTGCAACTGCCAAATAATGCGGCAGAAGTACCGAAGGTCGATGTCGTCGGTGGCCAGGTCGGTAATGAGCTCTATGTCCGTTCTGGCGGTGCTGTGGCATTGGCGCTCCTGCTGATGCTGGTCTATGTCACCATCCGCTTCGAGTTCAAACTGGCGATCGGCGCGGTCTTGTCGCTATTCCATGATATTGTCGTCACCCTCGGGATTTTTGCGATGATGCAGTGGCCATTTGACCTCACGGTACTGGCAGCATTACTGGCAATCATCGGTTTCTCACTGAACGATAATATCGTGGTCTCTGACCGTATCCGTGAGAACTTCCGTAAGATTCGTGGTGCAGAACCGGTCGAAATTATCAACATTGCCCTGACTGAGACCTTGCGTCGTACCATTCATACCTCTATGACCTTATTGCTGGTGGTGCTTGCCATGATGCTGATGGGTGGTGATGGTCTGAAATGGTTCTCGATCGCGATGTTTGTCGGTGTCTTTGTCGGGACCTATTCGTCGATCTATATCGGTACGGCCTTTGCCTTATGGCGTGGTCTAAACCGTCAGGACTTTATTGTTCAGGTGAAACCAGAATTTGAAGACGAAAACCAGATTCCATAATCTGTTCTATTTTCATGTTCATCGTTCAGCCCATCTTATGATGGGCTGAATCATTTCTGCTGTTTGAAGATACAGGGAATCGGAAGAATGGCAATCACTGGATGGATTTTCTCAATATCTTCTTTTTGGAAAATCACTTTTTTGCTTTCATCCAGGCTTTGGAATTCATAATGATCCCGAGCCTTGCTCACCAACTGCAAAATGAGCTGTAATCCATTGAGCAAATACACACAGAGCATAGCTGAATTGTCCAACTCAGCCTGTTGGTCACAGACCAGCCACCAACCCGGTTTTAAGCTGGGAAAATAATACGGCCCTGCTACCTGAATTGCATAATGCTGTGCTTGCAGATGAAAAATATCCTGATTGAATAAGAGCGTTGAATCCAAGGAGATAAGTGTGAATGCCTGCTGTTGCACTACCTGCATTTTCAGCAGTACACCTTGCGCTGGAACTGAAGATAATTCAACTTTTGGTTCAGCCGACTGATCTAAAATGAGCACATCTAGACCCAATTGTTGTTCCAGTTCCCTTGCTGCCTTCTCCCCGATCTGACGTTTGCTATTCAGTAATTGCGCAATATATGAGGCTGACAAACCGAAATGCTCACAGATCTCTTTGCCGGTTTTAAATTGCTGCGTCTCGATCAGCAGATCAATCACCTTGGCCAGATTATTTCGTCTACGTTCAAATATTTCGGTCGCGCTCATCTTGGTTTTCTGGTCTATTTTTTATGCATGTGATTCAAATACCTTACAATAAAAAAGCCCGCAATTAAATTGCAGGCTTTTTAAACTTACATAAGAGCAATTAAGTGCCCTGTACCAGACGGCGCGCGCTGATAATTCCCGGCTGCTGTTCTAGACGGGCCAATAGCTTGGAAAGTTGTGCCAAACCTTTGACTTCAATCAATAGCTTCATATTGGCAATACCATCCGCTTCCGAAATGGTATTCACCTGGCGGATATTGATCTGATCCGAGAAAATCACTTGCGTCAGATCTTTGAGCAAACCGCGTCGATCATAAGCTTCCACCACAATCTGTACGCTCTGACCGCGAGTCGGCTGCATTTCCCAATCGGCTTCTACCGCACGCTCAGGCTCTTGAGAAATCATACGCACATAGTCCGGACAAGCGACCTTATGAATGCTCACCCCCCGATTCAGAGTGATATAACCTGCAATTGACTCACCATGCACCGGTTGGCAACATTGCGCGACATGCAATTCCACGTTATCCAGACCGTCGATCAGAATCCCGTGCGCTGACAGCGTATGACTGGCACGCGGGTTCAGGGCAGGTTTTAGCACCAGTTCAGGTTCGTCCTGATCCAGATGCATATGGCGGTTCACCTGATTAATCAGAGCATGCAAGCTGATATCGCCATTGACCAGATTCACCAGAATGTCATCACCGGTTTTGACATTGAAGTGGTTGCAATAATCACTCAGATCAATCGATTTCGGATGAATTGCCAGACGTGACAATTCTTTGTTCAGTACTTCACGGCCGACTTCCAGGTTCTTGCTGCGATCCTGTTGACGGAACCAGTGACGCAACTTATCTCGCGCACGGGCAGTCTTGATATAACCCAGCGAATTAACCAGCCAGTCCCGGTTCGGTTCCCGGTCTTTTTTGGTCAGAATTTCAACCTGTTCACCAGTTTTCAGAGTGTAGGTCAGCGGCACATAGCGCTGATTCACCCGTGCGGCATAGCACTTGTTCCCGACCTCGGTATGTACATGATACGCAAAGTCGAGCACGGTCGAATCACGCGGCAGCTCTTTGATATCGCCATCACGGCTAAACACATAGATCTTTTCAAAGCCTTCAAAATCTTGAATATGCTCAAAATTCTCTATTTCATCTTCAGATTCTTTATGTGCACTGCTTTCATTACGTTCTTGATAATGCTCAAGTACCGCACGCAAGGAATGCAGACGATGGTTAAAGGAGCGATCTGTGGTTTTCGCGCCTTCTTTATAATTAAAGTGTGAACACACCCCAAGTTCAGCTTCGTCATGCATTGCATGAGTACGAATCTGCACTTCAAGTGACTTGTTCTCGGCAATCACCGCAGTATGTAAAGAACGATAACCATTGGCTTTCGGATTGGTAATATAGTCATCAAACTGATGCGGAATATGGCGCCAGATCTGATGCACAATACCTAAAGTGTGGTAACACTCCGGTACACTTTTCACCAGTACCCGTAAAGCACGAATATCATAGAGCTGGTCAAAGCTCAGGTTCTTGCTTTTCATTTTTCGATAAATCGAATAAATGTGTTTCACCCGGCCATTAATTTCAGCTTCGATGCCATGCTCAGCCAATTCATTGCGTAATTTATCAATCACAAACTGAATATACTGTTCACGCTCCAGACGCTTTTCATTCAGTAAGGAAGCAATTTCTTTATAACGTTCCGGCGCAAGATAACGGAAAGCCAGATCTTCCAGCTCCCACTTCAACTGAGCAATGCCCAAGCGGTGTGCCAGTGGCGAGTAAATGGTCAGAATTTCTCGGGCCACCCGTTCCTGACGCTCACGCGAGGAATTGGCCAGTTCACGCAAGGCATAGGTACGTTCGGCCAGCTTGACCAGAACGACACGTACATCTTCGGTGACCGAGATCAGCATTTTGTAAATGCCAGACAGATGTTCACGCTGGTTATTATTGAAATGATCTTCCAGGCGTTTATTTTTTTCGATCAGCTCAGACAGCTTACCCATGGCAAGCGTACCTTTGACCAGGCTATGCACCTGTTCGCCGAACTGTTCCAATACTTCACTGAGTGGCATGACGCCTTCACGAACAGCACGATACAGCATGGCTGCGGACAAAGTATCTTCATCGACATGCAGATGCGCCAGAATATCCGCCATCTCAATACCAGTATAAAAGGTATTGGAGCGGTGCTGAACCGTACTTTGCAGCTCTCTTTCTAATGTTAAGTGGGCGACTTCTTCGAGCTGCGTTAAAGGTGCGCCATCTAATATGCCACGAACCCGATCCAACCATTCAGTCAGATCCTGGTGTGCTTGTTCGGCATGTTCTACAGTCGTCTCCTGTGACAACTCATTGAGTCGTCCAGGGAGTTGCTCACGTACTGTGACCATACCCGTCTCCTACTTTTAAAAACATCATTTCTTTAATCGTTTATTTGATTTTCTTTTTCGAACAATGCGATTGATTCAACATGTCCAGTATGTGTAAACATATCCATCACGCCCGCTTGGGTGAGACGATAGCCCTGTTGTACCAAGAGTCCTGCATCTCTGGCGAGTGTCGCAGGATTACATGACACATAAACGATTCTTTTAGCTCCAAACTGAGGGATATAATGCATCACTTCTTCTGCCCCGGCACGTGGCGGGTCGATTAATAATGCATCAAAACCTTGATTTGCCCAAGTGTGGTGCGAGAAATCTTTGGTTAAATCTTGTGAATAGAACGATATTTGTGCAATACCATTGTTTTTGGCATTTTCCGCACCACGTCGAACCATTTCATCACTTCCCTCGACCGCAATCACCTGACCCGACGCACCAACACAGCGCGCAAGAGGTAAGGAAAAGTTTCCTAATCCACAAAACAGATCCAGAACCCGTTCACCCTGTTGTAGCTGAAGCAAATCACATGCCAATCGTACCATTTGCGGATTGATGCTTGAATTTACTTGGGTAAAGTCCAGAGGATTAAAGCCGAATTTCACATCAAAGTCATCAAGACCATAGTGTAAGCGTGCAGATGCTTCTGGATCATCTATCCGCGAAAGTGTTTCTTTGCCGGCAGGCTGCAGATACAGTTGCCAACCTTTCTGTAACGTAAATTCGCGCAATTGGTTGACATCACCGGCAGATAATTTTGCAGTTTCACGCACCAGCAGTGCAATGTCCTGATCCCCCATGGCCAATTCTATATGACCGATGTCAGCCTTACCATTGAGACCTTGCAGCAATTGTTTAAGACGTGTAACCGAGCCAAACTCGCGATCCAAGATCATACAGCGATCAATCGACGTGAGTTTGTTGGACTGATTTTCACGAAAGCCCACCACCAGCTGATCCTTGGAAGGCAGATAACGCACCCCGATTCGGGCTTTACGACGATAATCTTCACGTTGTGAACGTAAAGGCGGTAACCATTGATCAGGCTGGATTCCGGCAAAATGCTGAAGATGTGATTTCAGCACATTCTGTTTCAGTTCAATTTGCGCATCCGCAGCAATATGCTGCATATTACAGCCACCACAAACGCCAAAATGTGAACACACCGGCTTCACGCGAATCTCAGAAGCGTCGCTCAACAATTCAAGGCTGTCAGCTTCTTCTAGCTTCTTAACTTCTCGGGTAATGCGGGCACGCACGGTTTCACCCGGCAAGGCATAACGGATAAAGACTTTCTTGCCATGTTTATGCTGCGGATGATCCGGATGTGAACCATAATGAGCGATGCCACGTCCCTCATGCGATAGTGACTCAACCTGAAAAATATACTCGGGTTGCTGGATAGGACGTGCTTGTGCTCGATGTTTCATGAAAACCTAGGGTGTGGAGATGGGAAAATCAAATTGGGTAAATTCAGTTCGTTGTGAAGTTTCACGCCAGACTGATAAAAAGTCCACATGCTGCGGTTGAGTCTGCAAATATTGAATCGTGCTTTGCAGCAGATGCTGATAATCCGGCAGCAACAGCTGGCCTTTTAACAGCAACCAGCGGATATACACCAGCCAGGTATTCAGGACATCACCTTCACAATAAGACGTTAGTTCGGTCCATTGCTGATTGCGGACATATTCCGGAACCCGATAGGCTCCGTCACCGCGCTTGCCTGGATAGCCCAGCAAATGTGCAACATCATCCAACTTCTGGAAATGACGGGCATGAAACATGGCCATCACATCCATCAAGTCGACATGACGATGATGGTAACGATTCTGGTAGTTATTATAACGCTTTTGCATATCAATTTCGCCCTGATCGAACAGACTCGGTGCAGAGAGCCCATGATACATGGCGCGGTATAAAATCACTGGTAAATCAAACTGTGAGCCGTTCCAACTCACTAGAGTCGGATGGCGCTTGTCAAAAATCGACAAGAATTTTTTCAAAATTTCTGCTTCAGAATGCTGTTCTCGGCTAAACGAAAACAGCTTCATGCCCTGCTCATCCATCCACAAACCGGAAATACAGACGATTTCATGCAGCGGCAAACGCTGAAAATCCGAGCCTGAATCCTGACGGCGTAATTTGGTCAAGGCCTGATCCAGATCTGCTTCGGGCAGGTCCAGACCAAACAGATGCGCGCCTGATTTGAGATCGGTTTGGGTTTCAATATCGAAAGTTAAAACAGGCAGGCGCATAAAACAGTGCTCAAATAATTATTCAGGATCTTGTACAGAGAATAACCCTGTAGACAAGTAACGGTCACCACGGTCACAGATAATACACACAATCACTGCATCCGGATGTTCTTCTGCCAGTTTAATCGACGCCCATACTGCACCACCGGAAGAGGTTCCGGCACTGATGCCTTCTTTCTGTGCCAGCTTGCGCATGGTTTTTTCAGCTTCGATTTGTGGAATATCAATAATGCGATCCACGCGACTGCGGTCGAAAATGGTTGGCAGATATTCTTCTGGCCAGCGACGGATTCCGGCAATGCTTGAACCATCAGATGGCTGTAAACCGACGATCTGAATATCAGGATTCATTTCTTTCAGGTATTTCGACACACCCATAATGGTGCCGGTGGTACCCATTGAGCTGACAAAATGAGTGATTTTGCCATCGGTTTGTTGCCAGATTTCTGGACCCGTGGTCAGGTAATGCGCTTCGACATTGTCCGGATTTCCGAACTGATTCAGCACCAGCCCCACGCCATCATTCTGCATTTGAGCAGCAAGATCACGTGCACCTTCCATGCCCTGCTCTTTGGTTACTTCAATTAGCTCGGCACCATACGCACGCATCGCGTCCTTACGTTCCTGACTCATATTGTTCGGCATGATCAGCTTCATTTTATAGCCACGCATTGCTGCGACCATCGCCAATGCAATCCCCGTATTTCCGCTCGTTGCCTCAATCAGGGTGTCACCCGGTTTGATCTGCCCACGCTTCTCGGCCTGCATGATCATATTATAGGCCGGACGGTCTTTGACCGAACCTGCTGGGTTATTGCCTTCGAGTTTCGCGAGTACTGTAGCTTGAGTGTGACTTGCCAGACGCTGTAAACGCACCAGCGGCGTTTTGCCTACATAATGGTCTAACAAAAATTCATCTGCTTGAAAATCAGGGATGGTATTACTCATTATTTGCACCTATATCGAGGTGCAGCTATTGTATGAAAAAATGCTTTTCCCTGCACCCATTTAGCAGGGCTTTTTCAGAAAACTCGCCAAAACTCACACACTATCAAGCCATAAACTACATTTCCCGATAATTTAGCCAGGTGAAGCAGCTCGCTAATGAAGATGAAAATACTATTTCAGTCTGGCACTTTTACAGATTGAAATTTCGTGCGTCTTAGTCTTGCTGTACCTGAGCAAAATTAACTGAAATCTCTTGTATTTTTAACTGCTAATCCGAAGCTTTATAAAAATTATGCTTAAATTTTAACTGTCGATTTAAAGCATGCTAATATGCCAGGCATAAAGAAAATACTGCTTAAATCATGTCAACGATCAACAAAAAGCTGTTTAAACGCCTACACTTAAATCATGCCTATGGACAGCTGATTGCGCTGATTTTTGTGCCGATTACCATTTTGGCCTGTGTCGGTGCCATGCTGGTGTTGACTGAAACCTCAAATGCCGCACGTGCCCAGCAGAAGCAGATGGCCATTGCGATTCTGACTCGCTTTCAAGGCACTTCAGAATATGCCCTGGATATCTTGAACCTGTATCCATGGCAATATGACCAAGCTCACAACGCCATGCAGAACATGCTGAATGAAAAGCATCTGGTTCGGGCAGCAGTTCTGGATGAAAATGGCAAGAACCGTTTGGGCATCGGTTTTCAGGAACAGGCGCCTTGGCCAGAATTTGAGAAAAGCGGCAATTTTGTTGGTCCGATTCTGCATCAAGATAATCATATCTATGCCATTAAAGTGAATGAAAACACTTTTTCTACCGGCTGGCTGGCGATCGAACTGGATAACCAGCCGCTAGCAATTGCCCGTTACCGAGTACTGATCGTACTGATTGCGACCGGATTACTGACCTTATTATTGTTATTACTTTGCTTGAATTTCTACTCACGGCGCTGGATCGCCCCAATGTATGAGATTCGCATGCAATTGCAACGCCTGAATGCCGATACCCTCGGCCAGCATATGGTGATTAACAGCACCGGCGAGCTGCGTTTATTGCAACGTGATATCGCCAATGTGGTGAAACGTTTGCATTTCAGCTTTCTGGAACTGCGTGAACATACCGAACAGACCGAAGACGATTTACGCCGCACCCTCGACACTTTAGAAGTCCAGAATATTACCTATCGTCAGGCACGCGACCAGGCGATCTCGGCCAACCAAGCCAAGTCGGTGTTTCTGGCCAATATTTCCCATGAATTGCGCACCCCGCTGAACAGTATTGATGGTTTTATTCATCTGTTATTGCGTCAGGGCAATCTCAGCAACGAGCAGAGCCTGTATTTGCAGACCATTCGTAAGTCTTCGGCGCATTTGCTGGCACTGATTAATGATGTCCTGGATTTTTCCAAGATTGATGCCGGCAAACTGGAATTAGAAACTGCACCTTTCGATCTGGAAGAAGCGATTTTTGATGTGATGGACATGCTCTCGCCATTGGCAGCACAAAAACATATTGATATGGCCTTCTATTATGCAGATGGTGTGCCAAAACACATTATTGGTGATGCGCTACGATTTAAACAGATTCTGACCAACCTGATTTCCAATGCGATCAAATTCACTCCGGATGGAGAAATCATTGTCCGGGCACGCATGGAACATGATGGAATGGATCAGTGTGTGCTGCATTTTAGTGTACAGGATAGCGGCATTGGCCTGAGTGGTACCGACCGTAAAAAGCTGTTTGAGTCCTTCTCGCAGGGTGATACCTCGGTGACCCGTCAGTTTGGCGGTACCGGTCTTGGTCTGGCAATTTCCAAACAGCTGGTCAGCCTGATGCATGGCCAGATTGGTTTTGAAGACAATCAGGAACGTGCTCCAACCGAAAAAGGCTCTACTTTCTGGTTTACTGCCCAGTTCCTGGTCGATGAAGATACCGTGATTGAGCATCCAGATTTTAGCGAATTGACCGTGGTGTCTTATCTTGCACATCCGGCAACTGCGAATGTGCTGCGGCATTATCTGGAAAATTATCAGGTTAAACATATTGAATGTGCATCAATTCTGGATCTGTTTAGCCGTCTGAATCATTTACAGAATAGCGAAAATACCTGGCTGATCGTCGATCATAGTGGTGACAGTGAAGTCTTGTTACGCGAAATCCGTTCACGTTACCAGGGTCATCTGGCTGTCTATGGTTATCAGATGCAACTGGATCCAAGCATGCTCAATGACCATCGTGCCCGTGCCCTGCATCAGCCACTTAGCCGCAGCGCGCTGATTCAGTTACTCGGCAATCAGCCGGTCTTCGACCAGGAACAGCATGAAGAATTTAATGGTCAAGGCCTGCATATTCTGGCCGTGGATGATCATTTGCCCAACCTGATTGTTCTGGAAGCCTTGCTGGGCGAACTCAATGTCACCACGACCAAAGCCCTCAGCGGACAGGAAGCGATCGATATTATTCAGCGCCGTTATGAACAGGAACAACCGGCGTTTGATCTGGTGTTTATGGACATTCAGATGCCGGTGATGTCGGGGATCGATACCACCCGTGCCATTCGCTCGCTGGAATCGACCTTTGAAAATCATAGTCGCCTGCCAATTATCGCCCTGACGGCGCATGCACTTTCTGATGAAAAACATAAACTGCTGCAAAACGGCATGGATGATTATGTCACCAAGCCGATTCAGATCGAGCAGATTATCCAAATTTTGACGCACTGGACCACCGAGCATTTTAAACGGATTCCGGTACTGGAACGTGCCAATGTGATTGATGCTCTGGATCCGAATATTCTGGACTGGCAGCAAAGCCTGCAACTGGCAGCCAATAAGGAAGATCTGGCAGTAGACCTGTTACGCATGCTGGTGGACAGCTTTGCAGATGAACTCGATGAAATGCAGCAACTGATTGAACTGGAAGATTTTCCACAACTGGAACATGTACTGCATCGTCTCTATGGCGCGACCCGCTATGTCGGTGCTCCTACTTTGCAAAAAGTCACCGGTGGCTTTGAGCAGTTCGTTTCTACCTTGCGTAAAGAGCGCCGTAAGGCCGATGAAAGCTTTGTTCAAGAGGTACTGAAATATTTTGATGAACTCAAAGCCGTGGTTGAACAGGTTGAACAAGCTGCCCAGCAAATTTTGAAGCAACATTTAAATTAAACCTCTGAAGCTGCTCAGTTCTTAACTTACTCAAGTGTGACTGAGCTGTCATGCAAGCCTAAAGGCTGCATGCTATGCTCAAGCCAGGAAAAATAAGGAAGAATGCCATGTCACTCGTGCGCTTGGAAAAAAATAACGGCATTGCCACTGTTACATTGAATCGTCCAGATAAACGCAATGCCATGAGCTTTGCCCTGCTGCGCGAACTGGTAGCGACTGCACAGAAAATCAAAAAAGATAAAAGCATCCGTTGTGTGATTTTAACGGGTGAAGCCCAAGTCTTTAGTGCCGGTATTGATCTGGCCGATTTAAATAATCCTAAAAATCGTGCTTATGCTGCCTGGGAGCTGATTCGTCCGGGTCAAAGCCTGTTTCAAAAAGCATTTCTGGTCTGGCAGGAATTACCGGTTCCGGTGATTGCCGCGATGGAGGGCTTCTGTTTTGGTGCCGGGATGCAGCTTGCCCTGGCCGCAGACATACGCATTGCCCATCCTGAGACCAAAATGTCAATTATGGAAACCCGTTGGGGACTGGTGCCAGACATGGGACTCAGCCGCTCACTGAAAGGCCTGATTGGTATTGATCTGGCAAAAGAGCTGACTTTGACTGCCCGGATTTTTGAGGGCGAATATGCCAAAGAAATCGGTCTGATCACCCATGTCGATGAACAGCCACTAGGAAGAGCACAAGCCTTGGCTGAAGAAATGCTGCAACGTTCCCCAGATGCGCTGATGGCCTCTAAATTTGTACTGGATGCCATGCAGCATCTTCCGAACAAATCCCTGCGTATGGAAAAAATCTGGCAATTGAAATTGCTGCTGGGTAAAAATAGCCAGCTGGCCCGTAAAAAAGACAAGAACCCAGAGGTTCAGTTTGTACCGCGCCAATACAAATAAACCCAGTCTGAATCTAGGAAAGGAATAAACCAAAGCATGCAGTTGAATCGCGATACTAAAATTGCCTTTTTAGGTATGGGGCTAATGGGCACTCGTATGGCCACACGTCTGCTTCAGGCAGGTTTTCAGGTGGCGGTTTGGAACCGTACGCCAGCGGCCTGTGATCCCTTGCTGGATCTAGGAGCAACTGCACTGTCTTTAGACCAGATTGCGAATTATCCAGTGATTCTGACTTGTCTGGCAGATGATCATGCGGTGCAATCTGTTTTTGCTCAGATCGAACCGTATTTGGTTGCGGAGCAAGTGATTGTGGATTTTTCCAGTCTTTCGGTACAGCAAACTCAAACACTTGCCGCGCAAGCACAGGCCAAGAAAGTAATCTGGATTGACTCTCCGGTTTCAGGCGGTACCGCCGGAGCTGAACAAGGCAGTCTGGTGATTTTTGCCGGTGGTGATGCCGCGACGATTGAAAACCTTGATCCGATCTATGCAGTACTTTCACAGCGCGTGACCCGCATGGGTGATACGGGCACCGGTCAGGCGACCAAAATCTGTAATCAGCTGATTGTGGCTGCCAATAGCACCCTGATTGCAGAAGCGGTTGCCTTGGCTGGACTTGCGGGGGTGGATACCCGTTTACTGGCGCCTGCGCTGGCGGGTGGTTTTGCCGACTCCAAACCTTTTCAAATTCTGGCGCCGCGTATGGCCACGCAGACTTTTGTACCAGTGCAATGGAAAGTCCAGACCTTGTCCAAGGATCTGAATAATGCCGTACAACTGGCCCAAAGCTTTGATCTGGATGTTCCAGTCGCAACTCAGGCATTATCACAGTTACAAGCCCATCAGGATCAAGGCTTTGCCGAAGCAGATCTGGCTACTGTAATCCAGCAACTAAAACATTCATAACGCTTGATTGATGCGGCCTTGAATATTGAAGAGAAAAACATGATTAAACTTGCCGTCAACCTGTCGATGATTTTTACCGAAGTGCCGCTGATCGAACGTTTCGCGCTGGCTCGTACACAGGGCTTTAATCATGTGGAAATCCAGTTTCCTTATGAACTTACGATTGGCCAGATTCAAAACCAGCTCAGCACCCATCAGCTAAACTTGTGCCTGATTAATGTGCCGGCAGGTGATTTAATGCAGGGCGGTCATGGTCTGGCTGGCATTCCAGGACAGGAAATCGAGTTTCGTCATGCGGTTGAGCAGGCCATCCAGTATGCTACCGCATTGAATGTACCTCGGGTGAACATTCTGGCAGGAAAACAGCCTAGGGATTGTGATCTTTTACCCTGCCTGAATACGCTGGCGAGTAACCTGAAAATGGCCTGTTCAATGCTGCTTGAGCATCAAATTGAACCGGTCTTCGAAATGATCAATGGCACCGATATGCCACGTTTTTTGATTCAAAATGTTGCCCAAGCCCAGGAAATGCTGGAAGCGGTACATCATCCGGCCTTAAAAATGCAGTACGACTGTTACCACATGGCAATGATGGGCGAAGATGTCTTAGAAACTTTGCAAGAAAATATTGCCTCGATTGGTCATATCCAGTTTGCGGATTGTCCGGGACGGCATCAACCCAATACGGGTTCAATTCAATATCATTATATATTTCAGTGGTTAAAACATAGTCAATATCAAGGTTATGTCGCTGCCGAGTATAAACCTAGCGGACATTCCAACGATTCCTTTGACTGGAAAGCTGAGTTCTTTCCGGAGCATGACTGAGTGGAGTGCGGCTTCATTTGAAATTCAGGACTAAAACCGCTATATTAGACCATGCATAATTGTTAGGAAATTACACTCCCCATGAATTTAGAACCATCGCCCAGCGCTTCTAATTCTCACGATCTTACTATGAATTCAAATTCTCAAGCTGTACAGGACTGCTTAAAAGTCGTACATGCTGCACTTGAAGATGTAAAAGCAAAAGAAATTGTTGAGCTTGATGTCAGCGGTATCAGTAATGTGGCTGATGCTATGGTCATTGCAAGCGGTACATCGACACGTCACATCAAATCATTGGCCAATAACGTTGCTGAAGAAGCACGTAAAGCTGGCTTCCGCCCTCTTGGTATTGAAGGCGAACGTGATGCTGAATGGATCCTCATCGACCTTGGTTATGTGGTGGTTCATTGTATGCTTCCAACAGCGCGTAAATTCTATGACCTAGAAAGCTTATGGCGCAATCCTGCAGATACTGACTCTGTAGCGTAAAAACCGAATATTCAAAAAAGCGACCTGTGTAGGTCGCTTTTTTATTGCCTGTTCATCTAACTTTATAAGCATTAATACAACTCAATCTGTTCGCTATTTTTTAATTTCCATCTTGTCTTATGCACCGATTTGATTGGTATTTTAGGATCAATTCATCATCAACATAGACGTTCGATGATCACTCAATCATCCTTTTCCCAAGATATAAAATAAAAAATCCCCCTTTATTAAAAGGGGGACTTAGGAGGATTCTAATGATTTAGATGATTAGTGACCCGTACCATTAATGGCTTTAGTCATATCTTCCACCACTTTCTTGGCATCACCGAAGATCATCATGGTCTTGTCATTATAGAACAAGTCATTGTCCAGACCTGCATAACCGGTTGCCATAGAACGCTTGATCACCATAATCGTACGTGCCTTATGCGCTTCCAGAATCGGCATGCCATAAATTGGCGAGGTTGGATCATCTTTCGCCGCAGGGTTCACAACGTCGTTCGCACCAATGACCAGCACCACATCTGTTGCCGGGAAGTCCGAGTTGATCTCATCCATTTCCAGAATGTCTTCATAGGGTACGTCCGCTTCAGCAAGGAGTACGTTCATATGACCCGGCATACGACCTGCTACAGGGTGAATCGCGAAACGAACCGTTACGCCCTGCTCTTTCAGCAAGTTAGCCAATTCTTTTACCGCATTCTGTGCACGGCCTTGCGCCATACCATAACCCGGTACAATCACCACGCTGTCTGCATTTGACATCAGGAAGCCTGCGTCATCTGCCGAACCTGAACGGTGATTACGTTGGACCTGTTCACCTGCTCCTGCTGTCGGCGCAGCTGCACCGCCCATCGCACCGCCAAACAAAACGTTGATGATTGAGCGGTTCATCGCTTTACACATAATGTAAGACAGAATCGCACCTGAAGAACCCACCAGTGAGCCTGCAACGATCAACATGTTGTTTTCTAGGGTAAAACCAATACCAGCTGCTGCCCAACCCGAGAATGAGTTGAGTAGCGATACCACCACTGGCATGTCACCGCCACCGACTGGTGCAATCCATACCCAGCCGAATGCCAGCGCAAGACCTGTCATTGCCCAGAACGAGGTCATATTACCCGTCAGGAAGAAGTGAATACCGAAACCTAACATTGCAATAAAGATGATAGCCTGAACCGGTTTCACCCATGCACCTGAAATGGTTTTCGCCCATTTCTTTGCAGCCAGTTTGCCGTAAGCAAAGACTGATGCTGTAAAGGTAATCGCACCCACGAAACAGCCCACAAACAGTTCAAATAAATGAACACGGCTCATTTCATGGAAATTGACACCATTGGCAGCCAACAGGTCTGGACCTAGTTCAATCAATTTGTTGTTGTGAATAATGGCAGCGACAGCAATCAGGACCGCAGCCAGACCCACCAATGAGTGCATCAACGCTACAGTTTCAGGCATCTGGGTCATTGGAACTGTACGTGCACGGGCAATACCCACGATTGCACCCAGCACCATTGCGCCAATGATCATCCAGACCACTGGATTCTCAGCCACAAAGAAGGTGGTCACGACCGCAATGGCCATCGCGATCATTCCGTAACGGTTACCAGCAATCGCAGTTTTAGGACCTGATAAACCACGTAGCGTCAGGATAAAAAGAACGGCACCAATCAGGTAGAACCAATCCGCATATTCTCGAATCATTTCCATGGATTAACCCTCTTTTTTCTTTTGCTTAGGTTTAAACATTTCCAGCATACGTGCAGTCACGGCAAAGCCACCGAAAATATTAATACTGGCCAGGAATACCGCAATTGCACCAAGCACGCTCACCACGTTAATGGTCTGGAAATCCACACTACCTTCAACGCCGATCACCGGCAGGCCAACGGTCTGAATCATTGCACCGACAATAATGATCGATGACAAGGCATTGGTCACTGCCATCAACGGCGTATGCAATGCTGGTGTTACACCCCACACCACGTAGTAACCTACGAAAATGGCAAGGACAAAAATCGTAATTGTTTCAACCATGAGTCTTCTCCTTAACCACGTTTCAGCAGCACTTGGCCGCCATGAGTGACAAGTAGGGCTTTTTGAATTTCTTCTTCTTGATTCAGGACAAAATTCTTATCTGCATCAAATAGTGTTTCAACGAAGTTAAATACGTTACGAGCGTATAAAGCAGAGGCTTCAGTTGATACAGTCGACGGAATATTTGGAATACCGAGAATTTTGACGCCGTTGTCGGTATGGACTGTTTCGCCACATTTTGAACCTTCGACGTTGCCGCCAGATTCCACCGCCATATCCAGAATCACTGAACCTGGTTTCATTTTCGCAACTGTTTCAGCACGGATTAAACGCGGTGCATCACGGCCCGGTAAAAGAGCGGTAGTAATCACGATGTCAGCATTTGATACCGCTTTATCAACAATTGCAGCCTGATCGCGAATGTATTCTTCACCCGGCATCCAGCCATAACCATTTTTGGCAGCATCAGCCGCTTTTTGCTGCTCTTCAGCAGACATCGGTACGTCTAACCATTTACCGCCCAGAGATTCCACTTGATCTTTGGCAGTTGGACGCAAATCTGTGGCTTCAACGATGGCACCTAAACGTTTTGCAGTGGCAATCGCTTGCAGACCTGCTACGCCGACACCCATGATCACCACACGAGCCGGTTTAACCGTACCCGCAGCAGTCATCAGCATCGGGAACATGCGCTGGTATTCAGCGGCAGCCAAAAGCACCGACTTATAACCTGCAAGGTTGGCTTGAGAAGACAAGACATCCATGTTCTGCGCACGAGACAAGGTTCGTGGCAAAAGTTCCAATGCAAATGCAGACACGTTTTGTGCCGCGAATTGGTCAAGCTCAGTATTACGGTAAGGATCAAACATTGCCACGATAGTGGTGTTCGGGTTGAGTTTTTGAATTTCCTCACCTTTCGGTGCACGAACTTTTAAAATCAACTGACTGCCGGTGTAGGCATCATCCGTAATTTTGGCACCAACTTGTTCATAGGCATTATCGATATAGGCAGCTTTAACCCCTGCACCACGTTCGATAATCACGCTATGTCCTGCGCTGATCAATTTCTTTACTGTCTCTGGCGTCGCAGCGACGCGATTTTCACCGACAACAGTTTCGGCTGGAATTCCGATCTGCATGAGCGTTCCTCAAGCTAATTTTTCTTAAGTAAACATCGTGTAAACGATGCTTCCCCTCAGGATGTGTTCTTGTTGAATTTTTGGATTCTAATCAAACTGTTTGAAATTACCACCTACTATTTATTTAATAAATACCTATATTTTGAACTGATGATTCATAAAAATGATGCTGTGATAGCACATTTATTTAATTCAATGGCTATTCATATTCGATGCTTTTATAAACGATATTCATTCTGCTGAATGAAATATCCAGATTTTTCTGGTGTAAATAAGCGCAGATTTCTGATTTATTTTGTTACATTGATGATTCTGACAATGATTGCTGTATTTCTTGATTCAGAAGCAGACTTTCAATTTCTCTAGTCCCTATAGATAGCGGCACTTTAGCTGCGCCGTTTTTTTAGTTTTGACTTTTTTGACAGATTTAGCACTCAAGCAAGAGCATTGTTTTTAGATGTTAAAATCGTATTTTATGAAATGATAGAATTTGTTTTGAGCAGATCTTCATCAGACAGAATTGATAGATCTGACAAAAAATAATCGCTAAAATTTTATAAGACTCAGGTCTCAAACAGTCAGATAAAGGGTAGAAAAAAAGCTGGATGACTATTTATTATATTAATGTACTGAACTTGATTCAAAATGGAAAATCTCATTTTCGCACCAAATTTGCGCAATAAAATAGAGTAAATATTCCACTTTTTTGACCTCAGTGCTCTTTTTTATTGTTTTTACTTTAAGCTGCGCTTTAATGAAGCAACCCCATTATCAAAAGATAAAAAATTCTGCAAACATTCACTCATATTTTCTATTTAAAATTGCACTTCTTTCTTTAAGCTGCCTGAGTTCTGAAAATTTTCAATGCTGGCAATATTTCTCTACTTTTAAAGCGAGAACTTCTGGCCTATAGTGCCCTCAATTTGAACATTATTCTTATTCCTCATTTCAATTCTTCCGGTCTGAATACAAGGTTAGCCCTATGCACACGCCCCTCGATATTAGTCAAAATAAGCCCTTATTATGGCTGATGGCGATTGCATGCGGCTTATGTGCCGGCGCTAACTATTATTGCCAGCCGCTGATTTCATCGATTCAGCAGTATTATCAGGTACCTGAATCACAAGTAGCGCTCACCGTCACCTTTGCTCAAATCTCTTATGCCCTGGGCCTGCTTTTTATTGTGCCTTTAGGGGACATGCTGAATAAAACCAAACTGATCCCTTTCCTCATGCTGGGTGCAGCAGCAGGTTTATTTATTTGTGCCAGTGCAGTGAATCTGCCAATGCTCTGGGTCGGCACTATCATTGCCGGACTGTTTTCCGTAGCTGCACAGATTCTGATTCCCTTGGCCACCATGGCGGTCAAACCGGAAAAAACTGGAGAAGTGGTGGGCTTCCTGATGAGCGGATTACTGGTTGGCATTCTACTTTCGACCAGTATTGCCGGATTACTTTCCGACCTGTTTCACTGGAAAATGATTTATATCCTCAGTGGCATAAGCATGTTGGCCTTAAGTTTTTATTTGAGAGGAAAACTACCGAGCCTGCCACGTCTGAGAATCAGCTATACAGCGATTTTTAAATCTATGGGGATATTACTCAAGCAGGAACCACGACTGGTTTTGCGTTCACTTACAGGCGCCTGTGCTTTTGCTGCCATGAGTATGTTGTTCTCCACCATAGCTCTACTGTTGACGCAGGAACCTTTTCAGCTTTCTGATGTCATGGTCGGACTGGTCACGCTGGTGGGTGTATTTGGCGCACTTTCCACGCAGTTCATTGGCAAATGGGCCGATCGTGGCCATATCAAAACACTGAGCTGGATCGGTTGTTCTATCCTGATGGGAAGCTGGCTGTTTTTATATTTTGGTGCAGTATCCTTGCTCAGTTATATTCTGGGTTATGGACTGATAAATCTGGGGCTCGCGATTACGCACAGCTGTAACCAGAACGTGATTTTCCGCCTGCGCCCGGATGCCAAATCACGGGTCAATTCACTGTATATGACCTTGTATTTTATAGGCGGTGCCTGTGGTTCAGCCTTAGGGGTTTATGCTTGGCATCACGGGGGCTGGAGCATGACCTGTATGACAGGACTTGGGCTAGCTTTGTGCGCTACCTTGTTCGCCCTGCTGGATCAATGGCATCAGGCCCGCATAACTGCATAAGTATTTTGACTATATCTAGCTGACTTGCGCCGCCGGATAATAAGGCTTATTCAGATCAAGAGTTTGTGAGTTTTCTAATAAAATACAGATAAAAACCGGCAATAAGGCTGCCAGAATTCGGCAGCTCTCCTCTAATGATTTATAATTCAGCGAGCTGTGATACGTGGCGCCACCCTGCATTATCTGATGGTGCAAGGTAGATAAACGCTGAAATATTCCAGCTAAAATTTCAACAGAATTTCGTTCTTTTAAAGCATTCTTTATATTCTGTTTCTGTGCTTCCAGATCAGCTTGACAGCTTTCCAGACTAATTTTCTGATGGCGATAATCCCAAAAGCTTTGTTCCACATAGGGATTGGCCAAGAATGAGCAGATCGGCTGGTTATATTTTTCCCAAAGAATATGATTAATTTTCTGATCCAGATCCTTTTGGCAGAGCATTTCCAGAAACTGCTGTAGCTTGCTTTGATCTTGAACTAGATCACGCTCATCTGCATAAATCGCCTGAAAGCTGATCCACAGGCTGATAAACTTAAAATCTAGATCTTGATCAAGGTCTAGCGATTTTTTAAACCAGCCTAAGCCACGATGAATTCTTAAATTAAAATGTGCCGAATTTTGTGCTTTATGGCTTTTATAAATTTCCTCCAATAACAACATGATTATTCTCCTTATTTCTAAAATTTTTATCTTCATCTTTCTCCTATCAAAATATACCATTCCAACCTGACTGGGAATTCCAATTTTATTTCTTGTTTCATTCCCTGGATTTACTGGGCTAGCTCAAGTTCGCCGGGTGGTTTTTCTGATTTTATGCTAGTATTACGCCCTCTTTTTGCAACGTCAGCCGTTCCGGTTTTAGCCAAGAACCAATAGCTGAGTGATCGCATGGATTGCTTCTTCTTTCTTCCATTTCGTTAAGGCGTGATTTTGAATGACTGATCTGACCACCATTGAAAATAAACTTCAACCACGAATCAGTGTTGCGCCGATGATGGATTGGACCACCAAAGACTATCGTTTCTTTGCGCGTCTGTTTAACCCGAATGTGATTATGTACACCGAAATGGTTACTACGGGTGCAATCATTTACGGTGATGCCAAACGTCATTTGGACTTTAATACGCAAGAACAGCCAATCGTGTTGCAACTCGGCGGCTCGAATCCAAAAGATCTCGCCACTTGTACCAAGATGGCGCAGGACTGGGGCTATAACGAAGTCAATTTAAATGTAGGTTGCCCAAGTGACCGGGTACAAAATAATAAAATTGGTGCCTGTCTGATGGCGGAGCCTGATCTAGTCGCAGAGTGTATTGCTGAAATGCGTCACGTGGTGGATATTCCAGTAACCGTAAAACACCGGATCGGAATTGATGATATGCACTCTTATGAAGAGATGCTGCATTTTGTCGACACCGTGGCCAAAACTGGCTGCAATAATTTTATCGTGCATGCGCGGATTGCCTTATTAAAAGGTCTATCACCTAAAGAAAACCGCGACGTGCCACCCCTACGTTATGAAGATGTCTATCGTTTAAAACAGGAGCGTCCTGATCTGCTGATCGAGATCAACGGCGGAATTAAAACCCATGCCGAAACGCTGGAACATCTCAAACATGTGGATGGGGTGATGATTGGCCGCGAAGCCTATCATAATCCTTACTTACTGGCTGAACTGGGCCAACTGTGGAATCTGGATGCACCAGACCGTTTTGACATCATGCAACAGATGCTACCTTATATTGCTCATCGCATCGCCGAAGGTGCACCTTTATCCATTATTACCCGTCATATTTTGGGACTATTCCAGAACTTGCCGGGTGCACGTAAATGGCGTCAGGCTTTAAGCGGTGGTAATGCCAAAACCTTGAAAGATGTAGAAACTGCACTCTTTAATATTCAGGAAGCGATGCAGCGTACCGAAGATTATGTTCGAGAACATCAACAAGTTGAATCCTAAACACAAAAAGCACCGATCATCGGTGCTTTTTTATAGAGATTGCGCATGAGTTATTGCGTATACGCCGTAATATTACCCACCGGAATCGGCTCTTCTTGATAAGAAACATCTTGTAATGCGGGTTCAGCCACTGGTGTAATCAGAGAGCCGGAGACATTCTGGTTCGGTTCATCTACAGGTTCTAGATCATCCAAGGCTGAGGCCAGTTGCTGTAATTCTCGATCCAGTTGCTGACGATATTTTTCAATTTCAATTTCATCAATAAAAGCAAAGGCATCATCTTCAATCGACCAACTATACCCGCCATCTACCTTAAAGACTTTTACATGAATGGGATATTCCTCGCCCTGATAATTCAGATGAGAAATGGCCTGAAACTCATTCCCCTGACGCTGGACAATTTTGACCTTTTTCACGGTAAAACGATAGTGTTGATAATCTCGATTGGAATTAAATTCACGTTGCATCTGCGTTTGAATATTTCTGGCCAGTTCATCCATCGAGACAAAATAACTGCATCCAGCCAGACAGGCAACCATCCATAACATCATGATTTTTTTCATAGCGCCCCCTCTTTTTTCTTTCCACTTCCTGCTTATAGCTGATATATGCAGTATTTTTATCTTTGCTTATTCTGTGATCCATTTTATGCTTTTTTGCAAAAACAATAAACAAACAGCGCTTCGATTAAGATTAAATATTTATGGTTTCTATAGTTTTTTTGAATTAATGATAAAAAATTAGCCATAAAAAACCCTGATGAATTCAGGGTTTTTCGATACAGATCGTTTTAAAAATCATCATCACTGGATGGATCACGATGCAGGGCATCATGAATAGCTTCGATCAACTGCTGGGCAATCTCCTGCTTGGAGGCTTTTTCCAGATCACGTTTGTCTAGCTGATAATGCTCGGCAAAGAATACTGTCATGGCATTTTCATCCGAAGCAAATCCGATATCTGCACGTGATACATCATTGCAGGCAATCATATCCAGCTTTTTCGCGACCAGCTTTCCGGCAGCATATTCTTCAATATTGCGGGTTTCTGCAGCAAAGCCAACCATAAATGGACGTTTTTCCTGCTGGGCAATGGTGGCGACAATATCCGGATTTTTCACCAAGGCGACATTCAGTTCATCACCGGCTTTCTTGATTTTATGCTCGGCTACTTCTGCCACACGATAATCGGCTACTGCAGCTGTCGCAATAAAGATATCGCAACCATTTTCCAGCATTTGCATGCTTTCATTCAGCATTTGCACGGCAGAAGAAACATTCTTACGTTTCACGCCATTTGGAGTGTCCAGACTGACCGGCCCTGCAATCAGGGTCACATTGGCTCCGGCTGCATAACAGGCTGCAGCCAGTGCAAAGCCCATTTTCCCGGTACTGTGATTGGAAATATAACGCACCGGATCAATCGCTTCGCGGGTCGGGCCTGCGGTAATCGTGACTTGTTTACCCGCAAGCAGGCCAAATTTTTCCGCAATCGCACGTTGAGCTTTGTGAAAATATTCAGTCACCTGTCGGGCTAAATCTTCCGGCTCAGGCATCCGGCCCAAACCTACATCACCACAAGCCTGTGATCCTGCGTCCGGCATGATCACATGCACACCATCTTCGATCAGTGTCGCAAGATTGCGCTGCGTTGCTTTCGCCGCCCACATTTGCTGGTTCATGGCAGGCGCCACCCAGACGGGTGCTTTCGTCGCCAGATATAAAGTACTTAAGAGATCATCAGCCAGACCTGCGGCAAATTTTGCCAAGGTATCACAGCTGGCCGGCGCTACCAGCAACAGATCTGCCCAACGTGCCAGCTCGATATGGCCCATGCCGGCTTCTGCTTCAGTATCCAGCAATTCGGTATGTACGGGATTGCCCGATAAGGCTTGAAAGGTTAAAGGTGTAATAAAAGCCTGTGCACCGTGAGTCATGACGACCCGCACATCAAATCCGGCATCTTTTAGACGGCGGACCAGAATTGCACTTTTATAGGCAGCAATACCGCCAGTGACGGCCAAAATGATATTTTTATGAGGAATTACACTTAGATCAAAGCTCACGAACAGATTACCTTGCTGTTGCAGTGGGGCTCACAATAGCATTAAATAATCGCATCCCCAAGAGATCAGCTTGCGGGAAAACTGATAATTCATAATAAATAAGTCTAATAACTATGCAATTTTCTATTAAAAACTGGCCGGAACAAGAACGGCCGCGAGAACGCTTAATTCAATATGGCGCAGAAAGTCTGTCCGATGCCGAGCTACTGGCTATTTTTCTACGCTCCGGTTCCCAGCAACATTCGGCAGTTGATCTGGCGCGTTTGCTGATTCAGCATTTTGGTCATTTGACTGCGTTGCTCGATGCACCTTTACAGGAAGTCAGCCAGTTTCATGGCATGGGCATTAGTAAATATACCCAACTGATGGCCGTCAAGGAACTCGGACGGCGTTACATTGCCGAGCATCTGAAACAGGATGCACTGGAACTCACCAATTCCAAGCGGCTGAGAGATTATTTACGATTTGAACTGCTCGGTGAAACTCAGGAAGTGTTTGCCGTACTGTGTCTGGATGCCAGTTTAAGAAAAATCGCCTTTAAAAAACTATTTTATGGCTCCATCAATGCATGTGATATTTCTATTAATCAATTGCTGCGTTATGCCATTAGCCAACAGGCGACTTCGATTGTTATTGCGCATAATCATCCGCTGGGCCGCCCCTCTCCCTCCAAGGCTGACCTGGCATTGACCCGTCAGATTCAACAGGCTTGCCAGCTGGTGGATATCCATTTAATTGACCATTGCATTATCGCTTTGGAGGGCAGTTTTTCCTTTGCTGAGCAGCAACTCATCAAACCGGAAATGCAGTATTGAATAGCACTTGACAAAGCAGGCACAACTCCACAAGATCATGAAAAAAATTGTGATGATTCCAATAAATGATCGTACGTGACCAGCCGACTGTTTTTAAACTGCTGTTTTCCTGGCGGGGGACGATTTTGCCTAAAGTTTTACCGCCTTTAGGCGTGGTGATGCTGATGTCAGCCATCATTGGTGGCTTGTCACATATTGGTTATTTTCATTTTCCAGAATTACCTCTGGTCGGCTTCACCCTGATTGGAGTCGTGCTGTCGATCTTTCTCGGATTTAAGAACTCGGCCTGTTATGACCGCTGGTGGGAAGCGCGCAAACTTTGGGGCATTTTGATTGCCAATTCACGTCATTTTGACCGTGATTGCCGGATGCTGTCTCAAGGTCGCCGTGAACGTGTGATTCAGCACGTGATTGTCTTTGCAAATGTACTCCGCGATCGTTTACGCCATCAGACAGCCAATCCGACGGAACTGGTAGAAACCAGCGGCATGAGCCAGCAGGCTGTGACTCAACTCTATCAGCAGGCCAATGCGCCGCAATATACCTTAAGCCTTATTCAATGGGAGTTAATGCAGGCGCTCAAAGAAGGTGAAATCTCCGACATCATCTATATGCAGATGAATAATCATGTAGCAGAACTGAGTATTGTCCAGACCGGTTGTGACCGGATTGCGACGACTCCTTTGCCTTTTGCCTATTCGGTCTTGCTGAATCGTACCGTCTATTTTTTCTGTTTTATTTTACCTTTTAGTTTAGGTTCAACGCTTGGTCTGTTTACGCCTTTGCTGGTTGGAATTTTGGCCTATACCTTTTTAGGATTAGATGCTTTAAGTTCAGAAATTGAGGAGCCTTTTGGTACCCAAAGTAATGACTTACCACTCGACTCGATGGTACGTACAATTGAAATTGAACTGTTAGGAACATTGGGCAAACCAACGCCACCGCCGATTCAGGCCAAAGATCATAACTTATTATAAATCACCGATAATTACCTGAATGTAATGGATGCATTCAGGTCACTTTAAATAATAAAAATATGAAGAAGATTAAAAAACGGATTTTTGAATATACCTCTCAGCCGATTCAAAAATTTTGGCTGACGCTTGGAATACTCTTGCTCTTAAGTGGCGGTATATTCGTTCTATTGAGTTTCATGGCTTGGCAAGGCTGGTTTTTTGATTCGCTTGCAATTTCATGGCCTTATCTGGCAATAATCAGTCCATGCATCTGTTATGCCTTGTTCAGAAACACGCAGCATATTTTTAAATTTCCATTTTGGATTCAACGCCATTTGATCGATCCCAAGCTCGCACTTGATCTCAAAGACTTGGCATTGCGTAGCTCCGATGCCATCATTCTCGACCACAAACAAATTAAAACACCTTGGTGGCAAGCTCAACGACATGCCCTGTTATTGGAACTCAAGCCACATGAAACACCACAATGGTTTCAAGTGAACTTTGGTCAAATTTTTAATCAGCATGAATTTTTAAATCTTAATCTTAAGCCGACTGACAAATTGATTGGACAACAAGTGCTTGTCTATTACTTGGCACGTTCACACCAAATTTTTCAAATCTATCAGCTCCACCCTCCAGATGATTTAAGTACAGTGGATGCCTATATGAATACTGCACAAATTGCAAATATCCATTTTGAGAAAATTCCAACACGTCTGATTTTGGATCTCCCTAAAGTCACGTGTGTTGAAGTAGTTCGCAGTAATGACCATCAAGGACATTTACTAAAAATTACCACCAGTTATGCTCAGGTCTACCAGATTTCATCTCAAACACCGCATTTCGATAAACTTGAGCTTGCCTTAGCACGTCTCGTCGATTTTATGCGTTATCGAAACTTTAAACACAATCCAACTCTGCAACAGACCGTACTGACCACAAGACATCCATTATTTTATCGAACTGTGGTTTATTGGATATTAATTGTCATCTTATTCATTGGCGCAGTGTTATTACAAAATGGAGTAATCCTGTTGTTCGGCTTACTTTGGATATATTTGTACATCAACTCGATCCGAAGTTTTAATGCCTCACCTTGGATTGAAGAAAGTGAATTTGAATAACGGTGCCAATCAAAGAAATTAACGGAAACTCTCCCAAATCCCGATCTGACCCGGTTTAAGGCTCGGGACATTACCGAGTTTAATCCAAGGCATGTGATCGCCATGAAAATCACTGCCAATCGAAACTTTCAGACCATGCTCAGCAATCATTCGATCCACCATCTGCCGGGTTGAACTTGGCTCAATCGCCGGTGGCAGCTCGACGGCATCTCCACCAAACTTGGCAAAGATCTCGATCAGATAACGGATATTGGTCGCAGATAAATCATATTTGGTCGGATGTGCCAGTATCGCAAAACCACCACTTTCATGAATGACCTGCACCGTGTCTTCAAGACTCAAGCCATCAAATTTGACATAGGCCTTTTTGCCTTCCTTGATATATTTATCAAAAGCCTGTTGCGGACGCGTCACGATGCCCTTTTCTACCAGCGTTTTGGCAATATGCGTTCGTGTCACCCGATCAGGAATATAGTCGACTTTGGTCAGTACATCAGCATAAATATCCTCACCAATTAAAGGTGTCAGCAGATCACAAATCTGTTTAGAGCGTTCAGCCCGGATTTTCTTTTGCTGATTGAGGGCTTTTTGTAAAGGCTCAGGATTTTGCATATTTAGCGCGACGATGTGCACGCCATAGTTTTTTTTGGTGGCAGGACGTAACCACTGGCTGGATATTTCCACCCCAGAAATGATCTTAATCTCATGATTTTTAGCGGCTTCCTCAGCTAACGCCAAACCATCCATGGTGTCATGATCCGTCAGGGCCAAAGTATGGACGAGTTTTTCCACAGCCGCTTCGACCAATTGCTGAGGACTGAAAGTTCCATCAGAAATATTACTATGTGTATGTAAATCTACGCCGTGCATCTCTATACTATGACATTTATTTGATCAGATTTAGATACTCTAACATGAAAGCACTTTTAGACTTTGTGCCACTCATTATTTTCTTTTATTTATATAAAACTGTAGATCCAAAAGACACTGACCATCAATTGCTGCAATTGATCGGTTCTGCGGGGGGTGTCGACAATAATAATATTCTTGTTGCAACCACAGGTCTGATTATTTCCATGCTGGTCGTCTATAGTGCGTTATTTGTCATGCAAAAATTCCGTCTGGACAAGCAGCAATGGATTGTCTTGTTCATGACGGTGATTTTTGGTGGCATCACCCTGATCCTCAGTGATGATTTCTATATCCGTCTGAAAGCCGTGTTATTGAATCTGGTCTTTGCAGGTGTATTCTTCCTGTCCCCTTGGTTTAGCAAGGATAAAAAGCCTCTGATCCAGCGGTTATTTGGTCCAGTATTCAATCTAAGTGAAAAAGGCTGGTTCAAGCTGAACTATGCTTGGGTTGCCATGTTCGTACTGATGTCATTTCTGCATACCTTTTTCGCCTATTTGTGGATGGATGGAAAATATTGGGGCGAATTTACCGCATTCGGTGACATGATCGTGATGTTTTCCTTTATCATTATTCAGTTTATTGTATTGCGCAAATACTTTAAGACCGCTGAATAAGTCCAACTACAAAAGATTGAGAGTCATCATGCCATTATTCGTCGTTAGCTGTACCGATCGGGAAGGTACAGTTGAAAAACGCCTCGCGATTCGTCCACAACATCTTGCACGTCTGGAACAGTTAAATGCTGAAGGCCGCCTGATTGTTGCAGGTGCCATGCCTAAAGATCCGGCCAATCCACAGGCCGGTTTTTATGGCAGTACCATTATTGTCGATTTTGACAGTCGTGAAGCGCTGGACACATGGCTACAGGATGAACCTTTCTTAAAAGAAGGTGTATACGAACACATCGATGTCAAACCATTCAATAAAGCATTCCCTCAAGGATAAGGTTCATGCGTGTTGTTACTGCCAGTATCATTGGCCTATGTTTTATGATTTCTCCAGTATGGGCAGTCGAAGTTGCGCCTGCTCCTGTGACTCAGGGAAATCAGACAGCACAACCTCAAGGGACAGCGGTGACTGTCCAAACCCAGTCTACGCCGAAACCTGCCATTATTCCTGCCGTAGCGTCTTCTGCCCAATCGGTGACACCTGCTGAAAATAAACCGTTAACCGCAGAAGAAATCGCCAAGCTCAAAGCCCAGCAAGAGGCCAAGGTAAAAGCCTTAGTCAAAGATCAGGCCACCCGTTTGCAGCAACTGGAAAAAGCCAATCTGGAAGCACTATCGCAAAATCAGGAATTGCAGCTCAAGAATGACAATCTAGGGGTTCAGGTACAAGTACTGCAAAGCGAACGCAGTGCCCAGATGTTCCTCTACGGCGCTGCAACCCTGGCTGTGGGGGTATTGCTCGGCTTCCTGATCGCGAGCTATGTTTATACCAAACGTCGCCGTCAATGGTAAGCTATAGCCCTTCCCGATATCTTTAAGGTTGTACCCGTTTTGTCACACGCAATTCAAACTGCTGATCTGGATTGGCAATTGGTGGATGGTATTGATGTGCCTGTATCCAAGCAATTTGGTGATGTGTATTTTTCCAAAGACAATGGCTTGCTGGAAACCCGGCATGTCTTTTTAAATGGCAATGATCTCAGTACGCGTCTGGCAGATTTAAAACCTTTTGAATATTTCTGTGTCGGTGAAACGGGTTTTGGTACTGGTTTAAATATTCTGGCCCTGTGGCAGCTCTGGCAACAGGTGCGTCCGGACAATCACAGTCATCTGCATGCGATTTCAGTTGAAAAATTCCCTCTTTCTAAAACCGATCTGATTCGAGCCTTAAATGCCTGGCCAGAACTCAAGCCTTTAGCTCATCAACTCATCTCTCAATATCCGATGCCAATTGCCGGCTGTCATCGTCTCAGTTTTCCTGAAGAGCGATTCAGTCTGGATCTATGGCTGGGTGATGCACATGATGTTTTCCCGGTAATTGAAAAAACTGCGCCGGTGAACGCTTGGTTCCTGGATGGTTTTGCGCCTTCCTGCAATCCAGACATGTGGGAAGAAAATGTTTTAAATAATATTGTACGTTTATCCGAGATCGGTACCACTTTCGCCTCTTTCAGTGTTGCTGGCGTCTTAAAACGTGGCTTAAAAAATCATGGGATTTCAATTTCCCGCCCACGTGGTTTTAAGCATAAGCGTGAAATGCTGAAAGCGATCTGGAATCCGGCTGAGGAAAGCAACCCATCTTCAGCGCAGGAAACAACTCAAAAAAAAACTGAGCGAGATACAAAGACCAATATCAGACCTCGTCAAATCGCTGTGATTGGCGCTGGAATCGGTGGTTTAAGTAGCGCATGGGCATTCGCTCAACGCGGTCATCAAGTCACGATCTACGACCAGTCAGCGCCCCTCTCCGGAGGTTCTGGCAATCCACTGGCTTTGCTCAATCCCAAACTCTGTCCAGTTGAGCAAAGTGCTGAACATCTGATGACCTTGGCCTGGCAACATGCCTTAAATCATTATCAAAAATTTAAAGCTTTCCGCCCGATTCAGGTGAATCAGTTCGCCTTAAAAAATCCTGAACAGCTTTTAGGATTGGCAGATGAATATCCTGAAAAAATTCTTACTGTAAAAGATACAGAAGATCAAGAGGTTCAAACCGAATTTCCAAGTTTAAAACTGTTAGAAGCTGGTGTGGTTTCACCGCCTCAATTGCGTGATGAAATTCTACAGAATGTAAATATCCGATATCAACAGGCCAAAATTAGCCATATTGAAGCTACTACAAAACCTCAGCTATTTTCAGATGAACAGGATCTAGGTGAATTTGATCATGTGATTGTCTGTACTGCGCGAGATACAACACAATTCTTTGCAGATTATCCGGCTCTGAAACCGATTCGTGGACAGGTCAGTTGGCTCAACAATAAAACTCAACCTTTAAGCCAAAATACAGCCTATAGCTACGGTGGCTATTGTATGCAGCTGGATGCTGAACATCTGATCTTGGGTGCTTCTTTCTATCCAGGTCGAGATGATATCGAGGTGTTAGCAGAAGACCATGTACACAACTACGAATTGATCCACAGTGTATTCCCAGAATATGCACAGTCATTAGCTTCTACCGATACCTGGCAAGGTCGTGCATCGGTACGCGCGCAAAGTCAGGATTATTTTCCCCTACTGGGTAAAATGAAAGCGGATGAGGAAGTTTATAGCTTTGCTGGTCTCGGTTCTAAAGGCTTTCTGTTTGCGCCGCTCTGTAGTGAAATTCTGGTAGCCCAGATTCTCTGCGAAGCCTGTCCGGTGCCATCCAGTTTAGTAAAAAAACTCAGTGTGACCCGTTTTCAAAAGAAAGTGAAAATGAAGAAACCGTATTTTAAGCTACAAATTTAATTACTATTTTGAATGAATCCCCCTAAATCCCCCTTTAAAAAAGGGGGGACTTTTCTCTACTTTTATGAATAAATAGAATAGATGTAGCTCCTCCCTTTAGAAAAGGGAGGTTGGGAGGCATTAAATCTCACCCATTAAAAAAGCGCCTTGCGGCGCTTTTTTTTGACAGAATGCTTATACACCCTGTTCAAGCGGTAAGCCTGCATCACGGGCAGCACGAGTACCACCCATCAGAATGACATATTCACGTGAGCTGTCAAAACCCTCTAGTTTTTCCGCAGCACGTGGAGCTTTACTGCCCCCACCACACAAGATGTAAATGGGTTGATCCGCTGACACCTGAGTTAGGCTTTCTGCTGAAAGATCGTTAATGGGCTGATTCACCGCCCCTTTCACGTGTGCTTCAGCAAAAGCACTTGAATCGCGTACATCCCAGATAATTGCATTTTCTGGGAACTCAAATGTTGTAATTTCTTGTTTACGGATCATTGCGCACTCCTTTGATGTAAAACAACACTTGGCAAATGAAGAAAACATCCCTAGCATCTCAGATATTCTTTCCCTTTGTAAAGGTCTAAACTATGCCTTCTTTCGATATTGTTTCTGAATTAGAAATTTTTGAAGTAAATCATGCAGTTCAAAACACCCAAAAAGAAATCGCGACCCGCTTTGATTTCCGTGGTCAGGACGTTTCTATTGAACTGAATGAAAAAAACAAGGAAATCAAAATCTCGACTGAAAGCGATTTCCAGTGTGAACAAGTCTATAGCATGCTGGAAAGTCATTTCTTTAAACGCAAAGTCGATATTCAGGCGCTTGATCCACAAAAAATGACGGCTTCTGGCAAAAATGTGATTCAGGTCATCAAGCTTAAAGATGGTCTTGACTCAGATACCGCAAAAAAAATTAATAAAGCCATTAAAGAAAGTGGGATTAAGGCGCAATCTTCTATTCAGGGCGACAAGATTCGTGTGACTGATAAAAAACGCGATACATTGCAGCAAGTAATGGCATTCTTGAAAGAACAGCAATTTGGTTTGCCTTTACAGTTCAATAACTTTAAAGATTAAGACAGCAACGTCTGTAGAAGGAATTATGGCAAAGAACAACCGATTAGCCAGATTAGTCAAAGCCACTGCACGATTACCGCAAGGCATTCGTACTGCTTTGTTAAGTAAAACTTTTGGCCGGGTGGTCCCGATGGTCGGCTCTGCCAAGATTCGTTATGAGGAAATGAGTGCGTCCAAAGTGGTAGTAAGTATGGCCAATCATAAAGCCATGCAGAACCATATCGGACAAATCCATGCATGTGCAATGGCCCTGCTGGCAGAAACAGCGACCGGCTTTGTGACGGCAATGAATGTTCCGGATACAGCAATTGTACTGATCAAAAGCTTAAAGGTTGATTTTAAGCGCCCGACACGCGGTGCCATGACTGCTGTTGCTACGCTCACGTCGGAGCAGCAAGCCCTGATGCAAAACTCGGATAAAGGTGAAACCCTGGTTCAGGTCACCGTTACGGATGAATCAGGTGAAGCCCCCATTCAATGTGAAATGCTCTGGGCTTGGATTGCCAAGAGCCAGCTCAAGAAATCATAATTTCTTCTTTTAGACAAAAAAATCCCAGACATTAAATCTGGGATTTTTTATTTCAAGTCATCATTGTGCTGTTTGCGATTCTAAAAGCTTCTGTTTCGCTTCTTCTGGAATCAGACGTTTGTTGCCTTTGACATCTACAGCAACAAAGGTAAACACACCTTCAGTTACCCGAATTGGGGGGCGTGAATCATCATGGCTATCCCAAACCTCGATTTCCATCTGGATAGATGTCTTGCCAACTTTGAGAATTTTGGTATAACAACTAATCACGTCTCCGACTTTTACCGGTACCAGAAAAGTCATCTGGTTAATCGAAATCGTGGCACAACGTCCCTTTGAAAATCGTTCTGCGTGAATCGCGCCTGCCAAGTCCATTTGTGAAACGATCCAGCCACCAAAGACATCACCACTCCAGTTGGTATCTGCAGGCATTGCGATCGTCTGTAGGGAAAGAATCCCCTCTGGTCTTACTTGAGAATCTGACACTTTCACTCCAGGCATTTGAATTAGGGTTGGGTATTTAACTGCTGATCAAGCCATTTTTGCAGCTCGCTTGACCGTAATGCACCGCTTATTCTAGCAATTTCGTTGCTTTTATTCATCAACACCAGCGTCGGAATACTGCGAACATTAAATGCCGAACTTAAGCGAGGATTCGCTTCTGTATCAATTTTTGCAAAAACCACATTTGGATATTGCTGGGCGACAGTCGCAAAATGCGGTGCCATCATTTTACAGGGACCACACCATTCTGCCCAGAGATCAATCAGGATTGGCAAGTCACTATGCGTGACAAACTGGCTGAAATTCTGCTCATTCAGCTCAATTGGTACCAGTGGAATCAGGGCTTGATGACATTGACCACAAGCAGGGTTGGCAGTGAGTTTATCTTCAGGGACACGGTTTTTGGCCAGACATTCCGGACATACAATAATCATCTAGCGCACTCCAATATGTTGATGTAAGAATTCTAATTGGGTCGAAACTGCTTTTTCAAACCATTCCCCATGATAAATATCAAAATGCCGGATATTCCACTCATGATATTGCACAAATGGTGCAATATTGGTCGCAGCTTCACGACTGGATTCAATGGGAATCAGACTATCCAGTTTTGCCGCAATAAACAGGACGGGAATGTTAATCTTTCTGACTCCCTGAATCGGTCGATAGCGCATCAGTTTAAAGAATGCCCGTGCAGGAATATGACCACTCCAGTAATAATCCGGATTGACAATCGACAGATAACCTTCATAACTGTCCTGCGTCGGCATAAAACAGAGTTCATGCGGATCAACTACAGGTAAGGTTTTTGGTGCCATACCAACCTTGGCCCCCATATAATCCTGACTGGAAACTTTAAGCGCCTTGGGGAGTTGCTGTAAAGGATACAGTTGGGCACTTTCAGCCCCATCGACAAAAGGCACCTGTACCATCGCCGCCTGAATATTTTTCAGCTCTGCTGCAAGTGTCAATACATGCCCACCACTTAAGGCCGTACCCCAGAGCACGATCCGTTTACTGTCAATCGATTTGCGTTCCTGAATATGTCTGATCATGGTTCGCCAGTCATCGAGCTGGGCATTGATCGACACCAGTTCACGTGGACGCCCAGTGCTGCCGCCCCAATAGCGATAGTCAAATAAAACCACCGCATAGCCGGCACTGGCAAAACGCTGGGCATATTGCACCAGTTTAAATTGACGTAAGGCAGCCAGACCATGAGCCATCAGGATTACGGCCGGTTTTTCTATATTTTTAGGCCGATAAAAATCTGCAGCAATCACTTCCTGACCGCTTTTGACATACAGTGGTTCAACTGTATAAGCCTGCATACGCGCTCCATTGCGTTATCTTATGGTTATCATCATTTATAAAAATTTCAGAACAGGTTCAGCATGTTTTCAGCTTAATGCTATCATAAAGCATATCGATATAAATGAAATGATGGAGTGGCGTCATGAGCGAAAATGTAGGTTTTGCTGGTCAAATTGGTCCAGAACACGTAACTCAAGTGGTTGAGAAAGGTTTTAAATCGATTATCAACAACCGTCCGGACATGGAAGGTGGTTCCGAGCAGCCAACCAGTGCACAAATCGAGGAAGCTGCACGCAATGCCGGTCTGGATTATGTATTCCAACCAGTAGTAGCCGGTCAGATTACGGAGCTTGATGTACGCACTTTTGCCAATCATTATAATGAGTTGCCAAAACCGATCTTAATGTTCTGTCGTACTGGAAACCGCTCGAATAATTTATATCAGCTGGCAAAACAGATGGACCTGCTGGATGACTAAGTCGTTTTGGAAAGGTGTGGTACTGGCAACCTGTTTTAGCTGGATTACACCTGTTTTTGCTGCAAATGATCTTAGCCGTGCGCTGACCTCTACGGTGAGTGTCACGGGTCAAATGACACCAAGCAAGTTTGAGCAATTGATTCAGCAAGGTTTTAAATCTGTGATTATAAATCGTCCTGATCAGGAAACTGGTAATGCCGTTACGGTGAGTCAATTACGCTCCATTGCAGAGAAATCTCAAGTCAGTGTGATTTATCAGCCTGTGGTGAGTGGCCAGCTTTCTCAGGCAAATATTGAAGAATTTGCGCGATATTATAATGAGCTGCCTAAACCAATTTTGATGGTTTGCCGTAGTGGCACGCGCTCAGCAGCCTTGTTTAATCAGGCAAGATCTCAGGGATTGATTCATGAATAAAATTTTGGTCGTGTTATGTCTAAGCTTGACCTTTGTCGGCTGTAGTTCAATGAATTTGAAGCCGACTGTGGGTATGAGCGTGGGAACATCAATTTAGTTTTTTAAATCTTAGTTCCCATAAAAAAACAGCGCCGAAGCGCTGTTTTTTTAGTTTTTAATTATGGGCATGTTGTTGTATTTACACCATACGGACTTTGCAGGTTAGGTCCAAATGTACCATTCGAGCTATAATCGCTAGTTAACGCAGGTAAAGTTAAATTATAAGTTGTTCTTTGTGGCAAAGAAGTGATAGTAGATGCTGCACCAATTTGAACATTTAACCAATTTGCATAAATTTTTGGATAACGAATTATAAAGTCAAATTTACCATCTTTATCCGTTGTATATTTAGCGGTTTCTCCTTGCCCTAGGAATGTTGGAACTTTTACAGGTACATTCATAACTTCAGGATTAGTAATATCTACACCTGAAGCATTTGCTGGACAAACATTGATTGGCTGAATGCTTAGGCTTGCAGGTATATCATCTGTATCATCAGCTGGCGTACCGCTATTATGCATGACCAAACCATTCCGCTCATAATGATTTGGATTCGTCAAATCATAATAACGTTCGCCTGCGGCAATCCATTGTTCACTAGCTGTTTTTTCACCTAGTTTAACTGAGTTTCTCCAGATGTACTGACCTTTACGATAAGTAATAGGTGTAATATCCATCACAACTTCTTGATTAGCTAGCGGTTTACCATCAAAATCAACCACACTCACAGAAAGGTTACGTGTGTAATACACTCCATCACTCGATGTACTAACTTCTGTTGGGTTTACTCCTATTACAATTGATGCAATTGGATTTTGTACTGCCGCCTGAACAATATCAACTTGGGTTACTTGAGTCGCATCAATAAAGCCATCTTCTTTAAATTTCGCTGTTAAACGTAAATCTTCAGCTGCAAATGTTGCAGCATCATAATTTCCATCTCGTGCACCCTCATCCACTTGTACTTTAAATACGGCTTGTCCGTTGGCATCTGTGGTTAAACCTGATGCTCCTACAATTATTGCGCCGTTAAGTGCAAAATTCTCAATAGCCAATTCAACGTACTTATCAGCTACGCCACCACCATTAGTATCAACCAAAGTCACAGTAACATCCGTGATATCATTACGTACATTCATGATTGGTTTAGCAGCTGCAACACGTAGACTATAACGTGCAGGCTGTGGTTGAGGTGTTGGAGTCACAATAGATGCAGGTGTAAATGCTGTTAAATGGTGTATTTGAGTTACTGTACCTGCTTCATTAGTATGACTTGCAGTTAGCTCGATTCCACTTGCAATCAATAAATCAGCATCAACTGTACTTCCATCAATCTCAACCGAGAAGAACGCATTACCGTTTGAATCCGTAATCACTGTTTGAGGTTCGCTGGTATTGGTTGGATGCCCACTTCCTGGTGTACCAATAATTAATGTAGCTGCGTTATTTGCAGACAGCCTTACTGGCTGATTACGAACTGGCTGGTTATTTCGATCTAATAATGCAACAGTTATAATTGAACGGTCACCGGCAGTGCTTAAATTCGCTTTAGAACTCAGTATTGTTAAGTGATTCGTGTTAATCGCTTCAGTTACCGTAAAGCTAAGCGTAGTTTCAAGCTTTTCACCTTTAGGGTTAGTGATAATGCCTTTAACCTGAATACCCTTGTCTAATAAAGCTTGTTTTGCAACAGCTGAAATATCTTTAGGTAATGTAAGAGTTACTGGTAATTGTCCATTAGCTGACGTAGAAACTAAATCTGCACTCAGTTTCACACCAGCTGTAATTGCTTCAGTATTCAATGCCAAATTCACAGGATAAGCTGAATTTGCTCCAAGCTCGTCCTTAACGGCTACTTGCACTGTATAATTCTTACCTAATTCCAAATTAGATTGATCTGCTGTTAAACGTAAGTTTACAGAATCCTTTGGAATCTCAACTTGAATTGAACCTGTTTGCTGTAAACGGTCATTCGGGTTATTTAAACTTGTGCCGACTACAGCAAAAACGATACCATTTTTAATCAAGTTTGCATCGTACGCACCTTCAGCAACACGAACAGTAAATTCTGCTTCACCCTTGCTATTGGTTACAGCCGAGTTAGAAGATAAAGACACACGTGAGCTAGTTAACGAAGATAAAGCAATTTGAATTGGTGTATTTGGAATAATGGCATTGTCTTTATCTTTCGCAACAACTTTAACACGAACTTCACCACCCAACACTGACACAGTTTGAATATTACCTACATATGCAATATCCAGACCTGCAAGCTCTGGTAAAACGACTGGTGGTTGTGCAACATCAACTTTCTTTGTAACAGTAAATGCGGAACCATCTGTACGAGTTGATTTCACGACTACCGTTAAACCATTCGCAATTAGATTCGTGAGTTCAGTTACATTGCCCGCTTTTACTTTAATTGTAAATTTTGCATGACCATTTTCATCTGTGCGAATAGCTTGCGTAGAAACGTAACTCACACCATTATTTAATGCTGCATCATTTAAACCAATACTGATCAGCTGATTTTTAAGTAATTTACCATCTGTACCTTTTGCGGTGACATCAACAGTTAATGTTTGCTCTTGGCCAACTGCTAGAGTCAAACCTCCCAACATATCAACTGTAAAGTGATCAAGATCAATCACACCTTGCTCTGTAGATGCTTTGAAATTCAGACGCAATGTTTGTGTCTTACCATTTGCTGAAGTCGCAACTAACGGTACACCTTGAATCGCTAAAGCAGCTTGCTCAGGCGATAAATTTGCCTTGTAATCAATATTAAAAGTTGCATATCCATCTGCACCGGTCTGTTTGGAAGACTGACCTGTATGACTCAAGCCTAAATATTGCAACTGTTCATCACTTAAAGACCCTGCAATATTCAAAGACACAGTTTCGCCAATTAGTGCACTACCGTTTACACCAACTGCCTTCACTTTAACTGTGAAAGTTTGAGTTTTTGTATAATCAAATACCGCTAGTTTTGGATCTGTCGAAGAAGTGATTGGATCTATAGTTAAATAGCGCGTCGCTTCTTCAGAAACTTCTTCATTAGCAACTGTAATAGCAATAGAATTGCTTACACCATTATCAGTTGTAAAATTAGCTTTAATTCCTGCTTTTACCAATGCTTCTACTGCAGCAGGTGTTTGGGCATTAGTCTTAATATTAAAAGTGGCAAACCCGTTCACCAAGTCTTTTTCCGCAGCCCCATCCAATGTTACACCGTTTGATGTTGCCTCAGCATTTAAGTCAAGTTTAACCTTACCTTTAGTTGCTGCTAAGCCTTTATTATTAATCGCCTTAACAGTTACAGCAACTGAGTCATTTTTTGCATTCACTTTATATGAAGATGCAATTTCTAAACGCTGAATAGCATCGGCATCTGAAGCATTTGTATTTTCTGTTACTACATCAACAATAACGCTACCAGACGCAAGGTTAATACCATCTGTATAGGTTGCACTTAACGAAATACCTGTGTCAGATAAAGCAAGTGGATGCGTAACATCGGCCGTGCTAATCGTAAATTCTGCAATACCTTGTGCATTCGTTTTAGCAGTCGTATTATTGAGTTTAACGCCATACGCGAGCTCAGCCTTTGTAAAGCTCAAACGAATCTCTTTTCCACTTAATGGCTCATGTTGATCATTCTTTGCTAATACTTGGATTTTTAAAGGTGTTGAACTTTTCGCAGCAACAGCCTGATCTGGCTTAATTACTGAAAGAGTTGAGACAATCTGAGATGTGTCTTTAAATGTTAAATCTGCTGTTGCGGTTTTTTCAGCTTTATGTTCATCAACTAGCAAAAAACTTAATGTTTCAGACTTACCCGCAAAAGTAGCAAGATCAGCTGATGTAAAATTACTACTCGCTTTAAGTGTATATTTCACCTCACCCTGAGCATTTGTTTGTTGAGTTGCTGCGCCATTAGCGATAATAAATTTACCGCGCATCGCTTCAGGCATATTTAAAGTAACAGACTGATTCGCTTTAATACCACCCTTAGCATCTGTTACAGTCGCAGTGACATCCACACTGCCATTTGGTAGATTTAATACTGTGCCCTGGGTCACATTGATTCTATAGTCACTGACAATCGTACTACTTTTCTTGATATTTAAAGTGTAAGGGATACTAACTGAAGTCCCATCAACAGTAGCAGTTAATTGTACTGAACCTTCAGCTTGTGCTAACGCAGGAACATTAATTTCAAATTTAGCTACACCATTTTCATCAGTCGCAACTACAGAGTTGGTACTGCTTACACCAAACTCATTTGTCGCAATTGATAAGCGAATATTTTTGTTGGCAATACCACCATTGTCTTCATTTAAAGCTTTAACCGCTAAGTAAACTTTTGAGTTGTCTGGAGCTAATTGAATTTCTTGACCACTCGCATTCTGTAAAGCTCGAGTTAAATGCGTTGCTACATTTGACGTATCTGTTTCTGACTGATTATTATCACTCGTATTTCCCCCTTCCGTATTACCGCTAGAAGAACCATTATTATAATATCCATCACTACCGCCCCCTCCACAAGCAACCAAAGAAATTGATGTTGCTAAAACAGTTGTATTTACCCCTAGTTTTTTCAAATTTATTAAAAAACCCATGATTTTTCCTACTAGATATAATAATTAATCGCCATAAAGTTAGTCTTTTGGCTTTTATACAAAATTTACTCAAATTAGCAGAAATAAGCAATCTAGTTACATAATTTACACCAGAAACATTGTAAACCATAAATATAAATAATTATGTTATGAGACTTGGTAAACACTCTATGTACGACCTCATCATTATTGGCGCAGGCACTGCAGGAATAAGTGCTTATAACGAAGCCATTAAATACACCCAGAATATTTTAATTATCAATGATGGCCCATGGGATACGACCTGTGCTCGCGTAGGTTGTATGCCTAGTAAACTGCTGATCTCTTCTGCAAATCGCATGCATGACATTCAAACTGCTGAAGAACTTGCTTTAAAACATAACGCTGTCATTGATTCTTCAGATGTTATGCAACGTGTGCATGTCCTTAGAGAACGTTTTATTCGTGCAACCTTGAAAGGTGTCGATCAATGGGACAGCTCACATAAAATTTCCGGAAAAGCCAAATTTGTTGATCCCCAAACGATCAAAGTCAATGGACAATCCTATCAGGCCAAAAGTTTTATTGTCGCTGTAGGCTCACGCCCTAATGTTGATGAAACTTTAAAGCAACAATTAAAAGAAAAATACATCACTTCTAATGAAATATTTGAATTTTCCCAATTACCTAAGTCTTTAGCAGTAATAGGGAGTGGCATCATTGCAATTGAATTAGCTCAAGCCATGCAAAGACTGGGTGTACAAACCACAATGTTTGCGCGTAGTCAAAAAGTAGGTGCTTTAACTAGCCCGATCTTACAAAAACTAGCACAAGAGCAATTAAGTAAAGAACTTAATATCAAATTTAAAACCTTACCAAATGAGATTGAGATCCAAGCTGATAAAATAAAGATTAACTTTACAGAAAATGATCAGACTAAGAGTATTGAAGTTGAATATGTTTTAGGTGCCACAGGTCGGCAAAGCAATATAGATCATTTAGGTTTAGATCAACTAAATTCCACATTCAAGGATATCAAAAACCTTCCTATCGATAAAAAAACCAAACAACTTGCAAACCTACCTATATTTATAGTCGGTGATGCCGCCCCTGATGCACCCATTCAACATGAAGCCGCGCATACTGGCAAACAGGTTGTTCATAACTGTTTGAATTATCCGGATGTAAAACCTATTTTTGCTTTAACCCCATTGGCGATTGTATTTTGTCATCCTGAAATGGCGATTGTAGGAAAAAGCTTTAAGCAACTAGAAGATCAACAAGTCGAATTTATTCGGGGATTCATCTCTTATGAAAACCAAGGACGTGCTCTAGTTTTGGGAGAAAATTCAGGTGGAATAGAAGTTTATATTGATAAAAAATCAGGTAAATTACTGGGTGCAGAACTCCTCTGTTCACAAGCAGAACATCTGGCCCATTTATTAGCCTGGACGATTGATGCCGACCAGGATATTCATCAGATTCTAGCCAAACCTTTTTATCATCCGACTTTGGAAGAAGGACTCAGAACGGCATTTAAACATGCTCGACGTCAGTTTGATGCATTGCTATAAAGGAACTATAAACCTATTACGCTTTAAAATTAGTTCTTGCTCTAGTCTAATATTGAGCAGTGTTGAACGTTAAATTTATATATGACATATATAAGACGATTATCCCACGCATAAAAAAACACCCCCTATCATTTGACAGGGGGTGTTTCGAATAATGAGCTGGCGATGACTTACTCTCACATGGGTAATCCCACACTACCATCAGCGCTAAGAGGTTTCACTTCTGAGTTCGGGAAGGGATCAGGTGGTTCACTCTTGCTATGGTCGCCAGCACAACTGTTTATGACTATTTGCTTGGGTCTAACCTCAGAGCAGTGCTCTTCGTGCCTAGCTTTCATCAAATGAGTTATTAACAGATATATCTGAGTTGGGTATTTTGTTCTTTAGCGTTCACTAAATCAAGCTGTTTTGC
>JADHEF010000213.1_pt1 | contig 69597 bp, 60 predicted proteins | sample 8952391 | NCBI WGS metagenome assembly JADHEF01 (sample SAMN16124439, study PRJNA663245) | bioreactor sludge metagenome | isolation source: sludge (nitrite) | place: India:Bengaluru | collected 2019-02-28
AAAAAAAAATTCCAAACCAAAAAAATTAATTAAAAAAAGGGTTTCTACAAAGCCATAATTAATTAAAAATCTAAATTATTTAATATTAATTTATAATTATATTGTATCATGGTTTATTATATTCTATTATATTTTATTTATAATGATTATATTATATGAAACATAATTTACATTAATTAGCTACTTAATATTTATTTTCTGTTAAATTCTATGTCTAATTCTTTAGCTTTGATTTAAAGGAGAATAGACAATGAAAAAACTAACTAAATCAAATAAAAAAATAAAAAATAAGCAAAGCGAGTATTCAGTTAGGAGACTTATTAATGCATCAAAATCTAACACAGAAGATATATTAAAGGAATATGGAAACACTTCTGAAGGTTATGATGAATTAATGGCTGAAAAAATGAGAGAAAAATATGGTGAAAATGTTATATCACACCAAAAAGAAAATTCATTAATAAAAAGAATTTTTAAGTCTTTTATAAATCCTTTTACTTTAATACTAATCTTTTTGGCAATCATGTCTTTTATCATGGATGTTTTGATGGCCAGCCCTGGAGAACAAGATTATACTGCAGTCGTAATTGTGCTTACAATGGTTGCAATTAGTGGAATATTGAGGTTTGTACAAGAAACAAGATCTAATAATTCTGCAAAGGAACTTGCCTCTATGGTTGAGACTACAACTGCTATTGAAAGAAAAGGTAAAGGAAAAATAGAACTTCCTCTTGAAGAAGTTGTGGTTGGAGACATTATTCATTTAGCTGCAGGAGATATGATTCCCGCTGATGTAAGAATTATCTCATCAAAAGATTTATTTTTAAGTCAATCATCATTAACTGGTGAAAGTGAACCTATTGAAAAGTTTGTTGAAGATGATCACATAGCAATAGATGAAAAAACATTATTTGACATTAAAAATTTAGCTTTTATGGGTAGTACAGTAGAAAGTGGTACTGCCAAATGTATTGTCATTGCAGTTGGTAATGAAACTAATTTTGGATCAATGGCAGAAAATGTTTCAGTTAAAAAAGAGAAAACAAGTTTTGATAAAGGAATTAACTCTGTTTCATGGGTACTTATTCGTTTCATGGCAGTTATGGTTCCAGTTATATTTTTTATCAATGGATTTACTAAAGGTGATTGGTTAGAAGCACTTTTATTCGGAATTTCAATTGCTGTGGGACTAACTCCTGAAATGCTACCAATGATAGTTACAACTAACCTTGCAAAAGGTGCTGTTAAAATGGCAAAGAATAATGTCATTGTAAAGAGCCTCAATACAATACAAAATTTTGGTGCAATGGATGTATTATGTACTGATAAAACAGGCACATTAACCCAAGATAAAGTTGTTTTAGAACTTTATTTAGATATCCATGGTAATGAAGATGATAGAATTTTAAGACATGCCTTTTTAAATAGCTATTATCAAACGGGTCTTAAAAATCTCATGGATGCAGCTATATTAGATCATGTTGGTGAAGAAGAAATAAGTCCATTAACAACAAAATATACTAAAGTTGATGAAATACCATTTGACTTTAATCGTCGACGTATGAGTATTGTTATTCAAGATAAAAGTGGAAAAACTCAGATGATAACAAAAGGGGCAGTTGAAGAAATGTTAGATATTTCTTCAGTTGTTGAATATAAAGATAAAATAGAACCATTAACTGATGAAATAAGAAATGAAATTTTGGATACTGTAACAGAACTAAATAATAAGGGAATGAGAGTTATCGCTGTAGCTCAAAAAAATCACCCATCTGAAGTAGGTGTTTTTTCAGTTGCTGATGAATCTGAAATGTGTTTAATGGGATATCTTGCATTTTTAGATCCTCCTAAAGAAAGTGCAAAAGAAGCACTAAAAGCTTTAAAAGACCATGGGGTAGATGTTAAAATTTTAAGTGGTGATAATGAAGCAGTTACTAAATCTGTCTGTATTCAAGTAGGAATAGAACATCCAAATGTTATAAGTGGTATTGATCTTGAAAAGATGAATGATGAAGAAGTCTCTTTTGTTGCTAAAAATAATAATATTTTTGCTAAGCTTTCACCAAATCAGAAAACCATGTTGGTTTCACATTTACGTGAACAAAATCATGTAGTCGGATTTTTAGGAGATGGAATAAATGATGCAGGAGCAATTAATGAATCTGATGTAGGAATTTCTGTTGATACTGCAGTTGATATATCTAAAGAATCAGCAGATATTATATTACTTAAAAAAGATTTAATGATATTAGAAGAAGGTGTTATTGAAGGTAGAAGAACCTTTGGAAATATAATTAAGTATATTAAGATGACTGCAAGCTCAAACTTTGGTAATATGTTCTCAGTGTTAGTAGCTAGTATATTCCTACCATTCTTGCCTATGCTTCCTTTGCAACTATTAATGTTAAATCTAATATATGATATTTCTTGTGTTTCTTTACCTTGGGATAGAGTAGATGAAGAATATCTCGAAAAACCAAGAAAATGGGATGCATCATCAATAGGAAAATTCATGCTATACATTGGACCAACAAGCTCAGTTTTCGATCTTACTACATATGCATTGATGTTTTTCATCATTTGTCCAGCTGTTTTAGGTGGAAATTATGGAGCTGCAGGTGTTAGCTCTGTTGCATTTATGGCATTATTTAATGCAGGATGGTTTGTAGAATCTTTATGGTCCCAGACCCTTGTTATTCATGCATTAAGAACTCCAAAACTACCATTCATAGAAAGTAGAGCATCATTAAAAGTAATATTAGTAACAAGTTTAGGTATTGCTGTAGGAACAATTTTGCCATTTACCGGTGTTGGAGCAGTTTTAGGTATGCTTCCACTTCCATGGTTTTATTTCCCTTGGTTAATAGCTACAATGGTTGGCTATATGGTTTTAGCTACTTTGATGAAAAAAGTATTTATTAAGAAATTTGGAGAACTCCATTAAAAAACTTATTTTTTATTTTTTTTAAATTTATTATATTTTATTATTTTTTTAAATTCATTTAAAAATCTTTTAAATTATAAATTTATAAAAATTATTTATAAAATTCCAATTTTTAAATATAATAATTTTGCAATGATAAATGATTTAATCAAAACAAAAGAATAGATTAATATCAATTAGAAATTAGGGAATAAATAAAAATTTAATAAAAATCTAAAATTATAGATTAAAATAAATTTAAAATAAAAAATATGGATAATAAAAAATATTAAAAAATGAGTGTTATAAATGTCCTTAAATTATTTGTTCAAACCTTTCTGCATCAACTTTACAGATTGGACATTTATTTGGAGGTTTTGGTCTGCTACATAAGTATCCACAGGCTTTACATCTCCATACAGGAAATTCTAATTTTAATGAAGAGATATCTTTTTTGTTTGAGGATTCATCTATTTCTTTTTTCTTTTCTAATTCTTTTAATCTTCTATCTGGAATTGAACTCAACTTTTTTTTACCGTCTAAAACTTCTTGGGTAACATAAAGTGCACAAAAGCATGCTCCATAATCATTTAAATCAGCATCTCTGTAATCACAAGGACATATTAAATCAAGATCCTTGTCTTTTTCTCCTGATGCTAATCTACAAGGACAAGCACCATAACCATATCTTTCAATGTTAACATCAATGTTTTCAAGTAACATTTCAACAAATTCCACATCCTCATTGATATTATAACCAGAAGATTCTGCTTCTTTTTTAAAATTATCATAAGCTTGACCCATTTAAATCCCTCTTTAAAACTATAAATATAATTCTTATTGTATCTGACTAGTTAGCTAACTAATATCATAATATGACTTAATGATTAAGTATTTAATATCATTATCTAATATTTTTATTAATTAGTATTTGAGACAGTTATTAGTATTTAATATTAACTATTTAATATTTCATATTAACTATTTAATATTTCATATTAATTATTTAATTTAAATATAAATTTATAATTTTTCAGTTATATTAAATAGTTTTATACAAAATACTAATATTTTAATTTTATAATAATTTATATTCTTTAACTTAGCTTTGACTTAATTTTATCTTCTTCAAATCCAATAATAACGTCAGAATTATCTATTACTAATGTTGGAAATGAAATATCGGGATTATATTCTTTTAGAGCATTAACTACTTCTTCTCTTTCATCGCCAGATGTTAAATCAACATATATATAGTCATATTCGACTCCAAGATCTTCAATTAACATTCTAGTTTTTTTACACCAACCACAAGTACTTAAAGCAAATAAAACAATATTTCCTTTTTTTTCTCCTTCAACATGTTCTAAATCCATTTTATAACTTCCTTTTTATTAAATTTTCATTAAATTTTTATTTAATTATTTTTCATATATATTTACTAATTAAATTTTTAATAATTTATTATTTAATAATATATTTATTATTTATATTATATTAATTTATTCTATTATTTCATTAATTATTATTTCATTGATTAATATTTTATTATTAATTGAATAATAGCTATTTAAACTAATAATTAAAAGAATATAATAATTAAAAGAATATGCTACTTTTTAAAAGTCATCTTTAGCTATTCTAATTGCACAGTACTCTCCACACATAGAGCACATATTTTCTTCTTCTACAGGATAATTTTCCCTATATTTTTCGCATTTATCTCTATCAAATGCAAGCTCAAATTGTTTATTCCAATCAAATGTTTTTCTAGCTATTGCCATTTCTTTTTCTTTTTCCCATGCAGAATCCAATCCTTTTGCAACATCTGCTGCTTGAGCTGCTATTTTAGAAGCAATAACTCCTTCTTTCACATCTTCAAGATTTGGAATTGAAAGATGTTCTGCAGGTGTGACATAACATAAGAAATTAGCTCCAGACTGTGCAGCTATTGCTCCTCCTATAGCAGAGGTAATATGATCGTATCCTGGGGCTAAATCAGTTACAATTGGTCCAAGAACATAAAATGGTGCACCATGACATAAAGTTTTTTGTATTTGCATATTAGATGCTATTTGGTTCATTGGGACATGTCCAGGACCTTCTACCATAGTTTGAACTGATGCATCTTGCGCTTTTTTTACCAAAGTCCCAAGATTTACTAATTCTTGGATTTGTGAAATATCTGTTGCATCTTGAAGACAACCTGGACGCAAACCATCACCTAAACTTAATGTAATATCATATTCGTATGCTATTTCTAAAATATATTCATAATTATCATATAATGGATTTTCTTTATCATTGTGTAGTATCCAAGAGGCTAAAAAGGTCCCTCCTCTACTTACAATCCCCATGGTTCTTTTTGCATTTGATAATTTATTCACAAGGTCCCTATTTATACCACAATGGAGAGTCATAAAGTCAATACCCTCTTTTGCTTGATTTTCAATAGCCTTAAACATATCTTCTTCATTCATACTTGTTATAGGCTCGCCTCTTCTTTGCGTAGCTACACCTGCTTCATATATTGGTACTGTACCTATTGGGGCATTTATCTCATCTATAATTTTTTCTCTAAATTCATTAAGATTTGGTCCAGTACTCAAGTCCATTACTGCATCTGCACCATAGTGTACTGCTGTTTTAGCTTTTTCAATTTCAAGAGGTAAATTTTCCATTTTGGATGATGAACCGATGTTTGCATTAATCTTTGTTTTTAAACCATCACCAATCCCACAGGGAGATGTTTCTCTGTTGATATTTTTTGGTATGACAATTTTACCTGCGGCAATCATTTTTCTAATTTTTTCAGGAGAGATTTTCTCTTTTTTAGCTACAATTTTAACTTCTTTGGTTATGTTGCCTTTTCTTGCTTCTGTCACTTGAGTCAATTTAAATACCTCTTTTGATTTTATCAATTTATTCTGCTTTTATTAATATTTTGTTATTATTATTTTATTTTATATCTTAATTACTATTTTTATTCTTAATTACTACTTTTATTCTTAATTACTATTTTTATTATTATTTTTATCAGTATTTTTCATATTTATTTTATTTGGGCTGTTTTTATTATATTTATTATTCTTATTATCTTTATTATTCTTATTTTTTATATTTTTCATTTTTAATATAATAATTTAATATATTAGTAAAAACATAGTAATTATCATGATTGAAGATTTATGTGCAAAAGATATAATGTTGACAGATATTATAGTTTCATCTCCAAATGATTTGGTAGCTGCTGCCAAACTTAAAATGGTTAGGGCAAATATTGGAGCTGTCCCTATTGTTGAAAATGATGAACTTGTGGGCCTAATAACTCATAGGGATGTTTTACTCGCAGGTAGCGAAGCTATGGGAATTAAAGTTAAAGATTTAATGAGTAAAAATCTATCTACAGTATCTGAATCAGTGAATATCAAAGAAATAAGTAGTATAATGGCTGAAACTGGATATCAACGAATTCCTGTTGTTGAAAATAAAAAATTAATTGGTTTGATTACTCAAAGCTGTATAATAAGGGCTGTTGCAGACAATATAGATAAAAAATAAATTTATGTATTAATTATTTAAATTAATGGTTTAGGTGATTTAGGATTCTTTTTAGGTTTCATCCCTCCAATATCATTTAATCTTAATTCTAAAAAGTATTTTCCTTTATCTGTTGCAGCATAAATTGGGATTGATTCTCCTACTTTTTTAATTGATGTTTTATCACCAATATCTCTAATATCTTTGGAAGCACATGCAGTTATAACATCACAATATTCAAATAATTTTTCACAACCCTCTCTTTCTATTCCTGTATTATGAACACTAAATATGTATATATTTATGTCTTCATTATTTTTTTTGTAATAGTTTTCTAATTTTCTTATTGCTTCTCCATCATTAGGGTTAGCTATAGTAACTGCAATATTTTTATTCCCTTGGGATTTAGCTAGTTTAATTCCTTCAATTTGATCTATCAAAGCGGTTTCAGGATCAAGAACGTTTTTTTCTCCTACTTTTTTAACTACTTCTGGTATAGGACTGGTTTTAGATAAACCCGATACACGCCCTCCAATTCCTTGAGCCATTTCTCCAGTTTCGACAATAACAGTTCCACAACCTTCACAAACCATAATTGCGGAATCTATGATATTTTGATTTAAAAGGGTAGATATGGTTTCAGAAATTCCAAAAGATAAAAAATCTTTCATCTTGACTTCACGGTTTTTTGAACACATTCCAAAATCAGCAATTCTAAATTCCATATTTTTTCTTATAGATTCTTTATCTAGTCTTTCAATTCCTCTATGTTTATGGAATAGGGGACAATATTCGACTTTTGGATTTTCTACTTTAATTACTTTACCATCTTTTATAGTAACTTTAGATCTCCCCATTGCTTCTACAATATGTTCATCCATTTGAAACACCTTTTTTATAATATTATTTTTCATTTTCTATAATTTTATATTTTTTTTATTTCTGTATATTAATTTTATTAATTTAATGTTTTTTTGTTGCAATATTCTATTTTTTATATTTTATTATTTATTTTTAAATAACCTATTTTCTATATATTTATTTACTATCATTGTAGCTATTAATCCACCAAATATTCCAATAATTGCCCCAAACAAAATATCAAATGGATAATGAACTCCAATATAAATTCTTGAGAAACAAACTAAAATTCCTATTGGAAATAAAATCCAAGCTAATTTAAATGATTTTTCTTTTATTTTCAGTTTCCAATTAAGTCCAAATGCGGTAGCAAATGCAAATATGTTTCCCGAATGTCCTGATGGAAATGAATATGGGTCATTTTCTATTATTAATAGATTTACATATTTTAATGATATGAAGGGTCTTGGCTCATTAATAGATATTTTTAATATAAATATTATTGTAGTAGTGATTATTAAAGCAATTAAACCAATAATTGCTATTCTTTTTATTTTTACATTATTCTTTAAAATACCATAAATAAGGAGTATTGTCACAATTGTAAAAACAATAGTGCTGCTCCCTAAATTTGTTATAATTGGCATTAAAAAATTAAAAAAATTATTTTTTAAATTATGATTAATAAAATAGAAAATTGCTATGTTTATTTCTATTAAATAATCGTAAATAAACTCTATAATTTAATCAACCCATTACTTTTTATAATTAATCTTTATTTATAATTAATCTTTATTTTTATAAATTTTTTATAAATTTTTATTATAATTTTTAAATAACTCATTAAATAATCTATTAAATAATCTATTAAATATTTTATTAACTAATTTTATTAACTATTTTTTAAAAATATTCTATCCTTTGTGTATATAACAATTTTTTTATTATTATTTATTCTTACTATTTTTCTTTATTAATATTATTATCAAAATATGTTAATATCTATTTTAATATTTTCAAAATATTTTAATTAAGTATTAATTTTACTAATGAAAGTATTACTAAACTATAATAAAAAAATGAGGAACACCAATAAAGGTGCCCTCATTTTAGGGTTTTTAAACCACAGATTGATTTAAAGGGTGTTTTTAAAATTTTGAAAACCAATAATTTTCATAATATGAAATTATGATTTTCCAATCTTGTAGTATTTTTGTGTCTGTTTTCATCAGGAGAGATCAAATCTCTAATTTTAATTCGATTTATGATTAGCTTTTTTATATGAGGTAATATAAGGAGGTTAGTGGCTAATTAATCTATCAATTAATCAGAGCTATTCATTAATCTACTAATAAAGTTTAATTAGAGGTATTGAACCATATCTCCATCATCTGAATTTGGTTTAACTTTTTCCATAGCTTTGTTAAAGTATTTCATACTAACTTCTTTAGCTTCAATATCATCTCTCAATGTTAACATAGCTGCTTCACGACATACTGCTTCAATATCTGCCCCAACATAATCTTCAGTTTCTCTAGCTAGTTTTTTAAGATCAACATCTTTTGCAAGTGGCATTTCTGCACTGTGAACTTTAAATATTGCAAGACGCCCTTCTTCATTAGGGTTATCTACTTTAATATGCCTATCAAATCTTCCAGGTCTCATTAATCCAGGATCTATAATATCTGGCCTATTTGTTGCTGCAATAATTGCCACATCTTGTAATTCTTCCATACCATCTATTTCAGTAAGTAATTGATTAACAACTCTTTGGGTTACTCCAGAATCTCCACTAGAATCTCCTCTTGTACTTGCAATAGAATCAATTTCATCAAAGAATATAACTGTAGGTGCAGTTTGCCTTGCTTTTCTAAATACTTCTCTTACTCCTTTTTCAGATTCTCCTACCCATTTGGATAATAATTCTGGTCCTTTAACTGCTATAAAATTAGCTTCACTTTCATTAGCTACTGCTTTAGCAAGTAATGTTTTACCAGTACCTGGAGAACCAAATAATAATGTTCCTTTAGGAGGTTTAACTCCAAATTTTTCAAAGTTTTCTGGATATTTTAGTGGCCATTCAACAGCTTCTTGTAATTCTTGTTTAGCATTTTCAAGCCCTCCAATATCATCCCATCCAATATCAGGGATTTGAACTAAAACTTCTCTAAGTGCAGACGGTTGAATTTCTTTAAGGGCCTCTTTGAAATCATCTTTTTTAACAATTATCTTTTTCAATGTTTCTTTAGGTATTTCTTCATCGCCTTTTATTTCAGGTAAAATTCTTCTTACTACTCTCATAGCTGCTTCTTTACACAGGGATTCAAGATCTGCTCCTACAAATCCATGAGTAGTATCTGCTATTTCATCTAAGTCAACATCTTCATCTAATGGCATTCCTCTTGTGTGAATTTCCATTACTTCTTTCCTTTCCTCACTATCAGGAACACCAATCTCAATTTCTCTATCAAATCTTCCCGGTCTACGTAATGCTTGATCTAAAGAATCGGGCCTGTTTGTTGCTCCGATAACTACGACTTGGCCTCTTGATTTAAGCCCATCCATTAATGTAAGTAATTGAGCAACGGTTCTTCTTTCAACTTCTCCTTGAGTTTCTTCTCTTTTTGGAGCTATTGCATCTAATTCATCTATAAATATAATTGATGGGGAATTTTCTTCAGCTTCTTCAAAAAATTCTCTAAGATTTTCTTCAGAACCTCCAACATACTTACTCATTATTTCTGGACCATTAATAAGAATAAAATGCGCATCACTTTCGCTAGCTACTGCCTTAGCTAATAAAGTTTTACCAGTACCTGGAGGACCATGCATTAAAACTCCTTTTGGTGGTGCAATTCCTAATCTTTCAAAGAGTTCTGGTCTTTTAAGAGGAATTTCAATCATTTCTCTTACTTTCTTAACTTCTTCTTTGAGTCCACCGATGTCTTCATAACTAACATCAATAACATTTTTTATCCCTTCAACCTTAGAAAGGTCTACTGGTTCTGTTTGAACTTCTACTGAAGTATTAGGGCCAACATTTACAATTCCTGATGGGCTTGTAGAAACAACTGCTAATTTTATTTCCCCTAATGGAGCAACATCCATCATTTCTCTGAACATATCATCAATTAAACTTCCACCCATTCCGGATTGAGGTACACGTTGTTGTCTTACTCCTGTGACAATAATATCTCCTTGTGTCATAACCTGATTAGCAAAAGCAGATCTTACATCTCCTCTAATACTTATTTGATGTTCTACTGGAGCTAAAACGATTTTTTTAGCTTCTTTAACTTCAGCTTTTCTAACAACAATCTCTTCACCAATAGATGCGCCTGAATTTTTTCTCAATATTCCATCAATCCTAATGACACCTAACCCAATGTCACTTTGTGATGAAACAACTTTTGCAGCTGTGATTTTATTTGCTTGAATTTCAATTATATCTCCATCAAGAAGATCTAATTTTTCCATGCATGCAGGATCAATCCTTGCAATCCCTCTTCCTACATCGCTTTGTGCAATTGCCTCTGCGACTTTAAGATTTATTTCTTTTCTTTCCATTTTTAAAAACTCCCTTTTTTTTTAAAAAATTTATGAAAAATAAATTATGATATTTATAATATAATTTTTGATATACATTTTAAAATTTACACATTTTAAAATTTCGACATATTTAAAATTTTAATATTTAAAAAGCTTTTTAATATAATTTTTAGCATTTTTAATATATTTTTAGTATTTTTTTAAGGTATATTATGTTAAAGTATCTTTTTGTAACAATAATATATAAGTTAAATATTTTATTAAACAATTAAAGCTATCTAAGCATTAATTTTTAATTTATATCCATTATAAAATTAAGAATAATTAAAATAATAATTTTTAAATTTATTTAATGTAAAATAACTATTTATTTTATTATTAGTATTCATTTCACACTAAAAATCTTTTAGTAAGTTTTTGTTACTATAATAAAGTTGTCTTTAATACTATATAAATGTTTCGGTATTTTCAAATAAAATTCTTATTAATTATCCTTATTATTTTTATAAAATTTCCCACATTTTCATGATTTTTGCATTGTTATTAATCTTTAATTTAAAAATAAAGCTATCTAATCATAAATTAATTTAATATAACGCTTTATAAAATTCTAAAAATAATAATCTTAAAAATAAGCCTATCAATTTTAATTTATTTATAATTTTAATTTATCTATTTTTAATATTATTTTAAAATACTTCTCAAAGTAGAATATATTATTTAAAATTAGTTTGCATCATCTAAAATAAGCTATATAATTTAAAGAATAGGGTATTTTTATTCTTAAAATAGTTTATATTATCTAAAAATAGTATATTTTTTATTATAATATTCTTTATTATAATTTTTTATATTTAATTTTTAATAGTTTAATAAATAATAAATATTAGTTTATCTTATAATTCCACCAAAACCTTCTAAGATATTCTTAACAGATTCAAATGTAGATTTATTGAATGTGACAATTTCTAATGTAATGCTTATATTTCCTTTAGATATTTGATGTCCAGTATAAATATCTGCAACTTTAATATTAATTATATCATCTACACTTTTTTTTATAGTTTCTATAATAATATCTGGGTTGGAATTTTTTGGAAATATGCAACTAACTGAATGTTTTTTAGTGGTTTGATTTCTCATTTTCCAATTTAGCAAATCATCATAGTCTAAAATTTTTATGTTAGCTATTTTAAGTTTTTTTTGCTTTTTCCCAGTATTTAAAGATATAAAATCAGGATTGACTTCTTTCAATATACCAATATGAACTTCTTCCGAATAAATATGTTGTAATGCAATTTCTTTTCCAATAGAGTTTTTAAGAACTGTAATTTCATGATTTTGAGAATCAATCGCTTTATCACTTCTACCAAGTGCAGATTGGATATCATCTAAATTTTTTGTAGCTTCAATAGCTATTTTTACAAAATTTTCTTTATCTTGTTTGGTTAAAACTTCTTTTAATTCTATCACAGAATCTGCAAAGGTTTGCCTTACTTTTTCTCCGTTCTGATTTTCTAGTTGAATAGAATAAGTAAGAAATGGATTCTGAGAAACAATCCTGGAGATCATATCAACCATAAGATTATAAATAGGGCTTGCAAATTTTCTTGTTTCTTTTATATTTATTCCGAGTTTCTTTATTGCCGAAGCTGTTGAAATATATGAAAAATGAGTCAAAACTTGAACAACAGCCATCATATCATCATGCTCTTCTGGACTTGCTTCAATTATTCTGACTTTTTTATCATTTAAAAATTTGAGAACTTTCGGATACCATATTCCTTTCTTTTGTTCATTAGAAATAGGGGTCAAAACAACTACTTGCCCATCTAAATTAGTTGTTCTAGGTCCAAAAACAGGATGAGTTGGTATAAATTCAACATCCTTATTTAAAAGTTTTTTCATTAAATTACTAGGTTCAACTTTAACAGAAGTTACATCCAGAACTAAAGATCCTTTTTTCACTGACTTTGCTATCTCTTTGATAACATTTTTTGTGGTAGATATTGGCACAGAAATTATAACAACATCTGATGTAGAAGCTACTTTTTTATTATCATTTGAGTAATTTACCTCTAGCTCTTCACTAACTTTATTTCCATTAGCTACATCTCGTCCAGTGATTGTTACATCAAATCCTTCTTTGCTTAATATAGTAGCTAAAGTCTTTCCAAGACCTCTTGTTCCACCAATAATTCCAATTTTCATTTTATCTAATCTTGATTATTTAATTTTATCATTATCCTTATCATTATCATTATAATTATTATTATTATAATTATTTTTATAATTATTATTTTTAATATTTCCCTATCTATATTTTTCTTGGAATTCTTTTGGGTTTATCCTTTTATATGCTTTTTCTGCAATGAATCCGCCTATAAATCCTAAAATTCCTGCAAGTATACATGTTACTAAAAATCCTATAATAAAATTTGGAAAATCAAAACCAATATTTTCTGCTATATATGAAGGTATATTTGGAACCAAAATTAAACCTATGAAGAAATTTAATATTGCAAATATTAATGCAGCTGTAACTCCTATAATGTAACTTTTACTTTCTTTTTTAACCATGTATGTGGCTATAAATCCTATAAAAGCTATTACAAAAATATTGTCAAATAATAGTGTTAATATAGTTCCAAGAATTAAACTAATAATTATTGAACTAGTTTCTCCAAATTCCATTTACAATGGCTCCTTTATTAAATAATTCTTTAAATTAACATATAATTTAAAATAATAAACATAAATATAATTATTATTATTATTATTATTTATCATCTGTATTATCATTACAATTATTTTTACTAATAATTAATTTTGCTATATTTATTAATAATATAGAATAAATAATGATTTTATATGTTTATTATTAACTAATAACTTATTGTTTTCATATATTTTAATTTTTACTGTTAATTATCATGAAGTTTTCATATTACTATTAACTATTATATGAAGTTTTGATATTTTGAATAATTAAAATATTTAAAATAATCACATATTTTAATTTTTATTCTAAATAATCTATTATTTCATTAGATATTATTATTAGTATTTAGATATATATAATATTCATAAGAATTATCATAAGATTTAATTTATTAAAGAAAATTTATATAGAATTATCTAAAAAATAAGTGGCTAAAATGAGAATAACATATCAGGATACAAAAAAAGGCATTATTGATTTGGTTCCAGAAACTCTTGACGATCTTTGGCATATCTCACATATAATAGAAGAAGGAGATATTTTATCTTCTAAAACAACTCGTAGAATACAAGATAGTACGGGGGATAAATTAAGAAGTGATCGAGGAATTAAAAAAACTTTTTTCATCGGAATTGAAGTTGATTCAATTAATTTTCACCTATTCACTGGTAAATTACGGGCTACTGGTTCTATAGTAACTGGCCCAGAAGAATTTGTTCCTTTAGGTTCTCATCATACTTTAGAAGTTAAATTAAATTATCCTATTAAAATTGAAAAGAAACATTGGTCAAAATATATTTTAAACAGAATTAAACAAGCTGTTGAGGCATCAAAAAAACTTTCAGCAATAATAATTTCTATTGAAGATGATGTCGCTGATTTTGGCTTAGTACGTCAATTCGGAATAGAATATTATGGTCCTATTATAGGTAATGTATCTGGAAAAAGAATTATTGATAAGAATAGACTTAAAAATTTCGATGAATTTTATAAAAAAATATCTGAATCTTTATTAAAATTTGATAATATTCAAAATATAATCATATCTGGACCAGGGTTTACAAAAAATAGTTTTCATGATTTTTTAGAAAATAAATATCCTGATTTAGCTGAAAAATCTATAATTGAAAATACGGGCTCTGGTGGAAGAGTAGGTATAAATGAAATTTTAAAAAAGGGTTTAGTTGAAAAATTAAATTCTGAAAATAGGATTGCAAAAGAAATAGCTTCTATTAATAATATTTTGGCGGAAATATCAAAATCCGCAGGTAATGTTGCATATGGTAAAGATGAAACTATAGCTGCAGTTAATGCGGGTGCTGTTAAAGAATTATTAATTTTGGATAAATTTGTAAGAATTGAAGAATTAGAAAAAGTCATGGACTTAGCTGAAAATATGGGCGGAAATATCCTAGTAGTTAGTAGTGAACATGATGGTGGAAAACAATTAGAATCTTTGGGGGGCTTAGCTGCTCTTTTAAGATATCCTATAAAATAATTTCTGATTTTTTTACATATGTTAGATAATTTATTTAATTAATTAATTTTTATTTAATTAATTAATTTTACATTTATTTATACTTCTTTTTAGTTATTTGTACTATTTTTTAGTTATTTATGCTATTATTTAGGTTACTTATAATATTCTATTAGACTTATTTATTCTATTTTTTAGATTTATTAAAGTTTTCATGGTTTAAGTGACTTTCAACAATTAATTTTATTTGTTTTTTATAAGATTATTATTACTGATTACTAATAATATATTAATGTTTCAGAATTTATTAAAAAGAGTTATATATTAGTAAAATCTTATTAAATTTTGATTATAAGTTATAACAAATTATATATTTTAATTTTGGAATTATTAATTGGATTTGTCTATATCTAAATTTGTTTTAAATCTATTTCTAGATTTATTAATTGGGATGAAATGAATAAAAACAAAAAAAAGATAAATATACTAGTTAATCCTTCCAAAATTATAATTTAAAAACATAAAAACCAAGGGATTAATCAAATGAATTATCAATATATTTTAATACCATTTATATTGTCATTAATTTTAACGCTTGTTCTGACAATAGTTTTCAGATTTTTAGGTAAAATGGGTTATTTAGGTAATCTTTATGTAAATAATGTTCGTGGGGGAACTCCTAGGGCTTTAGGAATAGTCCCATTCGTATTGCTCAGCTTTTATTTTCCTTCAGGTTTCAATAATTTAATCCTTATAATAGGGATATTTGCTCTTGTTGATGATTTAATCGGAAGGAAGAAAATTGGAAATCTCGGTGTTGAATGGGGACAATTATCTCGAGGTATTGGGATGTTGGCTGTAATGGTAGTTGGATATCCCCTTTTAGGCTTCTCATCTATTTTAGTAGCATTGATGGTTCAACCGATTAACATTTCGGATATGCAACCTGGTTCCACTTCTATAGTTGTAATTATGATGAGTATTTTTACAATTCTTGCCATGATTATTTTGGATGTAGGGTCTATTGTAGCAATACCGGGATATTTTGCATTTTATGCTCCTTTAGTCTTACTTGTCATTTGTATTGGGTATTCTCCTTTGGATTTCGCTGGAAAAATAATGTTGGGAGAAGTCGGAAATCATTCTTTTGCTGTAGCATTAGGGATATGTTTTTATATGTTAGGAGGATTTTTGTGGACTCTTGTATTATTTATTGCAACAACAGTACTAATTGCATTAATTAGAAGAAACAATTTGAAAAAATTCTTTGCAAGAAAATTAAATATTAAAAATCCAACTTTTGGAGATTATTTCATGGATGTTTTAACTGGTGGGGGAATGGGTGATTCTTTAAGAAGATTAATATTGCATAAAAAACAATATGATATTAAAAACCCATTTTTGATAGCATTAGGATTTAGAAGGCTTTTTTACAATCCATTTGCACATAAAACTCTTTATAGTTATGATAAATATCAATCTGTTAATGGTCTAGAAAAAAAATAATTATATAATTTATATTTTAAATAATTTTTTCATTAATTAAATAATTTTAATTTAATTTTCTATTATTTTTTATTTATATATAACATGAAAGCAAGATATTAATCTAATATAATATAAAAATTAATTTAATTTTTAAGAACAATATATAAGATTTTCATATATATTTTATAATTTTATTATATTTTGTAATATAAAATATATTAAATAATTTTTATTATAGTTAAATAATTTTTTTATTTTTATTTATTTAAATTAATTAATTTTAGGTTTATTTATTTAAATTAGTTATTAATAATAAATTATAATAAAAATAATAAAGAAAGGTTAAAATAAAGACAGGTATAAATTATTTATTTTATCTTACGAAGGTAGATTTTATGAAAGATATTTTTGATGTAATAAATAGTCGTAGAAGTATAAGGTCCTATAAAAAAGAACAATTAAAAGATACAGAAATTGAAAAAATAATAAACGCAGGGCTTATGGCACCAACTGCAAGAGGAGAACAGCCATGGTATTTTACAATTGTTCAAAATCAAGATTTACTAAAAGAGATGAATGATGTTGCAATTAGAAATATGGCTTCTTCTGGAGATAAATTTCTAGAATCAGTAGCTAAAAGCGGAAGGAATATACTTCATAATGCACCTACAGTTATAATAATTTCAGGAAAAGAATCTGCTAGTGATATTAAAGCTGATTGTAGTGCTGCTATTGAAAATATTCTTCTTTCAGCTGAAGGCTTAGATATAGGGTCCTGTTGGATTGGTTTAATTAAAGCATATTTCCAAGATTCGGAGAGTTCAGATAAACTTAAAATTCCTAATGGATATGTACCATTATATGGTGTTACTTTAGGATATAAAGATATTCAAAGGCAAGAAATTCCAAATCGAAATGAAAATGTGATTAAATGGATTAAATAACTTTTTAATTAATTTTTTAATATTTAAAATTATTCAATTATTTTAAAATTAGGACTTTTTATTTTAATATTTTAAGTGAAATGATATTATGAAGGCTTTGTTGGTTATTACTGGTAGAGGAATGGGGGGAGATGCAGTTAATGCATTAAATATTACTCGTGCCTTAGAAAAAAAAGGAATTCAATGTGAAATTGCTCTTGATAGTAAAGCACCAGGTTTACTTTTTAAAAATAATGGTTATACTTGGCATAAAGTTAGTGTTCCTCAAGCAGGAGGTCATGCAGCTACAAAAACAGCTACTGCTAAAGCAGGTTTTAAAACAATAAAGGCAGCACTTGAAACAAGGTCTTTGATAAAAAAACTTAAAATAGATGTAGTTGTGGGGATTATTGGTGGTGGTGCTGTTGTAGGTTGCATAGCTGCTAAATTAGCAAATGTTCCTGCTGTTGGTATTATTGATACTCCAACAGATACAAAAATATGCACAAAATTAAACACGTGTATTGTTCTTCCCGAAGCTCAACTATTTAGGGCTGAAAATATCCCTAAAAATGTTTTTAAATCTTTTTTCCCATTAACTCCAGGCCTTACAAAAGGGGATAAAACTAATGCATTAAAAGAAATAAAAAAATCAATTAAAGAAAATAATAGGAATTATATCAATGCATTTGATGAGGATAAACCAAGTATATTATTTTCTTCAGGATCTTCTTTATTTGAAATGATGGCTAAAGCTATATCTAATGCAAGTAATTTAGAAATATCTGACCTCTCTGAAAGATATAATTTATTAATGGTTGGAATTCCTTTAGAAGATGAATTTTTAGATTTGATTGAGAATAATAATGTTATTAATCTTGGTTATATCAACTGGATAAGAGATCTTTATGAACTAATAGATTTAGCTGTTTTAACTGATGATGGTGTTATGATTCAAGAAGCTATGGCTTGTGAATTACCTGCTATAGCTTTAACTAGGGTTAAATATGGTAGATATCATAACATGGCAGGAATTTTCCCAGGGGCTGTAATTGAGTCTGACATTGATAATTTGAATAATAATATTGAAAAAGCATTAGCTGATCTTGAAGAAATTAAAATTAAATCAAAACAATATAGTAAAGAGGTTCTCTCGGCTGGCGATAAAATTGCAGAAATAGTTATTAATGAAGCTAATAAAAATAAAAAATAATATTATTTTTATTTAATCTTTATAATAGTATATTTTTATAATAGTATATTTTCATGATATTATAATTTCATCTAATAAAAAGAACTTTTATTAGTAGTTTATTTATTTTTCAATGATTCATAGCATGGTATACATACTCTTTCTTTTCCATATTTTTTTAATCTATGTTCGTTAGTCAACTCTCCACATTTATCACAAACTATTGATTTATAAATATTAGCTTTTTCAGGAATATCTATTTTAACTTCTTCTATAGAAAATATTTCATCATCTGGCATATTTATTATATAATTGCAAATTTCTGATGTTACTTTGGATAGCAATTTTTTTCCTTCATTATTTATACTACTGTTTCTCTCTTTTTCTTTTAAACTACCAAATTCTGGATTTATTTTCATAGGATTAAAAGATTCTTTCATTGATAATCTAATTGCCTTATTTTCTTTTCTATTTATTATGGTATAAACTCCTTTCCCATAATCATTAAATATTAAATTTCCTTTTCCAAAAGTACAACTTAAAACTACTTGAATAGAATCTACAGCACAACTATCATTTTCCACGATTGCTACTATTTCTTCATCTTCAGAGGGATTAATATTTAATTTTTCAGCAGCTATTTTTGCAGCTTTATATCCAATTGCTGAGCCTGGACATTCATGTCCATGAAACTTTGTAACATCTTCAAATTTTTTTATCATTTAATCTCATTCCTATTTTATTATACATTAATTTATAAAAAATAGTTCATTATAAAAAATTTATTATAATTATTTAATCAAAAAAATTTATTATAATCTAATTTATTATAATCTAATTTATTATAATCTAATTTATTATAAGCTAATTTATTATAAGCTAATTTATTGTATTTATAGATGTCTTAAATGTATTTCATAATATGGAAAAATACATCTGTTGAAGGATGTACTTCAATAAAATCATCGAAATTAGTTATATTTTCTCCTATTCTCATCAAATAGGATAAATAAGCAATATCACTTATTGAAGAAGGTGAAATCGCTGTAATTGATTTTAATAATTCATTTTTTTCATTGAATGAAGCTTTTGTCATTCCAGTTTCTTTTCCTAATACTTTCCAAAAAGATTCTGGTCCAACAGATCCTGGAATTAATATATCCTTGGTTTTATCATTAATATCGTTGGCTTTTTTTGAAGTTCTGACAAAACTTATGGGCATATCCAAATTTATTGATTGTGGGATACAATTATACTCAATTTTACTTGAGTATCCTGCCATGTTCCTAGCTGCTATGATTCCTCCCATCCTTGCTATTGGTGTTAAATTAATTCCTCCTATAACATCTCCTGCGGCATAAACATTTTTTATTTTTGTTTGCATCATTTTATTTACTATTATTGCTCCTTTTTTATCAAATTCGTCCGATTTTAATATATTTTTAGCAATTTTTGAATTTGGAGATCTTCCAGTAGCTATGAATGCAATACCTTCAATTTCACTAATCTCTCCCCCATGTGTTTTGCTTTTAATGATTGTCTTTTCACGTTTTATTTCTAATGTTTCAGTATTTTCATGAATTTTAACATTTTTAAGCATTTTTTTTATTATGTATTCTTTAACCTCAGCATCCAATTCTTTCAAAAATTCAGATCTAGCTATTATGTTAACTTCACTACCTAATGAGGAGTATATATTTGAAACTTCCGCTGCTATTATGCTACCTCCTATAATATTTAGCTTCTCAGGAATTTTTTTGAGTTTTAAAATGTCTTTGTTATTGATACTATGTTCAATACCTTTAATGTTTGGGTTAAATGGGTTTGCACCAGTTGCAATAAGTAAATTTTTGTAATCTAAACTTTCACCATTAACAACTACTTGATTATTTATAATTTCTGCTTCTCCATAAATAATATGATTATTTTGGGAAGTGTTTTCCTCATGATCAATTTTATGGATTATTTTTTGTGTTTCTTTAATCTTTTTTACAATTTCGCTATAGGAAATCTCAATATTTCCTTTTATTAATCCTAAATTTTCATAAGTATGGGAATTATTTAAAAATCTAGCGATATCTGTTAATGCACATATAACCATACATCCTTCATTTAAACATGTACCTCCAAGACTTTTTTTCTCAATTAATATAGTTTCTTCCCCTAGTCTGCCAAGTTCTAAACCAGCTAATCGCCCTGAAGGTCCGGCCCCTATTACAATATTTTTCATAATATTTTTCCTTGTTTTCTTTTAATAATATTGTATATACTTCCTATTGTTGTTAGTTATATTATTCTATTTATTATTTACAATATTATAATTTACTTTTTAATTTTTAATATCCATTTTTATCATTTTTTATATTTGATTTTGTTATAAAATTACATAATTTTATATAATTTGAAATTCAATATTTTTATTAAAATATTTGTATTTTTATATGATTAATGATAATAAGTATATTTAATTTTTTTCTAAGATTATTTCATTTGATAGATATTTGATTAGGAAAAAGTTCATAATAATAAATAAATTATATAAATATAATTTTTATCAGTATTAATATAATAACTGTTACTTAAAATTTACTGTTTACTTACAGATTATAAAAGAGAGGTATATTATGTGTATTGCAGCACCAGCACAAATTGTTGAGATAAGAGCAGAAGAAAAAATTGGTTTTGTTGATTTTGGTGGAGTTAAACAACAAGTAAAACTAGATCTTGTTGATGAGATTGAAGAAGGGAAATATGTTCTTGTTCATGCAGGTTATGCTATTGAAGTTTTAGATGATCAAGCAGCTAAAGAATCTTTAGAAGCATGGGATGAACTTTTAGAGATTCTTGATGAAGAAGATAATGAACTTAAGGCTTTAGTGGATAAATAGATATTTATCTCTATTATATCATTCCTTTTTCAGATTATTCGTTTTATTTATTTTTGATCTTATTACTTTTTTATTTTAATTTTTTATCAAAATTTTTTCATCTTATGGCTTTTATTTTTTTCTTGTTTTTTAATTTAGAATATTTCTTTTTCGCTTAGTTATTTTTTCTATTTTTTATTTTTTTCTATTCTTTTAATTTTTAATGTTTATTACTTAATATTCTTATAATTTAAAAGAATTTAAATAAAATAAAAAACATAATATAATTTGTTTAATTATGGAATAATGCTATATAAAGAAGGGGTTAGATGTTTAAATATAGATGTAAGATATGTAACTATTTTTATGACGAATCAAGAGAAGAAAAACCTTTTAAAAAAATTCCTAATTCTTGGAAGTGTCCTATTTGTAATGCAAATAAGGGCATGTTTATTGAAATAAAAGATAAAAAAACTAAAAATAAAAAAACTAAAAATAAAAAATCTGATAAAGATAATAAAATAAAAGATGAGTTTGGAACAGATGATGTTTCATTTAAAACGGCCTCTGATGTAATGGTTGAACAAATGGTCGCTTGGGGAGTTAAACATGTTTTTGGAATTCCTGGTACCTCTTCTTTAGGTATTGTTGAAGCAATTCGTAAAAATGGGGATATTGAATATTTTCAAGTTCGTCATGAACAGACTGCTGCTATGATGGCTTCTGCTTATGGTAAATTAACAGGTAATATTGCGGCTTGTCTTACAATTGCAGGCCCTGGGGCAACAAATTTAGCTACTGGGCTTTATGATGCAAAACTTGATAAGGCACCTGTTTTAGCAATAACTGGATATGTTCAAAGAGATCTTATTGGGACAAAAGCATTCCAGGAGATTAATCAACACGAATTTTTTGAGCCAATTTCTGTTTTTAATAAAACTATAACTCATCCTGATGAGGTAATTCGTTTAACTACTTTAGCTATTCGTCATGCACTAATAGAAAAGGGGGTTTCCCATATTTCAATTTCTGCAGATGTTCAAAAAGAAAGATGTGATGATGAAATAATCGACATGGAAGGTAGAATAGCTATGTTATCTACTACTGCTCCTCAAAACTTAATTGAAGATGCAGTTGATATGATAAACAGTTCAAAACGTCCCGTTATTGTTGCAGGAGGAGGAGCCCTAGAAAATAAAGAAGAAATTAAAGAACTTTCTCAAAAAATTTCTGCTCCAATTGTAACCTCATTTAGGGGTAAATGTGTAGTTGATGATAATTATGATTTACATGCTGGTGGACATGGTGGAATTGGGACTATAACTTCTACTAAACTTACTAATACTTCTGATTTGCTTATAATAATTGGTTGTTCTTGTTCAAATAATACTAATCTTCCGAATAGGCCTTCAATACAAATTGATATTGATCCTCTAGTAATTGGTAAAAAACATCCTATTAGTCTAAATATTATTGGTAATATCACTGAAGTTATTCCAGAAATACTTAAAAAAGTCGAAAAATCAAATAAAAATGATTATGTTGAAGAAATTTCTTCTTTAAAAAAACAATGGGACAATGTTTTGGAAAAAGAAGAGGATCCGACAAAATTTCCTCTCAAATTCCCTTTCATAATGAAAGAATTATCTAATTATGTTGATGATGATGCTATAATAGCTATTGATGTTGGTGAAAATGGTTGGAGAGTTGGGAGAAATTTTCCAATGAAAAATACTCAAGAACTTGTTATGTCTGGTTATTTGGCTACTATGGGATTTGGCCTTCCTGCAGCCCTATCTGCACAGATAATTAATCCTAAAAAAGAAGTTATATGTATATCTGGTGATGGAGGATTTGCTATGGTAATGGGTGATTTTTTAACAGCTGTTAAATATAGATTGCCTGTTAAGGTATTTATCTTTAATAATCACGAGCTTGGTATGATAATGACTGAACAAGAAAATGAAAATTATGTTAATTGGAATACTGATTTATATAATTGTGATTTTGCAGAATTTGCAGAAAGTTGTGGGGGCATTGGGCTTAAGGCTGGTACCTACCAAGAACTTAAAATGGCTATAGAAACAGCTTTTGCTGTTGATGAACCAGTTATTGTTGATATTGAAACAGATCCTATTAGTTAAGATTAATCTGAATAGAGATTTTAATTATAATGCTTTTAAATATAAAAAGATATTTTTAAAACTTTTTATATTACAAAAAGTTTATTAATTTAGAAAATTAATGAATATTTAATAATATTTAATAATATTTAATAATATTTAATAATATTTAATAATATAATAATATTTAATAATATTTAATAATATTTAATAATATTTAATAATATTTAATAATATTTAATAAAATTCAGTAAAATTCAAAAATTATTATTAAAATAATGGAATTAATATTATGAATGTGATATGTTCTAGTGAAGAATCATTATACCGTCCAGAAGTTTATCGTTGGCGAGAAAGAATGAAATTAATGAAACCTATGGGTGAGGTTGTAGTTGTTCTTCCCTGTAGTATGAAAAAACCTTATTCAAACTCTAAATCTCATCAGAAATTTAGGAGAGCTACTAAAGGTTATCAAGAAGTTATTGTAACGTCTCCTTTTGGGATCTGTCCTCGTGAAATGGAAAACACATTCCCTATAAATTCTTATGATGTTGCTGTATCTGGAGATTGGAGTTTTGAAGAGAAAAAATTTTCTGGAAAACTTCTTAAAGAATATATCGGTGATAAAAAAATCATAGCTAATGTTTCTGGAGGTTATGAGGAAGTATGTAGAGAATATCTCGATGATGTAGTTTATACTGCTAAAGAAAATAGGCCCACCTCTAATGATTCAATTTATAATTTAAGAAATGAATTAAAAAAATATAAAAAAGTTAAAGGTAGGGATAGACTTCTCAATGAACTCCGTTCAATAGCTATATATCAATTTGGCATTAATGGTGAGGAATTCATTCAAGATAATACTATATCTAAGGGTCTTTATCATAGGAGAATTTTTAATGATAGTAAGCAGATAGCTCTTCTAAATAAAGACACAGGATTTTATTCTTTAAGGCTTCCTGGAGGAGAAATATTAAAAAATCTGGGCATTAATATTATTGAAATTGATTTTGAATTAAAAACAAATACCCTATTTGCTCCAGGTATTCAAAAAGCTGATAGAAATATTATTCCTAATGATGAAGTCGTAATTATTCGGAACGATGAAGTTGTGGGGGTTGGAAAAGCGGTTTTATCTGGAAAAGAAATGGAAGAATTAAACAATGGGGTAGCTGTCAAAATAAAAGACAGGAAAAAATAATTTTTTCTATTTTTATTTTTATAATTAATTCAACTAATTTTTTATATTATTTTTTGCTTGATTTTTCATATATTTTTTTCATATAATTTTTGTTCTAATAGTAGAATAAAATAGCTATCTATAAATATGACTAAAACAAAAAGTTGATATGATTATTTTTGTAGCTAAAATTTTAAAACAAAAATAACTGAAAACAAAAATAACTTAAATTATTATAATTAATTCAATTTTTTAAAAGTTTAATTTTTAATTTAATTTTTCTTAAAATGGATTATTATAAACTCATTAATGAGTATAATACTTAAATATATATAAGTGAGGAATAATATGTCAGAAGATTTAACAAATAAAGTAAGAGAGGCTGTTTCAAAAGTAAATGATCCACATATGGGAGTAAGTATTGTAGAAATGGGCATTGTTCAAAATATTGATATTGATGGTTCAACTGCTAAAATTACAATTAAACCTACTAATCCTGGATGTATGAGTGTGGCTCGTATGGCTGCAGATACAAAAGCTCAAGCTTTATCTGTTGATGGAATTGATGATACTGAAATTACTGTTGAAGGCCATGCTATGGCTGATTCCATTAATGAAATGATAAATAAAAAAACAGATAACTAATATTTCATTTCCTAATTTTGTTTGATTGTTTAATCTATTATTTACACAATTCTACTTTTTTTAGGTTAATATTTTAATTTTTTAAAGGTATTATTTTAATATTATTTTTTGGGGTTTCCAAAATTATTTTATAAATAAATATCTTTATAAAAATTTAAAAATAATAATATTTTTATTAAATTATATATTATTTAAATTATAATATCTTTTATTTAAATTATAATATTTTTTAATAATTTTTTTACTAGAATCGAAAATATTATATATGATGAAATCTAAATGTTGTGTCTAGCCCTAATTTTATTTCATAATTTATTATGATTAATTAGAGTATATCAATATAAGAAATATAGGCCAGTGGCTCAGCTTGGTTAGCGCGCACGGCTGATAACCGTGAGGTCCTGGGTTCGAATCCCAGCTGGCCTATTTTTTATTTTTAATTATTAATTTTTTTTTTTTAATTTTTATTTTTAGTATTCAAAATTTTAATTATTTTTAGAATAATTATTTTTTTTATTCATATTCTTTTCTTTGCTGATTTTAAGCATCCTAATATATGATTGTTCATTTTTTCTAAAAATAACTCAATAAAAAATCATTTTTTTTTTTATTATATTAATAATTTAATTTTTTATTTAATTATTTATATATTGATGCTAGTACTTTTCATATTTTAAATGATTATATATTTTTTGCATTGTTATTTTATCTAAATTTTTTTAATTTAAAGATTAAAATGATTTTTATTTGTTTTTTATTATTATAAATATTTCATGAATAAATATACCAATATTTTGATTAATTTGCCAAATATATTCTAAATATATAATGAAATAATTTTGAGTTTAATATTAAGATTTTTTCAGCTGAATATTAAAATTTATATTCCTTATAATTATATTAAAGAGTTTTTCAATAATATATCATTAATAAAATAATTTTTGTATTGTAATCAATAATAAAAATGATATATTATAAATAGTAATGTTTTTAAAATATTATATATAATATGAATTTTAGGAATATTATAAGTAATTTTAAACTAATTAAAGATATTTGCATAATTTTGTAATTATTGGGAATATTATAATTAATTTTAAAGTATATTATAAATAGTATAATTATAAGAAATAGTCTAATTATTAAAATAGTTAATATATCAATTTTTTAAAAATAAAATTATTTTTAAAATTAATTTATCTGAGGTCTATATTATGTGGGAATCATTAAGGTATAAGTTTGAAAAGTATCCTGCACGTATGAATGTTGCAAGTAAGATGATAGAATTGGGCCTAAGAGTCGGAAATGATCATAAAATTTATTGTGGGGATCTTAAAATAAATGATGTGGCTTTGGCTAAAGCAGCTAATGTTGATAGAAAAGCTATAAAGTTAACTGTTGATTTTATTTTAAATGATGAGAAACTTTCAAATATTTTTGAAAATATTTTGCCTGCTGGAACACTACTTAAAAATATAGCTAAAAATCTTGGATTAGGTGTTATAGAAATAGAAGTTGGAGATGAAAATATTGGAATACTTACAGCTGTTAGTAAAATAATTTCAGAAGAAGGTATAAGTATTAGACAAGCATATGCTTCAGATACTCAGCTAGAAGAGATTCCTAGACTGACAATAATCACTGAAGAAAATGTATCTGGAGATATTATAAAAAAATTTTTGAAAATTGATGGTGTGATAAGAGTTTCAGTTTATTAATTCTTTATAAAATTTAAAATTAATCAAAAATTAAATTTTTAAATTTAATAAAAATCGATTTTTAAGAATAAATTTTATTTTAAATTGGATTATTTTTCAAAACAAGTTATAAGTTCTTCATGAACTTTTTTTAATCTATATATTGATTCATCTAAATTATTTATTTTGTATTTTTTCCATTTATCTGCTACAAATTCAATATCAACTTCTTCGATTCCATTCATAAGATTATCTGCATGGGAGATTATCTTTTCTTCAATTGTAGTGGGAATATAATTTTTTTCTGGAAGTCCTAATTCAATAGCTTCTTCTTTTGAAATTCCTGAACCTACATGTTTTTCAATTATAGTTGCTAGATCTTTAGAAAATCCTTTTTCAATAGCTAAATTTGCACCAACAATAGCATGATCAATGTTATTTGTTTTAGATCTACCAATATCATGAAGTAAGGCTGCTTCTTCTATTAATTTTTCATCAACATCAAAATTTTTAGATATCTCTTTAGCTTTATTACAAACTGCTAGAGAATGCTCAATAACCCAATCTGGGCATCCTTCTTCTTTTAAAAGATTAACTATCATAATAAACCTCTAATAAATATAATAGTAAATATTTTTAATATTAAAAGTAGATTAAAATTATTAATTTTATAAAAATATACTTTTAATATTAAAAAATAAATAAAAAATTAAAAAGAATTCATTTATTAAATTTTTAAATTAATAATTAATTATATTTTATATTAATAATTAATTATATTTAATTTTATTAATTAATATCATTAATCATTATCATTTACATTAATTATTATAAATTATACTTAATATTATAACTGATTATGATTAAATTAAGAAATATTTAAAAGATATCTATTTTAAAAATAAAATATAATACGAAATATGATTTTTCTAATTATTTCGCATTTTCTGTCCTAGCAATAGAGTATGCTTTTTCATAATTTGCAATTTCTTCTTTTATTCTGTTAATTATGCTATCATTTTCCTGAAAAGCAATTTCATTTCCGCATTCAGGGCATATGAATCCCATTTCAGAAGCTTGATCAAATGCAAACCTTGAATGTCCATTTGGACAAACAAAAAACATATTGTTTTCTTCAATTTCTAAAATTTCTTTTAGGTTATTTATTTCATCAGTTGATTTTTCTTTAATCTGAGTATTTACTCCATTGGAGTCAAATTTCCAGGAATATGTATACCATTGTGTTTCAGGATCTTTACTTCTTTTGTAACTAGCTAATCCTGAATCATATAGTTTATATAGAACTTTTCTAACAATATTTAACTTGATTTCAGTTTTTTCAGCTATTTCTTCATCAGTACTAGTTCCATCTATTAGACATTCAACAATTGATAAATTTTCTTCATCCTGTACAACTTCATTTAATAATTCTTGGACCAATGGATCACTTAACATTTACTCAACCCTCTCCACAAAAAACAATTGTATTATGACCTCATCATATGATTATGTCAATAACAATTTAATAACATGTATGGCACAATTATCGTATTTAAAGAAAATTAAACACTTTAAAAAACAATTAGCTACATTATGATACAATTAAAAAAATACAAATAAAATATGTATACCATAATAATATATGTTTTACATATAATATAAAATTAATTATCAGGATAGTTTTTTATATTGATAATTTTTTTCTAAATATATATTCAGTATTATAAAAAATATAGTAATAATGTTCTTAAAAATATGATATTTATATTCATAAATACTTATATTTCAAAATATATTTCAATTAGGAACTAATAAATTTTCATGATATTATGCATAAAACTTGTTTTGTTTTATAAATTGATTATAATAATTAAAAATTTTCTGATTTATTTTACAAATAAGTAATATTAATTAAAATTTCGAAATCATTATAAAGTAGAAACAGTATATTATCTTATCATAATCCATAAAAACCATATATTTTATATATTATTAATTTATATTATTGTATAACAGATATATTAATTGTAATGCTGTGCATAAACTATTATCTAAATAGCATTATATATTATGTTATAAGTTATATTTATTCTTTTCTCTCACTATAACTGCTGGGGTGTGAATAATAGAATCAAGTGATTCAACACTGACACTATCTATTTCTTCTCCTAAAACATTTTTAACGCTATGTATTGTTTCCATATTATTTGAAAGTAATTTTTGGTAGTTTTCTGCTATATTTGCAATCTTTATTCCTTTTTTTACACTAATTTCTTCAGAACTCCCAAGTGGGGTTGACCCAACATTTTCAGATAACTGTCCTAATAAGTAACCAAAAAAACCTTTATTCGACTCAATTCCCTCAATAGCTATGGGCAATCCAGTAAAATATTTATTTTTCTTTTTATAAGTAGCATCGGTGTCTATTATTAAAACATTCGCTGATTTTTTGGTTTCTTTTTTTATCTTTTGTTTTATCTCTTTTGCCACTTTTTCAGGATTTTTTGGGAGTAATGATACAAAAGTTCCTGGAGCATTACTTAAATCTATTCCTGCTTCAGAAGCTGGTTTTAATGCATGTTTCCATCCATATAATTGTAATACTACTTCTTTATGTCTTTTTGATTCTGGAGGCAATTTTCTTAAGTTTTTTATAGTTCTTTTTTTTATTCTAAAAAGTGGTCCAAGAAAATATCCCCAAAAATATTTACTCCAAATAATAGCTAGAAATTTGGCACTTAAACTTGGTTCATATTCCATTTCATCAACTAATCTTCCTTGGGATATGGCAATTGGGGTTTCAGCAATTACTAGGTAATCTTCATTTTCTATAAGGTCCATAGAAGGTTTAATGATTTTATCTAAATTTTCATTAGCTACAATATAATTCGTTTCAATAGGAATGATAATAAAATTTTCATCTTCTATATATTTATAAGTAATTCCCTCGTTTGTTTTTGCTTGTTGATAATTAAGTTTTAAGTTGTTTTTATTCATATAATCAGGTTTAGATAGCTTTATGGTCTAAATTTCTTTTCAATGTTAAAAATAGCTTATATTCTAATTTATTATTATTTTAATTTATTAATATTATTACATTAAAAATGGAATGATTTAAAAATAAATATATTAATATTAATAATTTTCTGTATTATCATGCCTATATATTATGATTATAATAAATAATGTAAATAAAAATTTACTATTATTTATTTTAAAGTAATTATTTAAAAATTATTTTTCAGCTATTTATTTTTTCTATAGTGTCTCCTCTAAGCCCTCTTCTAATAGTTTCAAGAGAAGTAATGTCATCTGTTGAAATATTTCCTAGGTTGACTTCTTTACCAAGTTTAAGGATGAAATAAACTTGTTGATCCTTGTTAGGTGCTTCCCATATGATTTTTTCTTCAGGTATATGTTTTAGTAGGTAATCTACTTCTTCTTCTTTAGCAGTTCCTTTTTCATCATATATTCCAATATTTTTCCCGCCTTCTCGTGCCTCTATGATTACCATATCTGATCCTGCTTTTAACTCAGAGTTTACAAGTTCTATTCTTTTCTCTATTGTAATTTCAGCATCTGCTTGTGGATCTTTTTTCCCTACCTCAGATAATACATAAAAACCTTTTTCTTTTGCTTCAGATATAAATTCTAATTTTTCTTTTTCTGTCATATCTGTTGATCCGTCGGATATTTCAATAGCTTCAAAACCTATTTCTTTAGCTTCTTTGAAGAATTTAGGAATTTCTTTTTTAATGTAAGCAATTTCAAAAAGTGTTCCTCCGGTGTAAGGAATTATTCCAAATGATTTATACATTTTAACTTTTCTTTTGATTATCTCTTCATCGTGAACAATTATGGTTCCCCAACCAAATTTTAAAAAGTCAACATACTCTCCAGATATTTCCATTAGATTCTTTGCAGTTTCAAATCCAAGTCCTTTATCTAAAACCATTGTAAATCCTTTATTTCTAGGTTTTTCTTCTCTTGATGGAAGTAAAAATTCAAAACATTTCATATAATCACTTTTTAATAATTTTATACTATTTAAATTATATTTTTCATGATTTTTATTGTTTTTGGTGTAATCATATTTTAATATTTTTATTTTTTTTTTAAATTATCTACTAATTTTAGATTTATTAATTTTAGATCTATTGATTTTAGAAGTATTAATAAAATAATTTTTTAATTAATATATGATCATTTTGATAATATAAATTTAAATAATAAGTTTAATTTAATATAAAGTTAAATAATATATTAAATAAATAATATTTTAACACTAAAATTATCTTAATTTATTTTAATTTTTGCTAGAATTATTCTATTTTTAAGTAAAAGCAATTTTGGATTGAGTTTTATGGATAAAACAATAAGATATTTTGAAGAACCAGGTAACAAAAATACAGAAGATTTAATTGATATCGTTAAAGAAAAATTAGTAAATTCTAATATTAAATATATTGCTATAGCTTCTGTTTCTGGTAAAACTGCACTTAAACTTCATGATTCCCTCGAAGATGAAGGAATTATTGATGGAATTACTATTGTAAATGTGACTCACCACGCAGGATTTAGAGAAGAAAATAAATTAGAATTGACTTCAGAGATGAGGAAAAAACTTGAAGATAATGGTATAATTACATTTGCTGGCTCTCATGCTCTTAGTGGAGTTGGAAGAGGTATATCAAACAAGTTTGGTGGGGTTACTCCTGTCGAAATAATAGCCGAAACATTAAGAATGTTTTCACAAGGTATTAAAGTTTGTGGCGAAATAAGTATTATGTTGGCAGATGCAGGATTAATACCTATAGGAGAAAAAATATTGGCTATTGGTGGAAGAGCTACTGGTGCAGACTCTGCAGCTATCATTACTCCTGCAAACATGACTAATATATTTGATATGAGAATCCATGAGATAATAGCTATGCCTATAGATTAAATTTATGTCTTTAGATTAAATTCCTAACTATAGATTAAATTGGTTGTTCTTTTAGATTTTTTTATTTTTTTATTTTCCAAGATTCTTAACCAATATTCTTAATTTATATATTATTTTTAGATTTTTCTAACATATTACTAATTTTTTTTAATTTTATTTTGATATTTTTAGCTTTTGATTTTTCACATGATTATTAGAACTTCAATATAAATTTTTTATATATTTTTATAGATATTTTTTCTTACTAAACATATAATTGATAATATTAATAATTTCGTTTTGATTTATTATTTAGTTTTATGATTAAATTACAATTAAAATTTTTATCTAATTTTAGTCTTATATATATTTGAATTTTAGAATTTTATCTTAAATTATTATCTAATATTTAAATTTCCAAGATTTTTACCGTTGCATTTAAATATAACTTATTACAAATCAATTAACATAAAATAAATTAAAATTATAATTTATAAATTATATGTTTTAATTTTGTTTAATGTGGGGTTAGTAAGTGAAATTTTTAAATGATGCAATTAAAGATTCTGAAAAGAGAATGGAAAAACAGATTCCAACAAGAATTTCAGCAGATCTGGATGATGAATTAATAGACATGATGGAACAAAGTCGTGCTAAAATTTTTGTCATCGGTGCTGGTGGTGCTGGTAATAATACAGTATCAAGATTGAATGAAATTGGTATTGATGGAGCTGAAACAATAACTGTTAATACAGATGCTCAAGATTTGTTTTACAGTCAATCAAGCAAAAAGCTTCTTTTAGGTAAAAAAACTTGTCATGGTTTAGGTGCTGGTGGCAATCCTGATGTTGGAGAAGAATGTGCTGAAGAAAGTGAAGATGAAATAAGAGATGAACTTGAAGGATCTGACATGGTCTTTGTTACATGTGGTCTTGGTGGGGGAACTGGAACTGGTTCTGCACCAGTAATTTCAAAATTAGCTAAAAAAGCAGGTGCTTTAACTGTCGCAGTAGCTACTATGCCATTTTCAGCAGAAGGTATTAAAAGAAGGGAAAATGCTGAAAAAGGGTTAGAAAAGCTTAAAAATACTGCGGATACAGTAATAATAATTCCTAATGATAAATTATTGGAAGTAGCTCCAAATCTTCCATTGAATAAAGCATTTATGGTTTCTGATGAGATTTTAGGCAGGGCTGTAAAAGGTATAACTGAATTAATTACTAAAAAGAGTTTGGTTAACCTCGACTTTGCTGATATTAGAAGTATCATGCAAGGTTCTGGAATGGCAATGATTGGTATGGGCGAATCTGAATCTGGAGATAGAGCATTAGAATCTGTTCATGAAGCATTAAATAGTCCTTTACTCGATTTAGATATTTCTGATGCAAAAGGTGCATTGATTAATATATCTGGTAGTTCTGACTTAACTTTACATGAATCTGAGAAAATTGTTCAAATTGTCGCTGATAAATTAGATCCAGAAGCAAATGTTATTTGGGGTGTTCAAATTGATGAAGACCTACAGAACATGGTTAGAACAACAATTGTTGTTTCTGGAGTTAAAGCTCAAGATGAGTATAGTGAAAGAGCAATTGAAAAAATTGATGTAGCTGATATGGAAAATGTTTCTCCTGAAATTGAGTCTGATCCTTTAGATGATTTTATTGATGGAACTTTCTAAATATAAGTTTTTTAATTATTTTTGAAGTTTTTTATAAATTCTTCAACCTTATTTAGTTAATCCCATCATTTATTTTCTTTTTTAAATCAAATCTTTTTATATCATTTCATGATTATTTTTTTCTTTTAATTTGAGTTTGGTCTAAAATTTAAATTGCAAATTTTAAATTTTATTTTAATTTTTTATTTATACCAGAAAGTTCTTTATATCTATGAATCACAAGAATATTCTAAATTAAAATATTTTATAAACATATAATTTCTAATTTTAAAAGTCTCACAATATATGATAGATAATTCGTACCAAAAACATCGAATTAATACAAAATAAAAAATCTCCAAAAAACTGTACATTCTCTTATTTTCGATATATTTATATATGATTCTTTATATATTTTTATAGTGAATGTTCATTATAATATAACTGATAATATAATAAAAATTATTTAGATAAAATGAGAAAATATTTTTTAGACAATTTAAGATGGATAATTATTCTTTTATTGTTTCCTTTCCATACGTTTAGGATTTATTCATTTGAAAATTTTTATATTCACGGGCCTCCGAATATCATTTTGTTTGACTTTATAGTCTTTTTAGCGCCTTGGTTTATGTCTTTACTTTTTGTCATAGCTGGAATAAGTACTTATTATTCTCTTAAAAAGAGAACTCCTAAAGAATATTTGAAAGAACGGCTATTCCGATTGTTTATACCATTTGTATCTGGATTAGTATTATTAGTTCCAATACAAACTTTTTTCGCTGAAAAATTTCACCTGGGATATACTGGAAGCTATTTTTCGCAATTAATAACATTTTTCACCAAATTTGGTGATTTAAGTGGTTATACTGGAGGATTCACCCCAGGACATTTGTGGTTTATATTATATTTATTTATTATCTCTATTATTGCATTGCCAATTATAATATTATATAAAAATAGCTCAATAAAATTAAACTTTGATAAAATAAATATTATTAGAATAATTCCTCTATTTTTAATTTTTTGGATTATGAGTGATATTTTGGATATTGGTGGAGAGAGTTTAGGAGCTTATTTTGCATTGTTTATGATAGGTTATTTTATATTGTTTAGTGATAAAATACAACAGAGTTTAGAAAAATACAAGTGGTATTTCGTCTCTATTTTTTTAATATGTTCGATAATAAATCTTATGGTTATGGTGCCTTTTATATTCTCTCTTCTGCCAGATTATTATTGGGTTATAGATATTCTCTATGGTTTATTTTCGGCATTTTTGTCTTGGGCAGCAATATTATCTTTAATGGGGTTAGGTAATAAATATTTAAACTTTCATAATAAATGGACAGAGTATTTTACTAAAGCATCTTATACAATATATATCTTTCATCAAACTTGGATTGTTATTGTAGCTTACTATACTTTATTGTTAATATCATCATTTATATTGCAAATAATTGTTATATTATTTGGAAGTTTTATTTTAACTATTATTAGTTATGAAATTGTTAAAAGATCTAAATTAACTAGATTCCTTTTTGGAATCAAGGAATAATTATTCTATTGGGGGATCAAAAATTTTATCTATTTTAGGGCTAATTTTAATGAAAAATCATAATTATATTTTTGATATAATATGATTTGTCTTTATACTTCTAGATTATCAGTTAATTCTTCTCAATGGGACTTTTTAATGCTTTAAATATAATTTAGTTATTATATATATTTTTTTTATTTTTTCATAGAGTATTCAACTTATTTTTTCCAATATTCAAATTATTAATCTGTAAAAATCAAAAATATTACAAACTAACAATATAAATGAAATAAATTTTATACCAAAAGTTTATAAATGTAGAATTATAATTATAATATTATTATAAATACTTAACAATTAATTAGCTCAATAATTAATTAAATAATTTAATTAGCTTAATATTATTTTAGCTTAATATTATTATTTAATATTCATTAAACCAAAAAATTAGATTATAATAAAAATTAGATTATAATTATTTAATAGTTATTAATTCAAGTATTGATTATTATTAAATATATGAAATTATATAGGATAATAATATATAATATTTCAATAATCATATGAAATAGTTTATTTAATAAATTTTTTAAGGTTTTATAATATTAAATCACAACCTTATTTCAAGATAAATAGGGGATTTTCAATGAGTTTTCAAGAATCAATGAACCGTTTTTTCAAAGAATGTAAAAGAGTATTAAAAGTATCTAAAAAGCCTAATAGAGAAGAATATGTCAATTTTTCAAAAGTAACAGCTATCGGTATACTTATTATTGGTGCTGTTGGATTTGTAATAGTTTTAATTTTCCAATTGATTGGAATTTAATATATGAGATATTTTAATAGTATATTCTATTTTTATTAAGTTTTTGTTTTTTGAATAAATTATTAACAAACAATATTAAATATGATTAAATTAATAATTCATAATATTTTAATATTGATAATTTAATAAATTATTAAATTAGATTAATAATAGAATTTATAATATATTAATTTTTGAATATATTAATTTTTGATTATTTGTTTTAATTTTGAAAACTTTAAATACTTGAATAATATAAATATAACATTAATATAAATAATATAATACTGATTTTAATATTATTATAGACTTGTAAAAATTTACTTATTATATTGAATTAAGTATCTTTTTAACTATTTATATTAAGTATTTTTTTAACTTGATTAAATAGTATTAATATGTATTGTTTGTATTGAGTTTATCTTAATCTTTATTAGATGAATAGATGAAATTTTAATCTGTATAGGTGTATTTTAAAATGGAAGATTATAAAAATTCCATATATGCTCTTAAGACAGCAACAGGTCAAGAGAGAAATGTGGCTAGGATGTTAGCTAGGAAATCAAAGGATAGTGGTATTGGTTTAGGAGCTATTCTCGTACCAGAGTCTTTAAAAGGTTATATATTAGTGGAATCTTCGACTAAAATAGATATGCAAAACCCTGCATTTAAAATTCCTCATTTAAGGGGTATTGTTGAAAGTAATTCTAGAAGTGTAGCTAATACTAATATAGTTTCTTTTGAAGAAGTTAAAAAATTCCTAAATCCTGAGCCTATTATATCTTCTATCCAAAAAGGAAGTATAGTAGAGCTTATATCTGGTCCTTTCAAAGGAGAAAGGGCAAAAGTGGTTCGTATTGACGAATCTCGTGAAGAAGTTGTTCTTGAGTTAATAGAAGCTGCAGTTCCGATTCCTGTAACTGTTAAAGGAGATCAAATTAGAATTATACAAAAGGAGGCTGACTAATGGCTAAAGATACCGTTGAAATTCTTATAGAAGGAGGAAGTGCAACTCCAGGACCACCTCTTGGTCCAGCTATAGGTCCTTTCGGAATTAATATGATGCAAGTTGTTGAGGAAATCAACAAAAAAAGTGCTGATTTTGAAGGAATGAAAGTGCCTGTTAAAATAATTATTGATAGTGATACTAAAAATTTTGAAATAGAAATTGGTACTCCACCAACCACAGCTCTCATCATGGACGAATTAAAAATCGAGAAAGGATCTCAAGATCCTGGCTTAGATAAAGTCGCTGATTTATCAGTAGAACAATCTTTAAAAATAGCTAGAATGAAATTTGATACTCTTTTAGCTAATGATTATAAACATGGTGCTAAAGAAGTAATGGGTACTTGTGTGAGTATGGGTATTACTGTGGATGGTAAAGATCCAAGAGAAGCACAAAAAGCTGTTGATTCTGGAGAATATGATAGTATTCTTTTAGAATAAGTAGTATTCTTTAGAATAAGTATTATTTTTTTAGGATAGATATTATTCTTTAGAATAATTAATAGTTTTTATATTAAATTTCTATGAATCTTTGTTTTCACGTTTAAATCATTGATTTATTAAATTTTAAATTTCTAGATTTATTAAATTTAAATTCTAGAATTATTAAATATTATTCAAAATAATTTGTAGATGATATTACTTAATTATATGATTTATATACTAATTTAATTAATTAGAATTAGATAAGATTATATATAGATAATTTTATTATTATTTAATATTATAATTATCTCTCTATATCAATTATTAGTTTATATTAATTATTATTTTTGTAATTGATACATTTATATTCATACAATTGATTAAATCAATATTTAAAGTATTTAATTTTATATTTAATCAGAATTAATTATATTTAATTATAATTATATTCACATTATATTAATATATTAAATTGATTATCAGATTAATTACTATGATCTTATTGATTTTCAGTTGATCATGAAACCAAAATATATCCAATGGGCTTAAAGTTCATGGAGGATTTATATGACACAAGAGATTATGGAAGCGGTGAAGAAGGCAAAAGATGAATCTAAGCCGAGAAACTTCACACAATCTATTGATGTTATTATTAACATCAAAGATTTGGATGTCAAAAAACCAGAAAATCGGTTTGATGAAGAAGTTGCTCTCCCTAATGGTCGTGGTAAAGATGTTAAAATAGGATTTATCGCGGATGGGGAATTAGCAGTTCAAGCTAAAAATGCTGGTATCGATCTTGTTGTGACTAAAGAAGCTTTAGAAGAGTATGGAAAAGACAGAAAACAAGCTAAAAAAGTAGCTAATGCTCATGACTTTTTCGTAGCTCAAGCTGATATGATGCCACTTGTTGGTAGATTCTTAGGGCCAGTTTTAGGTCCAAGAAAAAAAATGCCTAAACCAGTTCCTGCTAATGCTAAAGCAGAACCTTTGATTCAAAGGTTACAAACTACTGTTAAAATAGGTGTTAAAGACCAACCAAGTATCCAAACTTTAGTCGGAACTCAGGATATGAGTGACGAGCAAATAGCTGAAAATATCGAGGCAGTTCTCACAGTCTTAGACCGCAATTTAGAAAAAGGAAGAAACCAAATAAAATCCCTGTTTGTTAAAACAACAATGGGTTCAGTAGTGAGGGTGATTTAAAATGGCTCACGTTGCTGAATGGAAGAAAGAAGAGGTTAAAGAACTTAAAGGTTTGATTGATTCTCATGAAGTAATCGGTATAGTAAATTTACTTAATATACCTGCTAGACAACTTCAGAAAATGAGACAATCTTTAACAGGCAAAGCTGTCATTAGAATGTCTAAAAAGAATTTAATTGATTTAGCTTTCAAAGACTGTAATGATAAAAAACAAAACCTTGTAGATCTTTCTAACCATATGGATGGCCAACCTGCAATTGTATTCACTGATATGAATCCCTTCAAGTTATTTAAAATATTAGAAGACAGTAAAACCTCAGCACCTGCTAAGGAAGGAAATATTCCTGATTCTGATATTATTGTTCCTGGAGGGGACACTGGATTTGAACCAGGACCAATACTTGGTGAATTACAACAAGTGGGAATACCTGCTAAGATTGACAAAGGTAAGATTGTAGTTTCTAAAGATCATGTTATTGTTAAAGCTGGTGAACCTGTTTCAAAACAAGTTGCTAGTATGTTAACAAGACTTGATATTCAACCTATGGAAGTAGGAATTGATTTACGAGCAGCTTATGAAGAAGAGTCTGTTTATACTTCTGATTTGTTAACTATTGATGAAGAAAAAACATTGGCTGATGTTCAAAGCGCATTTTCCCAAGCATTTAATCTTTCTGTTAATGCGGGAATACCTACTAAAGAAACTATTGTTGCTATTATCCAAAATGCAAATAGTAAGTCAGTTAATTTGGCTATGAATGCATCTGTACTCACATCTGAAACAACAGAACCTTTAATTGCTCTTGCAAATGCTAAAATGTTAGCTTTAGCTAGTGCAATATCCGATGAAGAAGGTGCTCTTGATGAGGAGCTTGTTGAAAAATTATCTAATGTTTCTGTAGCTACTCCTGTAGTTGAAGAAACTATTGAAGATAATGAAGATGTTGAGGAAGAAGAAGAAACAGAGGAAGAAGCTGAAGAAGAAGCAGCAGCTGGCCTCGGAGCTCTCTTTGGTTAATAGATGACAATTTCAAATTAAAGTTTATAGTTTTTAATTATTCAATAAAATTGTTAGATTTAATCTATTAAAAGTTTAAATCATTAAAATTTAAATTAAAATTTAAATATAATTAAATATAATTAAATATAAGGTGAAAACATGGAATATATATACGCAGCAATGATTTTGCACAGCGCAGATAAAGATATCAATGAAGAAAATGTTAAAAGTATTGTTGAAGCAGCAGGAATCGAAGCAGATGATGCTAGAGTAAAAGCATTAATTGCAGCTTTAGAAGATGTAGACATCGAAGAAGCTATTGCAACTACTGCTATGGCAGCAGCTCCTGTAGCAGCAGCTGAAACAGCTCCTGCAGCTACTGAAGAAGTAGAAGAAGAGGAAGAAGAGGAAGAAGAAGCATCTGAAGAAGAAGCAGCAGCTGGATTAGGTGCTTTATTCGGATAATTTTTTCTTTTCTCTTTTTATTTTTTTATTTTTTTATATTATCTTATTTCAATTCAAAGCCCATATTCTTTAAAAATCTAATTATATAATTTTTAATTAAATAAAGAATATATTTATTAAATACACTTTTTTGTTTTTAGTTTTACTTATTTTTAATTTTAATAATAATAATAATAATAATAATATTGAAATTTTTTATACTTATTATGGTATTAATTTTTATTTTATTGCAAAATTTATTTTGTTAATTAATAACTAATGTAATTATTACTTAACAAAATAAATTTATATTTTTAATAATTAATATTATTAAGACGATTAAACAAAACATATTATATATTGCTAAAATGATTTAATAAGTTATATTAATTAAATTATTTATAGTATTAAACTACTAAATTATTAAAGCACTGAATTATCTAAATAAATTAAATTAGTTAAATTATTATACCATTATTCATATTAATTAATTATCTAATTTATTATATTAACTAACTTATATTAAGTAAATTTAAAATTATTTAATTATTCAATTATTTCATTATTTTTTTCAATGTTTTAATTATTTATTCAATAAATAATTTTAGTTTATTATTTACTATAACAAATTAAAGTTTATTAAACTCTTTAATAAAAAATAATTAATTATTAATCTATCATAATTAGAATTAGGCAATTATTTAATTTCTATATTCCTTGATAGGAATTTCATGTTTTATTATAAATATTTTATAGATAATAAAAATTATAAAACATATTAAAAAACTTTTAAAATTGATAATATGACTGAAATATTAAAAGAATTAGGTTTTAGTAAGCAGAAGTGTGAGACATGTGGAAACGAATTTTGGTCTATTCCAAAGAGATCTACTTGTGGAGATGCACCATGTGATGAATATGAATTCATTGGTAACCCTGCAACTGATAAAGATTATGACCTATTTGAAATTCAAAAGTCTTTTAGGGAATTTTTTGAAAAAAATGGCCATACGCCTGTTTCTCGCTATCCGGTATTGGCAAAAAGATGGAGGGATGATGTATTTTTAGTTGGGGCTTCAATATATGATTTTCAGCCATGGGTAACATCTGGCCTAGTTGAACCTCCTGCTAATCCTCTTGTCATCGCTCAACCCTCTATTCGTCTAAATGATGTGGATAATGTGGGAAGAACTGGTAGACATATGACTTGTTTTACAATGGGTGCTCATCATGCTTTTAATAGCTTAGATAATGAAGTTTATTGGAAAGATAATACTGTTAAGCTTTGTCATGATTTTATTGTTAGTATTGGAATTGATTCTTCTGAAATTACTTTCATTGAATCTTGGTGGGAAGGTGGAGGAAATGCTGGACCTTGCTATGAAGTTTGTGTTCGTGGAGTAGAATTGGCAACTCTTGTTTTTATGCAATATAAGATACTTCCTAATGGGGATAAAGAGGAGATTCCTATTAAAACAGTTGATACGGGTTATGGTTTGGAACGTTTTGCATGGGTTAGTCAGGGAACTCCTACTGCTTATGATGCTTGCTTTGCTCCAGTTATAAATGAATTAAAAAATATTACAAATATCGATGTAGATGAAAATATTTTGGCGGAAAATGCCCAAATTGCAGGTATGATGGATATAGAAACATTTGCCGACATCCGTTCTCTTCGTGAAAAAGTAGCTAATAAGCTTAATATATCTATTGAAGAACTTCTTAAATCTGCCGAACCTATGGAAGCTATTTATATTATAGCTGATCACACTAGATGTCTAGCATTTATGTTGGCGGATGGTATTATTCCATCTAATGTTAAAGAAGGATATCTTGCAAGATTAGTTTTGCGTAGAACAATTAGGTTTATGAAAGAACTTAAAATGGATAATTCTCTCTCTTCTATTATGCAAATACAACTTAAATTTTTATCAAAGTTTTATCCTGAAATCAAAGAAAGTAATGATCATATTATGAATATTATCAATCTTGAAGAAGAAAGATATGCTAAGACTATTGATAAAGGTAATAGGGTTGTTAAAAGAACAATTAAAAATTTAAAGAAAAGTAATAAAGATTCAATGCCAGTAGAAATTTTAATAGATCTTTATGATGCTCATGGAATGCCTCCTGAAACTGTAAAAGAGATATCAGATGAAAATTATGGTGAAGATGAATTTAAAGTTGATATACCTGATAATTTCTTTACTTTAGTAGCTAATCAACATAGTGGGGAGAAATTTATCCTTGAATCTAAATTAGATATAGATTATCCTCCAACAGATCTTTTATTCTATGATAATTTTAATATTTCTATGTTTGAAGCGGAAATTTTAGATATTATTTGGGATGATAAGTTCAATGAAGATGAAAATTCTTTTAATGAAGAAGATTTGGATAAAAATCAGAATAAAGAAAAAGGGATGGAAAATAATGAAAATTCTGATTCTAAATTAAAACACCAAGTTTCTATTATACTTGATCAAACTGCTTTTTATCCAGAAGGGGGAGGCCAACCTTCTGATATTGGATATTTAACAATTAATGGAAAGCAAATGGAAGTTATTCATGCTGAAAAAATTGGCGATGTAGTTTTACATAAAATTAGTGTTGTTGATGATGTTAACTATTTCAAGAATAATTTAAATTTAATAGGAGAAAAAATTAACGGTAAAATTAATTGGAAAAGGAGAATAGCTCTTGCAAGAAATCACACTGCTACTCATCTAATAATTGCCGCTGCTAAAAAGGTTTTAGGTAATCATATATGGCAAGCTGGTGCTCAAAAAGGTATTAAAAGGTCTAGGCTTGATTTATCTCATTATAAACCTATAACTCAAAATGAAATTGATCAAATAGAAAAAATAGCTAACGAGTTAGTAATGGAAAATATCTCATTAGATATAACTTGGATGAGTAGGGATGAAGCTGAAAAGAAATATGGTTTTACTCTTTATCAGGGAGGAGTGGTTCCAGGTTCTTTAATAAGGGTTGTAAATATTCCTAAAATAGATGTTCAAGCCTGTGCAGGAACGCATGTCCCACAAACTGGTGAAATTGGTTTAATCAAAATTAATAAAACTGAAAGAATTCAGGATGGTGTTGAAAGAATTGATTTTTCAGCAGGAAATTCAGCGATTGAATCAATGCAAACTAATGATGAATTTTTAAGAGAAAGTAGTGATATATTTAAAGTAACTTCTGAACAACTTCCTAAAACATGTGAAAGGTTTTTCAATGAGTGGAAATCATATAAAAATGAATTAAATAAGCTAAAATCTGAAATTGCTAATCTTAAAATTAATAACTTGGCGGATAATTTAGAAGAGATTAATGGTTTAAATATATTGAAAGAAATAATTAATGGAGATATAAAAGAACTTCAGAAAATAGCTACTGATTTTACGGATAATGGAAAAGCTGATATTGTTATAATTGGAAATAATAATGGTAAAATTGTAGGGGCGGCTTCTAAAACAGCAATTGATAAAAATATAAAAATAAATGAAATAATCAAAAAATCTGCTACCATACTTGGTGGTGGTGGTGGTGGAAGACCTAACCTTGCTCAAGGAGCAGGTCCTAAATTTGATAAAATAGAAGAAGCTACTGAACTAGCTATTAAACTTGTTAATAATGAACTAGGATAATATTACATTTTTATTGTTTATTATAAAAATTAGGGATGATTTTTTGAAATCAAGAACAGTTGAAGAGATTAATTATAAAATATCTAATGGTGAAGCTAATATTTTCACAGCTCAAGATTTAAAAGAATTAGTTAGAAATGGAGAGGTTCCAGACTTTGAAGATGTTGATGTTGTAACTTGTGGTACTTGTGGCATAATGTCTGGTACTGCGGCAATATTTCACTTAGATATTTTCGAACCAGGAATTTTTAAGAAAGCTAAAAATATTTATTTAAATGGTGTTCAAGGATTCTCAGGGCCTTGTCCTAATGAATGGTTGGGTTCTATTGATACAATTGTTTATGGAACTACTCATAGTAGAGATAATTCTGAATACGGAGGGGGTTTTTTATTTAAAGACCTATTAGAGGGAAAAGAAATCGATATTGATTTAGAATCTATAGATGGTAAAAAATTTTCTTCTTCTATCACTATTGAAGATATTCCTAGGGCTGAAATTATTGGAACAAGAATGGCTTTTAAAAATTATACTGCTTTTATTAATCCCTCTAATGATAGTGTTTCATCAATATTTAATGCAATTCCTATGGAAGGAAATTTTAAATCTTTTTCTTTTTCTGGATGTGGGGAGATTAACCCTATTCAAAATGATCCAAATATGGATATCATTAAAAAAGGTACAAAAGTTTTACTTAATGGATCTGAAGGTATTGTATTGGGAAATGGAACAAGAAGCAATGATAATAAGCCTAATATGATGTTATCTGCAGATATGCATCAAATGGATTCTGAATATTTTGGAGGATTTAAAACTTCTGAAGGTCCTGAAATATTTGATTCTGTAGCATTACCTATCCCTATTCTCAACGAAAAAGTATTTTCAAATCTTTTAATTTTAAATAAAGATATAAATCTTCCTATAGCTGATATTAGGGGTAGACATTTACCTCTTTCTAATACAGATTATTCTCAGGTATGGGAAAGCTATGATGAAAGACCAACTTTTCATATGAACAAATGTATTGATTGTAGTAACTGTCTAGTTGAAGAACGTTGTCCTACATTCGCTTATAGTAATAAAAGAGGAAACAAAAATTTGGATACTCAATTATGTTTTGGTTGTGGGATGTGTTCTTATTCTTGTATTGGAGGAGCATTTGAAATGGATACGGGTGTTGTAAATACTATCATTGATGAAAATGAATATGCTATACCAATTTCATGTAGGCAATCAGATATAAAAAGAGCGAAGTCATTAACTAATAAATTAAAAGAGATGATTGAAAATAAAGAATTTATGCTTTAAGTTATATTTTAATTTATAAATTAATATATATTTATAATATCAAAATTTTATTTATAGATTAATATTAAAATTTTATTTTATAATTTAATTTATTAATTAATATATATTTTAATATCAAAATTTTATTTATAGTTTAATATTAAAATTTTATTTTATAATTTAATTTATAGCTTTCATTTTATAATCTAATTTATATTTTCATTCATTTTTTAAATAAATTTATATATTAATATTAATAAATAAAGAGGAATCAAATGAAACATAGTTTAATAATTGCAAGATATGGTGAATTGGGCCTTAAAAGCCCTAAAATAAGAAGTCGTTTTGAAAGAAAGCTTTCATCAAATATTAAAGCCTCTTTTAATTGTGAAATTGATATAAATCAAGCAAGAATATTCATTTTTCCAGAAAATTTTAATGAAGCTATATTTGAACTTAAAAAAATTTTTGGTATTGTATCATTTTCTCCAGCTATATCTACTTACAGCAATTTCCAAGATATTGAAAATACATTAAATATTTATGTTGATAACTTGGTTGAAGAAGGTTTAATATCTTCAGATACTCCTTTTGCAATTAGATGTAGGAGGGTGGGGGGTCATGATTTTTCTTCTCAGGAATTAGCAGCTTTTGCAGGTTCAGTTGTTGTTAAAAAACTTGGTTGCCCAGTTAATTTGACAAACCCTAAATTTGAGATTTTTATTGAAGTTCGTGATAATGAAACTTATATATTTCATGAAAAAATTAGGGGTCCGGGAGGTTTACCTCTTGGAACTCAAGGAAAATTAATTTCTCTTATATCTAGTGGAATTGATTCTCCTGTAGCAACTTATCTTATGATGAAAAGAGGATGTGAGATAATAGCTCTTCATTTTGATAATAATCCATATACAAAACCAAAATCTGAAGAAAAATTTGATTCTATTATTAAACAACTTAAATCATATTCAAAGGGAGTTAAATTTAGATCTAGGGTTGTTAATTACGGGGACTATCTTAAAAAGTGTAAAGATGATGCTCCAGAAAAAATGACGTGTATTCTTTGTAAATCGGGAATGTATAAGATTGCAGGCAAATTAGCTAAAGAAATGAACGCATTAGGAATTGTTGATGGTAGTAGTGTGGGTCAAGTAGCTTCTCAAACTCTCCCTAATATTCTTGCTACTAGGGAAGATGTTGATGTTCCTATTTTAAGTCCTTTAATTGGTATGGATAAAGTTGAAATAGAAAGAATAGCTAAAAAAATAGGGACATATGATATATCAAAAGAGGATGATGGGGGATGTAGTGCTGTTCCAAGATATCCTGAAACAAAGGCAGATTTAAAAAGAGTTAGAAAAGCTAAAAATGATATTAATCAGGAAGAATTAATTAATGATACGTTTAATTCGATAATTTTTAAAAATTCTGAAGAATAGAAGTATTATTAATAATAAATAATTATAAAAATCATGATTATAAATTATTTTAGACAAAATATTTTTGATAATATATAAAATTATAATAAATAAATTATTCTAAATAACATATTTTAAATGAGATATTTTTGATAATATATAAAATTATAATAAATAAATTATTCTAAATAACATATTTTAAATGAGATATTTTTGATAATATATAAAATTATAATAAATAAATTATTCTAAATAAAATAATTTTGATAAAAATAAGATTAATAAATTAAATATTTTATGTGGAGTTGGGTAAATGAAAATTACATTTGTTAATCCTCCACAAACAGCATCTAAATATAAATTTATGGGAGTTATTGCACCACCTTTGGGTCTTGCATATATGGCTGCTGTTTTAGAGGAAAATAATTTTTCGGTAAATATTATTGATGCTTCAGCATCTGATATGAGTTGGGAAGATTTTGAAAATAATTTAAAGGATTCCAATCCTGATATTATTGCCATTACTGCATTAACGCCAACTATAGAAAAAGCTTTGGAAACTGCTAGAATATCTAAAGAACTTTTTCCTAACAGTTTAATTGTCATGGGAGGGTATCATCCTACTTTTAACTATGAAGAACTATTAGAACATGATTTTATTGATATTATCATTCGTGGAGAAGGGGAATATACCATTTTGGATCTTGTCAGTACCATTGAAAAGGGTGAAGATCTTTCTAAAGTTAAAGGAATTGCTTTTAATAATATTATAACTCCAGATAGAGATTTAATCAACGATCTGGATTCTTTACCATATCCGGCAAGACATTTACTTCCTATGCAAGAATATAAACTTCTTAATATGGAAACTAGAATGTCTACAATGATAACTAGCAGGGGTTGCCCTATGCAATGTTCATTTTGTTCTTCAGCATCAATGCATGGATCTAAACTTCGTTTGAGGTCTGTTGAAAGCATCATCGAGGAAATAGAATATTTAATTAAAAATTTTAATATAGAAACAATTGCATTTATGGATGACACATTCACAATAAATAAAAAAAGAGTCATGGCTATTTGTGATGAAATAATAAAACGAGATATTGATGTCTTATGGGGCTGTACTGCAAGAGTAGATACATTAGATGAAGAAGTATTGAAAAAAATGAGGGAAGCAGGATGTATAACTTTATTCATGGGTGTTGAATCCGCAGAACAACAAATATTAGATAATGTTAATAAGAATACTACTATTAAAAAAATTAAAAATGCATTTAAAATTTGTAGAGAGGAAAAAATCCGAACTATAGCTTCTGTCGTGTTGGGGATGCCAGGAGATACTCATGAAAGTATAAATAAAACTGTGAATTTTGTAAAGGATTTAAAGCCTTCTTATGCTATTTTTTCTTTAGCAACTCCTTATCCTGGCACTAAATTTTACCAACAAGTTTTTGAAAACAACATGATTAAAGTGAAAGATTGGTCGAAATATACTTTAATTTCTCCAATAATTGATACTATTGAATGTTCTTTAGAAGATTTAAGAAAATATCAGACTATTGCTTTTTGTAAGTTTTATTTAAGGCCAACTTATCTTATACGTCAATTGATAATTGATGGTCCAATGCTTCTTAAAACAATTTGGGGAGTTTTTAGGCATGTTTTAAGTTAATTCATTGATTTATAATTAATTATTAAAAAATAGGTTTTTAAAATTATGAACTAAAATATTTTAATAATATTAAAAACTTATGTATTTAAAATTACTAATAATTTAGTAATAATACTAAAATGAATTAAAAAGAATAATTAGAATAATAAATATATATAATATGGATGTTAAATAAATAATATGTCTATAAATTTGTAGATAAATTATAGTTGACAATTTAATAATGAATTTAAATGATTTATTAATCCTAAGATAATTAATTAAATTATCTAAAATAGAAATTATCTAAAATATCAAATATTAGAATAATTAAAATCAATTTTTGAGGTAATATAATGAAAACAACTATTAGTGTAATAAAAGCAGATGTTGGAAGTATTTCTGGCCATTTAGTGGCTCATCCAGCTCTATTAGAAACTTGTGATGAAGTTTTAGGAAAAGCTCTTGAAGATGGGTTATTGGAAGATTATTATATAACTCGTTGTGGAGACGATATAGATATGATAATGACTCACAGAAATGGTGAGGAAAATGAAGAAGTCCATGAAACTGCATTTAATGCATTTATGAAAGCTACTGAATTAGCTAGAGAATTAAAATTATATGGTGCGGGACAAGACTTATTATCTGATACTTTTTCAGGTAACATTAAAGGTATGGGTCCGGGTGTAGCAGAAATGGAATTTAAAGAAAGACCAAGTGATCCGGTAATTGTTTTCTGTTGTGATAAAACCGAGCCAGGTGCATTTAATTTGCCATTATATAGGTTATTTGCAGATCCATTTAACACTGCGGGACTTACTATTGATCCAAGTATGCATGATGGATTTAAATTTGAAGTATTTGATGTAATTGAACATAGAAAAGTTATTATGAGTTGTCCTGAAGAATCATATGATTTACTTGCACTTTTAGGTTCAACTGGAAGATATGTAATTAAAAGAATCTTTAAAAAGAATGGTGAAATAGCTGCTAGTATGAGTACTGAAAGATTAAATCTAATGGCAGGATCTTATGTTGGTAAAGATGACCCAGCAGCTATTGTAAGGGCGCAATCTGGTTTTCCATCAGCTGGAGAAGTTGTTGAGCCATTTGCATTCCCTCATTTGGTAAGTGGATGGATGAGAGGTTCTCATAATGGGCCTTTAATGCCTACTGCTCAATATGATGCTAATCCTATTAGATTTGATGGTCCTCCAAGAGTTATTGGTTTAGGATTTTCAATTGCTGATGCAAAACTTGGAATGCCTGTAGATTTATTTGATGATCCTGCTTTTGATAGAACTAGACAACAAGCTTCTGATATTGCTGATTATATGAGAAGACATGGTCCATTTGAACCACACAGATTACCAAGTGAAGAAATGGAATATACTTCTCTTCCAGGTGTTTTAGAAAAATTAGAATCTCGTTTTGAAAAAATGGATTAATTTCCATTATTTTTTTATTTTTTAATATAGTTATTGTATAAAAATAGTATGTATTTAAATAATATTTTTTCTTATTTTTTATAAACATTATATATAACAACAATATTTTTTCTATTAATAATAAACTTTTATTAATAAATATTATTGAATTGGATATATTTTTATCTATTTTAATTTTCAAAAAATTTAAATTTATAATATTTTTTTAGATTATTTTTTATAATTTTACTTTTCTATCATTTTATATTCAAATAATTTCATGAATAATTCTTAAAGTATCAACTAGTCCGTGGCTATAGCTAATACATTCGAAAGAAGTTATTTGGTCTCCTTTTTTGAGGTAGTATTTACAATCTTCCATATAATCTTTTGCTCTAAGTTTCGCTTCTTCTTCTTTTTTAGAAAAATTTAGCCCCTCAATTTCTTTAAGATTATTTTCTAACTTATCAATGTCTTTTAATATTTTTTCTTCCCATTCTAGGTTTTCTATCATCTATATTCTCCGTAATGTTTCATATTTTTCATATTATTATTATTATTCTATATTCCGATTAATTAATAATGCATCAATTAATCCGTGTGCATATGTTATACATCCAAATGATGTTAATTCATCTTCTTTTTGAAGGTAGTAATTAGAATCTTTTTTATAGTTTTTTGCCCTTTTTATTATCTCTTTTTCTTCTTTGTTCAATTTTAAAGATTCTATTTTATCTAAACTTTCATCAAGTTTTTCGATATCACTTAAAATTCTATCGGTATTGTTCATTGTTCTACCTTCTAATTATTTTAATATTATTCTATAGTCTTCTTCTTTCATAACTTGTTTCTTTCCAGACATGATGAATTCTTTGCACAACTGTTATATATGAAAGGATAATCAGTAATATAATGGTCCAATTCATATAAATACCACCAAATATTCCTGCTATAAATGCACCTGCCATTAGAATAATAAGCCTAGTAGCTCTTTCAGCTATTCCTATATTACATTCAATTCCTTTTGCTTCGGCCCTTGCTCTTACATAACTTACAGTAATTGCTGAATGAATAGCTAAAATCCCAAATAACCATGATGTGTAGCCGCCCCAAACTATTCCTATAATTATTATTGCATCAGAAAACCTATCCATTGTAGAATCAAGAAAAGCTCCAAAATCTGATGTTTTGTCATGATATCTAGCTATTGCACCATCAAAAACATCAAAAACACCACTCAAGAGGATAAAAATTCCTCCAACCAGTAAATTTCCTGTTCCAAAAAATATTGCAGATATTATGGCAATTATGGGAGATATTAACGTTAATATATTTGGGTTTAAATTTATTCTTTTAGCAATAGGTTCAAGAATTTTTTTTAAAAGGGGTCTGAATCTTTCTAACATTGCTATAGTATATGAAAACAAATATTTATATAATTTTTTATAAAATAATGAAAAATTATTTATTTTATTAAATACAACAATTATTACATTACTATTGGATTAACCATTATCTATAAAATTAAAAAATATTAAAGATTAATGGATAATTTTTATTAATAATAATTAGAAACATAATTAAATTGCTAAAATCGATTTATGATTCTATAATGCGTTTTATCAATTTGAATAATATTTCTATATTATATTATTAGGATAATTTTTCATGGATAGAAATACATTATTTTTCAACAAAAATATTTTTTAATTTTATAGTACTATTTAATCAAATACTAGTATAATATTGATAGCAATAATAATCTTAAATAATAATAATTATTTAAAAAATAGTATTCTTAATTCTTTACATGTGATTTAAATGAAGATAGTTAAAATGGATAAAAACAACCCTGATTTTAATTTAATTAATGAGGCTATAGAAGTTTTAAGTTCTGGAGGAGTTGTGCTTTATCCTACTGATACAGTTTATGGTTTAGGTGCAAATATATTTGATGAAAAAGCTGTTGAAAAGGTTTATAATATTAAGAATAGGGACTATTTTAAACCATTATCTGTATGTGTTTCATCTGTCCCTGAGATTTCTTTAATTGCAGATACACCTTTAGACATAATCAATATTCTTAAAAAAAATTTACCTGGTCCATTCACTTTTATACTATATAAAAAGGATCCAATACTTGACTATGCTACTAAAAATCATAAAATTGGGATTAGAATTCCTGAAAGTATTATTTCAAGAAATTTAACAAAAAATTTTCCAATAACTACTACTAGTGCAAATTTATCTGGAAAAGAAACATTAAATAATCCTGATGATATTATCAAACAACTAAATAAAGGAATAGATTTTGTCATTGATGTGGGCATTTTAGAACAATCAAAACCTTCTACTGTAATAGATTTAACTAGGAAAAAACAAGATATATTAAGACAAGGTAAAGGCAACCTTTAAAGACTGAATTATTCTATATTATTATTAATCTTTCTAATATTCATTATTTATATTATTTTCTACCTTTTATTTTCTACCTTTTTTCTTTCTAATTTTTTAATTATTTTTTTAACTTTTTTATTTATTCTATTTTTATTTATTTTCTATTTTTTCATTAAATTTATAATAATTCAATCTAGTATAGTATTAATATTAGTATTAACAATATTAATATTATAAACTTTAAGAATTGATGTAATAAAATTCATTAATAATAAATTTATTATATAAGAAAATTAAGTTATAATAAGATGAATTATATAATTAAATTAATCTATAATAAAATGAATTATATGATATTAATTTTTAAAGCTTATAATAAAAGTAATTATATGATTAAATTGTGAAAATATGAAATCTCTAGCTAATTTAAGCAATCCTTCAAAAATTCAAACTAACTCTTCTTTAGACCTTATATTAGGAGGGGGGATTGAAAAAAGAAACATAACTCAATTTTATGGGCCTCCTGGATCTGGTAAAACCAACATATCTTTAAATATTGCAGTTCAAGTAGCGAAACAGGACAAAAAAGTAGCTTATATAGATACTGAGGGTGGAATCTCAATTGATAGGGTTAAACAATTGTCTAAAAACGATTTTAATGACGTGGCTAATAATATAATTGTTTTTGAGCCTAATTCATTCCAAGAACAATCAAATAATATAAAAACTATTGAATCACTTATTAGTTCTGAGCAAAATAATTTTGATTTAATAATAATAGATTCTGCAGTAGCACTATATCGTTTAAAAGAAGGAAAAAATTCTAATTTATTAAACATGGAATTAGGTACTCAGATGGGAGCTTTATCTAGAATGTCTCGTAAACACGATCTTGCTGTTGTTATAACTAATCAGATTTATTCGACATTTGAAGATGAAAACACTAGCACCGTTGTGCCTGTTGGTGGAACTATATTAAGATATTGGAGTAAAATAATTGTTGAACTTTCAAAATCAGATATAAATGGACAACGTATAGCTACTTTGAAAAGACATAAATCAATAGCAGAAGGTACAAATATTAAATTTTCTATTACAAACAATGGTATTGAATAATTTTGTATCCAAATATTTTTCTCAATTCTTTTTATTAGCTATTTTTTTATATTTATTTCATTAATTTAATATTCATTATACACTTTATCTCATTATTTTATTATTTTATATTATTAACCATTAGTTTTATAAGCCATTTTGAATATAATTAATTATGTTGTAAAATTATTTTATAACTATTATTTTTATTAAATGTTAATGTTTTGTGATAATATGATCCAACCAAAAAAATATGCAAAAGCTGCTAAAATACCTCCAAAAGGATTTAAATCAGCTAATGAATTTTTTGAACACGTTTTTAATGATAAAGAAATTATCTGGATGGGTCAAAATACTAATCATCTTCACAATGAGAATTATATAAGAGATGCAATGCTTAATTGTGTTGAAAGCAAAGAATATTGTAAATATCCTCCTCCTGAGGGATTTCCAGAATTGAAAAGATTAATTTTAAAAGATCTTAATCTAGAAAATATGGATATCTTAATAACTGCTGGAGGAACTGAATCATTATATCTTTGTATGAATGATATTTTGGAGCCAAAAGATAATGTTATAACTTGTGATCCAGGTTATCTTATTATTGACAACTTTGCGAGTAGATTTTCTAATAAAGTTATATCTGTTCCTATTTATAGTAGTGATAATGATTATAAGCTAACTCCTGAGCTTGTAAAAGAATATATGGATGAAAATACAAAGATAATTGTCCTTATAGATCCATTAAATCCTTTAGGTAGTTGCTATACAGAAGAAGAAATTAAAGAATTTGCAAAAATAGCTGTTGAAAATGATTTATATTTGTTACATGATATAACCTATAGGGATTTTGCACGTAAACATTTTTTAGCTGCTCATTATGCTCCTAATAATGCAATAACTATTTATAGCTTTTCAAAAATTTTTGGGATGGCTGGATTAAGAATTGGTTCAATTATAGGAACAAATGAAACAATTAGTTCTGTTAGGACAATTCTTATAAATGATTTGGGTACTAATTTGATTGCACAATCAGCTGCAATAGCTGCTTTAAAATCAAAAGATAAATGGATTGAAGAAATTACAAGCACTACTCGAAATAATCAAATTTTAATTAAGAAGTGTGTAGATGATATAAAAGGTGTTTTTATTCCTGTATATCCTTCAGATGGTAATATGTTAGCTATTGATCTTAAAGCTACTGGAATAAATCCTAAAAAAATGGCAGATTACCTTTTAAATAAAAAAATATTCACAAGACAAGGTAACTATACAAGTAAGCTATTTGGGGATAATTATCTTAGAGTTAGTTTTTCAATTCCTGAAGAACAAGTTAAAATTTTTGTAAGAGAATTTAAAATTGCTGTAGAAGAATTAAGAAAATAACTTAATTCTTCAGTTTTTATTATAATATTTTTTTATTTTTTATATTTCATTATTATATATATTATCTCTTTATCTCTAATTTTTGGATATTTTTATTCTTAAATATTTATTTTAATATATAATATCCTCATTTTTATTCCCAATTTATTTATTCTTTTTTTATTTTAATATATGTATATTAATTTTTATTTTTATACTTTTTCAACTATTTCTTTGAAAATATTATCATTTATTATATTCCCATTTTCACTAGTTTCTTTAACTATTTTAAGGATTTCTGGAATTTTATTTTCTTTCATTTTTATTCCAAATTGGTTCAATTTTGATTTTATAGCTTTTGATCCTGAATGTTTCCCTAAAACAAGATTTCTTTCTTGTCCAACAATTGATGGAGAAAAAGGTTCATAAGTAAATGGATTTTTTATTACTCCATCTACATGTATTCCTGATTCATGTTTAAATATGTTTTTACCAACAATAGGTTTATTATCTGGTATATTTACTTTTGTATATAATTCTACAGTTTCAGATATTTCTTTTATTATTTCTGTATTAAATCCAAGATCTATTCCATATAAAATTTTCAAAGACATTATTAATTCTTCTAGAGGAGTATTTCCAGCTCTTTCTCCTATTCCATTTATTGTAGTTTCAACAATATTTGCCCCAGCTAATAATCCTGCAATTGCATTTTGTTGAGCCATACCAAAATCATTATGGCAATGGAGATTTATATCAACTCTGATTTCTTTTCTCAATTCTTTTACTAAATATTCCATTCCTTGGGGAGTTATAACTCCAACTGTATCTGCGATATGTACTCTATCAACTTTTCTATTTTGTGCTTCTTTATAAATTTCTTTCAGGAAGTTTAATTCTGTTCTTGTTGCATCTTCTGCTGAAAATCCTACATATAAACCATGATCCTTTGCATAATCTATGACATCCATACTTTTCATTAAAGCTTCTTTTTGAGTTAATCTTTTATTTTTTAAATTTATTTCTGAAGTTCCAATGAATATTATTGTCCCATCTACTCCACAATCTAAACTCGCATCTATATCTTCCTTTTTAGCACGCGATAATGTTATTATTTTTGAATTCAAATTTTCATTAACAATTTTTTTAATTGAGTTTTTTTCTTTTTCTGAAACAAGTGGGAATCCTGCTTCAATTTGGGGTATTTTTAGTTTATCAAGCATTATAGCAATATCTAACTTTTCAAATTCACTTAAACTAACTCCAGGGGTTTGTTCTCCATCTCTAAGAGTTGTATCACATATTTTTATATTTTTTGGAAATTTACATTTCGCTTTCTTATTATAATGACTAATATAATCTTTCATTTATACACCTTTTTAATTTTATTTTTTATTAATAAATTTCATTTTTCATTGTTAATTATTTTTTTATAATTTTAATTTTTTGCTTATTTTGCTTGAATCAGCTTTAAAATACTTTTTTTGATTATAAATTATTTATTAAATACTTGATTTTTGTTATTAAATACTTGACTTTTGTTATTTTGATTTTAATATAATTTTTGTCTCTTATGTTTTCTTTTTTTAGATTTTTTTTAAATTATTGCATATTTTAACATATAATTATATTTTCTGAACAGTTGAATAATGTATTAATCTAAATATTGGACTTTGTCATAATATTTTTTATTTTATCTTTGCATTGTTAGCACAATCTTTATATATGATGAACTACAATATAAAGTTGTCGGAAGACGGAAACCGTTTTCCTAGTATTAATTTATTTATCATTAATTAACATAAATTTTAAAATTATTAAAAATTTTGTTTATTTGGATTAAATAATTAATATAGTTTAAATTTGTATTTGGATCTTTAAATATCAATTTTGTTTTTTAAAAACAGATTTAAAGGCCCTATTTTAAAAATAAAATATTTAAATAAATATTTGTAATATAATCTATGTATTAAAATTAAATATTAAAAATAAAGTTAAATAAGGAAGAATAAGATGGTAAGAAAAATTGCAATCTATGGAAAAGGTGGAATTGGTAAATCAACTACAACTCAAAATACTGCTGCTGCTATGGCACATTTTCATGATAAAAAAGTAATGATTCATGGATGTGATCCAAAAGCAGATAGTACTCGTATGATTCTTAGGGGTAAAATGCAAAAAACTCTTATGGATACTCTTAGAGATGAAGGCGAAGAAGCATGTATGGATCTTGACAATGTCATGAGTGTAGGTTTTGGAGATATTAAATGTGTTGAATCTGGTGGTCCTGAACCTGGTGTAGGTTGTGCAGGAAGAGGGGTTATTACAGCTATAAACATGATGGAAATGCTTAAAGTTTATGAAGATAACTTAGACTATGTTTTCTATGATGTCCTTGGGGATGTTGTTTGTGGTGGTTTTGCAATGCCTATTCGTGATGGTAAAGCCGAAGAGATTTATGTTGTTGCTTCTGGTGAAATGATGGCATTATATGCAGCTAACAACCTTTGTAAAGGTATGGTAAAATATGCTAATCAAAGTGGTGTTCGTTTAGGTGGAATTATCTGTAATAGTCGTAATGTTGATGGTGAAAAAGAACTCATTGAAGAATTTTGTAAAAGAATCGGAACTCAAATGATTCATTTTGTACCAAGAGATAATATTGTACAGAAAGCAGAATTCAATAAAAAAACTGTCACTGATTTTGATGATGAATGTAATCAAGCTAATGAGTATAAAACTTTAGCTGGTAAGATTATTAATAATGACAACTTTGTTATACCTGATCCTTTAAAAATGGAAGAATTAGAAGATTTAGTTGTAGAATTTGGAATTTTAGATTAATAAGATTATTAAATTAATAAGATTATCGATGAACTAAATAATATAAATAAGTTTAATTAAAAGTTAATAAATCAAATAAATTAAAATAAATTACTAAATATATAAATAACTTGAAATAAACTATTAAATATATAAATAACTTGAAATAAATTATTAAATATATAAATAAATTAAAATAAATTAGTAAACAGATAAATAGATTAAATAAATTAATTATTAAACCATAAAAATTAATTAAAAGGTTGGAATTGTTAAAAAATTGATTATAAGAAATTATCTTTAAATATTTATTTTTTTTAATTTAAAATTAGGAGAGTATTAAATGAAAATGATTCGAGCCATTATAAGGCCTGAAAGAATTGAGCAAACAGTAGATGCTTTAGATGAAGCAGGATTTATTGCTCTTACAAAGATTGATGTCATAGGTAGAGGTAAGCAAAAAGGAATTCATCAAGATAATATTAGCTATGATGAGCTACCTAAGAGACTAATAATGTTGGTTGTAGAAGATGAATCTGTAGATCAGGCTATAGATGTAATAACAGAATCTGCTGTTACTGGAAATTTTGGTGACGGTAAAATATTCGTAAGTCCTGTTGAAAAAACTTATACTGTAAGAACTAGATCTGAAGGTTTATAAATCAGATCTCATTAATTTACTTTATTGGTTAAATCTATCTTGATTAAATCTCTTTAATAGTCTCTATTTCCATATTTTCATAATTATTTTCAATTTAATTTTTTTAGTGTAGCAAGTGTTTAGGACTAAGTAAATAGTTATTGAAGATTATTAATTCAAGAATTTAATTCATTATAAAGTCATATTATAAAGTCATATTATTTTTATAAATTATTATCAATTGATTACTAAAATTGAAATTAAAATTATTAAAATTTTTATTATTATTAAAAAATGTTGAAGTCATATTATTAAATTAAAATTATTAAGTCATATTAATTGCAAGGTTATTCATATGAAAGAGATATTAGCTATTATTAGGCCAGGAATGATTTCTAAGACAAAACAGGTCTTAGATGCATTAGGTTATCCTTCTTTAACAGCTACAAGTGTTGTGGGTAGAGGAAAACAAAAATCATTTATTGATGAAGTTAAAGTTATTAAAAATAATGAGGAACTGCATTCTTACAATGATCATATGCGATATGTTCCAAAAAGATTGTTAATGCTTGTAGTTCCAGATGAAGATGTAAATTTAGTTGTAGAAGCGCTAATGAAAGTCAATCATACTGGAAACTATGGGGACGGCAAAATTTTTATTTGTCCAATTGAAAATTCTGTAAGAGTAAGAAACAAGGAGGAAGGATTAGAAGCAATACTTTAATCACCAAACTTTAGCTATATAAAATATTTTGAAATAGCTATATAGATATTAGGAAATAAATATTCGAAAAATAAATATTTGGTAGGTTATAGAAGATATTAGGAGATTATTAATGCCACATAAACTATTTGAAGTAAATAAAGATATACCTGAAAGAGAAAAACATATTTACATAAAGCATTGCTCTGATCAGGATAGTGAGATAGATTGTAACAAAAGCACAATACCTGGGTGTATGACTGAACGTGGTTGTGCTCTTGCAGGGGGTAGAGGAGTTATTACTGGGGCTGTAAAAGATGTAATAGGTCTTGTGCATGGTCCTGTAGGTTGTCAATATTATACTACTGGAACAAAAAGATATCCTTCAAAACCAGAACTTCCAAATGGGGAAACATTCCCAATTGATAATTTTAATTTAAAATATAGTTTTGGAACAGATTTGAAAGAAGCAAATGTTGTTTTTGGAGGAACAAAAAAATTAAAAGAAACTATTATTGAGTCTAATAAAGAATATCCCTATGCTTCAGCTATTTATGTTAACAGTACATGTACTACTGGATTAATAGGGGATGATGTTGATGCTGTTTGTAAAGAAATGAGTGAAGAATTAGGTAAGGATGTTGTAGCATTCAATACACCTGGTTTTTCTGGAGTATCTCAATCAAAAGGCCATCATGTAACAAATGATGCTGTTTTTGATCGTTTAGTTGGTACAAAAGAACCACCTAAAACCACTGGCTATGATATTTGTTTAATTGGGGAATATAATATAGATGGTGATATGTGGGTTCTTGAAAAATATTTAACTGAAATGGGTTTAAATATTTTGTCACGATTTAGTGGTGATTCAAGCCATGATGAATTATGTTGGATGCATAGATCTAAATTGAATCTTGTTAGATGTCAGAGATCTGCAACTTATATAGCTGATTTAATAGAACAAAAATATGGGGTTCCTTATAAAAACGTTGATTTCTTTAGTACTGAATATTGTAGCGATAATTTACGTATGTTGGGTAGATATTTTGGTTTAGAAAAAGAAGCTGAAGCGGTTATTGAAAAATATCATGGTGAAGTTAAAGAAGAATTAAAATGGTATAAAGAACAATTAACTGGTAAAAAGATTTATATTTTTTCTGGAGGACCAAAAAGTTGGCATTTATCTATTCCTTTAGAAAAAGAGTTAGGTTTAGATATTATTGCTGTTGCATCAGAATTTGAACATTCCGATGGATATGATAAAATGAAAGCGAGAGTTAAAGATGGAACAGCTATTTTAGATGATCCTAACAGTTTGGAGTTAGAAGAATTAATTTCAATTAATAAACCTGATTTGATTCTTGCAGGTATTAAAGAGAAATATTTGGTTTATAAATATGGTATACCTTCAATACAAATACATAGTTATGAAAACGGACCTTATATAGGATATGAAGGATTTCTTAACTTAGCTAAGGATATATATAATAATATTAATGCTCCTGTATGGGATTTAATGGAGTTTTGAATTGAGTGAATTGGAAGTGAATAAAAATGAGTGTTAATGTATACAAAAGGGATAGGCAAGTAATAATAGATCCACTTGTCACATGTATGCCCCTCGGAGCAATGTGGGCTATTCTTGGAATAAACCATGGAATGCCATTAGTACAAGGATCTCAAGGTTGTAGTACTTTTGCAAGGTATCATCTTGCAAGACATTTTCGTGAACCTATTGAAATAGCTGTTAGTAGTTTTCATGAATCAACAGCTGTTTTTGGGGGGAAGAAAAACTTAAGTATGAGTCTTAAAACTCTTATACAAAGACAAGATCCTGAACTTATAGGAGTTATAACAACATGTAGTTCAGAGATTATTGGGGATGATGTCTATGGATTTGTAGATTCAAACAAACAAGAATTGAAAGAGTTAGGATATGATAATACTGAAATTATACCAATAAATACTCCTTCTTTTGCGGGTAGTCATTTTGCTGGTTATGATGTAGCTATTGATTCATTAATTAAAAATTTAGCTGTCCCTAATGATAATATTGAAAATGATAATAATAATAATATTAATATTATACCTGGTTTATTGAATCCTGGTGATGTTAATGAAATAAAACATATGTTGGATTCAATGTATGTTCCTTACACCATGTTGACTGATATTTCAGAAACATTTAATTCTCCTTTAAATCCAAAAAAACAAGAAACTCCATATTTTGGAAAAGGTGGAACTACAGTTAATGAAATGAAAAATGTATCTGCAAGTAGTGGTACTGTAAGTATAGCTAAATATGCTAAAACAGGAGCTGAAACATTAGAACAAACACATAAAGTCCCTGCTGTAACAGATAATTTGCCTCCGATTGGTATTAAAGGAACTGATGAATTCCTTAAGACTGTGAATAAATTATCTGGATATGAAATTATTGATACTTTAATGACTGAGAGAGGTTTAACATTAGATTTAATGGCTGATGTGAGTGCAAGGTACTTGGCAGGAAGAAAAGCAGTGATATTTGGTGATCCTACACTTGTAACTGGATTAGCATCTTTAATAATGGAACTAGGAATGGAAGTTGTAATGGTAACTACTGGATCCGAAGAAAAAACATTCCCAACAGATATTGAAAGTATAAGTAAAAATCAAAGTATAGATGTATTTCAAGAAGGAGATTTGAAAGTAGTAGAAGATTATGTAAAGGATAAAGATAATGGAGTAGAACTAATATTGGGTTCAAGTGAAGCTAGATTTATAAATTATGATACTGGAATTCCATTAGTACGTTTCGGATTCCCAGTTTATGATAGGGTAGGATATCATTCACAACCAATTGTGGGATATCGTGGTGCTAAGCGTGTCATTGAAATGATAACTAATGAAGTTTTATCAAAATATTATGAAGAAAAACATTGGAAATTACAACAATAATAATATAAAAATTATAAATTAGTATAAAAATTACGGTAATAATGGAGATATTAGATTATGGAAAGACAAGATTGTGTGGAGCCTATAATTGACACATTTAAGGAACGTCAAAGCCATATGTGTATTAAAGGTGGAGGACTTTCTCTTCCGGAGTGTGATAAGCCAGGAATTCCTGGAACTGTTACACAAAGAACCTGTGTATTTGGAGGAGCAAGAATTGTGCTCATGCCAATAACAGATTCAATACATCTTGTACATGGTCCAATTGGATGTGCATCTTGTACATGGGATATAAGAGGAAGTAAATCTTCGGATTCAAAATTATACAAAAAAGGATGTTCCTCTGATTTAAGAGAAAAAGACATAGTTTTTGGTGGTGAAAGAAAGCTATATGATTCAATAATAGAACTTCACAAGTTACACGAGCCAGGAGCTATTTTTGTTTATGCAACTTGTGTTTCTGGTGTTATTGGTGATGATATTACTAGTGTATGTAAAGAAGCTGAAAAAAATACTGGTTGTAGAGTTATACCTGTACAATCTGAAGGTTTTCAAGATCATAATAAAACAAAAGGCCATTGGATTGGTTGTGATGCATTAATTGATAATGTTATAGGAACTTCAGAACCCGATTCTGATTCAATCACTCCATTTGATATTAATATTATTGGGGAATTTAATGTAGCTGGTGATTTGTGGGGTATTAAACCTTTATTAGAATACTTGGGTCTAAATATTATAAGTACTGTGACTGGTGATTCTAAAATTGAAGATATAGCTAAATCTCATAGGGCAAAGTTGAATATCGTACAATGCCAAAAATCTTCAAATTATTTGGCTAAAAAAATGGAAAAAAAATATGGGATTCCATCAATCAAAGTTAATTTCTTTGGAATTAAAAGTACCATTAGTTCAATAACTGAAATTGCAGAATTCTTTGATGATGATGAAATGAAAGCCAGGGCAAATAATCTTATTGAAAACGGATTAAAATCTTTAGATAATAAATTAGAAGAGTATAGGGAAAGATTAAATGGAAAAACAGTTGCTTTGTATGTTGGGGGAAATAAAGCATGGTCATTAGTTAGGGCATTTGAAGAATTAGGCATGGAAGTTATAATGTCTGGAACAAAAAATGGAATAAAAGAGGACTATGAAAACATTAAGAGTACTGTTAAAGAAGGAACATTAATTGTAGATGATGCTAATTCTAATGAGCTTAAAAAATTATTAAAAAAATTTAAGCCAGATTTACTTATTTCCGGAGCTAAAGAGAAATATATTGCATTAAAATTAGGAATTGGATTTTGTGACTTTAATCATGATCGTATTTCAGCTTTTGCAGGATTTAAGGGATTTTTAGAATTTGCAAAAGAAGTAGATGGAGCAGTTTCAACATCTGTTTGGAATACTGTATCTAGAAATATAGATGATGAATAGAAAATTTATATGATGGATATAAAATTTACATGATGGATATAAAATTTAAAAATTATTTAACATTTTTTAATTTATCATTTAAATTTAAAAATTATTTTGAAATAATTTAATAATTTTGATCAAATATTTAGTTTATTAATTTAGTAGTTTATTAATTTAGTATTTTATTAATTTAATATTTTATTAATTTAGTATTTTATTAATTTAGCTTAAAAATTAATTTTAAAATTTAAATAAAAGGTGAAATTACTTAGATATGGGGAGATATCTTAATGAATGAAAATATGGATTGTTGTGGAGATTTTGAAGAAAATAAATATGTTAGTGATAAAAAATTTGCGGTTGAAAACCCTGCGAGAATGTGTCAACCTATGGGTGCTTTGCAAGCTATTATGGGATTAAAAAATGCAATGCCTCTTATACATGGTTCTCAAGGTTGTGCTACATATATGAGGTTTCAATTGATTAGACATTTTAGAGAACCTATAGAAGTTTCATCTTCAGCACTTAATGAAAAAACAGTTATCTATGGCGGAGAAAACAATTTATTAAATGCACTTAAAAATGTTTCTGAAAAGCAAGATCCTGAAATTATTTGTATAATGAGTAGTTGTCTTACGGAAACTATTGGGGATGATATTGAAGGAATAATAAGTAAATTTGAGGATGCAAATATTGGAATGAAATTACCAGAACTGGTTTCAGTTTCAACTCCTAGTTTCTCTGGTTCTCACATTGAAGGTTATGATAAAGCAGTTTTTGAACTTGTAAGGCATTTAGGTAGGCCTAACGTTCCAAATAATAAAATTAATCTCATCATGGGTAATTTATCTCCTGGTGATGTTAGTGAGGTTAAAAAATTAATGGAAGATTTAAATGTTTCAAGTATAATTTTAACTGATACTTCTTTAAATCTTGATGCTCCTTTAGAAGAAGATACATTAGATTTACATAAATATGGAACAACAATTAAAGAAATTGAAGATACTCCCAACTCTAAAGCAACTATATCCTTATCTAAACATGTAGACTCAGCAGGAAAATTCCTTGAAAAAAATTTTGATGTTAAATGTTTTTCAGAAAATTTGCCTGTTGGAATTAAAAACACAGATAAATTTGTAAAAAATATATGTGAAGCGATGAATATTGAAGTTCCTAAAAAAGTCGAAAGAGATAGAGGAAGACTTTGTGATGTTTTAGTTGATGCTCATTCATATAATTATCGAAAAAAAGTAGCTATATTTGGTGATCCTGATATGGTTATTGGAATAGCTAATTTTGTTAGCGAAATGGGTATGCTTCCTGAAGTTTTATGTATTGGCATGAAAAGTGAAAGATTCCTTGATGATGTTAAAAAACTTTCAAAAGAAATTAATTATGATCCAATAATTTTAGAAGATAGTGACTTATTTGATTTAGAAAATGTTTTAGATGATCATAAAGTTGATATATTATTTGGAAATGCTTATGGTGCATCTATAGCTGATAAAAATAATATTCCTCTATATAGGGTAGGTTTCCCTATTTTTGATAGAATCGGTGCTCAAAGAATTTCTCTTTTAGGATATACTGGTGGGATAAAATTTGTGGATGAAGTAACTAACATGATAATTGATTATTATTATGACTTTGAAGGGTATAAATTAGATGAAGAAGAGGAGATTATTTTTGAAGATAATCCTATTAAGGAGAAAAATGTTTAATAATTGATTATATAAATAAGTTTAATTTTTTAATATTATTTATTCTGATATTATTTATTTTAATAATATTCCTTTTAATAATATTTATTTTAATAATTTAACTTTAAAATTATTAAATTATATAATAATTATTCTAGTATTATTTATATGTATTTTAATCTTATGGTGATATTATGAAGATAGCAGTAGCTTCTACTGATGGAAAAGAAATTGATCTTCATTTTGGAGATGCTAATCAGTTTTTTATATTTGATATTGAGAATATTGAATTTTTAGAGTTAAGAAAAAAATCCAATATTGTATTGGAGGACCATACGGATCGTTGGAAAGAGTCCACCGACCTTATAAATGACTGTAAAGTCGTATTATGTAAAAAAATAGGAAAAGAGCCCCATATCGAGCTTAGAAAAATGGGCATAAAAGCAGTAATGCTTGATTGCAAGGTTGATGATGCATTAAAAGAATGTCATAATCATTTAAATTTGTCTTAGCTTGAATATTAGTCTCTTATTTTATAATCATTTATTTTATGAATAATTTTACATTTTTTATTCTTATTTTTTTATTCTTATTTTTTTATTCTTATTTTTATTCTTATTGCTATTTTTATTTCAGCTATTTTTATATATATTTTTAAGTATTATTAACTTAAAGTTTATTATTAGTGTTTAAATAACCCATAGCTAATATTATTTTAATATACCTTGATACATCTAATGTTTCATATTTATTTGTCTTTTAAGTAATAGTATTCTCCAGATTCTTTTTGTTCTCTGTCGAGATAGCTATCTAATTTGTTTACACGGGGTCTTTTTGTTTCTTTGTCTCTTCTGAATGTAATTTTTAGATCTTTTAAAAATTTATTCATTGAAGTTCTAAGGTCTTGGGGTTTGGTAGCTTTTCCAATAAGTCCGGGTTCACCTTGGAAAACCATAGCACGATCACTTATATAATCTATAAACACAATATCGTGGTCAACTATTAAAGATGCTGCATTTTTACTTTCTACAATCTTTCTAATAGTTTTACCCGCAATTAATCTCTGTTCTACATCAAGAAAAGCTGTTGGCTCATCGAAAAGATATATGTCTGCATCTTTTGATAATGTAGCTGCTACTGCAAGTCTTTGTAATTCCCCACCACTTAAATCTTTTACTTGTTTGTCCAATATATCTTCAAGTGAAAATGGTTTCATGATTTCTGTTTTAAAAATATTTGAGCCGAAACTTGGGGCATTCATATATAAAAAGTCTTGAACTCTGCCTTCAAAGTCAGAAACAATATATTGGGGTTTATAAGCAATTTTTATATCATCTCCAACTTTTCCCCCGTCTGGTTTTACTTCATTAGCTAATATCTTTGCAAAAGTAGTTTTTCCGATACCATTTGATCCAAAAGCGGTTACAATTTCGTCGTGAAATATTTCTCCTGCTTCTGCTTCGAGAGAAAATCCTTCATAGGATTTTTCTAAATTTGTATATGATACTATAGGGTCTCCTTTATCTTCAGGAGTTGGTGGTCTAATACTAAATTCAATAGGCTGTTTTCTAATCCTAACATTTTCTTCTTTTAAAAATCCATTTATATAAGCATTTATTCCAACCCTAACTCCTTTCATTTGTGAAACTACTCCATAAGCTCCAGTTTGCCCATAAAGTATATGTATATAATCTGATATGGCATCTAATGTGGCTAAATCATGTTCAATAACCATCACTGATTTTCCATCATCTGCAAGAGATCTTATAACTTTAACTGCATTTAAACGCTGTTTAACATCTAACCATGAAGTTGGTTCATCAAAATAGTAAAAGTCTCCTTCTCTAACATATGATGCAGCAATAGCAACTCTTTGAAGTTCTCCACCACTTAAATTGCTTATTTTTCGTTTGAGAACATTTTCAAGATCTAATGACTCTACTACTTCTTCAAATTTTCCTCTTTCATCAGCATTTGAAAGAAGTTCTGAAACATTTCCTTTAACAAATTTAGGAAGCTGATCAACCATTTGTGGTTTGTGGATAACTTTTATTTTACCTTCAGAAAGGTCTTTAAAATATTTTTGAAGTTGGGAACCTTTATAATATTCAATTATATTGTCCCAATTTTTAGGGGAAACTTCCAAGTTTCCTAAATTAGGAATCATTTCTCCAGATAAAATCCTCATTATTGTTGACTTCCCAATTCCATTAGGTCCTAACATACCAATAACTGACCCATCACTAAGTGTTGGAAGTCCAAATAATTCAAACATATTTTGTCCAAATCTATGAATGGGATTATCCAGAGCTTCTGGAAGGTTAATAACGCTTATTGCACTAAATGGACAACGATTTGTACAAATTCCGCAGCCAGAACATAACTCTTCTGATATTAAAGGTTTTTTTGTTTTTTCATCAATAATTATTGTGTCTTCTTCCATACGGACTCCTGGGCAGTATTCAATACATGTGTAATTACATTTTTTTGGTTGGCATCGATCATGGTCTAATATGGAAATTCTACTCAATTTATCACCTATATATAATATTGTTAAAATAATACTACTAAACAGTAGATTATAACTTAAATTACTATTTGAAAATAAAATTATTTGATTTCTTTTGTTTTATGGGATTTAGTTTTTTATTTAAGTTATTTAGTTTATTTAATATGTTATTTAGTCTATTCGCTTTACTCAGATTACTCAATATAGTTTATTTATATATAATTTACTTCATTAATATAATTAAATTATTTATAAAATCATAATTATTAAATTTAATATAACTTATTTATTTTTATTATAATTTTATATTGTTAGTTTAATAAATATATTATTACAATAATTAATTTAGCTATTTAAAATATATTTATTTATAATTTTTTATAATTTCTATCTTATTTTATTTTTTATTTATGCTAATTTATTTATAATTCTTTATTAAAATATTAATCTTAGGTGTAGTTTAATGAAACAAGTTATTGTAGTAAGAAATGATTTGAAAATGTCCAAAGGTAAAACCGCTGCTCAAGCTTGCCATGCTTGTTTAGGTGCATACAAAAAAGCAGATTCTAATAAAATTAAGCTTTGGGAGCAAGAAGGTCAAAAAAAAGTGATTGTGAAAGTCAATAGTTTAGAATCCTTATTTGAAATAAAAGAAATAGCTAAAAAGAATAATGTTCCTAATTTTATGGTAAAAGATGCTGGAAGAACAGAAATACCTGCTAGTACTATTACTTGTTTAGGTATTGGTCCAGATACTGATGAAATAATTGATAAAGTTACTCAAGATTTAAAATTATTAAGTTAAATAAACATAATTTAAACAAATATAAAAATAAGTTAAATAATAAATTTAGTTACATATTCATTTTTCTGTCACGAATTTTTATTTAGTTTATTGTAATAATGTTTTTTATTTAGTTTGCTGTAATAATGTGTTTTATTAGTTTGTTCTGTCCATATTATTTTATTTCGGGGTGTAAAAATTATTGAGTGGGTAATAAAAATTGGTGGAAGTCTTTTTCCAAAAAAAGCTATCGAATTAGCTAATTCTTTAAAAGGAACTAATTGTCTTATAATTACTGGAGGGGGAGAATTTGCAAATCTCATTCGTAAATATGATGGCGAGATTGGATTTTCAAATGATGTTACTCATGAAACTGCTATTCAATCTATGGATATCACAGCTAAACTATTAAATGATAAATTAGACTTTACAAAAATCACATCTTCTCTTGAAAATCTTGAAAATATCCTTGATTCTGGAAAAATTCCTATATTAATCTGTTCGGATATTTTAAAAGATAATTCAAATATTTATCCTTCTTGGAATGTAACTTCAGATTCAATTTCAGCATATGTTTCAAACATCTTAAAAGCGAAACTTTTAATAGCTACAAATGTAGATGGTATATATAGCCGAGAACCGAATAGTGTTGGGTCAAAATTTTTTGATGAAATTGATGCTAAAAAACTACTAACTTTTAATGAGACATCAGTTGACTTAATGCTCAGTGAGTTACTAATTAAATTCGGCAATAACTGTTTTGTTGTCAATGGAAGTTTCCCAGAGAGAGTTTTATCTCTTATTGGGGGAAAAAATAGTGACAAAATGATTGATGACGATTATAAACCCAATTATAATTTTAGATATACATTAATTAGAGGTGAATAAAATGAAAAAAGTAGAATGTAAATCTTGTAAACAAGAAATTCCATTAATAGATACTTATGTTGAATTTCCATGTCCTGAATGTGGTGAATTAATAGCAAGATGCGATAAATGTCGTACTTTTGGTCACACTTATGTTTGTGATTGTGGTTTTGAAGGACCTTAATTTAAGAATTTGATATTATTTATTAATCTAATATTTTCCAATCTTTTATGCTATTAATAATTGGAAATATATCTATTTGTTATATCTAAATTTTAATATCTTTTTATTAAATTTATTAATATTTTAATCTAATTTTTGATTTATGCATTTTTGACTATATAATTTTTTTATCATATAATTTTTGATAATGCAAAATTTTTCATTATACAAATTTTATCTTTTTATAAATTTTTATCATTAAAATTTATTTTCATAATGTTAAATTTATCAATTAGTTTTTATTTTTAATATAAAATTATAAAAAAATATTAGAAATATATAAATATTTAGTAAAATGAGTAATATTAATGTTTCTTTCATAAATTTATTATATTTAATAATAATATCCTAAGCCATTATTATTGATTTAATCGATTAAAAATACTTTTCTGCTAAAATAAATACTTTTTTAAGTTATTTTATCTAAAATAAACCAAAATAATTAAATATTATTAATTTAATATATCTTTTTGCATTTGTTAATATAATATTTTT
>JADHEF010000215.1_pt1 | contig 69587 bp, 53 predicted proteins | sample 8952391 | NCBI WGS metagenome assembly JADHEF01 (sample SAMN16124439, study PRJNA663245) | bioreactor sludge metagenome | isolation source: sludge (nitrite) | place: India:Bengaluru | collected 2019-02-28
ACTTGACAGACTTGGCTGTAAAAAATAAACTTAATATAACTTACGAGCTCTTATACCTGTATCAAAATATAAGTTCGTGTAAGGACTTGCCTTGGTTACGGTGTGGCGCCCGGTTAGCGAATTGTTTCTCAGCGATGGAGAAATGAGTATGAGCCGACGAAAGCGTGACATTTATCCAATAGGGCTGTTGGTGGGGGTTCTGACGGTAACCGCTCTTGGGCTGGTCGGCGAATGTGTGGTCGTTCGTTGGGTGATACAAAGTAAGACCCTGCAGATCCAGGACGAGCTCTTTGCGGAAGCGCTGGAGATTGCGCGGCAAATCAATCTCACGAGCGTGCAGAGCTTGTCTTTTGCGGGATCGGACCTTTCTCGGATTGAATATCAGCGCCTGAATCATCAGTTGCAGTCCTATGCGCGTTTCACGGGGGGGTATTCGGTCTATTGCTTGGCCAAACGTGGCGGGGCCTTTGTGTTGGGTCCGGGAAACCTGACGGGAGCTGATAACCTCGTATTGCCTCCCGGCACCGTTTTCGCTAATCCTCCGGCCAAGCTGGTTGAGGTTTTTCATACACGCCGGCCGAGTGTGTCTGGCCCCTACAAAGATGGGGCTGGAAAATCTGTGGTCAGTGCGTGGATACCTTTGCTGGACCCTTATTCCGAAGAAGTTGTGATGACAGTGGGGGTCGCGGTTGACGAGCAAGTTTGGGGTTCCCATTATTCGCGCTTGTGGGCCGGAGCCGCACTGTTTACAGCGTTGATGGCAGTGTGTGTGTTCTTTGCCGTGTATCAGGTGGGCACGGGCAGGAAGGCCTCTGCCAGCCTGAAAAAAATGAACGGATTGGAAGAGTTGATCCTCGCGGCGGCAGTGGGCCTGATTTTGACGCTGACAATGGGGCGGGTGAGCAACAATGTCGAACGGTATTCACGGTGGTCGAAATTTCAGACGTATGCCCGGTCGCAGGCGAAGGAAGTGTCGAGGTCTCTCATCAATCTGCCCACGCGGATGGAAACGCTCGCTCTGCGGCTTGTGGAAGAGGCGACTGTTCGCGAAGAAACCGTTATGCGGTACCTTGTCCCGCTCTCTGAAAACGGGTTTGCTGAGAAGTGGGCGTGGGTCCCGGTTGTTCCGCAGCGTGAAGTCGCGAAATTTGAAACGGCTCTGCGCCTTGAAACAGATTCCGTTTTTTCCGTTTGGCAACTGAGTGAGCAGGGGACGCGCGCACCCGTTGTAAAGCGCGAGAACTATTACCCGATACTGTTTGCAGAGCCCATGTCGAACGAGGTGTCGCTTGTCGGTTTTGATTGCGGTTCAGATGCTCGCCTGCTCACGGCCATGGAGACTTGTTCCCGTTCAGGGGTCATCGCTGAAGCGATCCCCTCAAGGTCATTGCAACGCGCAAACGAGGGTTTGTCTCTGTTTGTTTTTCATCCGGTCTACGGTGCGCGGGAAAATGTCAGAGAGTTGCGCGGATTTGTTGTGGTGGTGCTGGATTTGGACATGCTGTTGAAAAACGCATATATTCCGGGAGGATTGGATACCCGCCCCTATGTCACAGCGGATATATGGGACCTCGAAACCGATGGCAAACCGCGCGTAATCGCAACAACCTCGCGTCGTGAAATGCAGCCGTTCAAGCCGCGGTTTCTTCGGGCAGACGGCTACCGGTTAAATCTGACGCTACCTTTCTTCTGTTTAGGCAGAGCGTACGCGGTTGTTATCCATGCGGAACCCGCTTATTTTGAGGACAATCCGCTATGGTTGGGTCGGGCGGGGTTGTTGATTGGAGGCGTTCTCACTGTATTGTTGGTCGGATTTATAGGAGTTTTGACAAATCGCCGGGGCATGCTTGAACGTCAGGTCAGTACTCGGACAAAGGAGCTTGCTCGGCTTAACCAAAAAATCCAAGCGATCTTGGATTCGGCTGTGGACGGCATTCTCGGCGTGGACCACGAGGGTCTCATCACGGTTGCCAATGCGTCTGCCGTTCAGGCCCTTGGCTATGACATAACCGAGTTGATTGGCAAGTCCTGCGATTTACTATGGCTCGGTCCACCGGATTTTGCTATACCTACCAAGAAAGATGCGAACCCGATCTACATCACCTATGCGTATGGAACGATGTATAAGACACCGGACACCGTGGTCTATCGTAAGAATGGAACCACGTTCCATGTGAGCCTGTCCTGTAAAGCGATGTGTTTGCAAGGCCAGATCATGGGTGCCGTCGTCACTTTTGAGGACATTTCGGAAAAGAAGATCGCAGAGGACAAGCTTCTGCAAGCATACAATGACTTGGCAAATGTCAACCAGCAGCTGCGGGAGGCGAGTCAGGCTAAGAATCAGTTTCTGGCCCATATGAGCCATGAGATACGTACGCCGTTGAACTGCGTGATCGGCATGGGCGGTCTGTTGCTGAACACGCCGTTGACGGAAGAGCAGGAAGAGTATGCGGAAACGATCCGTCTTAGCGGAGAGAGCCTGTTGAGCATTGTGAATGAGATCCTCGACTTTTCAAAGATTGAAGCGAATATGATTGAGTTGGAAAGACAGCCGTTTGATCTTCGTCATTGCGTCGAAGACGCGGTCGATTTAGTTGCGCCGTCAGCGGCTGCAAAGAAGCTGGACTTGGTTTACCAACTTGACGCCGCACTGCCGACCGCGTTGGTGGGCGATGTGACTCGCCTTCGTCAGATTCTTGTCAACATTCTCTGTAATGCGGTCAAGTTCACGGAGAAAGGTGAGATCGCGGTTACTGTGACGGGTCAGGAGTACGACGACAATCAAACGCGGCTCTTCTTCAGCATTCGTGATACGGGTATGGGAATACCCTTGGAACATCAAGCTGAAATTTTTGAAGCTTTCCATCAGGGCGATGCTTCCACCACGCGTCGCTTTGGAGGCACCGGCCTTGGTTTGGCGATCAGCAAGCGGCTTTGCGAACTGATGGGGGGCGCTATCACGGTCGAAAGCAAAGGGGTGCCGGGATGCGGTTCAACCTTTCATTTCTCGGTTGTCGTTGAGGCGGATAAGACGGCACAGGAGGTCGCTGTACTGCCCTGCGAAGCGCTGATGGGCAAACGCGTTCTCATTGTCGTGCGCAAGAAGATCAATCAGGATGTGTTGATCAGCCAAGTCAAGGTTTTGGGATTGCTTCCCGAGGCGGTTGCCTCCGGACATGAAGCTCTGGAACGGGTCACTCAGGCGGATCTGTTGGGACACGCGGAACCCTTTGCTCTGGCTATTGTGGACGCCCAGCTGGAGGATATGAAGGGTGTTGCATTGGGCCGCTCCTTGCGTGCTTTACGCGGAAACGGTCAAATGCGCTTAATTCTGTTGGAAGCGCTGGGCTCGCACGAGAACAAGGACGAGACAGCTCCCTTTGACGAGCATCTGACTAAGCCCGTCAAGTTATGCCAGCTGTATAATACCCTCATCAAATTGTTCGCCGAGCAGCCTGTTCAAGCGAGAAAGAGTGAACGTGCGCAGATGCCGTTTGACGGCGAAATCGCAAAGCAGCATCCGCTGCGCATTTTGCTTGCTGAAGACAATGTGATCAATCAAAAAGTGGCGCTGCACATTCTCGGAAAGCTCGGTTATCGAACGGATGCGGTTTCGAATGGACTTGAGGCGTTGGAGGCCGTCAAATGTACGGAATACGACCTCGTTTTGATGGACTTAATGATGCCGGAAATGGATGGCGAGGAAGCTACGCGGTTGATCCGCCGGGAGGTCCCGGCGTGTCGGCAGCCCTGGATTATCGCCATGACTGCGAATGTGATGAAAGAGGACCGTGAGCGGTATCTGGCGGCCGGCATGAACGATTTCATTTCCAAGCCCGTTCGGATCGAACATCTCGTAAGCGTGCTGTTATCCGTCCAGCCCATTTCAGTCGTTTCGGGTCTCGAGGCTTTGACGGGAAAATGAACGGTCGTCATGAAAGGGAGTAAAGGTGGGCGTGCACGTGTTTTCACAACGGTGGGCTTTTGAAACATCAAGTTTCAGTTAAAGGGACTCTCAATGAATCTTGCAGCTTGGTATCCCCTGTTGGTGGTGGTGAGTCTGGTCGCTCTTCTCATGGTGACCGTGTTCGCGGGGCGTATCCTCTTCCGCGTTCGCCGCCAAGCGGATGAGCGCGTAAGCTCCGAGCGTAACAAAGCCGATGCGCTTTTAGAGGCATCTGTAAACGGGCGTGTCATTTTCACCGAGCAACTGGATGTTGTTCGCTACAATTCTGTTGCTGCCGATATGGGTTTTCGGGGAGTGAAGACGTTGGTCAGCCAGAGCCGAGACGTTGTGCTCCCGGAAGACGAGCGTGCTCAAGATGAGCGCGGCGCACAAACTCGCGATTTTACTATGTTGCACCCTCTGTGCAAGGTTGTCAAAATGGTGTTGGCCGAAAATAAGCCGGTAATCGGGGTTGAACAGCCACTTGTTTCGATGGGAGAAAAAGGTGCAGGCACAGTCTGGTTGCGGGTCAGTGGCTGGCCGGTCGTTTTTCAGGGCATACGGCATGTCATTATTTCGTTCGATGACATCACTGAGGCCAAGCTGATGCGCGGGAAGATAGAGGAGGCCGAGATTGAGGCGGCGCGGTTGAACACTGAGATTCAGCGGGCGAATGCGGCAAAGGGACAATATTTCGCGGGCATGAGTCATGAGATCCGCACGCCGCTGAATGGCATCGTCGGGATGACCGGCCTTTTGTTGGATACCGGTTTGACCGGACAGCAACGCGAATTTGCTGAAGCGATCCGCAAGAGCAGCGAGGCGTTACTGGTGGTGATGAACGACATACTCGACATCTCAAAGATCGAAGCCAATGAATTCGTTTTGGACGATGAGGCCTTTAATCTTCAGTACTGTGTTGAGGAGGCGATACGCTTAGTCGTTCCGGCGGCTGTTAAGAAAAGGTTGGAGATTATTTCCCAGATTGACGCGGGGCTTTTTCCCGTCTGGGTGGGGGATGTTGGGCGGCTGCGTCAGGTTCTCGTTAACTTGATTGAAAACGCGATTAAATTCACGGAGAGGGGGGAGATCGTGGTCTCGGTTTCGGGGTCCCCGAGTCATGACAACCTGTTCAAATTGGAGTTTTCGGTGCGCGACACGGGTATTGGCATCCCTCCGGAACAACAAAGGGCGCTGTTCCCTTCAGCGGGCTCGTTGGATCATGCCCAGGAGGCGCGGCACTTTGGCATGTCTGGGCTGGGCCTGGCCGTCAGCAAACGTTTGTGCGAGCTGATGGGAGGAAATTTGTCGGTTGAAAGCAAAGGCATCCCCGGACACGGAAGTGTCTTTCGTTTCTCGGTCATGGTCAGGGCGTCTTCGGATGTGAATATAACCTCGGCCCGCACGACTCACACGGTGTTGGCGGATAAGCGAATTTTGATCGTCGATGACAACGCGACAAGTCGGGAACAACTGACTCGGATGGCACTCGCTTGGAAGATGCGACCCACGGCGGTGGCTTCCGGCAGTGGTGCGCTCGACTGGTTGCAGGGAGAGGAGCCCTTCGATGTGGCGATCATAGACTACGACATGCCGGTGATGAACGGCTTAAAACTCGCAGAGGCAACTCGCCAGATCCCTAGGCGAAAAGAGTTGTTCCTGATTTTGCTTTCTTTCTTGGGGGATCGTGTCACGGGGGGAGATCGAACGTGGATTGACGCATGCCTCGCCAAACCCGCCTCGCCCTGCCGTTTGCTTGATGCCCTCGAGAACGCTTTTTCCGCTCCGGTCGTGCATAGTCAACTCACGGAGCAGCTTGCTTTGCGCCATCCGTTGCGTATTCTGTTGGCGGAGGACAATGTGATAAACCAGCAGGTCGCTGTGAGTCTGCTGAAAAAGATCGGGTACTCTGCAGACGTTGTTTCTGATGGCTATGAGGCATTGGAGGCGGTAAAGAAAACGCGATACGACGTGATCCTGATGGATGTGCAGATGCCTGCTTTGGATGGAGAGCAGGCGACCATCCGGATCCGCAAAGAGATTCCGCCCGAGCGCCAGCCTTGGATTGTTGCGATGACGGCGAATGTCATGAAAGGGGATCGCGAAAGGTATCTGTCAGACGGGATGAACGAGTATATCCCCAAGCCGATTCGTGGCGAGCAGTTAAGCGAGGTGCTGCAAAAGGTGCCCCCGCTCTCAACCGCTGCCGCATCGAACGTGGCAGAGGGTGAGCGGGTGTAACCGAAGGGCGCGCTTATGAAAACAGACACAAACTGTTCTGACTCCGGACAGATTCCGGGACGTGGTCCATGTGAGTTCGACTGTCCCATAACCATCCTGAATGACCTGGTCACGGATCAGGTGGTGCTTGTTGATCGCCGTCTGAAGGCCGTCTGTGCTAACCGTGCATTTTTGACAGTGTACGGGTTGTCCACCTGTGAAGTCGCAGGAAGATCGCTAGGCGAGATCCTGAACTGCCGGCACACCGCCGGTGGCGGTGCGTGTGGAAAATCTGAGGCGTGCCAAACGTGTGGTTGGTTTCAGGCGATTGAGAGTGGACGTACGACGGGGCTCGGCGAACAAGAGTGCCGGATACTCTCGACAGACGGAACGGCTTTTGATTTTTCAGTTAAGGTGCTGCCCCTTCAAATGATGCGCGCAGACGGGGCAATGTGCGCCTGTCGCCTGAACGATGCTTTTGCTCAAAAAAGGTTGAGGGTTTTAGAGCGTGTTTTCTTTCACGATGTCACCAATATCGCTGTGGGTATCCGGGGTATGTATGAAGTTTTAGGAACCGTCGACGCGGACGAGGGTGCCGCAATTCGCGTGATGCTTCAAGACAGCGCCAACAAACTGATCGGCGAGATCGAGCGGCTGCGTACACTTCGGGTCGCTGAGAGTGGTGATGTACGTCTGTGGTACTGCGACGTGTCGCCCGAAGCGTTGCTTCAAACCCTTGTTAAAAGGTATCAGGAAGAGGCTCAAGCGCGTCATCTGAAGGTTGTGATCGAGGCTCAATCCGTGTCCTTTCCGTTCGAGACGGATCGCGATTTGTTTCAGCTGGTGCTAGGCGAACTGCTGCTTAATGCGATCGAGGCTTCCGTTCGGAATGATACCGTCACGCTCGGGTTTTGCAGTGGGCAAGGGGAAATGATATTTTACGTGCGGAATCCCGCCGTGCTTTCTCAGGCGGTAAAAACGCATGTCTTTGAGCGGTCGTTCACAAGCAAGGGAAGCGGCCGTGGGGTCGGGCTTTACCGGGCGAAAATGATCGCCGAACGGTATTTGAAAGGGAAGGTTTGGTTTTCGTCTCAAGAGCCGGATGGAACAACTTTTTATGTGAGCTATCCCCAGGCCGCGCAGACGTCGTAAACGCAGATTGAAAAGGCATTTTTATGGTATCGGAAAAGACTAGAATCATTTTGGCGGATGACGAGATTCATATCCGCTACCTTGTCCGCAGTGTCGTCCGGGCGGAGGGATATACGGTGGTGGGAGAAGCCAACAACGGGGAGGATGCACTGGCCCTGTATCGGCTGCACAAACCCGACCTGATCCTGATGGATATCAATTTGCCGCTGAAAACCGGGGATGAGGTCTTGGCAGAAATCATTCGTGAATTCCCGAAAGCGGTGGTTGTCATGCTCACCATGGTCGCTGATATTGATACGGTAAAGAAGTGTTTGGAATTGGGGGCAACCGATTACATTCTGAAAAACAATTCTGTTGATGAAATCAGACGGATGGTGCGTGAGATCGTCGCTTCCTTACCCGAAAAGAGGGAGGAGGTTGTGCCGTCATGAATGACCTTTATGATTTGCGCCTGATGCTTCAGGAAATCAAGACCGATGAGAAGGTGTTTCGTGTCAAGCCGGTGCTTCTGACGCAGAAAGAAATCCTTGAGATGCGAGAGAAACTGAGCCGTGTGAAAAAGGAGAGGAATCAGGAGTCATGATCACACGCGATAGTCTAGTCCAGCAATTAAGGCTGCTGCGGATCATACCAGAAACGGAATTGAACCGCCTCTGCCAGCAGCGGAGCGATGACTTGCTGGGTTTCCTGGACGAGTTGCAGATCCGCCACCCCGCGCACAAGGAGATGCTGGGTCGGATATGGGCGGACGCCTTGAACGTGGCGTATGTCAATATCCAGACGACGACTGTCGAGTCGGTGGTCGCTTCGCGGCTAAACATCGACTTCGCGCTTCACGAGGAGGTCATCGCACTGTATGAGTTCGACGGGGTCGTCACCCTGGCTGCGTCACATCCGGAAAATGTATACCTGGAGGGTAAGGTTCGCGCTTTATTGGGCCAGGACGTCAGCATTGTGTTTTCCTTCCCTTCGCAGATCATTGATGCGATAGAAATGGCGTATCAGACGCACGACAGTCTAACCGCACTGCTCGCTCAGTCCGGGATTAACGAATTGGCAGGGCAGGCCGGCATTCTGACAACGGAACAGATGAAACAGCTAGCCGGCAGCGAATTTATCATCAAATTCGTGCGCGGGCTGATTCTGCTTGCACTCTCAGAGCGGGCCAGTGATATCCACATTGAGCCGGGTGAGAAAGGCGCCCGGATCCGTTTCCGTATCGATGGCGTCTTGGAGGACCGTTTTCTGCTCGAGGCGGCCGTTCTGGGTCCTGTCGTCAGCCGTGTGAAGATCATGGCTGAGGCGGACATTTCTGAACACCGAATGCCTCAGGACGGGCGAATCGGTTTGGAACTCCGGGAGCATGTACTGGATTTGCGCTTTTCCTCCGTCCCGTCAATCAACGGCGAGAAAGTGGTCTTGCGTCTTTTGGGGCAGAGCCAGCGAAGGTCGATTCCTGACATGGACCAGCTCTTTTTTTCTGCCTCGGTTTTCAAGGGCTTGCTTCGGACCATTCATTCTCCGAACGGTATTTTTTATGTGACTGGGCCTACGGGCTCAGGAAAAACGACGACGCTTTACACCTTGTTAAAACAGTTGAACACGTCTGACGTCAACATTCTAACGATTGAAGATCCGGTGGAGTATCGTCTTGAGGGGATTACGCAGGTTCAGGTCAATGCGGCCACAGGACTCGACTTCAGTTGCGCATTACGCGCCTTTCTGCGGCAGGATCCGGACGTGATCCTTGTGGGAGAAATTCGAGATGCGGAGTCGGGTCGGATTGCGGCTCAGGCTGCGTTGACGGGGCATCTGGTGCTGGCGACAATGCACACCAACAGCGCCTTGCAATCCATCCCCCGCCTGATCGATATCGGCGTTGAGCCGTTTCTTGTCGCTCCATCCGTCATTGCCGTGATGGCGCAGCGTCTTGTCCGGCAACTATGCCCGAGGTGTCGCGAGTCGTATCCGGTCCCCCGAAAGTTGCTTGAAGAGAATTTCATCAACTACGAAGGCGAGGAGGTGCTTTTTTGGAGAGGTATCGGTTGCGCGCATTGCCACCACACCGGGTTTTATGGGCGTATTGCCGTGCATGAATTGTTTGTGGTCAACGAGGAGGTCCGCACTTTGATAGCACGGAATGCGCCGTTCGGAGAGGTTCAGAATTCAGCCCGTCGCGCGGGGTTCCATCCGATGCGGTATGACGGAATGAAAAAAGTTCTGCGAGGGTTAACGACGCTGGAAGAGGTCGACTCGATCACGTATTTCGAGGGCGAATAACGCGTGTCATCACACTTGCGTTAGGGAATGTGTGCGGGTATAGTGTACGGGAAACGAAAGCAAGGAGGTTTGCTATGGCTGGAGGTTTGTTGGACCTGACGAGTGCGGATTTTGATGGGACTGTCGCGAGCGGAGTGACGCTGGTCGATTTCTGGGCGCCCTGGTGTGGCCCCTGTAAAATGCAGACTCCGATTTTGGAGCAGCAGGTGGCGCCAGCCGTGGCGGGGCGCGCCAAGATCGCCAAGGTGAATGTTGACGATGCCAAAGAGTTGGCGGTCCGGTTCGGGGTGAAAAGCATTCCGGCGCTCTTCCTTTTCAAGGACGGACAGGTGGTTCAGCAATTCGTCGGTTTGCAGAGGGGCGATGCGCTGGTGAAGGCCCTTGATGCCGCACTTGGGACGTGATTTTTATTCTTCCGTATTGACCCGACCGATAGATTCGGTATTATATTTGCTTTTCATGTGTTTCGAGGAAGAGGATTAAGGAGCAACGTTTCATGGCGAATATCAAGAGTGCAGTTAAGCGTGCGAAACAGTCCGAGGCTAGCCGCCTGCGTAACCGGTCGGTGAAGAGCAGCGTGTTGACGGCGCGTAAAAAGGTGCTTGCGGCTATCGGTAGCGGCAACAAGGAAGACGCGCAGAAGCAGTTTTCCGCATACACCTCGTCCCTGGATAAAGCGGCAAAGAAGGGCGTGATCCCAAAGAATAACGCCAGTCGCAAAAAGTCCCGCGTGGCGCTCAGCATCTCAAAAATGGCGTAACGCGTCATTGGTTGTCTGTCTTCAAATTTGACCGGTCATCGTACGCAAGTAAGGTGACCGGATTTTGTGTTTTGAAAAGGCTCTGATGCGTGTCTTGAAGGTTGATGATCTTGGGCGTGACGCGGATTATGGCGAAGTTTTAGCCCTACAGGAGCGTCTTCACTCGCAACGTGTGTCGGGTGAAATCAACGATACGCTTTTGCTGGTCGAGCATCGTCCAGTGTATACGCTGGGGCGTTCGGCGGCGGACGGCAACGTCCTATACTCCGACGAGACGTTGCGACAGGCGGGAATCGGCAGGGTGGTGACGACGCGCGGCGGAGATGTGACCTATCATGGTCCCGGGCAGCTGGTGGGTTACCCGATTATTCATCTGGGCGAGGCCGGGCTGCGGGTGTTGGAGTATGTGACTGCGCTCGAAACGGTCTTGATTCAGGCGGTCGCTGCGTTCGGTATCGTGGCGGGGAGAGATGCCCGCAACCGCGGCGTGTGGGTGAAAAACGACAAGTTGGCGGCTCTGGGTATCCGCGTTTCACGCCAAGTGACGATGCACGGCTTCGCGCTCAACGTGTCGACGCGGCTTGAGGATTACCAGGGCATCGTGGCCTGCGGCCTACATAACGCGGGGGTGACCTCGATGGTTCGCCTGCTCGGATGCGAGCCGGCTATGGCAGAGGTGAAGGCGCAGGTGGAGGATTCTTTCCGTTCGGTCTTCGGGTATGCGTTTGGAGGACGACATGAAAGCTTGGCTGAAAAGAGGGGCTGAACTGTTGGCGGTGATTCTGCTGGTGCCTCAGGTCTTTGTACTCTGTTATTTTTTTACACACTTTTTTTTGAGGGGCGCTGACCAACTGGGGCTGCTTAAGTCGCTGACCCTTTATGCGCTGACGATTTCATGGGTTTCAGCGCCGTTTTTAGCCGCGATGAACATTTTGATCCATGTGCTCGTCAACAAGCGCGTTCGTTGGTATTTGACGCTACTGCTCTGCGTGAGCGCCGGATATTTTTGGCTGACTGCCTGGAATTTGATCGTCTTCAGAACATTCGCCTACGGTCGTGCCGCGCTCCCTGTGTTGTTGTGTAGCCTGGGTACTGCGGGATACGCGCTTGCACGGGCACTCTACGTGGAGGGGGTGCCGAAGTTGAAAGTTGCAAAAAGCGAGGGGGCGGACTTGCCGAAATGACAAATTTTCTGATATTGTCATTCTCATGGCACCGCGAAGGCACCACGATTTTTCGTATGAGACGGCGTGCTGGCGGTCAAGCGGATTGAAACGAGTAAACGAAGGAGTAATGCGACTATGTCATGGTTTGAAAAACCGACCGAGGCTCCGGCCCGGGTGCCGACGGAAGCGATCTGGGCTGTGTGCCCTTCCTGCAAGGCATACATCGCCAAAGAGGCGTGGCGTGCCGCAGACAAGGTCTGCCCCCGCTGCAACCATCACGAGCGTCTCGCCTGTCGCGAACGCGTTGCGTCGCTTACCGATGCGGGCAGTTTCAAGGAACTGAACCCCGAGGTAAGCTTCAACGACCCACTGAAATTTACGGATTCCAGCGGTGCTTACGCAGACAAGGCTAAGGCGACGGTCGCAAAAACAGGCGTTGGAGAGTCCGTGTTGACCGGTACTGCGACCATTGAAAAAATCGGTGTCGTTTTGGGCGTGATGGACTTCAAGTTTCTGGGGGGCAGTCTGGGTAGCGGTACTGGCGAGCGTATCCTGCTGGCCGCCGAGAAGGCTGTGGAGCTGAAGCGTCCTCTGATCATTGTATCGGCATCGGGTGGCGCCCGCATGCACGAGGGTATCATCTCTCTGATGCAGATGGCTAAGACCTGCGCGGCGATCGCCCGTGTGAAAGAGGCCGGATTACCTTATATCTCCATCCTCTCCGACCCGACCACGGGTGGCGTTTCGGCCAGCTACGCGATGGTCGGCGATCTTAACATCGCCGAGCCTAAGGCTTTGATCGGCTTCGCAGGGCGCCGCGTGATTGAACAGACGATCAAACAAAAATTGCCTGACGATTTCCAGACCGCCGAGTACACCCTCGCGCACGGCTTTGTAGACCACATTGTGCCGCGCAAAGAACTTAAGGCCTTCCTCGCCAAGGTGCTGCGTTACGCGGGCTTTTAATATGATGGGGCAGGCTCGGAGACCTGCCCTCTGTGTACGGGCAACCCCCGTGATTGCCCATAACTCCTCAACATCCTTATTTCTTATGGCCAAAAAAACACAAACGAAACTTTCCCCTTGGGACATAGTGCAGATCGCGCGTCAAGCGGACCGTCCGAACATCGCGGATTATATCCGGATGCTCTGCGACGATTTCGTGGAGCTTCACGGTGACCGCCTGTTCGGTGATGACCGTGGGCTGATCGGCGGCTTCGCCACCATCGGTGGCGAGAAAGTCGTGCTAATTGGACACCGTAAGGGGCGTGGCGTCGAAGAGAACATCGATGCCAACTTCGGCATGGCAAGTCCTGAAGGTTACCGCAAGGCTATGCGTCTGATGCGTCTCGCCGAGAAATACGGATTGCCCGTGGTCTCGTTTGTAGATACGCCTGGTGCGTATCCCGGTAGCGAGGCCGAGGCGCGCGGTCAAGCCGAGGCGATCGCGCATAACTTGGAATTCATGTCCACGCTTAGGACCCCGATTGTCGTGGTGGTGACAGGCGAGGGCGGCAGCGGCGGTGCCTTGGGGATCGCGGTCGGCGATCGCATCCTCATGTTGCAGAACGCGGTCTATTCGGTGATCTCACCCGAGGGCTGCGCGTCGATTCTTTGGCGCGACGGCACCAAGGCTGCACAGGCGGCGGAAACGCTCAAGATCACGGCGGACTCGCTCAAGAGTCTTGGCGTCATCGACGAAATCGTGCCAGAGCCAGAAGGTGGCGCTCACACGGATCAGGCGACAGCGGTCGCGGCTGTGAAAAAGGCTGTGTTGGCTAATCTCGCAACGCTCAAGAAGATTCCGCTGGCAACGCTGGTTGAGCAGCGGTACGCGAAGTTTAGTGCGATGGGTCGTTTCTAGTTTCAAACAGGCCTTCTTTTATCCAACGGCGAGCCGAAAGGGCGGGGGTTTTCCCCCGCCCTTTTTCATGTCAAAAACCGATCTCAGATTTTGCGGGATTTGCTGTTGCCCAAGCCCGCCGTTCAAAGTAAACTAAAAGCCTTCATTTTTTTGAAGCAAGCGGATTTTTTGAAAGGAATATGATGCTGACAATTTTGATCAATGCAATTGCCGGAGCTCTGTTAATTGCTGTTTTAGGAATGACGGATACTGCGAGTTGGGGCTGGTCGGTTTTCTGGGGTGTGCTCGCGTTTGTGATCGGCCAAGGTGCAACAGGGTATCTTATCCAAAAACGCGTGAAGGCCGCTATGGGCGGTGTCCAGAAGATCCTTGAGGATGGCCAGAAAAGGTTGCAGTTCAAAGTCAATCAGTGGCAGATGCGTCCGCCCGGCAGCATCAAGCAGGCGCAGCAGGAGGTGGAGCGTGAGCAGCGGATGTTTGTTGAACGCGCTCTGGAAGAGTCTAAAGGGCTTGAGCGGTTCAGCCGCTGGGCCCCGCTGATGGGACGTCAAGTCGCCACGATGCGCATCCAGCTCTACTGGATGTTGAAAGAGTTCAAGAAGGTGGACGAACTGATGCCTAAAGCGTTGATTGTTGATCCGCTGATGGCCGCGATCAAGATCGCGAGAATGCACATGAAGGGGGAAGAGGGGATCGAGAAGGCTTTCAAGAAACACTCGGTGCGGTTGCGGTACGGACAAGGCGCGCTGCTTTACGGACTTTATTCGTGGATTATGGTCCAGAAGAACGATATTGATGGTGCGCATAAGGTGTTGATCGAGGCGTGCGAAAAGATGGAGAACGATACGATCAAAAAAAACCGCGAACACCTTGCCAACAACCGTGTCGGTCATTTTTCCAACGCGGGTTTGGGAGACGAGTGGTATGCGCTGCACCTTGAGCAGCCGAAGGTCAAGATGCAACGCCAGCGTTATTCGGATCGGCCATTTTGACATTGGCCAAGACTTGGAAAGCTTCAAGGAGAAGACGTGAGGGACAAGAGAGACCGATTGGAACTGCGCGGCCTGGAGGTCATGTGCGTGATCGGAGATCTGCCAGACGAGCGCCGCCGTGAGCAGCGGCTTACGGTCGATGTGTCGTTAGCCTGCAATCTTTCAAAAGCGGCTTCGTCTGATATGCTTGCAGATACGGTCGACTACGCGGCATTGGCCAAGGAGATCCGAGCGGCGTTGCAACAGGCGCGTTGTCATATGATCGAACGCGCGGCGGAGTGCGTGGCGGGCGCCTGTCTCGCTGACGCGCGAGTCGAAGAAGCCCGTGTGCGGATTGAGAAACAGGGGCCCGTACCGGGGCTGCGTATGGCGGCGGTGGAGATTGTGCGCGGCAGGGACGGTTCAGCCGCATGACCGGTATGCCCAAAAAAGCGCTGGTGCTGGCTGCGGGACTTGGGACCCGCTTGCGTCCCTTGACGTTCGAACGTCCTAAGCCCCTGATGCCGCTCTGGAACGTGCCGCTGCTTGAACACGTTCTTCGCATGTTGGAAAGCTGGGGTGTTGAAGAGCTCGCAGTCAACATGCATTGGCAATCGGATAAAATCCGTGACTATGTGACTTCGCGCGAAGGTCTCGCCCGTGTGCGGTTTTCCTATGAGGCTGAGATTTTAGGCACAGGCGGCGCGTTGCGTCCGCTCGCGGATTTTCTTGGGAGTGAGCCGTTCTGGGTCATGAACGCAGATATTGCGGCCGCGCTGAATCCGCAACCTTTGGTCAACACGTTTTTGTCTGGCAACAGCCTGGCAGCAGCGTGGCTTGAGCCTAAAAAGGGGCCTCGCACTGTTGAGGCTGACCGGCGGGGACGCATCACCTGTTACCGCAGCCCCACCCCCGGCGTGCCGGGAACGTTCACGTTCTGCGGGCTTCAGATTGTGTCACCGCGGATTTTTAAATTTCTGCCAGAGCGTCCTTTCTGTACGCTGGTGGAGGCGTATGAGCAGGCGATGGCCCAGGGCGTTTTTGTTGAGGGCGTGGCCGTTCCGGACAGCTATTGGGATGATGCGGGTACGGTCGAGGCGTATCGGCATATTCATGCCGATGTGAAGCGTTTGGCTAAAGCCGGCAAGACGGGTGGTATGTTATATGACGCACATGTTGACCTGTGCGGTAGAGACGACGCTCACTTTTTCTGTATCGGTTCAGAAGCGACGGTGGCTCCGAACGTGAAGGGGCAGGACAGCATCGTATGCGGGGTGGCGCAGGTTGCCGAGGGGAGCGTCTTGCGCGACGCCGTGGTGGCCGGAGGCTGCATAGGAGGCCTCTTGAAAAACGTCACTTGTGTGACGGCAACCGCGACGGACGATGATGCACTGCCCTCGGCACTCGAGGCGATCCGTTGGAATCCTGCACGGACATCCGCCGCCTTTCTGGGTGCGCGCGGCTCGAACCGGAGCTTTTGGCGGCTGTACCAGGCGACGCAATCGGTGATTTATATCCGCTACACGTTGGAGCGTCCTGAGAATGCACGCTACTGCGGTCACTCGCGCGTCCTTGCGGCGGCGGGTGTGCCTGTGCCTGTGGTATTGGCCGATCTGCCAGATGCACGGTGCCTCGTGCTAGAGGATTGGGGAGACGATTCCTTGCAGAAACGTATGGCTACACGTCCCGGACGCGCCCTTTCATGGTATCGGCCGGTGATTAAGGCCTTAGCGAGTCTGCATCGCGAGGGGACTGAACGGGTCCGCGAAATGGGCGTCGCGCTGGAGCCGCCGTTCGACGAGGCTCTGTATGCTTGGGAACGCGGGTTGTTTGAGGAACACCTGCTGAAGAACAGGTACGGGTTTGCGTCGCTGCCCGAAGCGGTTGGACTGGAACTGCGGGGGGTGGCCGGAAAACTGATGGCTGCGCGGCAATTGGTTGTTCACCGAGATTTTCAATCTAGCAACATTCTGTTCCGGGGTGAGCGCTTTGTTTTTATCGATTTCCAAGGGATGAGATTAGGAGCCGCCGCGTATGATCTGGCTTCTCTTTTATATGACCCTTATGTTAAAATAAAACCTAATTTTCGTGAACAACTCGTCGCTGAATACGTGTCCTGCTATCCGGAAAATGCCGAGGCTGCTGAGCTGTTTTCAGAGGGTGGTGTTCAGCGTTTGATACAGGCTTTAGGCGCATTCGGACGTCTGTCGTCTGTGGGACAAGGAGCGTTCACGCGCCACATTCTTCCGGCGCTGGAGAATTTGCTTGATGCGGCCGACACGTGCGGTCTTGATGCAGTCGGCGCATTGACGGAGGAACTGATCGCACGCGAACGGGCCAGGTGTGGCGGATGAAAACCGAAAAAGAGCCTATTCGAGAGAGTCGGTAGCTTCACATGAAAACCATCATGCACCAGTTTATTGCACGTGTGCGGCGGGAGGCGCGGCAGAAGCCGGATCATGTGGTGCTGAAAACCATGGGGCATTCGCGTGAGTTTTACGGTTACGACTGGGGCTGCGACACCTATGTTTTTGAGAAGGATGTTTGGAAGAGCTTGGAGAATCACAATCCCGTTCTAATCGTCCGTAAGCAAGACCTCGTCAAAGGCGCGAGCGGTCGTATTCTCACATTGACCACAGGTAATCATACGGTTGCGGCAATACCTTTGCTTTCCGGGCTGTTCTGGAATCTTGGAAGAGTACCCGCCGCGCAGCGAAGCAAAACACTTCAGACCCGTGTTGTGTGCGCGAATGTGGTGAACGGCGTCATAGAGATCTCGCAGCGCGATGTTCCAGCAGACTTGATTACGCAAGCGGACGGATGGCTGCAAAGCGTCGGGTTTGCGTTTGACGATGTCATCATGGCCGAACGCACCGATGCGACGCTGGAGTATTACAGGCGGATCGGACAGGAATGGCGTATTAAGCCGTTGGCCTGGACCCGCCGCGAGATGGACATGGCGCTGAGTGCAAGCCGGACGCGCATCAACACTTGCTTGAAGTATTACCACAGCGCGAAGGGCGTGCATTTTCTTTCTTACACGGATTTTCATAAGCTTCAAGAAGTGCTGGCAACCGATTATCCCCAGTTTGTCGAGTGTTTGCGTGAACTGGTCTCGATTTTTGAAGGGGATGTTCGTTCCTGCATGCGCTCGCCGAAGTTTCACGGGCATCACGAGATTGAGTTGTTTGGCTTGCGGCGTGGGGTGGCGTCTGAGCGACTGGTGCCGGAGTTGGAAAAGCTGATGGAGGGCATCGCGCTTAAGCGCCTTGCTCCGGACGAGGTGGCGGCGCGCCTGTCTGCGATCGACACGGGGTTCAGGACCTCGCTTGAGCGACCGCAGTTTGCAGATGAAGACAGCGAAGATTTCGTCGAAACGCTGTACATGCATCTCACGGGCGAGATTTATACAGCCTTGGGTGATTCGGTGACCCCAGCGTTTGATGATCGCCGGACCGCTTTGCCGGGCGCGACGTTCCATGGCGGCCGTCCCGATTTCCACCCTGGATCTGATGATCGCACGCGCGTGCTGCTGGCAAATGTCGAACAGATGATGAGTCAAGACGAACTGATTGAATACGCGAATATTTACGAGGTGCGTTCGGATAGCGATTTGACCCACGAGCTTTCCGTCGGAGTGGGCGTCACGAGAGAAATTGTTTTTAAGACTAACCGTCGACCGCTTTGCACGAGCCTGATCGAAAAGCGGTTGGCACTTAAGACGCCGGGCTACGGGAGCTACATGTTGGCACGTGTGCAGGCGTTCAAGGCGTTGGGGGTAGGCTTCGGCGAATATCGTCTTTTAATGCGGCTCGACAGTCAGGCGGGGCGTGAAATGAACTACTTTATCCGCAACCGGTGCCCCGGCGAACCGTTGGACGACATCCCGGCGCGCATGTTCCAAAGGGTGGGCGAATTCGGCGGTAGCGAGGTGGAGGAAGATCCTGCTGTGGTGTTGGCTTTGGGCGCTTTGTTAGGCGATGCCGCCGCACAAAATCTGGCCTTGAAAAAGTACTTGCCAAAAACAGGCAAGTGTCGCTTCGGCGAGGGTAAAGAGATCTTCGAATTCGGTTATGACATCACGAACAAACGTGAAATGCCGATGCGAGTTATGCTGTGTTCGATTCGCGGTTGTTTCGGTTGGCCCGACACCGCTTATACCGAGGTGAACTTAAACACGCTCTTTGACTTTTATCTCGGCTCTTACGCACAGGTGCTTTGCCGATATTGGCTCAAACACCGAAAAGCGGTTGATCTGGCCGAGTTGGCCGAGCGTTTTTTTGACGGGTTTGAGTTTAAGACACGCGAGATGCATTGGGTGTATTCCTCTCGGCGCGAACAGTTCGACGCATTTGACCCGCAGTTGCGTCACGCTTACGCTTTCACAAAAAAATGGCATTTCGCCCTGTGGTCATTAGACCGGCAACTGCGCCGCATCGAACAATTAAGAAGTCTGTTTGCTGAGAAGGTGCGGGACGTGGCCAGGCAACAGGGAGTTGAATGATCGTGGCGATTATTGAGGAAGGTTCCCTGAGGAAGTGAAACGAACATGATCATGTCAAAAGTGGCTGACAGCCAGACTTCGGCTTTTTCCCCCTCGGCAAAAATAAACCTTGTTTATGTCGAGGTGACCGATTCTGCGCGCGAACTGGAACGCAGCCATTTGTGTGGGCCGACGGCAGGGCTTATTCAGGCCGAAGCACTGACCGGTGTCGCGCTGCTGGGTGCGGAGTTGACGCAGCCGGAGGAGTCGGTCACCTTGCGTTTGCGCGTTTCGGGACCTGTCGGGGGCGTCCTTGTTGAAGCCAATGTTGACGGCGGGCTGCGAGGGTATACGCAGGTGAAGGTCATGAACGAACTGGATGCCTGCGAAGAACTCGACGTCTCTACCGCTTTGGGTGAAACGGCCGAGGTTCAGATCATTCGGTCGGTTCCCGGTCGAGTGCTGTCGAGCGCCGCCATGGAGGTCCGCCCGGCTTCGGTTATTAAAGCGCTGGAACAGTATTACCGCCAGTCGTTGCAACGGCAGGTGCTTGCGCAAATATCGGCTCTGGCGTATGGTGGTTTCATCGATGGTGCGCGTGGCCTGTTGCTTGAATGCCTGCCGGACGGGAACCGGGATGTGTTCGCCCGTTTGTCTCGGCTGGTCGAGGATGGCACAGTGCTGGAATGCCTCGAAGCGTCTGCCTCGCTGCGGACGGTCTGCGAGACGCTGGGACTAACCGACTGCCAGTTCACGCCATCTAAATCGTTGCGGTTTTTTTGCCGATGTTCGCAAGAGCGAGTCGAAGGGATGCTGGCGGGAATGTCGAACGCTGATTTGGGTGCCATGGTCGAAGAAGACCGTCCTGCTCAAATATTTTGTCACATGTGCGGCAAAGGGTATCAGGTGGGCGTTGACCGGCTGCGGCAGATCCTGAAAAAGCGAGTGTGAGTTCCACTGTCTTTGACGATGTCCCGTTGCTTGGCAAGGACGCTTGTGCTAGACTAAAAATTCAATTTCGAAACGGGGGGGTAGGGGAAAGGGTTCATGCTTCGGACGCGGTTTCATCAATGGTGCATTTGGGTGTCGGCGGCACTGGCTGTCGGCACGGCTCTGCTCTTATATGCGTTTGCGGTCTGGTTCGGCAATTTAAATCAAGACGAGGGCTGGTATTTATATGCTGCGCGCTGCGTGGCTGAGGGACGGATGCCTTATCGCGACTTCTTTTATACACAGGGACCTGTTTTGCCCTATGTGTATGGTCTGCTGTATCATCTTTGGTCTCCCTGTGGTGTACTCGGCGGTCGGCTGGCCACGGTCTTTTTCGGTCTGCTCGGGTGTGTTTTTGCAGCAGGGCTAGCACGCCGGGCTGTGCCTTTGCAACGCGCTTCCGAGGCGGGACTCATGGCTTTCGCCCTGACGGCTTGCAACCTCTATCACGTGTACTTCACAACGATCCCCAAGACCTATGCGCTGGCGTCTTGCCTCTTGCTGGGGGGGTATCTAACACTATCCCTGTGCCTTTCTCGCCGTAAGAAAACCCGATCACACATGTCGTGCATGTGGGCCTTGCCCGCAGGTTTACTGGTGGCGTTCGCGGCGGGCACCCGGTTGTCGTTGGGCGCGCTGTTGCCGGTCACGGTGCTGGGTTTGCTGGTGACCTGCCGTAGGACAGGGGCTGCTTTTTTCTGGTTCGCGCTGGGTGGCGGCATGGGGTTGGCTCTGGTTTATGGGCCCTCACTGCTGGAGGCACGCGAGCAGTTCGTGTTCAGCCAGACTTTTCACGTGGCGCGCGGTGGGAGAGATCTGTTCTTTATGGTCGGCTCGCTAGCAAGGACAGTGCGAGCGTATTTGCCGGCGTGTTTGTTGTGTTCGGCGCTGGTGATTTTTCGTCTGTTTCGAGGATCAGAGACGGCAACCCATGCCGCGGCGGAGGAGCCAGAATCCATCGTCTACCGAGGGGGGCTTTGGCCCGGTCTCTGGCTTGCCGCGTTCTTGGCGGTTTTTCTGCTGCAGCTCGCCAGTCCGTTTCCCTACGACGACTATCAGGTGCCGGTCATGGGGCTCTTTGCGGCGGCATTGGCGGGGTGGGCTGCTAACATGACTGCGTCCGAGTCTCTGCGAGCGTGCATTTGCCTTTTCTGGGTGATGGTTTCGCTGATTACCACATTCGCGTCGCCGCTCACCCAAGATTGGTTTGTGATCCGGCAGGACCGGTTCTGGGTGGTCCGCAAAGCGATGCCGGATCTGGCCCTGTTGCGGCAGACCGCCCGTGATGTGCGGGCCTTGGCGCAAGCAGACGATGTCTTGCTGACTCAAGACACCTATTTGGCTGTTGAGACCGGGATGCATGTGCCTGACGGACTGGAAATGGGATCATTCGGTTATTTTCCAAATTTGAATGACGAGGCTGCAAACCTTTTCCGTGTGATGAATAAAAGCAAGATGTCCGCGTTGCTGAAGTCCGCTCCTACCAGTGTCGCTGCCTACAGCGGATATAGCCTGTCTATCCGAGCACCGGTCATGGACGAGGTGCCGCAGGGAGATCGGCAACTTTTTCTTAGCTTGTTGGGAACAAATTACGACCGTGTGCAGGAAGTGCCCGATTTCGGGCAGAACTGCACAACGCTTCAGATCATGAAGCGACGGACCCCGGTGGGAGAGAAAAAGCCCTTAGAGAAATAAATGTCTGATGTTTTGAACATGATTCACAGCCCGCAAGATATAAAGGGCTTGGCCTCAGGTGAGCTGCCGGGGTTGGCTGAGGAATTGCGCAGGATCATCCTGGAAACCGTGAGCAAAACGGGCGGCCATCTGGCCTCGAACCTCGGTACCGTGGAGCTTACGATCGCGCTGCTGCGTGTCTTTACGCCGCCGAAAGACAAGATCATTTGGGACGTGGGACATCAGGCCTACTCTTGGAAGCTTCTTACCGGAAGGCGTGAACGGTTTCACACCTTGAGGCAGCGTGGCGGGGTTTCAGGCTTTCCGAAACCGGAAGAGAGCCTCAATGACGCTTTTGTGGCAGGACACGCCGGGACAGCGCTCTCCGCGGCATTGGGCATGGCTGTCGCGCGAGATAGGCATCACGATTCCGGGCATGTCGTCGCTGTCATCGGCGACGGTTCCATGACGAACGGCATTACGCTTGAGGCGCTTAACAGCATTGATGATGCAAACAGCAAAGTCATCGTGATCCTTAATGACAATGAGATGTCGATTTCGGAAAACGTCGGCGCGCTTTCGCGACGGCTCGGCCGCATGTTGGCGGACGTGCGCTACAACCGAATCAAAGCGGCAGCCGAAGCCGCGGGGCACCGCATGCATATGACTCCGCTGCGCCGCATTTATCACCGACTGGAGCAGGCGGTTAAAAGTATATGGTTGCAGAATGCTTTTTTCGAAGAGTTCGGGTTACGTTATGTGGGGCCGATCGACGGGCATGATTTCAACGCGCTGGAGAATGCCTTGTGTACCGCGCGGTCGGACAAGCGGTCGGTTTTGATACATGTCGCTACGCAGAAGGGGCGTGGTTTCCGACCCGCTGAGCGAAGCCCGTGGAACTGGCATGGGGTGGGTGCGTTCGAACTTGAGGCCAAACATCCGCCTGAAGGGTGTCGAGGGTATTCTCAGGTGTTTGGCGAAGCGCTGGCTTCGATGGCTGAGGAGAAGCCGGAGATCATGGCCATCACGGCGGCGATGTGCTGTGGTACGGGGCTTGAGCCCTTTGCGGAACGGCACCCTTCAAGGTTTTTCGACGTCGGCATTTGCGAGTCTCATGCGGTCGTCTTCGCGGCCGGATTGGCGGCTTCCGGTTTCCGTCCGGTCTTTGCGGTGTATTCAACCTTCCTGCAACGTGCTGTCGATTGCGTGATGCACGATGTGTGCATTCAGAACTTGCCAGTGCTTTTCTGCGTGGACCGAGCGGGAGTCGTGGGGGGGGACGGACCCACGCATCACGGCATCTACGACATCCCGATGTTGCGCTGTCTGCCTAACCTGACGATTATGCAGCCCAAAGATGCGTTGGAATTGGTGGCGATGATGAAAACGGCCTTCGCGCATCATGGGCCAGCTGTGATACGATATCCACGTGACCCTGGGCCGGACGTCGCTCTGCCCTCCACCATTGAGCCTCTGACATTCGGCGAGTCCGAGGTGATCCTGCCATTGACGGATCAGGCGAAGACCCCGGTTATATGGCTCTGGGCGTTGGGTGATATGCTTTCGCTGGCTCGCGAAACGGCGGCGCGTTTGAACGCCGCAGGCCGGCAAGCCGGTGTGGTAAACGCTCGCTTCATAAAGCCGCTTGATACCGCGCGGCTTTATGCTCAGGCGCGGAATGCGGCGCTGTTTGTGACCTTGGAGAATGGCTCGGTAGCGGGCGGTTTCGGCTCCGCAGTACGCGAGGCGCTGGCTTTGGCTGGTTTTGTCTGTGCGGTCCGCGCCTACGGTTGGCCGGATGTGTTTGTTGGTCAAGGAACAACCCGTCAACTCATGGAGGATGGCGGGCTGGTGCCCGAGCGTCTGGCGGAAGAGATCGTTCGGGCGGTCTGAATATCGTGATTGCATCGGACGGGTGAATAGGCGAAAATTAAATTTTTATTTAATGAACGAAACAAACAGAGCGAGTGTCCATGGCGTGCCGGGTGAACATGCGCGTGCGGTGGGGGTGATGCGGGCGATCTGGCCATTGCTCGCCGCACTTTTCGCTTGTGGTTTATTCACAGGCACGGTCTTGCCTCGTGTTACGCTCGGGGTTGCGGGGGCCGGTTTCCTTACGGCCGCGATTTTCTTGGTTTGGGCTGTACGCGATGGGCTCAAAGGGATTGATGCATTCTTTAAGGGCGCGCGAGGCGAGGAGAGCGTGGCCGTCTTGCTGGCGGCTCTGCCGCGCGGCTTTCACGTGTTCCATGATTTCATATGCGGGAGTGCCGGCAGTATCGACCACGTAGCCGTTGGTCCTAACGGCATTTTCGTCATTGAGACGAAATGCTGGGCGGGCGAGGTCACGTTCGAACAAGGCAACATTCTTGTGAACGGGTCTTCGCCGACCCGGCCGCCTCTTTTGCAAGCGCACGTCTCGGCGCGCGCTTTGGCACGGTTTCTTGCCGACAGGGTGGGGGGAACGCCAGTCTGTGTTCCAGTGGTCTGTTTCGCAAGCGACAACTTCAGCCCCGAACTGCTGGTAAATGAAGACGCTGTGATTTGTAACGCCTCGGCGCTCCAGTCGCTGATTGTGACGTACGCTTGCCATTTGACCGCAGACGAAATTGAACGCATAGTTAAAGTTATGGAGCATAAAGACTTATGATTAAACGGCTGGTATTATTTGGGGTGTGCCTCATGATGGCGACGTTCTCTCTGCGGGCGATAGAGAACGGGGATGTTGAGCCTGTGCCTCAGCCCCATTACGGAGACGTCGCGCAGAAGGTAGCGCGTATATTACCCTCTGCGCATCTGTTGCAGCACCCCTTAAACGATGATATTTCGCAAAAAGCATGGACCAACCTGATCAACTCCTTTGACTTCGACCACAGCTATTTTCTCCAGAGCGATGTCGATTCTTTCACGAACATGCAGTTCCAGATCGATGACGCTGTGAAGGCGGGCGACATCTCTTTCCCTTATGAGATCTATCGTGTTTTCCGCGGCCGGATAGAACAGCGGTACACCTGCGTGACCAACCTGCTGGGCAAGGGGTTTACGTTCACGGAAGATGAGACCTATACGTGGAAACGTAAGGATGTGTCTTGGCCTGCGACCCAGGCGGAACAGGATGAATTGTGGCGTAAGCGCATCAAGAATGAAATACTGGTGCAGGTGATTGGCCACGAACTCGAACTGGCTGCTGCGTCCAACAAGGTTACGGTCGTGACGAACGCTGCACCTTCCGCGAAAGCTGCCGTAACGAACGTGCCGCCTGTCCTGACACCGGAAGAAAATATCGCAAAACGTTACAAGCAACTCATGATCGTAATCCAGGACATGGACGAGGAAGCGATCCTTCAGCGTTATCTCAGCGCGATCGCTATGGCGTATGATCCCCACTCGGACTACATGTCGCCGATGCGTAAAGAAGATTTCGATATCGACATGAACCTTTCACTGTGCGGCATTGGCGCGCAGTTGCGTTCGGAAGACGGCACGGCCATGATTATGGAGGTAATCGCAGGAGGCCCTGCAGATCGTGATAAACGCGCCATCCGCCTGATCAAGGGGGATAAGATCATCGGTGTTGGGCAGGGGGATGGTCAAATCGAGGACATCATCCACTTGCCACTCAACAAGGCGGTACGTAAGATCCGTGGCGAAAAGGGAACCAAGGTTGTGCTGAACGTTATTCCTGCGTCTGACCCCAGCGGGACGAGCACCAAATTGGTCGACCTGATCCGTGACGAGGTGAAGTTGGAGGAGCAGGCTGCCACCGGACACGTCGCCCGCGTGACGTTGGAGGATGGCTCGGCACGTAAGATCGGGGTCGTAAAGTTGCCAACCTTTTACGGTACCATGGATAAGCGACCTAATCAGCCCGGATTCCGGAGTGCCACAGTGGATGTGGCCAGGCAGGTGGCGGCTTTCAACAGCGAGAATGTCGCAGGGCTTATTCTCGATCTGCGTAATGATGGAGGAGGGTCCTTACGCGAGGCGGTGAGCTTAGTCGGCCTGTTTGTGCGCAGCGGACCTGTCGTACAGGTGCGTGAACCGCGCCAGATCGTGGTGCTGCCTGTGCCCAACATGGATCCCGCCATGGCATTCCGCAAGCCGATGGTGGTCCTGATCAACCGTACGTCTGCTTCAGCTTCCGAGATCGTGGCGGGCGCGCTTCAGGACTATGGGCGGGCCGTGTTGGTCGGCGATACGCAGTCTCATGGCAAGGGAACCGTGCAAACCGTCATGCCGTTGGGTTCCGAGAAGTTAGGTTCAATGAAGGTGACCACCGCAAGCTTCTATCGCATCACCGGCTCTTCCACACAGCGAAAAGGCGTGAGTTCGGATATCGTGATTCCATCGACGCTGGACGGTTTAGATATCGGAGAGGACAAACTACCCGGGGCCTTGCCGTGGACGCAGATCGAATCGGCGCTCTACATCCCTGTTTCTGATGTGGCCAAGTTCGTGCCGCAGTTGAAGGAGTTGTCCGCCAAGCGTCTCGCCTCGAACGAACGCTATTCGCGGTACTGCACGCTTGTCAGGCACGTACAGGAGGTGAGTGAAAAAACGGATGTGCCTCTTGAGATCAACGCCCGGCGTAAACTCATGAAGGCCGAGAATGAAATGCGCAAACTTGAGGACGAGGAGATGGATGCTGAGCAGAAAAGCGGGACAGGGGATGATGTGGTGCTCGACGAGGCGCTCCATATTCTCTCCGACCTGGTCAACCTTTCCGGTGGCGCCGACATCCCCATGGAGACGGAAGGCGATTTGAGAACGCGCATGATGCGCATTTTCGGGCGGGACATGCCTTAACCACACCTTTGGAGGGCGAGATCGATGAAAATCAACTTCACGAAGATGCATGGCGCGGGAAATGATTTCGTTCTTATCGATGACCGTGAAGGGTTGGTTCCTTGGGAGGATCATTTCCTGATGGCCGCCTTGGCGGGACGACGCACGGGCATTGGATGTGAAGGGGTTATCCTTGTGCAGAAATCGGACAAGGCCGACTTTCGGATGCGATTTCTTAATCCCGACGGCACCGAGGTGGAAATGTGCGGCAACGGGTCTAGGTGCGCGGCAGCGTTCGCCCATCAGATCGGTGCTAGCGGTACGGCGCTCACGATGGAGACGATGTGCGGGCTGGTCGATGCGCAACTTACTGAAAATGGCGCCTGTGTCTGGATGCCAGAACCGACAAAGAAGACCTATGGCCTTGAACTCAAAGTCGGAGGCGAAACGATTCGCGGTGACTTTATCAATACGGGTGTGCCGCATTTTGTGATTCAGGTCCCAAACATTAGTGCGGTCGATGTGCAGGGATTAGGGCGGGCGATACGCCTGCATGCCGCCTTTGCGCCTGACGGAACCAATGTTGATTTTGTGACTTTCCGAGCACCTAACCGCATGACCATGCGCACCTATGAGCGTGGCGTCGAGGCCGAATCGGGCGCTTGCGGTACAGGTGCGGTAGCTTGCGTGGTTGTGGCTGTTGAGACCGCACGCTTTACTCTACCCACCGTCGTGAAAACCCCTTCGGGCTATGATTTGACGATTGCCGGCGACTGGCGTCACCACAAGTGCACGGGTCTGACTCTGTCGGGGCCTGTTAAATTCGTTTTCACTGGAGAGATCGAACTGGACGACTTGGATTTAGGCGGCGAAATAGATTGATTTCCAGTCATGAAATGAAGCGAAGGGGGCGCCTGCAGAGCAAGCCCCCTTTTTTGATTTTTGGGAAAACAATGCGCCTTTCCCTGTTTTCGGCAACGTCGGGATATGATATAAAAGACCTCTGATTTAGGCCGAATAAGGGGATGTCATATGGTATTGAAAAGAGCGGTTTTGGGAGTCGCTGCTGCTGTCTGTGCGGAAGCTTTACAAGCTGCTACGCTACTGGTGGAAACTGAAGCGTTTGCAGACAAGGGCGGATGGGTGGTTGACCAGCAATTCATGGATCAGATGGGGTCTCCCTTCCTCTTGGCACACGGTTTGGGGACGCCAGTCGCGGACGCCTCGACCACCGTGGATGTTCCCGAAGACGGCAAGTACCGCGTACTGGCGCGAACGCGCAACTGGGTCGCTTACTGGACACAGAAAGAAGCGCCTGGCAAATTCCGGGTGTTGGTCAATGGCAAGGCACTGGATTGCGTGCTCGGCACTCAGAACGCCGAGTGGGCATGGCAGGAGGCTGGCATCGTGACGCTGGCAAAAGGAACGGCTAAGCTGTCGCTACGCGACATGACCGGTTTCGACGGGCGCTGTGACGCGCTGATCCTGACGACCGACGGCGCGTTTAAACCCGAAAACGAAGTTGCCAAGCTGGAGACCTTCCGCCGTCAGATGGGTGCCGTGAAGGCTGCACAGACTACTGAGAAAGTGGACCTCATCATCGCGGGCGGGGGTATCCCGGGTGTCTGCATGGCGATTTCGGCGGCTCGGCTGGGACTTGCGGTGGCGTTGCTCCAAGACCGTCCTGTGCTGGGCGGCAACAACAGTTCAGAAGTCCGCGTCCATCTGGCCGGCCGCATCAACCTTCCGCCGTATCCCAAGCTGGGCGATGTGGTCAGCGAGATCGGCCCGCGCCGCGGAGGCAACGCACAGCCAGGCGATTATTACGAGGACGAACGCAAAATCGAGGCGGTTAAAGCCGAGAAGAATATCCGGCTCTTCCTCAATACGAGAGCGTTGGGCGTTGAGAAAGAGGGCTCGAAAATCACTGCTGTGGTCGGCCGCAACATCGAGACCGGGCAGGAGACGCGTTTCGCTGCGCCGCTTGTGGCCGACTGCACGGGTGATGGTGTTATCGGCATGTTGGCCGGTGCGGAATATCGTTACGGCCGAGAGAGCCGCGAGGAGACGGGTGAATCCACGGCACCGGAAAAAGCGGACAGCCAGACCATGGGGTCGTCGGTCCAGTGGTATTCACGCGGAGTCCAAGGGCCTGTGGCATTTCCGGACATCGTTTGGGGCCTCGACTTCAACGACCAGAATTGTGAACGTGTGAAGATGGGAGAGTGGACGTGGGAGACCGGCATGAACTTCCATCAGGTCAACGAGTTTGAACGCATTCGCGACTACGGCATGCTGGTCGTTTTCTCCAACTGGTCGTTCCTCAAAAACCGTTCCAAATACAAGGCCGATTATGCGACGAACCGTCTGGACTGGGTTGCATATGTGGCGGGCAAGCGCGAGTCTCGCCGTCTAGTGGGTGATCTCGTCTTAAAGGAACAGGATCTCGTTGACAAGGTGATCTATCCTGACGCGACAGCCTGCACGACCTGGACAATCGACCTACACTATCCTGACCCGAAGAATACTGCGAACTTCCCTGGTTCGGAGTTTAAGTCGATCGCCAAGCACAAGCCCATTTATCCGTACCCGATACCCTACCGTTGCCTCTATTCGAAAAACGTAGACAACCTGTTCATGGCAGGCCGCAATATCAGCGTAACGCACGTTGCGCTCGGCACGGTGCGCGTGATGCGCACGGGAGGAATGATGGGTGAGGTGATCGGCATGGCCGCGTCGCTTTGTAAGAAGCACAACTGCTCGCCGCGCGATGTGTATGCCTCGCACCTTCAAGAGCTCAACGGGCTGATGACGCAGGGCGTGGGCTCAGGTAAAGAACAGCCGCCGCAGAAATACAATCAGGGTGGGACTCTGCTGCAGGAAAAGAAGAAGGAATAGACGCGAAGCGTCGTTCGCCCTTTCTGGTTTGTCATGAAATTTGAATCGATTACGGTTTATCAGGAAAGTTCGGTCCCGTTTTTCTGCATGAAGGAACGGCATATTGGGCGTTTACGGACCGCCTATCCGAAAGCTAAAGTGATTTGGTGCCGCACCGAGGCCGCCTTTGTCCGGGAATTGCCCAGGGTGCAGGTGGCAGTGACCTGGGCGTTCCGGCAAGAGTGGTTTGCGCGCGCTCCTGCGTTGCGCTGCGTCATTTCTTCTGCAGCGGGGCGTGACTTTTTTCCGATTACCCCGCCACCCCACGTGGTTGTACGACATGGCACATTTCACGGGCCGTTGATGGCTGAGACGGTGCTGGGGCTGCTGTTGGCGTTTAACCGGGGCATCCTGCTGGCGTACCGGCGGCAGATCGAGGGCGAACTATGGCCGCGCGAAGAGTTGTTTGACAACATGCGATTGCTGCGCGGCAGCCATGCGGTCATCGTCGGGTTTGGTCATATCGGCACAGCGATCGGCAGACTTCTCAGACCGTTCGGGGTTCGTTTGACGGGTGTCAGGCGCACACCGCAGACACGTCGTCCATCGTGGTTCGGAAAAAATGACGAACTTGTCACACTGGACCGGTTGGATGAGGTGTTGCCGGAAGCTGATCATCTGATTTTGGTGTTGCCTTCTGACACTGGCACAGACCGCATGTTCGATGCTGCGCGTTTGGCGCTCCTGCCACGGCACGCAGCGGTATATAACGTGGGGCGCGGCAACTGTATCGATGAGAGTGCGTTGGCTCAGGCGCTGAAGACCGGTGCATTGCGTGGCGCCTGTCTGGACGTGTTTGCGCAAGAGCCGTTGACGAAGGATTCTCCGTTGGCGAAGGACCTGCCGGGCCTGGTCCGTTTGCCGCATTCATCGGCGTTTGCTGAAGAGTATATGGACCGTTTTCTGGATGAGGTTATCGGGTGGCTCGACAAATGAAAAAAACCTTTACCGTTCATTCGGTCGAAGAAACGTGGCAGGTCGCCTCGGAGGTCGCCCGGGTGCTGAGACCCGGCACCGTGATTGCGCTGCATGGTGATTTAGGGGCGGGAAAGACAACTTTTGTACAAGGCATTGCTTTTGCTCTCGGGCTGTATCGGCCGGTGACAAGTCCGACATTTACGCTCTCGACCGAATATCAGACCCCCGGGTTTAAGCTGGTGCACATGGACCTTTACCGTCTTACAGGTCCCGATGACTTGTTGACCATCGGCTATCCCGAATATCTTGAAACGGGTGCGGTGGTAGCCGTCGAGTGGCCAGAACGTGCCGGAGATTTAGTCCCACCCGACGCGTTGCACGTGTCTTTCTCTCTGACAGAGGATCCTGAGACGCGCGTAATCGAGGTCGCCTTTTGACAGTCGGCGCTCCTTTGGGCGTTCCGCCGTCGTTCTTTATGAAAGCCTCAAAAGAGTTCTTGTTGACGGTACGGGGCTGAGGCTCTCGCAGTGTCGGATGTGCGCGAGGACCGTTGCGTCTCGGCAACGGGTGCGGAGGAGGTGCCGGAAAGAAGGTTGAGGAGTCCCGTCTCGTCGAGAACGGTTGTGCCAAGGCTGCTGGCCTTGCTGAGCTTAGTTGCGCCCGCATCGGAACCAGCCACGAGATATCGGGTGTTCTTGTTTACGGCGTCTTGCAAGATACCGCCAGCCGCTTTAATTTTGGCGGCGTAGTCACCGCGGGCACGCGAGAGAGTTCCTGTCAGAACAAAGGTTACGCCAGCAAGCGGGGCGTCGGCTGAGACTGCGGGCCTGGCTATGGTCTGCGGTTCGATGCCAAGTGCCAGCAGACGTTCAAGATAACGCTTGCCGTAGTCAGATGCAAAGAAGGCCAGAATGGATTTGGCGGCCTCGATCTTGATGACACTGTTGAAGAGCGGCGGGAGCGCGGTGGCGGGTGCTTTTGTGGCCACGCCCGCTGCAACCAGGGTGTCACCCAGCACTCCGATCTCGCCGCAGATGCGGTTGAAATGCGCTTGGCGCTCCTCACGCTCGGAATCATCCTTTGGACGTTGAAGCGTGGAACGCGGATTGATCGCAGTAGCCAGTTCGTAGAGTTCGTTCAGACGTAGGACGGCAGTGAGAATCGGTGAGTCCCGAAGTTCGGAAAAGCGGGTATGGGCGGCTGCAACCTGTTCAGCAACCGTGATGCCGACGTTTGGGATGCCGGTGGCGAAAAGCCAGCGGTCGAGCGGAAGCGATTTCGCGGCCTCGAGTGCCTCGAGCGCGGTCTGCGCATTTTTGCCGAATTTGCGCGTGCCGCTGGCCTCGTCGCCGATACGAAAAGCCTCCAGTTGAGGCAGAGTGAGCGAAAAAAGGTCCAGCGGATCCGTGACCCACTTCTGTGACACAAGGGCTTCGGCGACCTTGCCGCCGATGGCGCGGATATCGAGCGCGTCGCGTGATGTGAAATGTTCGATCCTTCCGACACGTTGCGCAGGGCAGGTTGGGTTGGTGCAACGATGCGCCACCTCGTCGCCGATGCGTGCCACGGAACCGCCGCACTCGGGGCAGGTGGTGGGCATGTTAAAAACCGTTTCGGAGCCGTCGCGCTTCTCGGTAAGGACGGTCTCGATGGCGGGTATGACGTCACCTGCCTTTACGACCCAGACGTGGTCTCCGATGCGGATGTCTTTGCGGACGATCTCGTCAGCGTTGTGGAGTGTGGCACGTCCGATTTCGGACCCCGCGAGCAGTACGGGTTCGAGCTCCGCAACGGGGGTGAGCACGCCCGTCCGTCCAACCTGCACGGTGATCTTCCAGATGCGGGTTTCAGCGCGCTCGGGCTCGTACTTAAAGGCTCGCGCCCAACGAGGCGATTTTGCAGTATTCCCTAGTCGGTCGTAAAGGTCTCGGCGGTTAACCTTGACGACCGCTCCGTCCATCTCAAAGGGAAAGGTGTGGCGTAGCGCCTCGAGCTCGTCGATGGCGGCGAGCACAGCGTGAATATCTACGCAGAGACGCAACCATGGAGGGGTCTTAAATCCCCATTCTGTGAACCGCGTGAGCATGCCGCCGTGTGTGGGGAAGTCGGCACCTTTGAACGCGCCTGCGGCATAGATCACAGCGTCGAGCGGGCGGCGCGCGACCTCACGTGGGTCTAGCTGTTTGAGCGAGCCTGCTGCGGCATTGCGAGGGTTCATAAAGGGGTCGCGGCCTGCTTCTTCCTCACGGCGGTTGAGCTCAGCAAAGCCGGTGCGGGTCATGTAGACCTCCCCTCGCACTTCGAGAAGCACGGGAGCGCCAGTGAGCGAGAGGGGAATAGAGCGGATTGTTTTGACGTTAGCGGTGATGTCGTCGCCGACCTCGCCGTTGCCGCGCGTGGCGGCACGGGTGAGCAATCCCTTTTCGTAGACCAAAGAAAATGCAACGCCGTCGACTTTGGGTTCGACCACGTAGTCCCAGACCTCGTCGCTGAGTTGGCGTCGCAGGAAGGTGTCGAAGTCAATGAGGTCGCCTCGGGAATGGGTCTTATCGAGGCTCATCATAGGCGGGTTATGGCGGACCTGATTAAAAGCCGAGAGGGGGGCGCCGCCGACGCGCTGAGTGGGCGAGTCGGGAGTGATCCACTCGGGGTGAGCCCGTTCGAGGGTTTCAAGTTCGCGATAGAGCGCATCGTAATCCGCGTCGCCGATCTCTGGGCGGGCCTCAACATAGTAAAGGCGGTCGTGACGGCGGATTTCGTTGCGGAGCAGTTCAATGCGTTGCAAGGACATAAGAAAACTAAAGAGGATTTAAGAGTTAGGAGCCATGTGTTGCAGGAGTTGGGGAAGGATCTCGTCAACCGCCGAAACTCCAGCGGCGATGGCTTCCTGGCCACGGTGAAACTCGAGGGTCATGATATTGCCAACTGCGGGCTGGATGAGGATGTCGGGTGGGTTAAGGGCGAGTTCTCGGCGAGTGATCTGGTTCTCGATGAGACGAAAGGAGCGTGTGAGCACATCGAAGATCGAAAGGGTCTCGGCTTCATTTCTTTGTGGGGTGGCCCAGCGTTTGAGGGCATCCTCCATCGGGGTCTGCAGCTTGGGCACGAGCGTGCTGACCGACGCGACAAGTTTCGCGATCCTTTGCGAGGGCACGGGTGGTTGGGGCGTCTTTTTAAACGGTTTGCGCTTATGGTTCGAGGTGCGCAAATTGATGTCCACGGCGATGACGAAGTTCGCGCCCATGGCTCGACAGACGGAGACAGGAAGAGGATTGACCAATCCTCCGTCGACGAGGTCTTTTCCGTGTAAACGCAGAGGGGTGAGGATGCCTGGAATGGCGATGCTGGCGCGGAGGGCATCAAAGAGATTTCCTGTATTCAGGACGATTTCCGACTCAGATTGCAGGTCAGTTGCCACAGCGGCAAAAGGAAGCGAAAGGTCACTGATTGTGCGCGCGGGAATCACATCCTTCAGAAACCGGATGATATTCCTGCCGGACAGGAGTCCTGAGCGAGGCAGGCCGACCTCAAGAAAAAGTTGCGCGACGCGCTTCCAGTCGAGATGGGTGGCGAGACTCTGCAAGGTGCCCAAACTGTCGGAGGCATAGACTGCTGCGGCGATGGACCCTATGCTGGTTCCCGCGATGCAGTGAAGCGGTATCCCCAATTCGTTCAGCCGCTGCAGCACGCCCAAATGTGACCAGCCTCGCGCTCCGCCGCTACCGAGCGCGAGTCCGATTTTGTAAGGGCTATGACGGGAAAGCGCCATGTTTATTTTTTACCGGGGCTGGGCACAACCGCAGTGGCTTTGCGGTTTTTTACGAAAATTGTACGGGTGTAGCCGTGAACAATCAGCTCGCGCGAAATGTCGCGCATGAGAGCGCGGTCAGGATTGTCCGGGATCAGGATGTTGACTTCTTGCGTCTTTTCAAAACCTGCGGCTTTGACGGCTGCTGCAATCTTTTTAAGTTCAACGCGTTCGTTATTGAAAATGATTGTGCCAGACTCGTCGATGAAAATTTCGGGTACACGCGTGTTCTCGATGACGCGCGATGTGGTGCAACCGCACCAACAGCTGAAAGCGGATAAAAGAATAAGAAAAGATAATACTAAAGAGGCCTTCATAATTTCTCCTTTTTTAACCAGTTTAACATAACCCTTGTTTTGCGTGTCACAAAAAGTGGCGCATGCTGTGAAAGGAAGGCTTATAATGGACTATCAGTTTAGAGGTTTTTTGATATTAGTAAAAATGACATGGGAATTGCGCTGGAGGACCATGTAACGGAATGCGCGCAAAGTGGAGATTTATCAGGATGCTTATTACGCGGGAAAAAGTTCTCGGTCGACATGATTGCCTTCGCATCGCAGGAATCCGGCACTGCTGCGACTTTTGCTGTCCGGTCTGTCCGGAAAAAGCAATTGAAATAGCCGATGCGAAACGGGATAATAAAAACGAAATAAAGGAGTATCTCATGAGCCGCAACAAGCGCGAGTTGAAGGGCGTGACCCGGTTGGGCAGTCAGAAGGCTGTCTTTGCCGACAAGTATACCCCTTCATTGTTGGAGACTTTTGTCAACAAGCACCGCGACGCCGATTACTGGGTGACCTTTACCTGCCCAGAGTTCACGTCTCTCTGTCCGGTTACAGGGCAGCCGGACTTTGCGACGATCACGATCCAATATGTGCCTGACGTTCGGATGGTTGAGAGCAAGTCGCTTAAGCTTTACCTCTTCAGTTTTCGTAATCACGGCGATTTTCATGAGGACTGCGTAAATGTCATCCTGAAAGATCTGCGGTCTCTAATGAAACCAAAATACATTGAGGTGTGGGGACGATTCGCGTCTCGAGGGGGCATATCGATCGACCCTTATGTGAATTACGGCCAGCCCGGCACGGCTTATGCCGTGCTGGCGGAGGAGCGTTTCCGTACGCATGACGGAATGAGAAAATAGGTGGCTGGGATGAGGTGCGAAAAAGCGTTGGTCATTTTTTCGGGTGGCCAAGACAGCACGACGTGTCTGGCTCAGGCGACGCAGGTCTACGGTAAAGGAAACGTGTCCTGTGTCACCTTTCATTATGGGCAGAAACATTGCCGTGAAGTGGAGGTGGCAAAGAATATTGCTGAACACTTCAAGGTGTCGGATCACAGGATAATTCGGCTAGACTGGTATGGTCAGTTGACCACCAACGCATTGTTGAACCATGATCTGGCTATCTCGAATACGGAGGGTGTCGGGTGTCCCAACACGGTGGTGGACGGTCGCAACATGCTGTTTCTGCTGGTCGCGGCGATTTATGCCAAGAGCCAGAACATTCGCGATCTAATCACAGGGGTTTGCGAGACGGATTTCAGCGGCTACCCTGACTGCCGAGATGTGTTCATCAAATCGTGCAACGTGACGCTGAACCTCGCTATGGACTACGGGTTTCGCGTGCTCACCCCGCTGATGGAACTGACCAAAGAGGAGACCTGGGCTTTGGCGGACCGGCTCGGGGTTCTGGACTATGTGGCAGAAAACACGCTAACCTGTTATAACGGTATTGTTGGACGTGGATGTGGAACCTGCCCGAGTTGTGTGTTGAGGCAGCGCGGGTATGAAGCTTATATTAAAAACAAGGGGGATTTGTGTTAACCGTTTCCAAGCAGTGCCAGTTTGATGCAGCGCATGTGCTAACTAACCATGCGGGACAGTGCAAGAATCTGCATGGGCATACCTACCGGGTGGTCGTCGAAGTGGCGGACGTGTCGGACGGCAAAGACATGGTAATCGATTTCAAGGATCTTAAACAAGTGATCTGCGAGATTATCTTGGAACGTTTCGATCATGCGTTTGTCTACAACGAAAACAGCGTGAGCGAGCGTGAAATTGCAGCGGTGATTGCCAAACACGGAATGAAGAGCGTCGGTCTGCCTTTCCGGTCGACGGCCGAAAATCTTGCACAATATTTTTTTCGGGAAGTTGAGGGGCGCGTCAACGTTGTTTCGGTCAAAGTCTACGAGACGCCCGAGTCGTGCGCGGAATATCGCAAGGACTGAGACTTCATGCAGAATGTTCAAACATATCCGGTTGTCGAGATCTTCGAATCACTTCAGGGCGAGGGTTACAACATCGGCAAGGAGGTCGTTTTTCTGAGGTTTGGACGCTGCAATCTGGCATGCCCGTGGTGTGATACGGATTTTGCCAAGTACGAAATGCTCGATGAGGATACGGTCGTGGCTCGCGTGACCGCCTTGAAGCCCAAGGCTCTAATCCTGACCGGCGGGGAACCTTTTATACAAGATGGTCTTGAAGCGCTGCTGATCCGGTTCAAGGATCTGGGGTACTGGATCGGCGCCGAGACAAACGGGCTGGTTGCACCGCCGCGAACCTGTATGCGGCGGATCGATTATGTGGCTGTCTCTCCCAAGGCATTGTATGCGGCGTTGTACGATGACGAGAGGATGGTGACGCGAGCGGACGAGGTGCGGATCGTGGTGGATGGCGATGTGCTGGAATTTTGCGAAGAGATGCGTAACCGTATTGATGCATCTAACTATTTCCTTTCACCGTGTGAAAAAGACGGGGCTTTCAACGTTGAAGATGCCGTCCGGCTATTGGGGTCGCTGAACCGAGGACGGCGCTACGGCAAGTGGTTGCTTTCACTTCAGGCGCATAAGCTGGCTCTCATCAGGTAAGAGACCTCAATGAGGAACGAAAGGACACTGATAACGTATTGCACAGAGCGACTTTTTTGCGTATACTCTGGGCACATCATTGAATGTGTTTAGGAGAGTGTATGCGCGCGTTTTCGATTTGTGTGTTCTGCTGGTTGACGATTGTCGGGCATGTCGGTTTCGGAATGGCTCAGGATTTTTCAAAACTGTCCGAGGCTGAGCGTAAGCAGGTGAACGATTGGATGGCTGAACGTGCTAAAACGATGATTGATGCTCACAAGCTAGAGAGCGTGATCGATCAGGCCTGGGCGGACACAAAATATTCGACACCCGAAGTCGATACGTTGAGGAAGCGGTATCGCGAACTTCAGCAGGAGTTGGCTCGAACACAAGAAGAACTGAGGAAAAAAGTGCGCGAAGTGCCTGAAATTCAGGAAAAACAGCGCCAGCTTGATGAAGCGAAGAAAGACATCCAAAAGCTGTCGAAGAAGGTGGCCGAAGCAACAGACAGGAAATAGCGAGCGCAAAAAAATCGATTTCTGGCAGTGAAGAGAGGTTTTCCAATGGCTAAAGTGAAGCAGCAGTTGGCGGATGTGAAGAGGCCCCGTATCCTGATTGTGACGCCGGAGATTACCTATCTCCCTTCTGGTATGGGAAATATGGCGTGCAAACTGACGGCCAAGGCAGGGGGGTTGGCGGACGTTTCGGCTTCGCTGGTGGCTGCGCTGTTTGATCTCGGCGCGGATGTGCATGTGGCGCTACCTCACTATCGGCGTATGTTTCATATTGATGTGGGACAGTTGATCAGCGATGAGCTGCGCGTGTACAAGAGCCGTCTGCCTGACACGCGTATCCATCTGGCCGAAGACCGTTGTTTTTATTACCGTGAAACGGTTTACAGCAACGCGCAGAACGAAAACCCGAAATTGGCTCTGGCTTTTTCGCGAGAAGTGATCAACAACATTATCCCGACCGTGCAGCCTGACCTGATCCACTGCAACGACTGGATGACCGGGTTGATTCCCGGGGCTGCTAGACGGATGGGGATACCCTGCCTTTTTACTGTGCACAACATACATACGCATCATTTGAGCTTGGCGCAGATCGAGGATTCGGGGATCGACGCGGCTGAGTTCTGGGGCAACCTGTACTATACTCGGGTGCCATACAATTATGAGGAGTCGCGCAATACCAATCCGATCGACATGCAGGCGAGCGGTGTCTTCGCGTCGCACTTCATCAATACGGTCAGCCCGACGTTCCTCGAAGAGATTGTGAACGGGTGGCACGATTTTATTCCGCGCGCCTTGCGCGAGGAGATCCGCAACAAGTATCAGGCAGGCTGCGCGGCGGGAATATTGAATGCTCCGGATGCCTCCGACAATCCGGAAACCGATCCGAACATGGAGGTTTGCTACTCGGCCGAAACGCATCGTGATGCCAAGCGGGCGAACAAGGTGGCCTTCCAGCGCAAGGTCGGCTTGGAGGAAAATCCGGATGTGCCGCTCTTTTTTTGGCCCTCGCGACTCGATCCGGCGCAGAAAGGGCCTCAGTTGCTTACGGAGATACTTTACCGGTTCATGTCGCGCAATTGGAAAAGGCGCGTTCAAATCGCGATTGTTGCTAACGGCGTGTACCAGCAGCCGTTTTATGACATCTTGCGCTTCCATGACCTTTACGGGCGGATGGCGGTGTGTGATTTCAACCAGTCTCTCTCCCAACTCGGCTATGCGGCATCCGACTTCACCTTGGTGCCTTCGCTTTTCGAGCCTTGCGGTCTGCCGCAGATGGTCGGGCAACTCTACGGCTCGCTGCCAGTGGTTCACGACACGGGTGGCTTGCACGATACGGTCGAACATCTCGATATCGCAAATGACAAGGGGAACGGCTTCGTGTTCAAGATCTATGACAGCCGAGGGCTCGAGTGGGCGATGGATAAGGCTATGGAGTTTTATAAACAGCCGACCGAGGAGCGCGAGCGGCAGATCAGCAGGATCATGCGCGAAGGGCGTGCGCGGTTCAACCACGAGACCTGCGCTAAATCGTACATTGATATCTATGAGAAAATGCTGAATCGTCCGCTGGTCCGCTCGTTCGAGTAGAGCGACAATTTTATCCTTTCGGGAGGTCATGCCATGCCGATATCCGCGATGCGCTCTTGTCTGTTGGATGATCCCTATCTGTCTCCCTACGCTGAGATCATCCGTAGACGCGCCGGACTTGCGGATAAACGTGCGGCGGATTTGTCAAAGGGGCCTGGCTCCTTGGCCGAGTTCGCTTGTGCGCACGAATATTACGGCTTACACAAGACGGAGTCGGGCTGGTCTTTCCGCGAATGGGCTCCGAATGCGACGTCGATGTGGTTGGTGGGCGATTTCTCACGCTGGCAATTGAACGACGCCTTTAAGCTTCGGCGTCTTCCAGGACGTGATGTTTGGGAACTCTTCTTGGCGGCTGACGCGTTGTCACATGGCCAGTGTTACCGACTGGAGGTCGCATGGAATGGCGGCCGCGGCGAGCGTATACCCGCGTATGCCCGGAGAGTTGTTCAAGATCCCTCAACCTTACTATTTGCCGCGCAGGTGTGGGCGCCTGAACCTTATGAGTGGCGGATACTGGATTTCAAGGTGCCCAAATGTGCTCCGCTGATTTACGAGACACACGTAGGTATGGCCCAAGATAAAGAAGGGGTTGGAACCTATAACGAATTCCGCGAAAAGATTTTGCCTCGTATTGTCAAATCCGGGTACAACACGATTCAGCTGATGGCGGTGATGGAGCATCCTTATTACGGATCTTTTGGTTATCACGTCTCGAGTTTCTTTGCGTGCTCGTCGCGTTTCGGTACGCCGGAGGAGCTGAAGGCATTGGTGGATGCCGCACATGAGGCGGGGATAGCGGTGATCATCGACATTGTGCACTCTCATTCGGTGAAGAACGAGCGCGAAGGATTATCGTTATTCGATGGAACGTCTTATCAATATTTCCATAACGGGCTTCGCGGTTGGCATGAGGCTTGGGATTCGCGCTGTTTCGACTATGGCAAGATGGACGTATTGCATTTTCTGCTCTCCAATTGCCGTTTTTGGCTGGATGAGTTCCATGTTGATGGCTACCGATTCGATGGCATCACGAGCATGCTCTATTTGCATCACGGACTGGGCGTTGACTTTATGGAATATGGCCAGTATTTCGACACCACCGTGGACGAGGATGCGTGGGTCTACTGCAATCTCGCGAACCGCGTCATTCATGAAGTGCGTCCTGATGCTATCACAATCGCAGAAGATGTGAGCGGCATGCCAGGTATTGCCGCACCGCAAAGTGATTTCGGCGCAGGTTTCGACTATCGCATGGCCATGGGAGTGCCGGAATGCTGGTTCCGTTTAGTTCGGGATGTGCGGGATGAGGACTGGAGCATCGGCTACTTGTGGCATGAACTGACCAACCGTCGGGCAGATGAGCAGACGATCAACTATGTGGAAAGTCACGACCAGGCTTTGGTTGGGGGAAAGACCCTGTTTTTCCAGCTGGTTGATGCGGCGATCTATGAAGCCATGTCTCGCTCCGCGGCGAATTTGAAGACGGATCGCGGCGTGGCACTGCATAAACTGGCAAGGTTTGCCACGCTTGCTACGGTTGGTCACGGTTACCTGAATTTCATGGGGAACGAGTTCGGTCATCCCGAGTGGATCGATTTTCCGCGTGAAGGCAACGGCTTCTCCTATCATTACGCGCGCCGGCAATGGTCGCTGCGCGATAATCAAGATCTCCTCTACTGGTGCATGGGAGAGTTTGATGAGGCTATCATCCACCTCGTTAAGGCGCACGGTGCTCTAGAAGGAACCGTGCCCCGTCGGCTGTTTGTTTCGGACAAGAATAAGATTCTCGTTTTCGAACGGGGCTCGCTTGTCTTCCTTTTTAATTTCCATAGTTCGGAATCGGTCGCCGATTTTGCCGTTATGGTGCCTCCGGGCGAGTACCGCCTGCTTCTGGACAGTGATGAAAAGCGCTTCGGTGGCCACGCTCGGATTTCGCCGGGGCAGACGTTCGAGCTGATGTCTGAGATGCGCGGCAATGAAAAATGCCATGTGATTAAAGTATATTTGCCATGCCGCACAGCGATGGTCCTTGAACGAAAACGGTAGCGGGGTTGACGGGTTTGCGCTCACATGTTAGCGTACGTTTAGTCGTTTTGTATGTGGGTACGAGTATTTCGATAAAAGGAGAGTGACGATGGCGACAAATGTTGGACGCAGGATGTTTTTGCGGCAGACGGCAGGGATGGGGACCGTCGCGGCACTAGCCGGAAATATGGTCGGCTGCCGAACAATGAGCGGTGTTTCAAGTATGGCCGTGATGGGGCTTAAGTGTAAACCGTTGGAGAATATCCGTGTCGGTGTGATCGGCCTCGGCGCACGCGGACCGGGGGCGGTTCATACGTATTCGACTCTGCCCGGCGTGGAAGTGACGGCTCTCTCGGATCTGTTTCAGGATCGGGCTGAAAATCAGCAGACATGGCTGAAAAGTCAGAACAAGCCAGATGCGACCCTATATGCCGGTTCTGAAAATGCATGGAAGAAGCTGTGTGAGTCCGACAAGGTGGACCTGGTACATGTGACCACCCCCTGGCTGTTGCATACGCCCATGGCTCTTTACGCTATGAAGTGCGGCAAACATGTGGCGGTTGAGGTGCCGGCGGCTGTGACGGTTGACGAGTGCTGGGCTTTGGTGGAGACCTGTGAAAAGACGCGTCAGCATTGCATGATGCTTGAGAATTGCTGCTATGGCGAGAGCGAGATGTTCGCGCTGATGCTCTGCCGCAAAGGTCTGTTGGGTGAGTTGGTCCATGGCGAAGGCGCGTATCTGCACGATTTGGCCTCCTACAAATTCAGCAAGACGGGGTATCAAGGCATGTGGCGGCTCAACTTCAGTAAAGCGCATACGGGGAATCCGTATCCAATGCACGGTATGGGGCCGATCTGCCAATACATGGACATCAACCGCGGGGATAACTTCGACTACCTCTCCTCTGTCAGTTCGAACCAATTAGGGCTGTCTCAGTATGCTGTCGAAAACTTCGGCAAAAACAGTTCAGAGGCGAAGGAGACCTATAAGTTGGGGGACATGAACACCACCGTCATCAAAACCCGTCGCGGGCGGACGATCATGGTTCAGCACAATACGACCAATCCGCGTCCCTATAGCCGTATTAACACCATTACCGGTACCAAAGGTACTTTGACGGACTATCCCCTGCGCGTGGCGCTCGCGCCCAAAGCGCACGCATGGATGAGCGACGTCGAACTGGCGGAACTCAAAGCCAAATATGTGCATCCTCTCTGGGATAAGAACGGAGCGACGGCAAAAAAAGCCGGAGGTCACGGTGGCATGGACTACCTTTTGTTGCTTCGCCTCTGTCACTGCCTGCAGAAAGGCCTGCCTCTGGACATCAGCGTCTACGACACGGCGCTGTGGAGTAGCGTGGTGGAGCTAAGCGAACGCTCTTCGCTCAAACGCGGTGCTTCGGTGGACGTGCCGGACTTCACGCGCGGCGGATGGAAGACCGCTGAGCCGCTCGGCATCGTCGAAGTGAGCTAAAGCGGCGGCTGTCAAGTCGGACAGGGTAAGACCTGTCCGACTTTTTTTTGTTAAAAAGGTGGGGCTATGTGTAAGTATTGGATCTCTCTGGGACTGCTTACGGCTTCGTGTTTCGCGTCTGAGCCTGTGACGCTGATTGATTTCACGAAAGAGGGGCACGGATGGAAAGGGAATCCGCGAACGCGTGACCCGCGGCAGGTTGAAGGTTTCGCCGTTGAACTGACGGGTGTAGAGGATCCCTGGATGGAAGGCCCCGAGGTTGCATTGCCGGGTTTCGGCGAGGCGCAGAAGCTGGTTATAACACTGGAGGCGGAGTCTGCTGCGAAGGGAGCCTTTCAGTTGTTTTTCGCGGCTCACGGCAATGGTTTTTCAGAGGATTCAACGGTCCGGCTGAACCGTTCATTAACCTCTGCGACCACCTATAGCGGAGTCATCCCCATGACTGCTGGCCGGATGCGATTCCGCCTCGATCCTCCTGGAACTGAGGGTCGAGTCACCTTGCGTAAATTGCGTGCTTTGCCGCTTATTCCACGCGCGGTGCCGGCCTTTTCGAAACCGTTCGCGGTGGTATTGCCGGAGCAGGCTTTGCGTGTTGAAGCGGGTAATGTTGAGATCGCTCACGATCCGACACGGTGGAACGCTTTCGCCTGTTTTGTGGAGAAGTGCAAAATGGCGGAGGCAAATCCTGCGGAGGCCTTGGCTTATCTGGACGGTAAACGGGTTGTGGCCGTTCCGCTGGTGGAGGCGGAAGTGGTCTCGGAACGTGTTCCTGACGGGTTTGTGGTCAAGGCGAAAACCCGCGACGAAGGTGGTGCGGTGTGGCAGGTGACGCGCCGGTTTATGGCCGAAAAAGGTGGCGTCCGTATTGAAACCATGCTCAAGGTGGATACCGCGCGTGAGATGATCCATTTGCCGTGGCTGACGCTTTTCGCGGGCGTCGGGACGTTCTGCGAAGCAAAAGGTCAGGCAGTGTTGCCCGGAGTGGAGTATCTGGACAATGAGCCTTCGAGCAATGAAAAAGAGATTCGGGGCGCTGCCGCCAACCGACGCATGGTGGACGCGTACAAGGTGTGTTATCCGCTGATGGCGCTGACGGCGGGTGGGCTATGGCTTTCGGTGACATGGACTCCGGGGGTGATACCCGTGTCTCCACTGTTCGATTCTCCTGACCGCGTGTTCAGTTCCGGTGGACATGTTTTGGGCATTTGGTCTCCTTCGGTCGGCGAGGCGCGGTTCGAAAGCGAGCTTGTGCTTTACGGCAGTGTGCGGCTGGATGCCGGCAAGACCTATACCTGCTCCGCAACGGTGCGCGGAGGAAAAGGCGAAGCCGTGACCGAAGCGGTGAAGAACTATGTGGCGCATACCGGGCTTCCGCCCTTGCCGCGCTATGCGAATGGATTTGAAGATGCGGTGAGGTTGCTAGCTTCCGGATGGCTTGACTCTGCGGCGCGTCAGGGCTCACTGTGGCGTCATGCCGTGTGGGGAAAGTCTTTTCCCTCATCAAAGGCCGAAGATGTTCCCGCCTATCTGCTGTGGCTGTCGGCGAACGTTTCCGACACGGAGTTGAAGGCTCGCTTGATTGAGACGGCTAAAACGGTGATAACGAATCTGCCCTCCGGATGCTTCGGAATCGGCGGTGTCTCACACGTCAAACGTCCTGTTGGCGCGCTGCTGTACGGCAACTTGGATGGGTTGGTGAAGCAGGCGGGGCCGCATGCGGCGCAGCTCGCGAAAAAGTTGACGGATGGCATAGCGCGATACAAGCCCGGCAAAGTCAATTACTCTTCGACGTTAGGGAGCGACCATTGTAATGGGTTCACTTCGTTGTCTGCCGAGGAGATGTTGAATAGCGCGTCGTTGACCGGTGACACGACGGCGATTGAAGCGGCACTGGCGGCACTGGACAAGATGACGGCCAATTATGCGGGGCAGGTGCCGCGCGGTGCCCAGCCTTGGGAAATGCCGCTGCACACACCGGACATCGTGGCATCGGGCCGGTTGGTGCACTGTTACGTGTTGGGATATCTACTGAGCGGCAAGCCCTCTTATTTGGAGCAGGCGCGGTGCTGGGCGTGGACGGGTGTGACCATGATCTATCTTTCGCCGCCGACCGAGGGTGAGGTGGGAATTTATGCCACGATCGGAGTGATAGGTGCGACAAATTGGCAGGCTCCGAACTGGATCGGTCAGCCTGTGCAGTGGTGCGGGTTGGTGTACCGTTCGGCGCTGGAAGATCTGGCACGTGTAGACGAGACGCAGCGCGGTGTGTGGCAGACTTTGGCGCACGGCATGACCCTCACCGGCTTGCAGATGTGTTTCCCTATAGGCGATGAATTGGGCCGGGGAGGTCTGTTGCCCGACTATTTCCTGCTGAGGCAACAGATTGGTGACGGCCCTGCGATCAATCCCGGCACGGTGCAGGCCCATCTGGCCGAGGCTTATGGGAAAACCCCCATGTATACGGTGACGCGTCTTTCCAGCGGCTCGCTCGTGCATGTGCCTGGTGAGATGAGGCAGGAAACCGCAGACAACGGCGCGGTGAGGTTGGCAATTAAGGTCTGGCCTGAAGACGAGTATAATGTGCTGATCACGTGTGTTGACAAGATTCCTGAAGCACTGATGTGGAACGACAAACTTGTGACGCCGCGACTTTTAGAGAGCGCTTGTGCAATGATTGTGACTCTGAAGGGGAGTGGAACGCTCAAGTGGTCGCGGGCTCAGAAGCGTTGACCTTTCATCAGGGGTGCCGGTGGGACAGCCTAGTAGCGTTTCCCTGCAAAGCGCGGTTTTGCGCGCCCCCCCCCTAAAAGAATGGCCAAGTCAAGGTCCTTTTCGACGTTTTGTTGCTTGTCTAACACAGTAAGGGACTGATAATCTAATCATTTGAATTTGCGCTGAAAGAGCTATTGTATTTCAGCATTGAAAGGACGGTCAGTGGCAATCAAGACATTTTCTGGCAAGACGGCGGTTGTGACGGGTGCGAGTTCAGGTATTGGACAAGCGGTGGCTTTGACTCTGGCGCGTGCAGGCGCTGCTGTGGTGCTCCAAGCGCGTCGGAAAGATCGGCTCGATATGCTGGCGGAGGAGATCGAATTGTCCGGGAGCAAGGCCCTTGTTGTGCCGGGCAATGCGGGTGATCGCTCCGATATTGATGCTCTGCTGGAGCGGGCTCTTGCGTGGGAGGACGGTGGTTCTAAGGTCGACATCGTCGTCGTCAATGCTGGCCGAGGTTTGGCGGGCGGCGTTCTCGGTAGCGACGAGACGCAGTGGCAGGAACTCTATCAGACTAACGTGCTGGGCGCGGCGCACCTGATGCGCCGGATTGGGCAATATATGGCTCAGCGAAAATGCGGTGACATCGTGGTCGTCGGTTCAGTTGTGGGGCGCAACATCTCGCCCTTTAGCGGTTTCTACGGATCGAGCAAGTTTGCAGTCGGTGCTATTGGGGAAGCCTTGCGGCAGGAGATCTGCTCAAAAGGTGTTCGTGTTTCAACGGTTTTGCCGGGTATCGTGGTTAGCGGCTTCCAACAGGTTGCAGGCTATAACCAAGAGAATTTCGGGAAGAACATTGCGCACTTCGGCACGTTGCTCGAACCTCAAGCTATCGCAGACGGTATAGCGTGGTTGCTTGCTTTACCGCCCCATATTAATGTCAGCGATATCACAATCCGTCCGACGGGGCAAAACTATCCGTAAGCAGCAGAGGGTTGCCGCAAACGCTTTGCCGAAACTGAATGCGGGTGAGGCATGCTTTTAGTTTTACTGAAAGGTGGTTATGAGGAGTCTTGACAATCGCGGCGTCTTCAAGCGCACACGTAAAATATTCTTTATTTTAGCACACCTTGCTATCGCTGTGGGTGTCATCGGTTATTTCTTTATCCATGCTCCTTTGGCCGACGCCGGCCCTTCGCAAGTTTCGCCGAATGCGCAGTTATATGACTGTAAGCCCGGACCTTGGGGAAGGGTACAGTGGCATTACCTGCATATCGAGGCTCCGGACTGGATTGTTGCGAACACTCTGTTGCCGCACTCGCAGCCGAGTTGGAGCTTCCCCGGAGCTACTTCCGATAACCTCAAGCGGTTCCTGCTTGAAGTTGGCATTGCCCCTTCGACGGTGGCTGGCTGGCTGGCCGATAGTCGGGTGATCCTCAAAGGGCCAGAGGCTCTCACGATTTTTCCGAGCGTCGCTGATGTGGAGGCGCTGGGAGATGCGACGCGTCGCGCGATTTATCAGGAATTGGCCAAGTCGCAAATTAATGAGTATCACGCAAATCCTATCTATATTCTTGACCACAGCGTGGATGATTGGCTCGGTTTACGCAAGGTCCGGCCAGAAATTCGCGACTTGCTTAAGAGCTTGGCCTACCAGCGGGGCGACGTGCTGTGTTTCAGCGATCTCTCCGTTTTGATGAGCCACGCGCAGAGCGACGCGGAGGCTCGGGATTTGGCCAAACTTGGAACACGTAAGCGTGCGATCATGGCCTACCTTCAAGTGGGGCCTACGGACGATATCGAGAAGCTTGAAGAGTATTGGTCTGCGGCCTACCGGCGCAAAGATATTTTGCCCATCCTCACGTCAATCAGCCAACTTCCGGGAGGCGGGCGCCTCGGCCTGTCCCACCTGATGCCCGCTCAGCCGCGCGCTCTCCTGTATACCTATCCTACGCTCGATCTGGCCACGACCGGACGTCTGCCCGACTGTCACTGGACGACATTTAATTTTTTCAGCTATCGCCCGCAGAACATCTTTCTGGACTTGCGTCTCGCGGCCAACCGTTTGCTCGAAGGCTATGATAAGGTCGATCCGCCGTTTAAATACGGGGATGCTCTAATTTTTTTGAACAAGGCGGGGGATGCAATCCACTCCTGCACTTATCTCTGTGACGACCTTGTTTTTACCAAGAACGGCGAGACGATCTCCGCCCCATGGATCATTTCGCAGATAAAGGAAGTTCAACGCCTCTATGGTCACCTTGAGTTGGATAAAATCCAAGGCTTCCGGCACCGCTGGGACCAAGAGCGATAAAATCAACATGGTGCGTGTCGATGCGCACGCGCGTACGCAAAAGGGTCATCACGTGAGCGACATGCGTGTTCGTCTTAGACCACGCTGTTGCTGCGAATGACCTGCTTATACCAGTGATAACTCAGCTTCGGCACCCGCTTTTGCGTGGCATAGTCCACATAGACCATGCCGAACCGCTTGGAGTAGCCGCACGCCCACTCGAAGTTATCCATCATGCTCCACGGGAAGTAGCCGACGACGGGATAGCCCTCCGACACGGCGCGGAGCACGTTTCGCAGGTATTGGCGCAAATACATCACGCGGTCAATATCCGTGACCTCTCCTTGGGTGTTCGGCTTGGTTCCATCGGCCACTCCGTTCTCGCTGATGAAAACCGGCAGGTCGTTGCGGCCGAGTGCATCGGTGATCTGGCGGATGCCCCAGTAGATCGACTCCGGGACGATGTTGAGCCACGGCATACTGCCCTTCGGGTAGGCGTCGAAGCAGGGGATCGTCTCAAACCCTTTAGGAGTGCTCGCGGCGCGTACGTAGGTGCCGGTGTAGCAGTTGAAGCCCAGCGAGTCCAGCGGCTGAGCGATGAGCGCCATGTCGCCGTCGCGGATGTCTGGAGCGTTCTGGGCAAAATCAGCCATCCAGGTGTCTGAGTAACGCCCGGTCAACAGGGGGGTAATGATGCTGCCGTTGGCCGGATCTCGCATAAAGGCCTTTTTCGCCGCCGTGATATTCTCAGGCGTTTCGTAGACCGGCACAAAAGCGTTGAAATTTTCTGCGGCGCCGACGTTGCACGTGCGAGGGGACGTCGCACGCAGCGCCTGACAGGCCGTGCCATGCGCAAGCAACGCATGGTGTGAGGTGTTGCTGCGTTCCTTGATTGATGCGAGTTTGATGCCAGGTGCATGCGGCGGTTGATAGCCGACACCGTAGCCGACACCGAAGGCAAAGCAGGAGATTTCGTTCATCGTCATCCAGTGCGTGATACGGTCGCCCAGACGCTTACCGACAGCCTCGGCGTAAGCTCCGAAATCGGCGACGATCGCACGGTTTTGAAAGCCGCCGTACCGGTCCTGAAGAACCTGCGGAAGATCCCAGTGGAAAAGGGTGGCATGGGGTGTAATGCCGTTTTTGTGTAGGCAGTCCGTCAGGCGTTTATAGAAATCTACGCCTTTTTCGTTGACCGCCCCACGTCCGTCGGGAATGATGCGCGGCCAGGCGATGCTGAAGCGGTAGTGCTTCACGCCGAGGTCTGCCATCAGTTTCACATCCTCCTCGTAACGATGGTAGTGGTCGCAAGCGATGTCGCCGGTATCGCCATTCTCCACTTTTCCCGGGATACGGCAGAAGGTGTCCCAAACGCTAGGTTTACGGCCATCCTCATTGGCCGCGCCTTCGAGTTGGTAGGAGGCCGTTGCTGTTCCCCACCAGAAGCCGGACGGGAACCCCGCCCCGTCTATGGCGGCCGTCTGTTTCACGGCTGAAGCCGTGGCGAAATTTTTGCAGCCCAGAGTCTGTGTTGCCCCAGCTAGTGCAGTCATGCCTGCCGCGCCTGCCAAAAATGAACGCCGCTTGCACATTTCGTTTGTTTGATCGCATTGCATCGTGGTGCCTCGCTTTCAGAGGTAATACGTCAGTATCAGACATAATATACTACCTTTTTAGAGCGTATGCATGATGAACTGTTATAAATCGTGCAAAATCCTGAACCCGACTTTTGGAGCTGTTTTCGGAAACCGACGAATGTCTCCAAAACTCCTTGCTTCCGCGGCAAATAATTTGAAACGGAACAGGGTTCGGAAAAGGTTTATTTCCGTGTATCGGTTGGATATACTGATCACCAATCATGCAGAATGAGTCGGATAATTCGGGGGCGGCTGTTTCGGGACTGCTGGTTCCGGGAGACCGCGTGAGACGTTTGGCATTGGAACATGCGGTTCGAGAGTATGCATCACGTGAACGGCTGGTGCCTCCGTTGACAGCCGAAGAACTGACGGCACACGCGCGTTGTGCGGCCTCGGCTGTGGATGCTGTGACGGACGAATTGCCCTATGTTTCGGTGTTACTCAACAACATCTTGTGGGCGGATGTGGTGGCGGGAGTCCCCTACGAACGGCGTTTGTTGCTCTTGCCAAAATGTCTTTCGAATACGGAGGTGTGCAAGGCGGACCGTGACGGACTCGGTCTACTTTGTGCGCAATGCGGCGGCTGTCCAATCGGTGACCTGCAGACCGAGGCTGACCGTTTGGGATATGTGACGCTCGTGGCGGAAGGCACGACGGTGGTCAGCAAGCTGCTCACCAGCGGTAAAGTCGATGCGGTGATTGGTGTGGGGTGTTTGGACTCGTTGCGGCGTATTTTCCCGGTTATGAACACACACGCGATACCCGGTCAGGGCATCCCCTTGTTGGCGGACGGTTGCGTGCATACCTCGGTAGACATTGCGTGGGCACTGAAAATTATCCGAGCCCGTAACAGGACCTTGTCGGATGGCGTGACGGATCTGGATGCCATGGCGGGCGTTATCCGACGCTGGTTTACCCGCGAATCGCTCGCAGCTCTTATGGGCGATGGGGTGACAGAGGCCCAGAGGGTGGCACAGGAGTGGCTCATGACCGGCGGTAAGCGCTGGCGACCTCTGCTTACCGCTGCGGTGTTCGAAACCGTTGGCGGCAATATCGAGAGCATCCAGCCAGCGGCGGTCGCGGTGGAGTGTTTTCATAAGGCATCGTTGATTCACGATGACATCGAAGATAATGACGACGAGCGGTATGGCGAGCCGACTGTTCACAAGCGGTTCGGTGTTCCTGCTGCAATCAATGCGGGCGACTATCTGATCGGCGAAGGCTATCGTTTACTGGCGGCTTCCGGTTTTCAGGGCGAGGTGCGAGCCGACATGATGCTGGCGGCCGCGCGCGGTCACCGTGAACTCTGTCTCGGACAAGGCGAAGAACTGGCGTTCTGTCGCTGTCCTGCACCGGTGACAGAGTCGGCGGTTCTGCGTATTTACGAACAGAAGACAGCGGCTGCTTTCGAAGTGGCTGTGCTGGTTGGGGCCGTTGCGGCAGGGGTAGACGCCGCGACATGTAAGCAGCTTTCGGCCTTCAGTCAGGCGGTTGGCACGGCCTATCAGATCCAGGACGACATCGAGGATTTCAGCTCGGTACGCGGGCGGGCGGCGGACCTTTTGGCGATGCGGCCCACGCTATTTTTGGCCGTGGCGTGCACAAGTGAGCACACGGCCGTGCGCGATGCGTTGGGGGCGGTGTGGGACGGCGACGCTGCGGGGCGAGAGCGGCTGATTGTCGCGATCGAAGAGGCAGGTTTGCGAACCCGCGTGGATTTGCTCTACGCGCACTACCGGCATGAGACCGAACGAGTCCTCTCGGGCATCCAGCACACGGGGTTAAAGCGTTTGTTGAGGCGAATCATGGTGAAAATGCTGAGATGAGTTCGGAGGGAAAGGCAGGTTATGAACCTGCCTAAAGAAAGATGATGCGGCAAGCGATTCCAATTTTAGTGACAGCGGTGGCGACAATATTCGCTGGCTGGGTCGTGCTGGCTTGGCTTGCTCGTGAGGCAACGTCTGTGGCGGTTCGTGAAGCCGCTGCTGCGGGTTCACAGGCTGAGACCGCGGCTGCTGCCTCCGTACGCGAGACCAATTTGGAGGGGTGCTTTAAGGCTGATCGCGATGTGCCGCCAGGAGCGCTGCAAGGTTTCTGGCCCGGGTTCCGCGGTCCGGCGCGGGATAACGTCGCAACCAACGCTGGGAAGCTGGCGGAATCCTGGCCATCTGGCGGGCCGCGCGTACTTTGGTCGATTCCACTGGGTGACGGACACGCGATGCCCTCCTTGGCGAATGGGTGTCTCTATGTGCTGGACTATGATGAAGGGCGGAAGGGCGATTGTCTCCGCTGTCTGAACGCTGACACGGGGCAGCAGCGCTGGGAACATCTGTATGCGGTGAGGACTAAACGCAATCATGGCATCTCGCGGACGGTAGTTGCAACCGACGCAGACGCGGTGGTTGCGATCGGGCCGCAGTGTCACGTGCTGTGCTTGGACGCAAAAAGCGGGTTCTATCGGTGGGGGTTCAATCTGGTGCAGCGGTACGGTACCAAGGTCCCGTTGTGGTACACGGGTCAGTGTCCACTGATCGACAACGGACTTGCGGTGGTCGCGCCTGCCGGCACAAATGTGGTGCTGTGTGGGATCGATGTGAAAAGTGGCATAACCGTGTTCGAGACGCCCAGCCCCGGAGGGCTATCGATGTCCCATTCCTCCGTGATGGTGTTGACGGCTGCGGGTACCCGCCAATATGTGTACGCGGCCTTAGGCGGTATCGTGGGAGTGGCCGCCGACGGCGCTGAGCGCGGCAAGCTGTTGTGGAGAACGGATGTGTTTCAGGCCAGTGTGATCGCACCTTCCCCGGTGCCGCTCACGGACGGACGGTTCTTCATGACTGCGGGGTATGGCTACGGTGGCGCGATGTTCCGGGTGGTGCTTAAGGATGAAGGGTGGCGAGCTGAAGTGCTTTTTAAGACCGACCGCAAGCAATTCGCCAGTGAACAGCAAACACCGGTCTTCCTTGACGGGCTGCTCTATGCGGTTTTGCCTAACGACGGCGGCGGAGATCGGCAGCAACTGGTGTGCATGACGCCGGAGGGCGAACGGCTGTGGGCGAGCGGTAAAGAGAGCACTTTCGGCCTCGGGCCGTATGTGGCTGCCGCAGGAGGCTGGATGTGTCTGCTCGACGATGTCGGGACCTTATCGCTCGCACAAGTTGGTCGTAAAGGGTTTAAGTTACTCGGGAGATACTCGCTCTTGGATGGCAAGGGGCGTGACGCGTGGGGCCCGCTGCTCTTTGTGGGGAGCCGACTGTTCTTTCGCGACAGCTCTCGCCTCTACTGTGTTGTGCTCGGCGAGTCTTGATATTCAAGACGTACAGGCTTCGGGAAAAAGTCAAAGAAAAGGAGAATCCCATGGCATCAGAACTCATGGATCAACTGTTGGCCGACATTAAAACGGCCATGAAGGCGCAGGAACCTGAGACCGTTGTTGCGTTGCGCACTCTAAACGCGGCGATCAAAGACCAGACGGTGAATGTTGGCGTGGAGGTTACCGACGAAGCTGTGGCTGCCGTGGTGTCGAAAGCAATCAAACAACGTACGGATGCGATAGAGCAGTTCAAGGCTGCGGGTCGGCAGGACCTTGTGGATAAAGAGCAAGCGCAGATTGACCTGTACCGAAAATACCAACCGAAGCAGTTGGATCGGGCCGAAATCGAAGTGCTGGTGCGTCAGTGCATCGCCGAAAGCGGTGCCGCCAATAAGAAAGAGATGGGTAAAGTCATGAAGCTCCTCCTGCCCAAGGTCAAAGGCTGTGCCGACGGAAAACTTGTCAATCAAGTTGTTCTTTCATTGTTGCCGTAACGCCTGAGAATCGTGAATGAGAAACGACTCGCCTTTGCTGCAGACGTGCCTGCCGGTTCATTTTGCAGTTCTCCCTCTGCGGCGCGACCTTTACTCGGGCATGTGGGACTACACAAAGGGGTCAGAATCCTCTGTATAGAACGAGTCCTTTTTCTCTCGCTTTCGACTGGGCCGACAATCGTGAGGAAATAATGTGAGCGAGTTGATGGTTTTTTTTCTTGTGTTGAGCAGCATTCTGCTGATGATTCTACTGACTTCTAAGTTCAAGTGTAATATATTTCTATCAATGTTCGTCGTTTCGTTGTTATTGGGAATCGCAACGTTGCCGACGAATGATGTGGTGCCTGCCGTCAAAGAAGGATTTGGGGGCACTATGAAGTCGATTGGCGTGATTATTGTCCTCGGCATCATGATCGGCCAGTTGCTGGAAGAGACTGGCGCCACTATCAGTATGGCCCGGACGATTTTGCGGTTGACTGGAAATGAGCGGGCTGATCTGTCCATCGGGATCACGGGTTTCGTTACCGGGATTCCTATCTTCTGCGATTCGGGCTTTATCGTGTTGAGCGGACTGAACCGGTCGCTGGTCAAACGAACTTGTAAGCCGATGGTCTACATGGCCACCTTGCTGGCGATTGGCTTGTATTCTGTTCATTGTCTTGTACCTCCACATCCGGGGGCCTTGGCTGCTGTCGGGATCATGAAAACGAACATCGGTCAACTGATCGGTCTAGGACTGCTGATTGCCGTGCCTGGTGCGGCCGCGGGATTCGCCTGGGCTCGCTGGATGAGTCGGCACATGATCGTGGATCCGGCGGAGACTCAGTCAGAAGAGCCCTTGCCGTTTGACGGGCAGGCGCTGCCGCCGGCATTCCGCTCTTTTCTTCCCATTGTCGTTCCGGTCCTGCTTTTGTCGGGTAAGTCCGCGCTCATGTTGATGCCGCAGATGTCGTCGAGCATGTTTGTCCGTACGTTGCTATTCCTTGGCCAGCCTGAGGTCGCGCTGTTGGTCGGTGTCGGGCTAGCGATGACATTGTGTCGGCGCATCGATCATTATTTCCTGACTACACTTTTCGACAAGGCAATTGACAAGTCCGGCCCGATCCTTGTGCTGACTGGGGCTGGCGGCATCTTTGGGGCGGTCATCAAGGCTACCGGAGTCGGCGAGTTTGCGGGCGCGTATCTGGCGGGGACGGGGCTTGGGCTCTGCATCCCTTTTATGATGGCTGCTTTTCTCAAAACCGCACTCGGGTCATCAACGGTGGCGATCATGACGGCCGCTTCCATTGCCGCGCCAATGCTGGACCAGCTGCATTTGGGGAGCGAAATGGGGCGGTTGCTGGCGACCTTGGCCATGGGCGCTGGCTCGATGATCGTGTCACACGCGAACGATTCGTATTTCTGGGTGGTGACCAGGTTCTCGGGAATTTCGGCCGATCAAACGTTGCGGGTTTTCACGACGGCCACGCTGGTTACGGGAATCACCGTGTTTCTGACAGTCTTGGCGTGCGCCTGTTTTCTTTTGTAGACGGTGCTCTGAATTCACATGCGTCGAGGTTGGTGTGATCCAAGCTCAAGAGAAGAGGTTTATGGTGGTGATACGGCTTCTTTGTCTACCGTTTCTTTTTGTCGGGGCGGTTTGTGCGGGTGTTGCGGAATCCGTTGCGACGGTGTCGCAGGCATCAGTCGCCACCGGCCATACGCCGTGTCTGATTGAAGCGCCCGAAAAACGGTTGCCGACTGGACGGCGGCTGTATGTGAACGAGAAGAAACTCAACGACCAAACGTGGCCGCAAACCGTCCTGATCAACCATCCCGGTTACGAGCGCTGGCTCGCGGGCAAATCGCCGGAAAAATCAGAGGTGGAAAACGTAGGTTTCGGTGGCGCGTTTTTTGCGGACAAGGGCGGCGTGACGGTCGCCGGGTGTTTTGCGCTCGCTCAGGTACCACTGACAGTCCGTTTGCGCGTTAAAATCAAAAGCGCGGACGCGTTCAATATTTTCGTGGCGTACGAGCCCAAGTCCTCGCTTTCTCATTGGGAATTGTACAGTTATAAGGGCGACGGCACTTTGTCGTTCTACATGCCGGGTAACGCACCAGCGGAGATACGGAGCAGAGCTTGCGTTAGCGATGACCGATGGCACGATGTGGCTGCGGTGATAACGCGGGAAAGTTTGTGGCTATACGTGGACGGTAATCGGGTGGGAGAAGGTGTCTTGACTCGGCCTCTTGTAGGAGGCAACGACGCGACACGCTTGGGCGTCGGGTGTTTGGTGGAGGGCGGGCTTACCTGTAACGGATGGATCGACGACCTCTGTATTCGTTCCTCCGGGGACGCGATTACCGCATCGCTTAAAGAGCCGCAACGGGCCGATGAGAAGACGGTCTTTCTGTGCGCCTTCGATCCTGACCCTGCGTTACCCGACGGCACCTATGATGGGATTGGAAAAATGGCCCGAAGGCTTGTCGTCGGCGATCTGGCGTGTCGCTTCACAGATGAACTGTTTCCGAGCGAGGGGGTTGAACCGACGGTTAAGCCTAATGAAAAGCCTCCGAAAAATATAACTGTGGAGCCCTGTACGATTGAAAAACTGGCTGAAGCAGTCCGGCGGTTGAAGTTACAGGCAGTGAGTGCGGAATTTTTCAGGCCAGGCATATTGTCGCTTTGGGGCGAACAGATTGTGGATCTTCAGAACCAGTTAAGCGGGAGCGTGCCGTTGCCGCGTGGCGCTGCTGCTCAGGTCTACGACGAGCAAGCGCTCGTCAAGACGGGGGAGCAGACGCCGTATGAAGTGGTCGTGCGTCGCACAGGTGCGTTGCTCGATCTGCTGGAGAGCCGTGCCGATGCGCCAGCCGCATTGGCGGCGTTGCGGTGCGACTGGCTGGCGCTAAAAATGCATACGCCGTCGCATCCGACCGACGTGTTCGCGGCTTGCGCGGTGCGGCGGGCTGTGATGCTTTCGAATCCTGATCTGGCGTCGTATGACAAGCTGTTGTTTCTTGGACGCGCTACCTATGCAGGGTCTCGTTTGACCAACATGAAGAATACCGATCGTACCGGAGGCCACTTCGCTACACAGTGCTTTGGCTTCAATACGATCCACGGTGGAGGCCTTTTTGCGCTCGAGAGCTGGCGCGGCGCTCATCCTGAGTTGAAGAATCTGCTTAAGGGACGTGTGGTCGGCGAAGGGACGTTGAAGGGAAAATCGTTGGAGGTGGGCTCGTTTTACACGCCTGAGGTCAGCTACGACGGCAAAGCGCTCTATTTCGCCTACAGCTTGTCCAAGGAGCACCGCTGGATCTGGTCGGAGGAGACCTCGTGGAAAATTTTCAAGCTGAACCTCGAGAACGGGGAGGTGACGCAACTCACTGCTGGGCCGTGGAACGATTTTGATCCGGTGGAACTGCCGTCAGGTCGGTTGGCTTTTGTCTCGGAACGTCGCGGAGGTTTCATCCGTTGCTTCACGGAGGGGTCGCGTTTGCGTGTGCCGACCTTTGTGATGCACAGTATGAAGGCAGACGGCAGCGACATTTACCCAATTTCCTACTATGAGACCAGTGAGTGGCAACCCAGCGTGGACAACAGTGGCATGTTGGTCTACACGCGATGGGATTACACCGACCGCGAAGACTGCCTGGGCAGTCTGTTCTGGACGTGCTATCCGGACGGTCGTGACCCGCGCGCGCCGCATGGCAACTATCCGCAGCCTTGGCATACGTTCGAGGAAAATAAGCATGGCGATCACCGTTTCGGAAGGTGCCCCGATGCGCCGTCGAGCTTGCCCATGACGGAGATGCATATCCGTGCGATACCTGATTCGCACCGTTATGTCTTGACCGCTGCGCCACATCACGGTGAGAGCTTCGGCTCGCTGTGCGTATTGGATCTGCGGGTTGCCGATGACGGCCATATGAGCCGTCTACGTCGTGTTACACCCTATGTGCCGTTTCCGGAGAGCGAATGCGCGGGTCGCAGCCAGTATGCATATGGCACGGCATGGCCCGTAAGCGGGGACGTGTTCATCTGCAACCGCTGGGAGGATCTGGTCGTGCTCGACCGTTTTGGAAATGAAGAGTTGGTGTGCGAGCGCGAATTGTTGCCCGACGGATACGATTCTCGTTTGCGTTTGACCCATCCGAAGCCGTTGCGGGCGCGACCCAAGCCACCTGTGATCCCCCAGCAGACGTCGCAGGGACATGATTTCATTGGCGCGGACAAGCGGGCGTTCATCGGAGTGGTCAATGTGAATGTCAGTGATCTGCCCTTTCCTCGCGGACGGAAGCCCGCGCGCTTGCGCGTTTTACAGGCTGCGCTCAAGTCGGACCCTTGGATGGATAAGCCATTTGTCGGATATGCGCCTGAAAACACACCGCGTATCCCGCTCGGCACGGTTCCGCTCGAACCGGACGGGAGTGCGTATTTCGAGGCCCCCGCAGGTAAGCAACTCATTTTTCAAGTGCTGGACGAGAACGACATGGCGATCCAGACCATGCGCTCGACCGCGTTTGTTCATCCGGGTGAACGCCTGACGTGTCTGGGCTGTCATGAGACCAAAAATGAGAGTTATGTGGTCAAGAATGAGCAGCCCATTGCGTTTCGGCGCGTGCCGTCGAAACTGGAGCCGGAGTGCGGGCCGGTCGAGCCGATCAGTTTCCACCGCCAAATCGAGCCAATCCTGCGGGATCGTTGCGTAGCCTGCCACGTGAAGGAGAATAAAGGACTTCGGAAGATGAGTTATGATGACCTGCGCGAGTTTGCTTTTTTCTTCGGGGGCGGTTTCCTTGGGCACACGATGGACAAGAAGCATGGCGGTTCGCGTTCCATACCGGGACGCTGTGGCGCGGCGGCTTCGCGACTTGGCAAGGCGCTGTTGACTCCGGAGCATCAGAAAGCCATCCCGCAGGCTGAGCGACACCGCTTGATCCTTTGGCTGGACGCCAATTCGTTGCGCTACAGCTCCTTCCACGACACGGTGGCCCAGGAGCGAGGGGAACTTGTGTGGCCGTTGCTGGATGTTGATCCGCTGAATCCTCTTGCAAACGCTGAGTGATGCGTGAGACAGATAGCCGCTGTTAAAGAGTCGGCAACTTTTCCATGCGCAAAAGCTCCGTGGCTGGAAGGATCACGAGATCTCCTGGTAGGCAGTTGTCTGTGGTTTCGCAAAAAACCTTGAACTGCCAGCTATCCTTATTCTCCGGAAGGGTGATCGCTTTCAAGAGGTGGTCACCCGGCGTAAGCGTGACGCTGCCCCACGTGCTGCGTGACAGGTCAGTGCCGAAGCGCATGTCGTCGATGAAAAGCCTGACAGGGCCGCTGAAGCCGAAGCGAATCGGCGTTGAACGCTTGGCACGCAAAATGCAAACGGCCACGGCTGTTGTGCCTGTTTTGTTCGGACCGAAGAGTTCATTCAAGTTCATCGCACCGTGGACATTGGCATTGGTTAAAGCTATCCAATTCTGTTTGATGGACGTTGCTCGTGTGTGATCAGTAAACGGGCCAGCTGCGACCCATTGGCAGATGCGGTTTTCCGTGAGTGTATGCAAAGGCGCATGACATTTCAGAGTCCAGCCGTCGCCGCTGTACTCGACGGCTGCCGGCAAACGGAAAAATCCTTTTGGACCTGCGGGCGAGGTCATGTTGATTTTAATCGCGCGCGTCGTTCCCGGCGTGAGACGCGAAGGCGGATCATTCTGAAAACGCCAGCCGGAAATTTCCGCGAAAGTGACGCTACACGTTGTTTCGGGGGCTGTTGGTGAAAGTCCAGCAAGAACAGTTACGATGGCTTCTGACATGTTTTCGGAAGCGAGGAGACGGGTCATGCCGTTGTCCCAAGGCTGGATGCGAAGCGAGGCGCCGAGCAGCGTCGTTGCCACACGCATGTCGTAGATGTTAGTGGCATTGCTCTCTGCGGAAAGGGCACGCAGTGCTTTCTTGAGCGCATCACGTGCGGCAGCCTCGGCATCTGGGGCGTCGAAAGCGGTGTTTGCCGTGTCGTGTTCGAGTTGTTTTCGCAGCGTGCCCCATGTGGAGGGCACGCTGCCTGCCAAGATGGATGTCGTGCTGTCCAGCATGACAAGCACGCGTTCGGCGGGATGTAGGACTGATTGCTGCAGGGCAACGACATCGAAAGGTTGGACGACGCCCTCGAAACGGTTGCCGCGCAGGACGATGCTGTTCGCGTGTTTGCTGCTCACCGTGAGCCCCAGATCGGCATTCTTGACAAGGCAGTTTTCGACGATGCCGTTTGCGCTCGACATGTCGAGGCGAGCGTTGTTGTGAAGAACTCCTCGCCGGATGACGCAGGAGCGTGTCAGAGACAGGGTGTTGCCATGGTCTTGGATGGCCATGATAGAGTCGCGCGGAGGCATCTCGTTGCTCGGGCCGCGGTAGCTGTTGCCCTCGAGGATCTGGTTGTCGAGGTATTGCACATACCAGAGAGGGATGATGCCGTGATAGTCCATTCCGAAGCCCACGAAGCCGCCTGAGCGGCTCGAACGGTTGCGTGCGAGGACACCATCGGTCAGCCCGCCGTAGAGCTGGATCGCGATGCTGGAATCTTCGGTGTCGTTGTCAACGTAGAGCAGGTGCTGGCGTGCGGCGGCAACGACATAGCGTGAGGTTGCGTCAGGGGTGATCGACCACGGCCGGTCGATTGTCGCCATGTCATTGGTAAGGGCTGTGATGGTTCGCGTCTGGCCCGCGCCTCGTCCATCAACAAGTTGGATGTTTTGGCCGATCCAGGACGCTGAGCCATTTCGGTAGGAAGGCTTGTCGCCGCCGAAATCGAATGTCATTCGCGTGCCGTCGCATTGTGCGGGGAGTAGTCCGCGGAATGCGGTGCGCGCGCCGTCGTGTGTGATGCTTTCGCGGTTGTTGGTGAAGAGGTCGTGCTGCCGATTCTGACCCCAGTACAAGTTGCGGCAGACAGGAGCGATACTGTAGGTGCAATTGTAAGCGTCGTTGTTTTCGAAGATGATTTTGTCGCCGCCCACGACAGCCCAGCCTGAGCCGTTAATGCGGCAGTTGGCGATGTGCAGGTATTCGGCGGATAGCACGAAATAGAGTGTGGAGGATCCCTCCTTTGATGTGTAGATGTCACAGTCCTCGATGCGCACGAAACGGGAGTCGCGGATGACGAGCCCGTTCCCACGCAGATAGGCTCGCTTCTCGTACTCCTTGGTATTGTTCAGCATGAACTGGTCGATGATGAGCTTGAGGCGGACACGGCGCACGGAGATGTCCCGGGCTGCCGCGTCGTCTGGATGCGAGCCCCCGCCCAACTCGTGTTGACCAAACGCCTCATTTTTGCAGACGATCCCGTTGCGGTATTTACCTGCGTGGATAAAAAGATCTTCGATGCCGAAGGCCGTGGTGCCTTCAATAAGATTTTCTGGCGGCTCTTCGCAGTCGGGCCAATAGAGCTGAGTGGTCTCTCGCGATTCACCACGGAGCAAAGTGCGGGGAGGAATTTTCAGTGTGCCATTGCATTGGAAACGCCCACGCGGCAGAAAGACGGTTCCGCCGCCGTTGGTCGCCGCCCTCGCGAGTGCGGCTTGTAGCGCCGGCGTGTCGTCCAAGCCGTCGTTGGAAATTGCGCCGAACGCGGTTACGTCGAAGCGGTCTGCCTTCCAGACTTCTTGATAAGGACGGATCGATATCGATCCCGCGGTATGCCAGCCATCCTTGCCCCCGTTGCCGTTATGGGTGTGGACAGAATAAATGCCAGCACACAGATCCTTGGGCAGCGTCGCGCTGAGAGTCCAGATATCCTTTCTGGTCAATTTCAATTCGGTCCGATGTCCATCTTTAATCAAAACGATGCGTGCTTTGTTTTCGCGGGAGAGGCAACGTCCGAAGAGGCGCAGCCACCCGCCGGGGGAGGCTTCGCTGCCTAAGTTGCCATGGAGCCACCAGACGATGGGCTCGTTTAAGAAAAAGGTTTCTGAGGGGTGCCCCGTACCTGAGATCACTCGGCAGGCAACAAGTCCCGCATCGACCTCGCGAGGGTATTCGAAACAGATGCCGGTTTCTGTCACGAGAATCGGGTGGATCTGCTGCGCGTTGCGGAAGTCGGGAACGGAAGCCTCATGCGGATTTCCGGCTGCACGGTTTTCAATACCGATAACCTCGACAACCGGATTTGTGCCCCACGCTCCACCATGGAGTTGAACGAGTTCGCCGGGAGAGACCGGTGTTGAACACCAGACAATGCCGGGTTTGTCTTGGGCGATAGAAAAAACAGCCGCTATTGTTGCCAGTGGCACGCAAAAAAGTGATCGCATAAAAGGGGTTCCTTTAGCACCGCAGGCCGATTGAGTCAGACGATTTCAGTGTTGCCTCCCGGCAACAGAAAACTTCTCAAATTCCGCACCCGGCAAGTTGAATAACTTTACTGCGTCACCCCTCCTTTGTCGAGCCGTCTTCTCGTCTTCCCCTTCGCCCTTCCGTGTTATATTGATTTTGAGGGAGGATTGGCATAAACTACCTCAACTTTTTTTATGGAAAGCGAAGGGCTTATGACACTTGCAGAATTAGATGCGCAACAGGCGCAATCATTTGATGAAGTGGCTGCTGCTATAGATGCGGCCGCGCTGGAACAGGTTCGCATCCGTTATCTTGGGCGAAACGGTTCTCTGCCTGCGATCATTAAGCAGATGAAGGACGTGCCGACGGAGGAGCGTCCGGAGTTCGGCAAACGTGTGCAAGCGTGGCGTGCGGCGCTCGAAACGGCGTTGGCGGAACGGCTGGCGGGTGTCGGCACAATCAAGAAGGAGGAGAGCGCGTTCGACTGCACGCTGCCGGGCCGCTGGCTATTACCGGGTGCCAAGCATCCGATCTCCCGCGTGATAGAAGAGACTGCGGCCATTTTCGCACGTCTGGGCTTCACCGTGGCGGACGGGCCGGACATCGAGAATAGGTTTAACAATTTTACGGCACTTAACACGCCTGCGCACCATCCTTCGATGGATGATTCCGATACTTTCTGGCTGACAGACGATTTGCTGCTGCGTACACAGACCTCGCCTGTGCAGATCCGAATGATGACGCAATATAAGCCGCCTGTACGAATCATCACGCCGGGCCGTACCTACAGGCGCGACACGACCGATGCGACGCATAGCGCGAACTTCCATCAGATCGAAGGTCTCTATGTCGATATCCAGCCGGTTTCACTAGCCGACCTCAAATCCACGCTCGCTTACTATGCGAAGGAAATGATGGGGTCAAAGGCTGGTGTGCGGTTCCGTCCGCACTTTTTCCCCTTCACCGAGCCGAGCGTGGAGGTCGACTTTTCTTGCCACGTGTGCGGCGGCAAGGGGTGTCGTGTGTGTAAGATGAGCGGTTGGATCGAAATAGCGGGTGCGGGCCTGGTCGACCCTCGCGTGTTCCAGTTCGTAGGATACGATCCTGAGCAGGTATACGGATACGCTTTCGGCTTCGGCGTCGAACGGATAGCGATGATCAAGTATGGTATTCCTGACATCCGTTGGCTGTATGAAAACGACACGCGTTTCCTGAGTCAGTTGGCGTAGCCCTTTATTGAGTAGGAAATTTTTTTCGAGGCATAGCATGAAAGTACCTGTTAGTTGGTTGAATGAGTATGTGGACGTGTCGGACCTGTCGGTCAGGGAATTGTCTGACAAGCTGACCTTTTCGGGCGTGGAAGTGGAGGGGATCGAAGAAGTTGGCGTGACGCTCGACGATCACTTTGTGGTGGGGGAGGTGCTGGCCTGCGAGGCGCATCCTAACTCCGATCATCTTCATGTGTGCAAGGTTTACGACGGCAAGCAAGAGTTACAGATCGTCTGTGGCGCTCCGAACTGCGCGGTGGGGCTCAAGGTGCCGTTGGCCACCGTTGGCGCGGTGGTGCCCGAGGGTGGATTTACGATCAAGCAAGCCAAGTTGCGAGGCGTGGCGTCGTTCGGGATGCTCTGTTCGGCACGCGAGTTGAAGCTTTCTGAAGACCATGCGGGACTGTTGATCTTAGATCCGTCGCTTAAGACCGGCACGCTGATGCGCGACGTGCTGCCGCCGCCAGAGACGGTGCTAGATTTGGAGATCACCTGGAACCGTTCTGACTGCCTGTCGATCATCGGCATCGCTCGCGAGTTTGCTGCCATCCTGAACCGCCCGTTGCGATTGCCGACGGTGGATTTTCCGGAAACCGGCGAACCGATTGCCCAATTCGCAAAGGTGCGTGTTGAAGATTCACGCAAATGTCCTCGCTACACAGCACGCGTTATGACAGAGGTGAAGGATGGCCCATCGCCAGTTTGGATGCAGCGGCGTCTGGAGTTGTGTGGCGTGCGTGCAATCAGTCTGACAGTGGACGTTACCAACTACGTGATGCTGGAGTGTGGACAGCCTTTGCATGCGTTCGATTACCGCACACTTGCGGAGCGTACGATCGTGGTGCGATGCGCAAAGCTTGGTGAAACGATTAAGACGCTGGATGGCGTGGAACGTTTGCTTGATAAAGACGTGCTGGTGATCGCCGATGCTGTGGTTCCAAGCGCGGTTGCCGGGATTATGGGTGGCGCGGGCAGTGAAATCGCGGCGGGGACGGAACACGTGTTATTGGAGAGCGCGCTTTTCGATCCGTCCTCGACCAAGTTCACGGCCTCGAAACTGGGGCTCGCGACAGAATCTTCGCGAAGATACGAACGAGGAGTTGATCTGGATTTGGCCGACTGGGCTAGCCGCCGCGCTGTTGCGCTGCTCGTTAAGTACGGGCATGCTAAAGTGGCCAAGGGTGTGATTGATGTGGACAACCGACGGTTCAAACATGGTGAAGTGTCCTTGAGGTTCAAGCGGGCTCAGGCCGTTATCGGTGTTGCTTTGCCTGCGGATACGATGGTCGGCATCCTCACATCTCTTGGGCTTTCTGTGCTGAAACGCGACGCCGAGACGGTCACATTCAAAGTTCCCTCGTACCGGCTGGATCTTACGCTGGAAGCGGACTTGATTGAAGAGATCGCGCGGATGTACGGGCTGGATGCGATTCCGGACAAGATGCCAGGCTCGACGGCAGTCTCTACGCTTGACGATCGTCCTTTCTATGCGAAGGCACGTTGCCGCCAGGTGCTGCTAGGATTTGGTTTTTCCGAGGCGATGCATTACAGCTTTCTTTCCGCACAAGAGCTTGATGCCTTCGACAAGCGCGGCACGGCACATCGTGCGGTGCTGCCGAATCCAGTGAGCGCTGACTATGGCGTGCTGCGAGACTCGCTGCTGCCGCAACTGGCTGGATCGCTGGGGCGCAATGCGTCGCGTCAAGTTGAAAGCGCGGGACTGTTCGAGATGGGGCGCGTTTTTTTTATGGACGCGGACGGCAAGCCCGGCGAAGAGGAGCGTGTGTCGTTGGGACTGATGGGTCCTTTCGGAAGGCCGACGGTCGACAGGAGACGTGTGGTGTCCAATGAGGAGGCGCTCCTATGGCTTAAGGGAGTATTGGAAAATCTGGTTAGTTCGCTGCATGCGGGAACCATCGAGTTTGCGCGATGTGATCATCCAGCCATGGAAACCGGTTGGGCGGTGGAGATAAGACTCAACGGAGAGCGAATCGGTTGCATGGGCTTGGTTTCGGCTGTTTTGCGTCATCAGTGGCGCATGACGTCGCCTATGCCGTTGGCAGAACTGCGATTGGCGCCACTACTGACGAACGTGTCGGCCACTGCGGTAATCAAACCAGTACCGCAATACCCCGCGGTAAAACGTGACATTGCGTTTGTCGCGGAAGCTTCGGTCACGCATCGAGACGTGGTCGCCGCAGTGCGCAATGTGGCCCCGAAGGAATTGACCGGAATCGGGCTTTTTGATATCTTTCAATCAAAAGAAATTGGTAAAGGAAAGCGTAGCATGGCGTATACCCTTGAATTCCGGTCGCCTGACAGAACGTTGACGGATCAAGAGGTGAACGCGGGCTTTGCGAAAATCATTCAGGCACTTAAAAGTGAACTGAAGGTTGAAGTTCGCGAGGGTTAAAGTTTTTTTGCTCTTTGAATGAAGCCGGGTGGGGTTCTGATGCCCGGCAATGAACGAAGTGGGCCCTGCTTTGTGCGCGGATACGCAGCATTTCTCTGACCTTCAATTTGTACCGGGAGTTCGAATGTGGCGCAGAACGGATACTTGCCCTTGTGGCAGGGACTGAATAGCGTCTCTTAGAGCACCCACCTCATGAGTGAGGTTCCAGAGATCCTGCATTACGGCAAAGTGGGGCTTTTTTAATCGCAACGTTAACCAGGGAATACGAAATCGGGGATCGATGAGTATGAGGCGGATCGGATTTTGTTTTTTGACGACCTTAGTTCTCTGCAGCAAGTTGGTTGCTGAGTTGCCGGAGGTGACGGAAGATGCGCTGGTGGAACTGGGTAGCACGTATGGCACACCCCAGATGAATGGCTTTGTTTTCGTAGAGGGGCGCTATATTCCTCCACCCTACACGGTAACGCGCAAGGGCAACGGCATCTTCATTAACCGGATTCAGGTTGAACAGCCTCTTTCGTGGGCTCGCGATGCGTTGAGCGGAGCGGAAGGGGGAGGGGCTTCCTTGCACAGCGAGAAGCCGCGGACAAAGAAAGCGCTTGATGCGGATGGTGATTTCGAACAGGTTGATACTGCAGTCACTCCGGCGGCGGGCATACAGGCGGTTCCTGCGGAAACGCCTGTGGCAGACCCGGGTAAAACGAAGGCGGTCAAAAGTATTGACGACTTGTTTGCCGACGAGGAAAAGCCCGCATCCCCGGTTCGGGCAGCACCTGAAGCGGGAACCGCCGTTGTGACTCAGCAGGTGGCGGCAACGGCGGTAACGGAGCACACACCCGAAGAGATCAGGCGAGGAAAGGATGCGGTGATCGCAAACCTTGAGCGCCTCCGTAAAGGTTACGAGCAGGCGTTGTCACGCGGAGACATCTTTTTTTTCGGACAGCGTCATAACCGCGTTAATGGCAATTTGGGGACAGCCCGTATGCTGATGAAGGTTTTGCCTCAGGCCTTACGCTCTGCAGAGTCGCCGAATGACCTCTGGCAAAGCCTGAAGCAAGGCGGCGTATACTTCATTGACCTTGGAATTTGTGTGGAGCTGTTTAAAAACAGAATGACTTTTACCCTGCTTGAAGAACGCCAGCGTAATATCGAAGAGTCTGACATGTTAGAAGCCAGGAAACGTAGATCAACGACTGTCTGGTAAATGGGGCTAAGAGTTGTTTTTTTGGAGGTGCCCGGTGGTACGCGCGAAACACAAGTTTGATGCAAAAGCCCTTGATGCAGTGTCTGAGGTGTTAGTTTCAATTACGTCGGCAGAGGAGATGCGCTGTTTTCTCAAGGAGCTTCTGACGCCAGGGGAGGTGCGTGACATCACTTTGCGGTGGCGCCTTTTGGAACAATTGGTCGCAGGCGTTACGCAACGCAAAATTGCTGAGGAGCTGAAAATCAGTCTGTGTAAAATCACACGCGGCTCCAAAATCTTAAAGCAAAAAGGCGCCGTGACAGCGCGTGTACTTAACGTTCATGCCGAACATGATTTAACGGGGAAGAGGTCCTAAGATGCAGGTGATTTCGAGCGGGATTCAGAAACAAATGGCGGGTGCCTCGTGGATCCGAAAAATGTTTGAAAAGGGAATGGAGCTGAAAAAACAGTTCGGCGCTGAGAACGTCTACGATTTCAGCCTTGGAAATCCGGACATTCCTCCACCTGAACGTGCACGCGAGGTGTTGCTTTCATTGGCCGATCACGTGGTTCAACCTTTGGGTTTGGGCTATTGTCCGAATGCGGGCCTTCCTGAGTTCCGCGAAGCGTTGGCCGCCTTTTTGGCGGGTCAGCAAAATAGTCCGGTTCAGGCGCAGCATGTCGTGATCACCTGTGGCGCTGCCGGAGCGCTGACGTCGTTTTTCAGGGCCGTGCTGGAGCCGGGAGACGAAATCATGTGCCCCGCGCCTTATTTCGTCGAGTATGGCGCCTATTGCGGTCATTTCGGGGGGGTGCTTAAGCCTGTGCATGCGCTACCGCCTGATTTTCAGCCGGATCTCGCGGCGATGGAGGCGGCTGTCACGGAAAAAACACGCGTAATCATCATTAACTCTCCCAACAATCCAACCGGATGCGTATATTCGCAAGCAACGCTAACAAGACTTGCCGCGCTTGTGGACCGCGTGAACGTGAATCGCGAACGTCCTCTGTTTCTGATGAGCGACGAGCCCTACCGCTTTCTCGCTTACGACAACGCCGTGGTGCCACCCGTGCTGCCGCTCTCGCGTTTCACGCTGGTGCTGGGGTCATTCTCTAAAAACCTGTCGATGGCTGGAGAACGTATCGGTTACCTCGTGGCTAACCCCACCATGCCCGATGTGACGGTGCTGATGAATGCTGTGACCATGACCAACCGTACGCTGGGTTTTGTCAATGCTCCTGTGCTGGGACAGCGGTTGGCCATGGCCCTTCTGGAAGAGGGGGTGGACGTTTCAGTTTATGATCGGCGCCGTCAAGCGATGGCCAAGGTGCTGAAGGATGCGGGTGTCCGGTTTACAATGCCGCAGGGCGCGTTCTACTTTTTCCCCGAAGCACCGGGCGGTGATGACTTGGCCTTTGTTCAGGCTTTGCTTGAGCAGAATGTGTTGGCCGTGCCTGGGACCGGGTTTGGGTTCCCCGGCTATTTCCGGCTTAGTTTCAGCGTGGAAGAGAAGGTGATTGTAAAATCGGCGGAGGGGTTCAAGGCGGCCATGGACAGCAAGCGTTGGCAATAGGGACTCGCCTGTGTGTTCGCACAAGTGAAAGAGGCGGTAGCTATCATGGAAACTCTAAACTCGAGACTTGTTGCCTTGTTTTCATTCACTGTATTGGTGGCATGTGGGGCGGGTGCGTCGGAGTTCATCGGCCCTGCGGCTTGGATTCTTGTCAATACCAACTCAGTAAATGCGTGGAACTCAAAACAGCAGCAGATGTCTTCTGCGAGTTTCAAGGTCTGGCCCGGAGTTGTGGCGGACTCACAAAAACGCGAAGTCCGTCTGTTGGCAGAGGCTGTGGGACATCGGGTCGGTATAACTGCCGAGTTTCTGTTGGTCGGCCCGCTGAGCGACCGTGCCTACGAGGCGGCGGCTGTGACGGTCGCGATGCCCGGTAACATTGTGAGAGCGGTCGAAAGTTTAGGTATGGCAAGGGGAGGCGGTGTCGGCAGCCGTCCCTTTCGGTTTTGGCCCTACGGTGAGCGTGTGTCGGCGACTGTGAGGCTCCTTGATGTTCAGGATTCGCCGGAACGGCCGTTACAGTCGTTGATCGTTGATAAGGATGCATCCGCGCCGCTGTTCGGCGAAGGCGGCTTGGTCTTCACAGGAGGACGTTGGGATGGGGATGTTTGCCTGACCGACACCAATATGCCTTCGTCTGTCATTGCGCTATACAACGAAGCCGGCTCACTTTTTGACGTGCCGTTTCAGGTGGGTCAGAGCGAAGTCTACGGAAGGCTTTCCTTGGCGGAGAAATTACCTTGCGGTTCGCTGCTGGAGATCGTCTTGCGGCCGTTAGTGCCCGCAGACGGAGTCGCACGGGTGTTCCCGTTGACGGTGATGTCATCAATGGAGGGCGATCAGGTCATTCTAACCTGCACAGGTGCGGACGGGACTCTCGTGAAGCGAACAGGCCTCGCTGAGATGCTCAACTGGCTGCGCACGCAGACAAATGCGGGACGCGAACCGTTTGTGACCTTGGGTATGGACGATATGATGCCGCTTAAGCGGGCGATCGATGTGGCGCGGGTCTTCGGCATGTTGGATGGCAAGGGGCTTAAACTCGATGGAAAAACGGAGCAGGGGCTATTCACGAGGGCCTTTCTGCCGTTGGAAAAATGGCGTGAGCGCAAAGACCGCAACCCCCAGCCTTTCGAGTTGCACCTTTCACGCGATGCTGACGGCACCTTGAAAAAGAAGCTTGTCTTTATTGAGGAAGATTGGAGTGTCGAGGGACTCGACCCCAAACTGACGCCGCGTGAGTACCCGTTCGGGACTTGGGAGGAGTTCGCAGGACTGGTCCAAAAAACGGGAGGTGACAACAGCAAGGTCCTCTTGCTTTTCGTCTATGCGCCCGCCGATTTGCCGTTAGGTGTGTTCATGCCTGGCGTGCGTGCTGTCTCTAAGCGTCTGCCCTTGGTTTATGTGTTCAGCGAATGAGGGGCGAAAGCGAAACGCATTTAGTTTAAAGGCGTGCCTTTTTCCGGAGGCTTGTTCGTTAGGGATCGCTTCCACCATTCCGTATCGAGCGTGCCCAAGAACGACTCGATATCATGGTCCCAGTTTTTTTCGAGCGACAAGTCATGCGGCAAGGTTGGGGCTGACCCGGGAGGTGGCGGCAAAAGCTCTGTGGACAATGTTGGAGACGCTTGTGTTCCATTCAATTTGATCCTTATGCCGTACTCGTATCCCCAGAGGGGATCGTATCGGTAATACCCATATGGAGAATAGGGCGGAGTGTCGTCGCAACCGTCAAAGGGCACGCCAAGTCCGGCATGGGGCCATATTGGCCAAAAGGGATAACCTCCATACCGATAGGGGGAGTCGTAACACGTAAACGGCGACCAACTCCACCCTGCAAACAGATCGACAGTCGAAGCGTCGCCGGCAAAAAGGATACGCGCCGTCATTATCGTGATTAACAAAAGCCAACTTTGTTTCATATCAGTATTTTAGCGTATCCCGAGAGCAGAAAAAAGCGTCTACAAGGAAATCGCTTTAGCAGCGTTTCTTT